>Ga0207914_100184_pt1 | contig 32361 bp, 26 predicted proteins | sample DeeseametaMP2497_FD_184171 | JGI IMG/M metagenome (GOLD analysis project Ga0207914, IMG submission 184171) | Marine microbial communities from East of Antigua and Barbuda, Atlantic Ocean - MP2497 (SPAdes) | ecosystem: Environmental > Aquatic > Marine > Oceanic | place: East of Antigua and... | reverse complement strand
GCCCGAGACCGCCCACCTGTAAACACTAGATCATACTTGAAGCGTGATCTCGGATCATACCTCAACGGTGATCTAGCTTGGGTTGCATCTTCCCTGCATCCAGAGTGGCAACGCTAAACACGTACGTTAAAGGCCTAGATCGAAGGCTGACCGGACGATCAAGCTAGCTTGCCGGTGAATCCCGATTTGGGTCGAGGGGCTCCGCAATTGTTGCAGACGTCCTCTCCACCTTGGGCCACCTGCTCACAATACGGGCAGCGCCACTCTTTCTTGTGCGACTTCATCAGTCGGCGTGGCGAGCGTTTCGCTTTTAAGACTCTCCGAGGCGCGCCGTGTTCGAGCCAGAAGCCGTGACACTGCTTACACATCTCTACCGGCACCCCTAGGTACGGTACGCTCACAAGTAGCGACTCGTCGCAGACGGGGCAAGGCCGCTCACCGGGTAGATGCTTCATGGAGTGGTCCCCGGTGGGATAGCGATTGAGCAGATTGTGAGGCAGCCGTGCGGTCCGTGCCAGCACCTCGATCTCCTTATCGTCGAGCCAGAAACCTCCGCAATTGCGGCATTCTTCAATCTCGATCTCCCCCACACCGAGGGTCATCATCAGCCTGTCGCAGGCCGGACACATGCGTGCCTTGCCACCGGTGTCGAGTTTGAGTTCGGGTTTGCTCGAAAGGTTGCGCAGTCGCTGAAATAGCCCCGGCCTGGTCTGCTTGGTCTGATTGTCCGAAACGTAGTTGTAGTTATAGGTTGTGGTACGACGACTTTCACCGCAGCAAAAGCTCTCCAGACAAAAAATGTCGGTGCAATCGTCGCAGAGACAGGAACGCCTGTTTCCGCCACCTTCCAGGCAGCAGATACAGGCTGTGAAACTGTCGCAGAAGTTGAACTCACAGCAGTGTTCTCCATCCCCGGGGCTGCAATCGCAGATGTTGCAATCACAACAAGATCCGCACTCGCAGCAATCGATCTCGCAACAATCCTGGGTGTGGACCATGCCGGCTTTGGCCAGACGTTTTCGCGGTGTAGGGGTGGCCGCCAGGCGCGGTCCGGGGAGTCTTGCGTGTAGCCGACCGACTAAGGAGTATAACAACGAGTAGCAGAGCTTCCCTTCCGGGCCGAGGGCTAAGCTATCCAGGATTTTCCGCATTCGCTGCAGTCTGGAGTCCAGTTCCGCTCTCAACTTGGCTTGGCTAACTGCTGTGCTCTCAAGGGCGTTGAAGCGTTTCTTCTTCTTGTCCGATTCTCGATCCGAGAGGGCGTCCCAAAGATAAAGATAGCCGCCCAAGCTTTCTCCGAAGGCACGAAGGGGTTTTTCTAGCTCTGGCTTTTGTTGGAGGTCTGCAATCGCTGCGAAGATTTCCCCCAGCGTCGACTCGGTGGGGAGGCACAGATCGGCTATGGTAGGGGATACTCGAGCCTCCGCTTCTGCCTGGCGCTCAGGGAGTTCGAGCACCTTTTCTAGCGGGAAGCCGGTCTCCTCAAGATAGGCGCGGGCCTTGTCGAAACGCTTGCCGAAGAGGGCCGTAGCGAGGCCCGCCTTGAGCTTTTCGCCGTCCTGGCGGTCGTCGGCGACCTTGGAGTCGACTAGCAAGAGGTTTAGGGAGGCCATCGTTTTGGCCACTCTCGGGCTCAGCGGCTTCACCGCCACTTTGCGGAAGGGGAGGGCGGTGCAGGGCAAGCTTTGAGGTGCGGTTGGAAGACCGGAATCGAGGGCCGAACAGAGGAGCAGCCAGAACGTGATGTCGTAGTTCGTGAGGAGTGAAGAGACTCGTCCACCGAACTCCGTCATGGCGTGGCAGACGCCGCAGAAATGGCTGCGATAAATCTGTTGCTCCTGCGGGGTGAGACCGCAGCTTTTTAGTTTAAGGAATCCGAACATGCCAGAAGTGGTACTATTTGGAACTCAGGCCCCACTTCCTTCGGAGAAGATATGATGGGTCACCCCGAGAGGCGGAACCCTGAGGCACCCGGAAGCACCTTGGATGAATAATGTTCTCTCCGTGGGGTTGGTAGGGTTCGGTATGGTGGCCGAAAAGTTTCATGCGCCCCTGATTTCCGTCGAGCCGGCTCTGAGGTTGACTCACGTGGTGGAAAGGCGGCATCAGCGCTCCAAGGAGATATACCCGGATATCACCGTCGTTCGCAGTCTCGATGAACTGCTGAAGACGGAGGTGGACCTGGTGATCGTCCTCACCCCCAATGAGACTCACTATCCTCTTGCTCGCCAGGCCCTGGAAGCGGGCAAGCATGTCGTGATCGACAAGCCGATGACCGTCACCTCGAAAGAGGCGGATGACCTGATAAGCTGTGCCGAGCGACACCGACGGGTTCTTTCCGTCTTTCACAATCGCCGTTGGGATGGAGACTTCTTGGCTCTTAGGAAGCTTGTCGAGAGTGGGCGACTGGGGGAGATTGTGGAGCTTGAGAGCCGGTTCGACCGCTTTCGACCGGAGCCGAAAGGTGGGTGGCGCGAAGACGAAGGACCGGGGACGGGAGTTTTGTACGATCTCGGCTCTCATCTGTTGGACCAAGCGTTGGCGCTGTTCGGGCCTCCGGAGGCGGTATTGGCCGAGATTCAAACTCAGCGAGCGGGAGTGTCCGCCGACGATTGGTTTCGCGTGCTCTTGGACTATCCGAAGATGCGTGTCTGCCTTGGGGCCAGTTGTTTGGCGGCTGGTCCGATGGCGCGGTTCAAGGTTCGAGGTACTCGAGGGACCTGGCTGAAGCACGGTCTCGACCCTCAGGAGGCAGAGCTCGCCAAGGGTCGCAGGCCGGGAGAAAGCTGGGGAGTGGAGCAAGCGGATGCCTGGGGTACGCTCTATGGCGAGAATTCATCGCAACGAATAGAGACGGAAGCGGGCGCTTATCCTGAATACTATCGGCTTCTGGCAAAGGCCTTGATCGAAGGCGGCAAGCCGCCGGTAGAGGCTGAAGAAGCCCGGGACGTGATTCACGGACTGGAGCTTTGCCGCGAAAGTTTCGAGAGGCGGCGTTGGATTCGGTGGGACGGCGTCGATGGCTAGACAGCCGATCTCAGGGGGCTGGGCGACATACGGGACGCTGCTCGAGGAGTCATGGTTAGAGGCGGCCAAGGCATGGTAGGAGCGAAGTCGTGGTGGCTGCAGAGGCTGGCCGTTCCCATGGGAATGGTTCTCGTACTGGTGGCCAAGCTCTACTTTGTTCACAGCCAATTCAAAGGGCCACTGCTGGCCCGACCTCTCTGGTTAGCGGTCACCCTATTTGTTCTCGCTGCCTTGTTTTCTAGTGGGTTAAACTTTAATGTACGTTGGGGCAACGGATTCGCTCTTGTCGTGAACGGACTGCTCTCGTTTCTCCTATGGGGTGACCTGCTCTACTACCGACTCTTCGCCGATTGGCCGTCTCTAAGCTCTCTGGCTGCCGCCCACCAACTCGGAGCCGCGGGTCAGTCGATCTGGGGGGCGGCCCGTCCAGGCGACCTTTGGCTTTTTATCGATCTTCCGTTTTGGTGCTTCCTTGTTCTCCGAAGCCGGACGTGCCTTCGACCAGCCGGATGGGTCCATCGCCTGATTCCCCTCGCTTTGACTCTGTCTCTGCCCCTGGGAGGCCTCTCCTTTTTGGTATTCTCCGTGGCAAGCCCCGAGCTTGTGCCGATCCGGCACGACAACGCGGAACTGGTCCAATATCAGGGCGTGTTGCTCTATCACGGCTACGACTTCCTTTGCTACACCTCGACCTATTTCAGGCCGCTGTCGGCACCTGAAGTCAAAGACAGTCTAGAAGTCTTGAAGACGGCCAGACAATCAGTGGGGAGGGGGGTCCCGCATTTCGGAGCTTATCAAGGAGCCAACGTCATCTTCGTCCAGCTGGAATCGATGGAGAGCTTTCCGGTCGGCCTCATTGTGGACGGCCAGGAAGTTACGCCGGTGCTCAATGAGCTCGTCAAGTCGAGTCTCTGGACGGAGGCCTACGACCAGACTTTGCAGGGTAGTAGTTCGGACGGTGAGTTTATCTATCTCAACGGACTGCATCCTCCCACTTTCGGGCCTCTGGTCTTTCATTTCCCAGATGTTCGATATCTCTCCCTACCCAGACTGTTGACCGAGAGAGGCTATCAAACTCAGAGCGTCATGCCTTACTCTTCGCGGTTCTGGAATCGTGGGCTTATGGACCTCGCCTATGGCTTTGAGTCAAGTCTCTACAGGCAGGCCTTCAACGAGCCTAAAGGGTCGACCCACGACTGGGGTCTCAAAGACGGCCCACTCTTTGCGCAGTATTTGGATTTACTACCGAGCGGCGAGAAGCCGTTCTTCTCCTATCTGGTGACGGTCATGATGCATCATCCCTTTCGGGAGCTTCCTGAAGACGAGCAAAGATTGAAATTGGGTCCGAAATTAGAGGGGACGGAGATGGGTCGGTATCTGCAGCTGGCCGCAGTTCGAGATGCGGCCATCGGTGAGCTAGTGGCAGGCTTGGAAGAGAGAGAACTCTTGGAACGAACGATACTGGTCTTGTGTGGCGACCACCGGGGTCGGCTGGCGGACGAAGAGAAAGCCAGACTGGGCCTGCCTGCGTCACCTCGAGGCGATCGGGTTTTGATGCTAGTCCGGTGTCCTGGGGGCATTCCTAACGGGAAAGTTGAGCGTCCGGCCGGGCAAGTTGATCTGATTCCCACGCTACTCCATCTGCTCGGCATAGAAGCCGATGATGCTGTTTTCCTTGGGATCAATCTGCTCAGCGAGACTCGACAGCCCGTGGTGGCCAGGGATTGGATCGTCGGGGAGGATGCCGCTCTGCGGAGCGGCAGCACAGAGCCGATTGATGGCAATCTCGACGGAGCCTGTTGCGCTGAATGGACCAGGCTCCACGAGTCAGAGCGAGGGGCCAGTGACGCTTTAATCTATCGCGATTCCATAGTCGAGGCGAAGCAACTGCTAGAGGGAGAGTAAAGCGGGACCTCGGAATCCCCTTCGCATGCATCCAGTGTAACTGGTTGTCGTGGATCCAGGCATGCTCGGTAGCCAAAAGGATAGGGGCCCCATATCGTTGGGAATCTGGGGCTTTCCGCGCGCCCGCGCGAGAATGGGCTTATGAAAACTAAAGAGACCCTGAACCTGATGGTGGAGGCCGGGAAAGAGTTTCTCGAAGACGACGTGCCTCAGGCTGCCGCTGCCCTTTCCTTCTATGCCGTCACCGCCTTACCGCCCCTGGTGATGATCCTGGTGGGAACGATCGGACTCGTCTACGACGATCAACAAGCGGTGGAGCAACTCTCAGCTCAGGTGTCTCAACTTCTGGGTCCCTCTGTCGGGGAGATGGTGTCGACCGTGTTCACCAACCGAAGCGAGGCTTCCAACGGGGCGGCCTCTCTTCTCGGTTTTATCCTTCTGCTGGTCAGTGCAAGTGGATTCTTCGCTCAGCTACAGAAGATTCTCAATGAGATTTGGGAGGTTCGGGTCAAGAAGTCCGCGGGCTGGCTGGTGACGATTAAGAAGCGCTTGCTGAGCATGACGACGGTACTCGGAACGGGTCTGCTCCTCACCTTTTCGCTTATCCTCTCGGCCGTGGTGGCGTCGGCGGGAGACGCTCTGGAGCAGGTGCTGGGTGTCGGTGCCACGGTTTCGTTGATAGGGGAGGGTGTCTTAAACCTTCTCCTTCTGACGGCTCTCTTCGCCCTTATCTTCCGCTACCTGCCCGATGTGGTCGTGGACTGGAGCCACGCTGTGAAGGGCGCTTTTTTCACTTCCATCGTTTTCCTTACCGGAAAGTTCGCGCTAGCCTTCTACCTGGGCAGAGCAGATCTGGGGGCCGACTACGGCAGCGCGGGCGCGCTCGTGCTTCTCCTCTTCTGGGTCTACGGCTCTTCTATGTTGGTGCTGTTTGGAGCAGAGCTGACGGAGGTCATGGTTCGGCACGAAGGCGGCACTCTAGAGCCCGAAAATCACGCCGAGTGGATCCCGAACGGCCGCAAGTACGGCGAAGGAGCACTTCCTCGCCCGCAGTGACGCTTGCGCTCACCTATACTGAAGCTGAGCCACAAAAGCTCGCTGATCCGTTCGCCTGTTCTTCCCCTCCAGGCCAATGGGTTCGGTAAACGGTTGTTGAGACCAGGTCGCGCCGAGAACGTCAACAGTATCTCCAAGTTTGACCTCGGAAAGGAACTCGATTTGATACTCCTTTAAGGTGTGGTTTTTGCTGATGATTCCAGGCACGGTATCGGAGACCCAGGCCGCAATCTTGGCGTTATTAACGTGCTGGTGCATATCGCACTCACTGGGCCGAACCTTGAAGGTCCCTACAGGCCGGCGTTCCGGTGGTAGCGGAACGGTTTCAGGATCAGGACACGGATGAGGCTGAGCATAGAACAAGCCACCGTCGCTGGGGAAAGGCAGAATCTCGGGTTTTCGGGTGTTGAGATTCATCGAAATGTAGAACGAACTCGCCCTACCGATGACTCTGGAATTGAGCAGAAACTCGAATTCCCGTTCAACCACGACTTTAGCGTTGGGTCTGAGCCAGGTTCTCAGGGTGAGAGTGTCTCCCCAGCACGGCCAGGTCTCCATCTGAATGCGCTGCTTAAGCAGGATCCAGGAGCAGCCGCTCTGCTTTAGGTATTCATAACCAAACCCCAGGTCGGCGACATGCACCCAGGCCGTTTCTCCGATGAGGGCTACCAGGCTGGAAAGAGATAGATCATTCTTCTCGTTGATCAGGAAGCTGGTGACAGGGTAGTCATACTCTTTGACCGCTGGTGCTTTTGCCTTGAGATGCTCCACGAGCCGGGTTAAACTGCTTGAGCCTCCGGCTTTTCAGAAGGCTCGGTGTTCAAATTCTCCCACAGGAAGGCCATTTTATCGGCACTTTGCTCGACTCGCATCCAACGAGGCATCCCGTAGCCGTGCCCGATATTGGCCTGGGTGCGCAACAGGACAGGGTTTTCTCCCCCTGCTGATTGCATCTCGGCGGCCAATTTGTAGCTGTGCGACGGGGTCACACGGTCGTCGTGGTCTCCGGTCATAATCATCGTGGGCGGGTAGTTGACGCCGTCTTTCACGTTGTGGAGCGGCGAGTAGCTCATCATAGTCTCAAAGAGGTTGGGTTTTTCCACTTCACCGTATTCCGAAATCCAATGGAAACCTCCGGTGAATTTAGCGAAGCGCGGCATATCGTAGACGCCTACTTCGGGAACGGCTGCGCCGAAGAGATCGGGACGCTGCAGTTCGGTGGCCGCTACCAGGAGACCGCCGTTGCTGCCTCCACCTATGCCGAGGTTTTTGGGGCTGGTAATACCCTCTTTGATCAAGGCTTCTCCCGCACCGATGAAGTCGTCGAAGACGTTTTGTTTCTTCATACGCCGGCCGGCCTGGTGCCACTCGCGACCGTTCTCTCCGCCGCCGCGTAAGCTGGCCGTGGCGTAGACCCCGCCTGCGTCCATCCAGGGCAGCTTGGTCCAGTCAAAGTCCGGTGTCTCGTTTACGTCGAATCCACCATAGGCGTAGAGATAAGTGGGACGCTCACCATCCATCTCGAGGTCTGCTCGGTGGGTTACGTAGACCGGTACCTCCGTGCCGTCCTCGCTCTCACTCATAACCAGGCGAGTCACATAGTGGTTGGCCGGGTAGGAGGTTTGGGGCCGGTAATACTCTTTGCTCTCGCCGGTCTTCACGTCAAAGCTGTAGATAGTGTGGGGCTGGCTGTGGCTACTGTATTGATAGAGCAGTTTGCCGTCCGGGGCTTCATACATGGAGCTGACAGTGCCCATTCCGGGAAGCTCGATCTCTCCCAAACTGTTGCCGTTGCTATCGAAGCGCATCAGTTGAGAGCGTCCGTCTTTGAGGTAGCTGGCAAAAATCTGATCGTGAGCAAAGACGGCGTCGGCCAGGTTGAGATCGCCGCCGGGAATCACGACCTTCTGCTCTTCGTTGTAGTCGTCCCAGGCAAGAACGGCTCCCTTAGGGTACATCGGTCCTTTGGCCAGGACGATGTTGTGGCCCTGGTCGTTGTCTCCCAGGCGCGACCAGGAGTTGCCGTCGACCGACTTCCAGGTCCAGTCTTGCTCGGGGAGCCCCGGCGATCCCGCCGGCTTATCGGATGTTTGGGGTGTTGCCAGTTCGTGATAGTACTCGTTTTCGTGGACGACGACTTCGGTGATGGCCTGGCCCTCTTGAGGAGCTTGATACTTGTTGTAATAGAACCCTTTTGAGTCTTCGCTCCAGCTGATATCGGAGGCTCCGTAGCGGCCGTTGTCGAGGGTTTCGTCGTAGTCTTTGCCGGTCTTGACGTCGCGAATACGCCACTCCATCTCGTCGGTGCCTTTGGTGCGGATTCCGTAGGCTATCGATTGACCGTCCGGACTGACTTTCCACTGGTCGATGGAGATCCGGCCGTCTTCGGAGAATTCATTGGGGTCCATCAACACCGTCTCTTCGCCGGTTGTCATGTCCTGACGGCAGATGAGAGCGTGATTGTCTTCCGTGGCCTTGGCGTAGTAGAGAGTGTTGCCTTCCACCTGTTTGACCGCGTGGGTCTCGATGTTGATCGAGTTGAGGGCCTTGGCGAAATCGGCGCGCTCGGGCACCTGTCCGAGGTAAGTCTCCGTCAGCTCGTTTTGTTCCTTGATGAAAGCCCGGGTTTGAGGGGCGTTGAGCTTCTCCAAAGGGCGGTAAGGGTCAGCTACTTCGACTCCGTGTATGTTGTCAACGGTGTGGTCGCTCGGTGCTGAGGGATAAGCCGTAGGTTTACCTTGAGGAAGCTTGATTTGGGTGGTTCTGATCAACATGATAATGACATCATAATCGCCCGGTCCATTTGAGTTTGTGGAGAGGTTGTTACGAAATGGGTACTTCGAGATACTGGGGAATTTAGCGATCACCCCGGGGATCATCTTCTCTGCCTCCTCGTCGATACATCGTTGCCTACCGGGTGCGGCTCGTCGGCCTTCTGGTTAGCGGTCCGCAACTGTACCAAATCGACTTCACCGGCTCGGGTCACGCCAAGTCGGACCGTTGACCTCGACATTCGCCAGAAAACGGGCAAGTTGGGAGTGGACCCATGAGAATTGCTCGGAAATCACTCGGTAAACCTCAGACAAACTCATCCAAAGCGAGCCTTGTGCACGAAGGTGCTTTTAGGCTGGCTTTGGGAGCGGCGAACTGATACTTGATGCGTTCCCGGACGCCGGCAGACTCCTCTGGAGCGAAATCAACGGAGTCCGGTGAGGGGGCGAACTGGTCACTCGGCTGAGAGCGCGTGGCACGCGGTAAATTCGGTATGGGCCTTAGCTCTCGATATAGGTCAGTCCACCCTCGATGAAAAGATAGGACTCGGGGTCGAGCTCTTTAGTGGAGGTATGAAACCAGAGAGTCCCCAGGGGAAGAATACCGGTCGGGTCGAGTAGCTTCAAGCGAGCCCAATCTGATTGCAACGAAAGGTAAAGCTCGCAGCGGCCGGCTAGAAAAGTGGCCGACCCAACCTGCAAGGGCACACCACCGGCTGGGATGGTCCAGCTACCCGCTGATTGGGCAGCCTGGTCCGAGTTGAGAACGACGTCGATAGCGGTGGCCTGTCCACCGATCTGCAAAGGGAGACTCCAACTGAGAGTCTCAAGCGCGCGGGGAGCCTCCGGGGAGATCTTCTGTAGCTCCGCCGGTGGAAAGGCGAGGTCCGCATCGATGTCCGCTACTTCCACCTGAACTTCTCCGGGACCAAATACCAGATCGAGACGAGTTTCATCGATCCGCCCGTCGCGGTCGGCGGCATGGAGAATGATGGCGCTCGACCCATCGCTCTGCAACGAGCCACGCACTCGCACCGGAAGTGGATCGCCGTCCCTGAAAATGGCACCGTCACCCCCCAGACTCTGATCGGTCTGAGAGAGAAGGAGTTCTAGGATCTGTCCATCGCCAAGGTCTAGGCGGTAGGCACCGGCCACGGTAGGAACGGACGGCTCAGCCTGTGGCGGTGCCGATATCACTTGCATAGCGTCGTTGTCCACCCCACAACTCGAAGCCAACACGGAGAGAATCAGTAGCACCTGAAATTGAAGCAATCGTTTCATTGGCTCTCCTTATGGCCTTACCAAGGTTACGCGGCTAGGTCTAAGTCGCACATTGGGAGCAGCTATATAGCCGATCTGTGCCCTTCCCTGACGGTTCAAGAAGCGCCAGCGAGGCACTGTGGAAGTCGCAGCACCCGGGTCATCCGCGGTCACCGGCGAGCCTGGGACCCCGTCGCGAAATCGCACGAATCGCACCGAACCCAGCTCCGTCAAAGCATCGGGCGTTCTGATCAAAACGCGGCTAAATGACGTCCTGAGAAGATAGTTGTTTGCAGCGACTCGTCCGCGAGTGAAAGTAAGGTTCCTACCCAAGGCGGGAACAGTGTCAGACACGCCCTCGTCAAGGGACCAGGCCCCAATATAGTCGGTAGCCGTGGTGGCGGTCAGGTCGAACTGGAAGGCGATCCGAAAAAACTCACCGGGAGCCTCGGGGCTCTCAAAGACCCTGCTCAGTCGCCGGATGTTCAGATCGACCCGATAGAGCTCACTCCCCTGCATACGCACGAAAGGTCGAAAGACCCCCGACCAAAGCCGGACCGCGGGGAGACCCTGAGCCGAGACTGGAGCATCCACCGGTGAAAGAATCGAGCTGTAGCGGAACCCGCTAGACCGGTCCATTACCTGGACCTCTAGCTTCTTATCCCGCAGGTTTAAACTCAGCGCCAGCTCTTTGGGGACGGGATCGACTCCACTGACCTGCAGGACAGCCACACCATCGGGGGTGACCGCGCCTTCGAAGGAGAAGAATTCATACAATTCTTCGGTGTCTTCAAGCTGAATCAGACCATAGCCGGACAGCTGGCTCCCCTCCTGCTCCAAATGCAGCTCTAAGGGCACCGAGCCCGGATCTTGCCCCAACCATCGGCCTTCGAGCGGCTCCTGAGACTGAGCTTTGGCTCCTCCGGCCAAGAACCAAAATGCGACCAGTATCAATCCTAACCTGAAGATCCTTCTGCTAGCCATTCATACCTCCGCTCCGGGCGATTGCTCTCTGGCGTGACGCCCGCCCTTCCTACAAGACGCACTCAGGAGTCCGGAAGTTCCAGCTACCCTCATAGCATTAGCTTGGGCTTCGCTTCGGCGCGCTTCGGTAGCAAATCCTTTCACGCGCGACAAAACGAGGTGATCTTATACTTTTTCTGGGAAACACGATCCCGAGGATTGTCCGTGTCATTCGCCAAGAACCGGTCGTGGGGTTTATTACGAAGTTGTCACTGGTAACAAACCCCTTAACGGCGGCTTTCGAGCACCCTCGAGGAGGACTCGAACTTCTCTGCTCTCCAGGACTTGGGGATGTATGGGGGACCAGTTTCGCCGGGTCATTCTGACAGGCTTACCGTGCCGTCCCAAGAACAGCGATTTGTGAATCCAACTTTCATTCTCATTGCTGGACCAAACGGTGCGGGGAAGAGTACCTCTGCTCCTACTCTCTTGTCGGACCAATATGATGCGCTCGAATTTGTTAATGCGGACGACATAGCGAAGGGCCTTTCTGCTTTCCACCCTGAGAGAGTGGCCATCCCAGCGGGGAGAATTTTTGATTCGGCGGTTTGAGGAACTGGCAAGGGTAAACGAAAGCTTCGCCATAGAAACAACCCTGTCTGGTCGCGGGTACGCCCGCCATGTAGCGGCCTTGAAGAAGAAAGGATATCGATTCGAGCTAATCTTCTTGTGGCTTCCCTCGGTGGAACTAGCTGTGGCCCGGGTCGCCCAGCGCGTAGCCCTCGGGGGTCACAATATCCCCGAAGATGTTATCCGCCGACGATACCAAGCCGGGCTGAACAATTTCTTCGAACTATATCAGCCGCTCGCCGATTTATGGAAATTTTACGACAGTTCCCGGCCGCATCCTCGCTTAATAGCCTACGGAGAATTCTCCGAAGTGTTCACAGTTGACCCAGAGATATGGCATAATGTCAGAGGTACAGAATTATGAGTCTTCTCGAGAACCTTCAGGACAATGACTGGGTCACCGCCGCCATCCAGCGCGGTGCCCGGCAGGCGCTCATCAAGCATAAGGCCATGGGTGTGCCGATCGCCATCTGGAGAGAAGGTAAGGTCGTATTGGTTCCACCTGAGGAGATTGAAATTCCTGACGCGGCAGAAGACAGCTCTTCCGCTCCTCATTGAATCTGCACAAGCCCTTTCTTTCCACTGGTTTTAACAATCGCATACCGAGAAAGTTCGGGTCACTTAGCCTCTTAAGCCAGACACTACGGGCTTTGCCTCACAGCGCTTTCAGTCAATCGCGGACTAGGTAGGGACCTATACAAATTTTGGGCCAAATCTGGCTAAAAGAGAGTCAGGTTCTGAAATTAGGGTTTCTAAGAACCCCGTAATCAAGCCGTTTCTTTACCCCACTTTCCCTTGACAACCCTGATACTTTTATTCGCCATCATTTTCAGGGGTTTGTGGGGTGGTGTGGCTGAGTGTCGAGAAGTGTATGGAAGGTAGGTTTTATCGGGTTTCTCGGATCTTCGGTCTTGTCCTGAATGTTGTCTTTTGCCGTGCCTTTTGGCTGAGTTGACACACATTTTGGAGCACAAATTTTGCTATATCTACCCTGACTCGGCTGGCTGCTTAAGGAGGTCTAATAAGACCAGCAGCGCGGCGTGTTGGTTTGAGCTGTCATAGAAGATCGGGTTGAGATTGTAGGTGTCAATCCACTTCTTTCGATCATTTGGAGAATATTTGAAGTCGGAGTCCACCCCGACAAAAGCAGTGTGCCTGGGTAGCGTGGCGGCCCCCTTCAAAGGCTTTAGGATCTCTCGGGTAAGATACTTCAAGAAAATGTCGTTAAACCCGTATCCTACGAAGAAGAGTTGCTTCGTTTGCCACAAGTTCGTCACGACGTCCTTGAAAAGGCGGTTTGAGTAGGCAGCTTCGTATTGTTCCAGGGTCAAGACGAGGGTTTCTGTGTCGCTGTAGATTCCGTGCGCGTAGAGGATGGGCTGATTGTCGACGTTGTTTCCTTGAAGCCACGCGGTCAAGAAGTCCTTATTTTTCCAAGTCCCGTAAACCCCAGAGGATCCTCTTATCGACTGACGGGCTGCAAGGATGCTTGGGTCGTAGTTTGTGGTTACGAGACGTTCAAAGGGAAGACTGGCGACAATCCCCATCACGGGAGTGTATGCTGGGTCTTGTTTTGGCCCAAACTCTTCTTGAATTTTCGCCCTGAGCCGTGACGTTCCAAGGGCTTTCTCTATTTCGCTGGCTTTCTCAGCTGGGTCATCAATTTGTTCAATTTTTGCAATATCCGAAGGTGTCGCGAGCCCTTCTCGTTGAGCTGTATCAAGAAGCTCTGTCAAGAGGCTTCCCCACGTCCGATACAGCCCGGCAGACGCTCCAGCGCCTAAGAATCCGATGGCCTTACCAGCGTGGAGGCGATTTCGAGCAGTCTCGAAGGCGTGCCTATTTCCTTGAGCAAACTTCTCGAGATCGCGCAGAACGACAGCAGCGCCAAACTCACTTGCCGGGTTTAGACGGAATCTCTTGACGACCTTGAACTCAGTGGTTTGATCAGTACAAATGGCACAGGCTTCCTGATCGCTTAGGGTATCGCATTCTTGGCATTCATGCATCTTAAGTTCCACAAGGGGCACGGGGTCCTCACTTGCTAACGTGGTCAGAATCCTATCAACCAGTAGTGGGGACAATCCCAAGTTCGACTCAAGGAAACAGGGGTCCAGCAAGCCATCGCCGGAGAGAGTAGACAAGGTACTGGCGACTTCATTGAACTCCTCCTCCAAGCCAGGGAGGATATCAGCATACGGCTCGTATTTGATTGAGTACATAAATGACTGCCTCCCCCCCGTTCGAAGTTGTGAAGTTGACCCTACCTTTGTGGGCTACAATATGGGTCCTGATCTCCTTTTCTAAGGGATTCAACACACCATTGCCACTGGCAGTCGTTTTAGGCAACCAGTAGAAGTTACCATCTTTACCTAACGATCCTGGGACTAAGTTATTCATGGCCCCCGCAACATCACTATTGCTGTCCAGAGAGTGATCTGCAGTCGGTCCCTTGGCCTCGGCTGTGTACCCGTCACCGTCCACGATAGAGATAGCTTGGGCACGGGTCAAGGCAGTTTTTTTCATCTCCAGTTGGTGAAGCTCCTTGACCGCCGGTCTCAGGTCGAGGGGGTCGAACGAGTCTACTGGAAACCACGGACGAATGGTGTCGAGCATCGCATCCCTGGAATCTTCGTATTTATTTCCGCTAGGAAGCTGGCTTATTTGAAGGGTCGCATGATTTTGAAGAAGATCCCAGGTGAAAACAGTTAGGTTGCGATGAAGGGTGTGCACGAAGGCCTTCTTTATTATCTTCTTACCATTATCTTCGTATTCTTCGTCTTGGTCGCTGACTCGAACCCAGTGGTCCCTACGGCCGACGAGGGAGATCGAAATTTCGTTTCGACTGACCATTACGGAGCAAAGCTTCGGCTCCTCTGGAACGACTAAAGGCAATTCTTTGTTTAGGCACTTCTGAACCTCGGGTATCCCGGCCAGAGTCTGCTCGATACTTGCGGAGCCCCACTGTGATTGAAGAGTTTTACCGGGACCCTTGTAAAGGTAGACGTGTTGTTTACCCCATCGGTCCGCCTGATTGAGAAAGCTAACCAAGTCCGTCTTGCTGACAATCCCGTCTTCATAACTTTTTTCTAGTCGACTTACCAAATCATCTTTCGTTCCTGATTTCGCGAGTCCGCAGGAGCTAAGCAGTTCACCCAGTTGTTCGTTTGTCAAACCCCCTAGGTACTGAAACAAAAGAGCGTCAGCTTCCTCGTGGTCATCTAAAGTTGCGTTCACAGGTCTTGGTTTCCCCCAGAGCTTAATCTATACCCCATATTGTACCCAGATCGGTCGCGAGGCACAATATGTAGGCCGTTGCAGTTGTATTAGAAAAGCATTTGAAACTGCAATAAGCGGCACCTAGAGCCTTGCACACGATCTGCTACCGTTACCCCAAGCGCCCCGCAAAAGCATCATAAGAACTTGCCTTTTCAAATACCACGCCGGTGCCAAGCGCTTCGAAGTGCGCCTTTCCGCACTTGATTTTTGCCACCTCGGTTGGCCGCAGGGCTTCGTCGAAAAGGACCTCGCTCTTGGTCTCGACGACGAAGAAGAGGCGCTCTTCTGTTTTGGCGTTCTTGTTGATCAGGATCGCCCAGTCGGGATTGTAGCTTCCCAGAGGGGTTTCGATTTTGAACCAGTTGGGCAGTTTGGCGAAGACCTTGACGTGCTCGCTTGCGTTGAGGTTCTTGGCGAACTCGCGTTCGACTTCGGAGTCGTAGATGACGTGCTCGTACACCGACTTCTCATTGGCCTCAATCATATTTTTTTCAAGATAGCCAAACAGTTCCTCATTTTTGAACAGCTCTTGGGCATAGAATTCGTTTTCGCCTAACTTATGATACTTGATACCGTCGACGATGAAGGTTCGCATCTTCTGCTTGATGATGTTCGTGACTTGCTCTATATACTTGGTGGGGTTCCTCTTGAACTGAGTGAGGTTGTCCGCTTTCTTTAAGATCGCGACGAGTGTCCTGCGAGTGAGATTCGTGTCGTTCTGCAGCACTGAGAGGATGTCGGGGGCTTTAGAGGTCCTCTCCTCAAGGTATTCGACCCCGGAACGCCCGGACTGTTCCTCCATTTCTACACCACCTCGATTGACATCCGCGGCTGCCACGGTGTACTTGAATCTTGCCCTGGGCACAGCGGGGCTTTCGGCGATTGCTTTCGCGCAGGTTTCGATCAGCCCACTCACGTCGAAGTCAACCAAGAAAGTAGTGCGGTATTTGATTTTGTCCCATAGATCTTTGAAGTCTTCACTCAGAAAGCGCTCCTTATTTAGCCTCACAGGAGTACGCTTGTCGGCGTTGAGTGGCTTGATATCTCTGGCAACTTTCTTGAGAAGTGCGATGACTTTGCTTGCCTCGAAGGCAAATTCTGTGGGAAGGTCAAGCGTATCAGTATGTAGGGCAGTCCTGAGCTGGTTCGTAACCTTGCTACTCTTCTTGTCAATGTAACCCTGGGCTGCCAGATGTTCCCAGAGCGCTTCAGAACCCTTTACGCCCAGGGGCTGAGGTTTACCATCTTCATCGACGATAGGGATGCTCGCAAACATGTGTCTTTCCACAAGCCCAAATCGGATGTGAGTATCATCTTCTATCTCTTTCTGAAGCTTCTGAGCGAATTCTTCGTAGGACTCGTTGGCCATTACCGTAAGAACATTGACGCCATCGTCGTGGACGCGCTCACCGTCTTGGTTCACCGCGATTCGTAGACCCCTACCGATCTCTTGCCGCTTTTTCATCACTGAACTGGTTTCGTTGAGCGTGCAAATCTGAAAGACATTCGGATTGTCCCACCCTTCTCGCAGAGCCGTGTGACTAAAGATGAACTTTAACTTAGACTCAAAGCTTAGCAGCCTTTCCTTGTCGCGCATAATCAGTTCGTACGCACTGCCGTCTGCGCTGGTGGTTCCGTCGCCTCTCGATTCCTTGTAGCGATTTGCACCGGTCGAATCTGTTTTCTTGTCGATGGCGAAATAGCCATCGTGGACCTCTGATGCTGCGGTGTGCAGATCTGCTCCACCACAGAGGTCTTTAAATTCAGACCTCTGGGCGACCTTGACATACTCCTCTTCGAACATGACGGAGTATTTGCCCGGTATTCGGTTACCCTCGCTATCATAATCTCTATAGTTCGCAACTTTATCGATAAAGAAGAGACTGAGTACCTTCAGCCCCTTTGGACGTAAACGTTTTTCTTTTCGCAGATGCTCCTCAATGGTCTTGCGGATCTGGAGGCGCTTATACTCATCTTCGTCGCCCTCCCCGATCGCTTGACCGAGTCCAACGGTCTCTGGCCGATTTAGGAAAGTGATGTGCTCTTCGCCCTTACCACAGTAGATGTCGTCGACTATGTATCCATCGTAGACCTCACGACCACCGCTCAGTTCGCAAAGGTCAGAACGCCGTTTGACTGTGACTGTTTTGCGTCGAATGGATCCGCCCTTGCGCGTGTCGATCTCGACCTTTGCCAAAACTCCGCCGCTACGGTTGTCAACCTTCTGCAGCCGAATGTAGGCTTGATTTGGGTTGTCTTCGACGGTGATACCTGCTACCTCTATCTGCTTGACGAGTTTGCGCTCGTAAGCGTCGATGGAATCGAGCCGGAAGATAGGATGATGTTCGTCCTTATGGGTTGCGGAGTATCGAAAAGTACAAAGCGGATTTAGGGAGGCGATCGCAGCGGCACTCTTCTTCGTGGAGTCTACGCTTTGAGGCTCATCGATTATGACGATTGGATGAGTATCTCGGATAAACTCAATAGGCTTGGCGCCCATCATGCGGTCATGGGGTCGGTGTATGATGTTTGCCTTGGATTCCTTCGAGGGGTCAGTGAAGCTTCTCCGAAATGCGTCGATATTGATGACCATGATCTGGATGCAGTCGCTCGTCGCGAAGTTTCGGACCTGGCCGAGTTTTTGCGAATCATAGACAAAAAAGTCATATCTTACATTGTCGTAGAGCCTTCTGAAGTGGTCTTCAGTCATCTCAAGGGCTTTGTTTGTACCTTCTTTGATAGCAATCGACGGCACAACGATGATGAATTTTGTGAAACCGTATCGTTTGTTTAGCTCGAAGATGCTCCGAAGATAAACGTAAGTCTTGCCGGTGCCGGTCTCCATCTCGATAGTGAAGTTAAGGTCGCCCAAAATTGCCGATGGCTTCAGCCCGTTCCGAACCTGAACGGCGTTGAGGTTCGCCAGTACATCCTCTGAAAGGAGCCTTATGCGGTTGCCGATCCCAAGGTCTGTATTAATAAGGTTCCACTGATCGTTCGATTCGAGCGCGGGAACGGTGAAGTTCGTCTGGCAGATTTCTTGCCCTTCGAACACGTCGCAAACCGAACGAAGAGCTTCTGCTTGAAAATCTAGATCTGGTTCAAACTTAATTTTCATAGTGGACCTAAAGACTCTTCACGTCGTCGATGCCGGCTTGATTCAGTATCTGCACTGCGTTCGTCTTGACAACATCGTTCTGGAATCCGGAATCTTTGAAGACGACCCTCATGATCTCTGGCTTCAATTCCTCTTTCAGAGCCGCGATATCCCGTACCTGGTCAAGGTTGATGTTGTCATCTAGGCAGACGACCAGAGCGCCCGCGCCCACTATGAACACACTTTTATCTGAAATCGCGCGCTCCTCGACGGGGGTAGCTAAATCAAGCCCAAACTTTAGCAACAGTTCATAGAGTACATCTTCTTGGGTTCGGTCCGGCTTGATATTTTCGATTGCGTCAAAAAGAGACTCCTGAATTTTCTCGAAATCTGCGTCCCAAGGCTTTATATTGCTACTGCACAATTTAAAAGCCTTAAAGCCTGTCTCTGAATTGGGCATTCTTCTCAGCCGTTCTTTGCAAATCGTGGCAATCGATCGGGGCTGCGAAACCGAATCGCAAAAATCGATACTTGGCCTTTGCTTCGCGTCATTTTCATCGAATTTCTCGGGTAGTTGGACCAGGATATACTGACTTTCGGATACATCTTCTGAAATTTGAAGCGAACTTAAAGCTTGTCCGGTAGTACCCGAACCTGCAAAAAAATCTAGAACAATTCCACCCTCGGGAAGACCCATTTTGAGAAGGTAGGCCAGAAGCTCCTTCGGTTTAGGATACTGGAACGGAATCTCTAGACTTTCAAGTTCCGACCTCATTCTTTCTGTAGTTCCGAAGTTCCGAAGGACGGAGAATATGTTCCGGGTCTTCTCTCTCTCTCTGCGGTAGTATATGACGCCCCTATCGGAGAGGTAAAATGTCAGAATGCTGTCCCCTTCATCAAGAGGGTGACAATTGTTGGCTATAAAGTCCTTGAGTTTATTCACGTTAGCCCAGCCCGAATAAACTCGACACTCGTTTACAAGCTTTCCCTGTTCAATCTCCATTTTATCCAGCCTTATTGGATAGGTGACCTCCCATTTTTGAGTCAAGGACCGGGTAATGTAACCTGCCGCTTCCACTTCGTCGAAAAAATCACTCAAAGGCTCGTTCTTCTCCAGACTCAACGATTCAGTCGTTGACGGAAAACCAGCGGGCAAGGTGACCACCGACGGGGGATTAGCACTTCCGTTTTTCGTGATAGAGTTCTCCGCGAAGCCTTTCCAAACGTTACTCTCACTGTTAGTATTTGGGTCAACAACGAATCCAAGTTGCGTTGCGCCCGACCTTCGATACGCGCATATGTACTCGTGGTTAACTTTGACCTCATACTGATTATCAGTGTGGCCTTCCGTATTCCAGACAAACTGGCACAAAAAGTTCTCGGGCCCATAAACCTCGTCCATCAAATGCCGGAGATTATGAATTTCGTGGTCATCGATAGAGACAAAAACCACACCATCATCCCTCAGCAAATTTCGAGCCAACTTTAATCTCGGATACATCATATTGAGCCAGTTAGTATGGTAACGCCCAGATGTCTCTGAATTGGCGGATATCTTGAATCCCTCGTTATCAACTTGTCCGGTGTAGCGTAGGTAAGTATCAAGATTGTCTTGCCACTTATCTGGATAGATGAATTCTTTTCCGGTATTGTATGGCGGATCAATGTAGATCATCTTCACCTTTCGGTGATAGCTCTTCTGCAGCACCTTGAGAACTTCCAGGTTGTCGCCCTCGATGAAGATGTTCCTGGTTGTATCCCAGTTAACGGACTCTTCCTTGCGAGGAAGCAGCGTTCCAGTCGACGGAGTTTGCGCGATTCTCTTGGCGTTACTTTTTCCATGCCAGGTAAAAGAGTAGCGCTCTTCACGGTCATCGAGATAATCACCGAGAGTATCTTTTAGTGCGTCGAAGTCGATCTTGCCATCGATGAAAACCTCCGGAAAGACTTCCCGTAGTTGTTCAATATTGGCCTCAACCATATCAGGTGTCGAGCCATCTTTCTTTGTGAGCTTCTGCATTTCCGAATCCGTCTCCGTCTAAAGCTTGGCGGTAGCGTCGGCTAGACGCCCCTCCAGCTCCTTGATTGCTATATTCAATTCTACTTTTTCGGCGAACTGCGTCGCCTTCTTAACTTGGCCTTTCAGCCTGGTCACTTCTCGCCTCAATTCCTCGAGTTCTTCCAGCGCGGCCCGCCGTTCCTCATCGGTGTCGTCCTGGAGCTTAAATGACCCACTTAGTTCCGCACATTTGTGAGCTAAGACTCGGCGAGCGAAGTCCTCATAGTATGCGAAGAAATTCTGGTGAGATAGGTCGGCGTGTCGCAGCGAGGTAAGAAAGAGCTCGTCGCTCTCCGCAAGCGGCTCAACCAGCCAGTTGGTATTGACCGGCTTCTCGGCTACAATGGCACCTTTTTCAGCCTGACTAAAACGTTTGTGAGCTACACTTACGAGCAGTGCATCGTTTTCGACAAGAATCAGGATAACCGGGTATGGAATCGCACGGTGAAGCACGTTGGCAATGCGGTCCTCACGTTTCCGGCTTCTAAGCGCTACTTCCAAAACCGCGACTTCGAGATACTCCCTTGTTTCATCTTCAAATGGGAGTATTCGGGCATTGTTCGGTTTAAGTGCGTACTGCCAGGTAATCGTACTCACATCCTCCTTCAAGGCTTTCTCATCAGCTGTGCCGAGCTGCACGTTTTCACGAATCAACTTCTTGAAGACGCGCTTTTCAAGAAGAGCGCTCTCAGGGAAGGCAGTAGCGTTGTAAAACTTCCGCACTATCACCGGCCATCTTCTCCGATTACGGCGAGATAGGCAACAACCTCGAAATCATCCAAGCCTCGGTAGCTCTCCCGCGCAACTGATGTCCCACCGCGCTGAAAAAGACTCGCAACACCCCGCTCTTCGGCGCGACCCGTTACCGAAGACACTGCCCGCTCTAGAAGTGATTGGTAGTGGCTCATGTCTTTGCCTCCGCGCGTCAATCTTTCCCAACTCTCGAAGGCCTTCGCGTCCGGCTTACCACTGTTTGCCGCCACCTTTTTGAGAATCTCTAAAAGTCGTCGGGTTTTGAGATAATCCAATAGCACGGAACCATCATCTGAAATGTAAATGAGGAAATGGGGCGCCAGTGAGTAGGAAGAATCCACCATTGCTTTCGGATTCTCACTTCTTAAGCAAAAGAAGGCGCCGGGTCTAATCTCTCCCGCCGTTAGCTCGTCATTACTGAGAACTACCGAGTAAGCCCCCAACGGCAGTGAAGCCAGTGTCGTCTCGTGGGTCTTCAACTGGTCGCCAAGGTCCATCTTGAAATCGTTGAGGGTGAGGTCCGTTATAGAAATCCCACCGCTAAGGTCCTCCAGGTCGACAACCTCTTGCTGGAGCCGCTCTAGCTGCTTCTTGCGGTACTCAAGGTCGTTCATCTGTCCTTGCCTATTGACCTCGATCACATTCTCTTCGCCCGTGGCGGAGATGTCCAACAGGACCATCCGTCCGGAAACTCTAGCCTCCAAATTGATGTATTCGTCAAGCTCCATATTCGGCCAGAAATTCGCCAACTGGATCGCATCATTCTTAGATCCAAGGCGATCAACCCGCCCGAACCGTTGAATGATACGTACAGGATTCCAGTGGATATCGTAGTTAACAAGAAAATCGCAATCCTGAAGATTCTGGCCCTCGGAGACACAGTCTGTAGCAATGAGAACGTCGATCTCTTCCATGACATCGTTCACTAGGGAGCGTTCCTTGGAGACGGGTGAGAAGGCCGTTAGAATCGACTGGATATCTAAGCGGGTATTCGGTAGCGTAGTAGCGTTTTTGCCAGAGCCGCCAGTCACGGTCGCAGTGTGAATACCGTGCTGGCTCATCGCCCACTCGGAAATATGCTCGTAGAGGTACGACGCCGTATCGGCGAAGTGCGTGAATACTAGAACTTTCCTGTTTCCAGCGTTAACGGGCTTGTCCAGTTTGGCGCTAATCAGGCGCTTTAACTCGCCCAATTTTTCATCTCTATCGGCGGAGACTTTTCTGCCCTGACTCAGGAGTTTCTCAAGGATCTCCTTGTCCTCTTCAAGGTCTTGACTCCAGCGAACTCTATCAACATCTTGCAAGAGAACCTTGACTTTCGCCCCTATTAGAATCTCGTCCAGGTCGTCCGAATCTAGATCGATGTTTTCGATGCTAAGCTCTTCAATCTCACCATCTTGGTGCTGCTCGATACGGTCCAACAAGTCCTGAACCTTCGAAAGTAACTTCTCCATCGTCAGCGTGAACGAATGGATGGAACTTTCCATGCGTTTGAGTAGGTTCACCCTCATGAGGTGTATCAGGTTCTCCTCGCGGTCACTCTGCCGCCAGATATTTCCCTCACCAGTCTCAATATCATACTTACGACTATATTCCGGTCTTTTATCAGCTCTGACGTACTTGAGGGGTGCGTAGGCACCCAGATTCATTCGTCGAATATCGCGATTGACGTCGATGATAGGAGGAAACCCGCCCGCAGTGTCTATCTCCGCCCGAATATTGATAGGCTGGAGCCGACGGGGAAACGCGCCTACTTCGCTGAGGTCGTAATAACGCTCGATATGCTTTCTGGAGCGTGCTATGGTAAGAAGGTCCAGCAATTTAAAGTAATCAAAGTTCAAGCTATCAAGGAGAGCCGTCGTCGTGCGTGCCTCCGCCTCGAGCTTCAGCCACATGTTGAAGCGAGCTTGAGCTTGTCTCAAAGTCACCTCTAGACTGGCGATCCCTGAGTTTTCGAGAGCTGTGTCCGTTCCCCCGGTGATGAACGCCACCTGGTTTTTCAGGTCGTTCATCCGGTTGTTTACCGGCGTTGCCGAGAGCATCAGAACTCGGGTATTCACGCCCGCTCGGATGATCTCGTTCATCAGGCGTGTATACCGCGTCATCCCTTCCTTCTTTGGCGAGGGCTTGTTCCTGAAGTTGTGAGACTCATCGATGACCACGAGGTCATAGTTTCCCCAATTGATCGACTCTAAGTTGATTTCACCGGAAAACCCAGATGTGCGGCTAAGGTCTGTGTGATTCAGTACATCAAAATTGAAACGGTCTGGAGCAAAAATGTTCCTTTTGTCGTTGACCGTGTATAGTGTCCAGTTCTCTCGCAACCGCTTGGGTGCCAGCACAAGGACACGGTCATTCCTCAACTCATAGTATTTGATGATGGCCAACGCTTCGAACGTCTTACCGAGACCCACACTATCCGCTATGATGCAGCCGTTGTATCGCTCTATTTTGTCTATCGCACCGAGCACGCCGTCTCTTTGGAATCGATAGAGTTTTCTCCAAACGAGAGTGTCTTTAATTCCGGTCTTTGTTCGGACGATATCGTCTTCGGTAAGCTGTCCAAGATTGTCTTGAAAGAGTGCGTAGAGAATTGCGAGATAGATTTGCTGCGCAGAGCGTGGTTCGTAGACCTGGGCCAACCGGTCCAAGACATCTTTCTTGGCCGGCTGGGCGATTCGCGTGTCGCTCCAAAGTGAATCGAAGTAGCTGCGCAGACTCTGGACCTGCTCACCGTCGGTAAACAGACTGTTCATCTCCAGTCGTGGGGACGGCACGATTCCTAAACCCGAGGCGGAAAACGGCGACGAGCCCTGAATTACACATGCCTCTTTACCGTTGTTTCCTGTCGCGTACAGGGTGAACGGTACCGGTGTGGTCGCGCGACGAACTTCGACCGTTCTTTCGATCCACTCGGCACAGGCCTTCGCTACGGCAGCCGCATTCAGGTTGTTTCGTAGTGCGCGCTCCGCTGCGTTGCCGAGCAGGGACAGGGTGTCTTCTGCGCCCTCTTCTGGTTGAGAATTCGATGTGAGTAGAAGCTTGGTGGAACCGACTGATTGAAGCGAACGCCTGAGGGCGTCGAACGCGAAAATCGAAAACTCGCTCGTCACGGCGCTGAATTCATTGGCATCTTCTAGGGCTTCACGTAGGGCATCAACCACGCGCCCCTGCCCTTTGTTGTCTATGAATTTCAACCTATCCCCTTGCTACCCCAGCTTGAGCCTCGTATCCTGAATGGCGCCTCATTCTCCGAAAGTGGTGGATTGCCTACCGATGGAGTGTTTCCGCCATCTCCCGAAAGCGACACAGGGCGTTGGCTAACTTCATCTGCCTTGGGGTATGGCACTCGGGTTCAAATAGGCGGGGACAGGCTATGATGATGGCCGCGCATCGGGCACGCGAGGTAGCAACGTTGAGTCTGTTGAGACTGTAGAGGAATTCCATTCCCCTGGGGGCGTCTTCCGGGTGAGAGGTAGCCATGGCGTAGATCGCAACCGGTGCCTCTTGACCCTGGAATTTGTCCACGGTACCGGTTGGAACATCGCCAAGGCCAGCTTTAGCTAACCGGTCTTGGATCTTGTTTACGTGAGCGTTGAACGGGGCCACCACACGAATGTCACCTGGAGCCATCGGATGTTCCACCCCGTGCTGGTCGCGCCAGTGTACAGTTCCTTCGAGCAGTGACGACACGATAGCCACAACCTCGTCTGCCTCCTCGTCGGAGGAGCCTGTGTTCCCCTCGTGCTCCACCTCGCGCAGCCACACACCGTTGCCCGCGAAAGGACCGCCCACCAAAGTTTGATTCTCAAGGCCCACTTTCGGAGCCAGCTTGCCCGCGTAGAACAGCTCGGACGTGAATTGGCAGATGGAAGGTGGAAGTCTCCAGGTTAGCGGGAGAAAAAGGCCGCGCTCCAGCGGCATGGTCTCGGAATCACCAAGAATATGCTGAAGAGCCGACAGGCCCACGCCGTCCGGGTGGCTACCCTTGGTCGGCTGCTCCAGTTGTTGAGGGTCGCCCAAGAGTACGAGGCTTTGAGCGGCTTGCGCCACGGCCATCACGTTTGCAAGAGCGAACTGCCCAGCTTCGTCCACGAGTAGTATGTCTACCGACTCCTGGAACTCCGGCCTGGCCCATAACCAGGCGGTCCCTCCCAAAACACGGACCTCGCCGGACTCGAGGGCGCCCGCGGCCTCAGCGTTTTCAGAATACTCCTGAATGTGCTCCGCCTCGTTTTCGTCTGAACCCGCACCAGAACTCTTCGATTTGTGGCCGATCCCGAAATCCACGCCTTCGTGATGGGCCTCACGTTGGATACCGTCGAGCAGGTTGCGAATCACTTTGTGGCTGTTCGCAGTTACCCCGATCTTCAAACCCGCTTTAACCGCAGCCAGCACCATGCGGGCACCGGTGAATGTTTTCCCCGCGCCGGGTGGTCCTTGGATTGCTAGAGCAGTACGGTCGAGCTGAGTGACGATAGAGACTGCGTAGTCAGTGGTGGAAAGTTCACTATCGCGTGATGGGGGCGAGAATTGCCCGGATGTGAGAGAGGGAGACTCATTCATTAAGATCGCCCGTTGTGGACAGCTTGGTAACGCTGCCACTCCACCGCACTCCACCGCCCGCTTACCCAACTCCAGAAGCGCGTCCTTGGCTGCTTTGGCACCGATCGCTGTATGAAAAATGAGTTCGGTGGGACGTTCACGTTGTTTGCTAGGGCCGATGACGAGATCCAGGAAACGATTATCGCCATCATGGGCGTACACTTTCCCGATAGGAACTTCCGCTTGAGTTTTAGCCTGCTCTCCGATCTTGACCTCAATATCCTGGGGTGGATATCGGAACCTATGAACCTGGCTTCGTTTCTCTTTCCCCACTACCCCGAGATGCTCCAGGCCGGCAACCGCTTTCGACTCCTCTAGCAATTCGTTCGGCGGTAGTTCAATCAGCCGGTAGTACTCCCACCAGCCTGACTTCTCTTCCCGCCAATGCCAATCGAGAAGGTAGGCGAGTAGGAACCTCGCTTGCTGGTCCGCATTGCGCTCTTCAGGATCGTCTGGAACGTCAATCAACAAGCGAGTCCGAAGCTCTGCAACCTCCTGGGCGCTTTCGTCTACTTTCTCGGAAGGTGAGCCATCCGCCAACTTTGGTCGGTCCAGGAAAACACCCGAGCTAATCAGCTCCGTTCGGCGCGCCTCCAGCCAGTCGCGAAGGCGACGGGTGGATACACAATCGTCTCGATTGTATCCCTGGACCGCGCTCCTTAACGCCGGTGTGATGATCTCTAGACGACGAAGTTCCAAGGCTTGTTCCATCCGGCCCAATGCTCTAGAGGCGTCACGCAAGTCCACCTCGCGTTCAAAACCATAGAGTGGTTCCAGATTCTTGATGGAGTACCGCTCTACCCCGACGCGCACTCCTCGCCGTACGACCGCATAAAGATCCACCAGACGTTTGCCCCGCAAGAGTCTGTCCACTTCTTCCGCTCGGGTGGCGTATCGCCCCATCAGACGTCGGAGCGCGGTTTTCTCATAGGGGGCGTAATGATAAACGTGCATATTGGGCCACGAATCAAGACGCTCCATGATAAGGTCAACCACTTCTTCGAAAGCCCGACGCTCCTCCTGCGGATTGTCGGCCCACCAGTGACGGTATTCTTCGTTACCGTGGGAATCTAGATACACCAAACCAAATAGATAGTCGCGGCCCACGCCGACAGCCAACGGGTCACCCTCGAGATCCAGGAAAATGTCACCTGCCGAGGGCTCAGGTAGTCGCGCGAGGCCTACCGGATCGTGGGAGCGGAAGTAATCATCCTCGCATCCGCCGGTTGGCGGGGTGATGATCTCGTAGACCAACTTTGCTTCCTTACGCGTCTGGACTTGAACGCGGGCCTGGTCTCTAACTCTCTCATAACTCCCTATACTTCCACGGTCGGGTTTGAAAGGGAACGGACGGTCTACTTCTGCCAGGGCGACCACCGTCGAGATGCCGCAGCGAGGGAGTTCACGCCGCTGAAGACGAGTTATTCCCGCCACTAAAGAGAGATGATCTGTTTCCCTCCACCAATCTCGGCAGTGACCCCACCAGGGGCACACCATACAGTGGTCCACTGGTTCGGCCTCGACGGCTTGCTCAAGCTCTGCATGACCTATCGCGATAGCACGCTCGAGTTTTGCCTTCATCAGTCTGAAATACGCTGAATACTCCTGGAAGCGATAGCTATGCCGGACCTGGTCGGTGCCGCCGGGTCCGGGAGCAACTACATGAAACCATTCAGGAGCCTGACCTTGAATTTTATCCAGGAGCTCGCAATAAAGGCCAAGTTGCATTATCGTCCCGCCCCGTGTCTCGCGGGCCAGCTTGGCGTCCACTGGTTCGTAGCACCAGGCGCCAAGCTTCGTCCCATTCTTCGAGACCTTTAGAAGAATATCGGGTCGTCCGTACCAGGAACCGTGAGACAACGCGGCTTGGACGATCACGTCTACACCGGCTCGGATAGCCTCATCAGTCTTTTTTAGCGCCAACTCTCGGTTCTGGACCGCATCCAGGTTAAGTACTGTGGTGGCCGATTGCTCAAGCCTCCGAACATACTCTCTTTCGTGCTCTAGTCCTAGTTCCATCAGAGTCTCGATCACAGGGTTGTTTCGGACCGGCTTCTTCCGCACACCCTGTGCAGCAGATAGGTCCAAGGCGCTACGGTAGCGACAAGACAAAAAGTTAGAAAGGTCAGTCGGGGAAATGGAAAGAGACTGGTTGTGAATTTTCATAGGCTTGCTCCCGGTATACGACGGATACCTGACAGTATCCGTCACTCGGGGGAAATCTCATGAGCGGACGTTGAGCGGAGAGACGTGGACAATGCCGCCCGGTGGAAGGGCAGATAGTGGAGAGGAAACGAGAAGGCTGAGAGGAGCCCTCCCACCGAGCTTGGAGAAGCTCCGGTGAAAATTGGGTGGGGGCTCGAAAGCTTAGAGGCCGAGAGCTTCACCACATTGACCACTCTTTCGACGGCTATGGCCGGGGTGGGAGGATGGAAAGTCCACTGGGAGGTTCTTCCCATCGGTCAGCTGGTCTTTTTTTATATATTTGTTTTTAGGGAGAGGGCCGGGCCTTGCGGCCCGGTGGGTAGCTAGGGTTCGGGGGCACGGAAGGTGGGTTACAGGTCCTCGATACCTGGGAGGGAGGGGAGCCAGGCCGGTGGCCTGGCCGGACCGAGCAAGCTCGGCCCTCAAATTACGGTTAGCGCTCCTCTTGGGGTTTTAATCGGTCCCACCACTCCTGGAAGCGTTCTTCATCCCTCAGTTCATAGAGCTCCCCCGCTACGTGTCTCAGGAAACCCGCCCCGCCTTGTTCCTTCACCCATTCCAGAATGTGAGGGTCCAACCGAACGGTGATTCTCGGCGCTCCTTTGTGCTTGTCTCCAAGGCCATCGGGGTACTTCTTGGGCCTGCCGATCGAGCCTACTTTGGTATTCTCGTCCCGTCTCCATCGCTGGTAGTGCTTGGAGCACATGCCCCGCGCCGCAACTGGCTGATCGCAGCCATCTATCGAACAAGTTTTGCTCATCTCCGGATTGTAATCGCCCCCAAAAAAAATGTCAAAAAAATGGCAGCCACCTATTGCGTTCACGAATTCTCTTTGTTAAGATTTTGGCAGACACAAACAGTACAAGGAGGCAGTCATGAACTGTAAACAATCTGAATCCGTCATCGAGAAGGCGGAACGCCTGAAAGCTACATCGAGAGTCATCATCATCCGCAAGGAACTCGCGCTGGTCATAGGCGACAGCGACACCTACAAAGTCACCAAGCACGGCGACCAATGGTCCTGCGACTGTAAATGGGGACGCTACCGCGGTGCCTGGAGAGACTGTTCCCACGTTGTTGCGGTCAAGCGTGCTCGCATTGACCCCGCCAGCCAGGTGGCTGTTTCGCGCCTGGCCGACATCTTGATGGAGGCGAACGTTGGATAATCAACTCAAATTTTACACCGTTGCTGAAGTCGCGGATGTGCTCCGATTGAGCCAACATCGCGTCTACGAGATTGTCCGCCTGGGCCAGCTCCCAAGCGTACGCATCGGCCGTCAAGTACGGATCGAACGACAGGCTTTTCACGACTGGGTCGCCGACGGCGGAACCGCTCCCGTGACCCAAGCCAGCTAGAGGCTGGCACCAATCTTAACAACAGGGCCCCGCCGGTGGTGCGGGGCCCCGTTTCTTGGAGGTGTTGTCCATGGCTGGTCAACTCATAAATAGAGGAGAGCGAACCTGGTTGGTTCGCGTCTTCCTGGGACGTGACGTCCTTACTGGTAAGAAGAAATACCACAACAAAACAGTGAAGGGGACGAAGAAGGATGCCCAGCGCTACCTTAACGGAGTCCTTCGGGACATCGATCTCGGAAAGTTCGCTGAGCCCAAAAAGATCTCGCTCAACAAGTTTCTGGAGAAATGGCTGAGCGACGCCGTGAAACCGAGGGTCCGGGAGAGAACCTACCATAGCTATGAGCAGCTTCTGAAGTGCTATGTCTACGAGGGGCTCGGCCCCAGGAGGCTCTCGTCTGTGACTTCCCTGGACATCCAAGAGCTTTACTCGGCGATGCTCGACCGCAACCTATCAGTGGTTACGGTCCGCAAGCTGAATACTGTTCTGGGGAATGCCCTCAAGCAGGCGGTCAAGTGGGGCATGCTGGGTAGAAATCCGATGGACGGCGTGGAGCTTCCCAAAGACCGGAACAGCAGGCGTGAGGAGAAGGTCAAGATTATGCCGCTTGATCGGGTGAGCGAATTCCTCCAACACTCACGCTGCTCGAAGTGGGGGATCGTCTTTGCCGTTGCCCTGGGCACTGGTATGCGGCCTGGCGAGTATTTTGCTCTCAAGTGGGAAGATCTGGAGGTTGAACAGCAACTGTTGAGGGTTCGGCGGACCCTCTATAGGCATAAGACCGGCGGCTGGTCTTTCCAGGCCCCCAAAACCAAGGGGAGTGTTCGGAGCATCGCTTTGCCCGGCCAGTTGGTCCAAGACTTGCTCGAACATCGAGACCGGCAGGCGAGGGAATTCGGAGAGCATCAAGAACTTATGTTCACCAGCAGAAACGGCCAGCCACTCTTCAGCTCCAACTTTCGCAGAAGGGAACTCAAGCCGTTGCTGCGAGAGCTTGGAATGGACGAGCGGATCCATCTCTATGCACTACGCCACACCCATATAACGATGCTTCTGGCGGCCGGTGTCCATCCTAAGCTAGTAGCCGAACGGGCAGGGCACGCTAGTGTCAAGATGACCTTGGATGTCTACTCTCACGTCGTCCCTGCCATGCAGTGGGATGTCGGCAGCAAGCTTAACAGGCTCCTCTACGGAGACGAGAGCTGACCCTCCGCTTCTCCCCTGGCCGCTCGGCCAGGGAATTGGCCGGCAGGCCAACCCTCTCTCTCCCTTTCCCCGCATTTTTGTCTAAAGATCTGCTGACCAGTGGGCCGGCCCTCCCAGAGGGATGGAGCCGATCAATCTCGCTCCGCCGTCGTATTGTGGGGAACTGGGTAAAGCCCTCGGGCACCAAGGTTTCCAGTTTCCTCCTCCCTTCCGCCGTGGGCTTTTCCCTGTTCTCCCCAATTCTTCTCTCCCGATCCCGCTATTGACCCCGCTTCCCTCATCAAATAGACTCGACAGGTCAACACCCACTCGGCCTCTTCTTGGCTCAATACAGTAGTGGGTTTTCTCTTTCGCGGCAATTGTTGCCGCAGTGCGGCAACAATCTCGCTTTTCTTGCTCAAGTCGTTCCAGCTGAATTGTGGCCGCAGCGCGGTCACAATCTCGGAGCCGCACCCAGTCGACCAAAAAAAGTTGACACACTCCTGACCCACACTGGCCATTTTTCCGGGCCGCAAACCCAGTAATCAAGAGGCGTTCTCACTTTTGACTCTGTCATTCGCCATGAGCGGTTCTAGCGACCTTTAGCGATTTGCTTATGGACTACAAACCCCGTAGCGGCGGCGTTCAGTCGCCAATTGGGAAGACTCGAACTATACTGGTCTCCAGGACTTGGGGATCTATGGGGGACCAGATTTTCCGCCATTGGAAACTCGCAAATCGGCCACGAAAACCGTTTCGAATATTTCGAACAGGTGTTATAATAAGATATGACTATTTCGACGCCAGTGAGACCTACAGGAGAACAAGCAAAGGAGGCTCGGGAATGTCTGGAGACTCTCAAGGGGAGTCCCCAGCCGACCGTGACCGTGAAACTTGAGAGCGGAACAGAGTTCGAGGTTCCGGAGTTTGCGTTTCATTTTCTGCTCCAACTGCTTCAAGAAACCGCCAAAGGCAACGCTGTGACCCTGATACCCGTCCATTCGGAACTGACCACTCAGCAGGCAGCTGATCTCTTAAACGTTTCCAGGCCATACGTTGTCAAACTCCTGGAAAGCGGGGAGATTCCCTTTCACAAACGTGGGCGACACCGAAGGATTCGCTTCGATGATCTTATGCAGTACAAGAGCAAGGACGAACTCAACCGAGAGAAGGCCTTTGACGAGATGGTCGAACTCTCTGAGGAGCTTGGCATCGGCTACGAATAGAGGCCAAAGATTTACTCCCAGCATTTTACCGTAATTTATGACGCTTGCGTCCTATATCCATTCTCATTGAGAGACCTCCTGATCCAACTCGCGATGAGAGGCCTCTTCAAGGCTCGCTGGAGCGCAGTGATCAATGATGAGTGGACGAGGAATCTTCTGAAGAACAGTCCTCAACTGGACAGTACCAAAGTCCAAAGAACTGTCCAGCTAATGAGTGATGCTGTACGAGACTGGGAGGTCACGAACTTCCAGGACCTGGTCCCTTCAGTCTCCCTTCCGGATGAAAACGATCGCCATGTGTTGGCTGCTGCGGTCAAGGCGAACGCCGATGCCATTATTACGCTAAACCTAAAACATTTTCCGGAATCTAGCTTGAGCCCGCACGGTGTTGAAGCGCTTCATCCTGATGACTTCGTTCTTGATTTGATCGACCTGAATGCTCACCAGGTGCTCGAAGCAGCTCGACTCTGTTGGCAACGCCGTAGGAAGCCGCCCTTGACCTGGGACCAGTATCTGGAATCTCTGAAACGGTCCTCGTTGCCTCAGAGTGCAGAGAAGCTCCGAGAGGTTGCTGAATTCTAGCATTCACGAATTCTCGCCAGATACCAGAACCGATTACCGGGGAAGTGCAGGTCACTCGGCCTTCTAGGAAAGACTTTATGGGCTTTCCCTTCCCCTTGACTCACTCCTGGGGACCAGGTGGGGACCAAAACAAACTTTGGGCCCAAATCTAGCAAAAAAGAGTCAGGTTGTGAAATCACAGTTTTCAAGAATCCCGTAGCCAAGCCGTTTCTTGACCCAACCTCCCCTTGACAACCCCGATGCTTTTATTCGCCAAGAGCGAGTCAAACCAACACAAAATAGCCAAACTAAAGGTAAGCGATGTTTCGCCGCCTAGCATCGTTCTAAACGACCTCCTACGCTGGTCCCACTAGATAGGAGGTCGAGATGAGTCGATTTTTAGCAACGAGGGAGCCTGACTGGGA
>Ga0207914_100174_pt1 | contig 33475 bp, 30 predicted proteins | sample DeeseametaMP2497_FD_184171 | JGI IMG/M metagenome (GOLD analysis project Ga0207914, IMG submission 184171) | Marine microbial communities from East of Antigua and Barbuda, Atlantic Ocean - MP2497 (SPAdes) | ecosystem: Environmental > Aquatic > Marine > Oceanic | place: East of Antigua and... | reverse complement strand
CGTAGTTGCCGTTACCGTTGTCGGCTAGCGTCTCCATCACTTTGTCGTTTCCGTATCGACCAAACCCGAGGACACTTAGGAAGAGCCCGGAGTCTCGTTTCTTCTCGATGTAGCTCTTGAGTTCGCTGTCGGAGGAGAGTCCCACGTTGAAATCGCCGTCGGTGGCCAGGATGATCCTGTTGACCGATCCCTCGCTTCTGTTCTGTTCGGCCACTTCGTAGGCGAGTTGGAGGCCCGCCGCGCCGTTGGTGCTACCGCCGGCTTCGAGTCGCTCAATCGCCTCCAGGATGGTGGTCTTTTGATCGCCTGTGGTGGAAGGGAGAACCAGTCCGGAAGCTCCGGCGTACACCACGATCGCGACTCGATCGGCATCGTCCAAAGTGTCGACCAGTTGACGCAGACTGCTCTTCAATAGCGGCAATTTGTCCGGTGACTGCATCGAACCGGAAACATCCAGGAGAAAAACGAGGTTGCGTGGCGGCTCGTCTCCCCGCTCGATCGACTTGGTCTTGATAGCCACGCGCATCAGTTTGCTGCTGTCAGACCATGGGCAGTCGGACAGTTCGGTCGTGACCGAAAACGGCCGGCCGTCGTCGGGCTCGGGAAGGTCGTAGCTAAAGTAGTTTAGCATCTCTTCCACTCTCACCAGTTCCGAGTGAGGGAGCGTCCCCTGCTGGATTTCCCGTCGTACGTTGGCGAAAGACGCGGTGTCCACATCGGCACTGAAGGTGGAGAGCGGGTGCTGGATGGCAGCCAGAAATTCCGGGCTTGGGGTCGCCTCGGTAGCCGGCTCCGGCTCAGGAGCTACTCGGCCTCCGGTAAGACCCGCAGGTTGGTTTACCGAGTGCTGGGCAACTTGGTAGTTCTCCGCCATTTTCTCGTTTACGTAGTCTTTGCCGGCGACAGGAGCGCTGCCCGCGCTGTAGCCCAGTGTCTCTCTCTTGATCTGACGGCTGTCGACGACGATCCCGTTGTCCTGAAAGTAAGTCTTATCAGGGGTTGCGCGTTGTTCGGCGGCCGTGGCAACGATCTGCTCGGAAGGCGTCCCGCCGCCTAACCCCGGCTCAGGTACGTGATTGCTGCCGGCGGTACTACAGCCGGCACAGAGGATTCCGGCGAGAATGAGGGTGGATATCGTTTTTCGCATATGGCTCCTAGAAATGTTGATTCGGATAACCATAGAGTCGCCTGTCGCGAGAAGTTATTCCAGGGCAAGGAGATCCGTTGTGGTCAGGAAATCGAATTTCAGTGCAGCATCCGATAGAGCGAGCCCGATACAAGGAGCAAGAACACTTCGAAGTCTGGAAGTCCGCCTGTGCGGGCCGGCACGATCTAGATCGTTTCTGCTCTTCGCCTTTGTGGGCGCTTCCACTCAACGATGCTTTCGCCGGCGGGAGTCCCATCTTTGTCTACACCGACCAGGAGGCTCCCGGCGAACTCGCCGTCTTCACAGAGCGAAGAGTCCGTGGCGGGGTACTCGTCACTCCCGTGGACGGGATGTGGCTCCTCGGCACTCCGCTCCTTTCCCGCACTCCCCAGCTTCTTCTTTCCCGGCTGGTCAAATATTGGGCCACCCATCCTGTTGAAGGTGTCCGCCAAATCATGATCTCCGGTCTTTATCCGACCAACCCCCTTCACGACTCCGACGTGTGGAGACACCTCCACGCCTGGAACTCCGAACCATCAGGCCGTATGGTGGCGAGCCTGGACGACGGAATGGACGGATTTATGAGGCGACGCTCCAAGAATTTTCGTTCTCGTCTTAGGCGCACGGTCAAGGCAGCCGCACGAGACGGGTTCGAAGTCGAGTACATGCCCGAGAATCTTCCTCAGGAGGCTGCGCAGGACTTGATGAAAAGAGTCTTCGCCATCGAAGAGAGTAGTTGGAAGGGTAAGGCCGGGCGAGGCATCGACAGCGGCGGAATGCAACGATTCTATGAACTCATGGTCCCTATGCTGGCCCGCGAAGGTCGCTTGAGAGGTCTCTTCCTGACACGCGACGGCCATGATGCAGCCTATCTTTTTGGAGCGTTCTTCGACAGCTATTTTCGAGGTCTTCAGTTTTCCTATCAGGCCGAGGAATCACTGGGGCTCGGCAACGTTTGCCAGTATCACATGATCTCCAGACTGGTGGAGCAAGGGTGCACTCACTACGACCTTGGTCAAGCTATGAAGTATAAGAGTCGCTGGGCGGAGGATGAAATTAACTCTTTCACCCATGTCTTTCAGCTCTAAGGATCAGATCCGAACCTCTATCAAACACGGGGCGTCCACGGTCATTCCCAGATAGCTGGGAGAAGTGGTGGCGTCATATTCCGCGTCCCGCGCTAGCGACTCGATAGCTTTTCGGAAAGGCGATTCCAGAGTATGTAAATGGTAATACCATCGCTGCTCGGTTCGGAATGCGGAGGTTTCGTCCGCCGCCCTATTCCATAAGAAGCGCAAAGCGTGTTGCCCTTCGTGAACGAGCACTCCACTCAACTCGAGGACGGCCAGCGCGTGCTGCTCTCTCACCACGCGCAGCCTCTCCTCTGACGCATCACTCGCCTCCAGGCTTTCCAACTGCCTGCGGAAGTCGCGCTTGAGGAAGCCGAACTTGGAGCTATTGAGCGTGATACGGCCGGTGAGTCGGTTGTATCCTCCCAGTTTGTGCGCTCCGAGGTCTCTTACCACGATTCTCCCGGAGTCGTTCAACTGCCTCAGCTTCGGCAAAACACCCACTCCAGAGTCATCAAGATTCATCTCGATGAACTGCAGCGCTTTCTCCACCCAGGTGTCGGGTGAGCAAGGGTCGACGAGTATCACTCTGAAAGTATAGCCCAGACCCGAGAATACAAAAAGTTGGAAGGAGAGACTCCTTCCAACTTCACGGCGATGTGGTTTCTAAGACTACTCGCTACGATATTCCTCGGCTGCGGCCTGTTTCGCCTCGTCGATGGAATCCTTAACGGCGCCTTTCACTTCCTCTTTCGTCTCTTCCAGACGCGCTTCCACGTCGGAGCGACTGGAACGCAGAGTAGCGACTGCCGCGTCGCGAGCTTCCTCAACGATACGTTTGGCCTGATCCAGGAGAGAGTCGCGGTGCTCTCCCATCAACTCGTCTTCTCGACGGGTCGAGGGCAACAGCAGTCCGATGGCCAAACCGGCAGCCAGAGCACACGCTCCGAGTGCGAGGGGGTTGTCCTGTCGCATCGTATTGTAGGTAGTCTGAACCCTCAGCTTGGCCGACTCAAGTCGAGCCGAGGTGGCCGTTCGCGCTTCGCCGACTTTCTCCGAGGTCGCCTCCGCTGCATGAGACAGAGTGCTACCGGTGGCATCCTTGGCGTGTACAGCCTTATCCTTCAGCCTGGTAGGCAGTGCTCTCGACTTGGAGCGCTCCCTGTTGACGAACAGCCATGCCAGGCCGGCGCCGATCAGGACGGACGGACCGGGGTTTTCCGCGACGAACCGGCTCACCGAGTTGGCAAGCTCGGAGGTGGTGGGAGTGTGGTTGTCTCTTTCAGGGTGGTTGTGAAGCACGATCGGCCGGGACTCGGTGGCGGCGGCAGCCTTCTGTTCAGCAGGCTCGGTCTTCTCCTCGTGCTCGGATTTGATCTCCGCGTTCATTGTATCATCGTGTAAAGTCATTAATTTATTTTCCTTTCAAAGTTCTTCGTTGGTCTTGTCTAGTTAGGAGTATCCCTAGTCCGATGCCTATCAGGGCGGTAGCGATAGGGTACTTCCTCACCTTCTGAGCCAGACTCGTGCTGGCCGAGTCGATGCTGCGAGACACCTTTCGAAGCTGGCGTTCAGCTTCGTCTTCCGTGGCTTGACGGGCTCGGGATAATCCGGCCTCCGCCAGTTTCCTGACGTCACGGGGGTCCATCCGCTCTTGGATGAGATGAACCGTGTGGTCTATCTCGTGTCGGGTCTCTTCCATGTCTTTTCTTATTTCTCGGGGTGTCTTCGTCTTCATGCGACTTGCTCCCTGAGAAACTCACGATTAGCGGCTAGCGACTTGGGCAGGTGCTCAAGGGTGCTATCATCCTTGAGCTTGTCAAGAGACAGCTTGATCGTGACAACCCCGGCCAGCAGTAGTGCGGCCGAGACACAGGCCATGGAGGCCCACAAAGGCATGACAAAACTCAATCCCACGCAAGCGAGTGCAACTAGTGTCATTACGGCAGCGTGGACGAGGACGGCGCCCGCCACGATGCCCACTCCATCTCGCGCACTCTTGTGGGCGACTTGCTTCACCTCGGCCTTTGCCAGAGCAACCTCTTGGCGAGCGAGTTTGGAGATCTGTCCGATAAGCGTACCGGTCAGATGGGAGAGAGTCGACTCTTGTGCCTGTTCATCGCGCGATAAGAGGCTGTTCATCGTACGATCCTTTCTCCACGCTCCTCAAGGTGATGCTGGTTTGGGGCGCTGGAGCGGGAAGAGTGTTGGGCTTGGTGGCGTTGAGGAAGCGACCGGCCAGAAGACCAAGGCCGAAGCTCGCCGTGATGAAGATAGCGGGGTTGGTGCGAGAGAAGTCCTCGATAGCCTCCACCACTTCTTCGACAGCGGCGTCTTCCAGACGTTGGGCGGTCCGATCCACCTGCTCGGCCAGGCCTCGAAGACGCTGCTGGAGAGCAGGGTTTTCCAGGTTGTCGGCGGTTTTGAGCAGCGCGGTGTTCACGTCGTGAACTTCCTTAGCCACAAGTTGCTTTTGGTGCTCGGCTTTCTCGTAGGCGATAGTTTTAGCTTCGCGAGCTGTCTCCCCGGCCTTCGCCGCGATGTTGTCTTTGGCGGCTTTGGCCTGTAGCTTGGCTTCGCTAAGCACTTCCTCCCGGTGGGAGCCGGCGTGAATGCCGGTAGTTTTTTGGTTATCTATGTTTCTCAAAGTCTAACTCCTTCAAAGGTTGTCAGGGGCATCTGCGTTAGGATTCTGGCGCCCCTTTGTCGTTAGTCTGAGAGAATTGATAGAATTGAGCGACCCTCGAAAGCCGAATGACCACCTATACTATCAGAGTGTATACGGACCGATACCGGTCTACTTGAGGTAGAGAAATCTACAGTCTTCGCTGGGCGGCGGCCACAGCTCCCCCGACATCGAGTCGGCCCTGCCCTTGAGCCGCGTGGGGCACGTTTTTCAGCTCGTCAGCGGTACTTCTCAAGATGTCCTTGACTGTCTGGTGATCGAGAGTGGGATTCACCTGCAGCATCAGAGCCACCGTACCGGCAACCATGGGCGCGGCCTGGCTGCTGCCCGCCAGGGCCAGGTACTTAGACGACGCCTTCATGTTCTTGGCGTAGGAAGATTTCGGTGCAAGCGGGGCAAGGACGTTCACCCCCTCGGCCACGAGGTCGGGTTTGCCACCGTCTTCCGTACCTCGGCTGGAGCTGGAGTACACTTGATCGTCGGATCGTTTGGAGGTTCCCATATCGTCCAGAGCCCCGACGGTGATCACTTTGGGAGAAATACCCGGACTGGAGATGGAAGCGTTGCAGCTATTGGTTAAACACTCGTTGCCGGCGGCCGTCACCACAATCAAGCCGGCATCCACGGCCCGTTCGGCCGCTTTACGAAACTTATCGTCCTCTGGATTGGAAGGCGCATCAACTCCGAGCGAGAGATTCAGGACATCAATGGAGTATCTTTCGCGATTCTCAATCACCCAGTCGATGGCCTTGATGGCGTCGTCGGCTGAAGAGACTCGACATCCTACAAGACTTGCCTCCGGCGCCACGCCTGGAACGTTCTGATTCTTGCCGGCGATAATTCCTGCCACGTGGGTTCCGTGACCAGCCGGGTCCATGGGGTTGCGTTTGACGGTTCGGCGTCCGGTGAAATCGCGAAAAGCCACGATCTGGTCTTTGATGTCTTCGTGAGGGGCGATGCCGCTATCGATCACCGCCACCGTCACGCCCTTGCCGGTGATACCCTTACCGTGCAGTCCCTGAATGTCTTGAGGCCGAGAGACATGGGTCATCTCCTGCTCGGTGAGAACGTCCATGATGTCGGGCGCTAGGGAATCCTGGTTGCGGGTGACCAACGGAACGGGGAGTTCCAGACCCATGGCCTGAGCGCGAGTACGAAAGTCCTCCGCTAGCCTGGGATTGCCCGCCATGGCTTTTCGGAGGGCTTGCTTCTGCATGCTGGTCATTTTCACATGCACAAGTTAGTTTATCGCGAGGTAAAAAATGTTTCTGATTTGTAAACCGAAATCAGCAAAGACCGCATGGACTATAGCTTTAAGACTTATGTACTAGGCCCATTTCCCGCACTTCTCACTGAAGATTGGTTTTCAGAGCGCCGTTAGCGCTAGGAGCGACAAATAAGCGTAGTGAGCTACGTGTTTGAGGTGCAACGACGCGATAGCGGTGCTCTGGGGACCAAGATTTGGGAGAAGTGCGGGAAATGGGACTAGGTTTTAAACTAGCTCGACAAGCCTCTCAAACTCCTGTACTGTTTGCCGATGGCTTCGTGGCGTCTGGAATTCAAGGAGACTTTGGCTCTCGGCATTCCCATGGCGTTTGCTCAGATCTCCCAGATTCTGATGAATACCACCGACGTGGCTCTGGTGGGGAGGCTGAGAGGGGAAGCCCTGGCCGCCATGGCCGTGGGACAGGCAACCTACGGCATGCTACTTTCCCTGGGGATTGGTCTCATCGCGGCGGTTGGACCTCTCGTCAGTCAAGCCCACGGCGGCAGAAACGACCAGGCGATCGCACGAGCCGTGGCAGTCGGCACCTTCGCGTCGTTGCTCTGCTGCGTGCTGTTTTGCCCTCTCCTGTATCGAGTCGACCTTCTCTTCCATTGGCTCGACTATCCGCCCGAGATGCAGAAGCTGGCCGTCGGCTACGCTCGAGCCGCCGCGGTCGGCCTTCCATTCGCCTTTTTCTTTCTCGTTCAGAAGAACTACCTGGATTCTATTTCCCGACCTAAGTGGCCGATGGTCGTCGCTCTGGTGGGGATTTTGGTCAACGGTCTAGCCGACTACGCCCTGATGTTCGGCCGATTCGGATTTCCGGCTCTGGGAGTCACCGGCACCGGTCTGGCCACCTCGGCCGTCAATCTTTTCATGGCGCTGGCGCTTCTGCCGATTTGCTGGAAAGCCGACTTCACCAAAGCGTTGTGGGAGACGACCAAGAGAGAGTGGCGTGAGTTCATGGAGGTGGGCTTACCTATCGCCGGATCGATCGGGTTGGAAGTCGGTCTCTTCGTGGTCGGAGCCTTAATGATGGGCAAGCTCGGAAACTCCGAAGCCGCCGCTCATCAGATCGTGCTTGTCTGTGCCGCCACCACCTTCATGGTGCCTCTCGGTATCTCTTTTGCGGGATCCACTCGGGTGGGTCAGGCGGTGGGTCGTCGAGACTTCGAGGCTGTCCGTCCGGCCGGTATCGCGGCGATGGCAACCGGCTGCGGCTTCATGGCGCTAACGGCCATTCTGTTTACTCTGTTCCCGTCCAACATCGTCGATCTCTTCTGGGACCCAAGCGTGGAGAAGACTCTTCAGGTCCAGGCTTTTGCCATCGAAATGCTTATCCTGGCCGGAATTTTTCAAATAGGCGACGGCCTGCAGGTGACCGCCAACGGCGCTCTCCGAGGAATCAAAGACGTGAAGATTCCACTGTTGCTCGGTGGTCTATCTTACTGGGTGGTGGGCCTGGGTTCGGCCACCTACCTGACTTTTCACACTTCTCTCCGGCACGAGGGGCTGTGGATCGGATTTGTGCTCGGCCTGACCGCAGCCGGAGTCTCGTTGGCGACTCGGTTTCTGATATTGAGTACTCGGTTGAGAGTCGACCCCGAGCTACAAAGAAGAGTCTCGGTGGAGGCCTTGGAAAGCTAGAGTCACCCCACTGCCGCTCTCGCCTTCTCCAGCACTTCCGGCTCGGAGGGGAAACCGTTGGAGTCCTTCTCTGCTACTTTTGTACCACTGATCCATACAGTGAACTCCCCTACCCCACCCGGGGCCAACTTCGTCTCCAAGCCGAGCTCACGCTTCAACATAGCCGCCACCCTGGCCGCCCTCGGTTCGTAGTTTCACCTTACACAGTAACGAATCTCCGCCGACATCTTCTCTCCTTACATCCCAAGCTCGCGCGGTGCAGGAGGCCACCACGAACTACTCAAAGACTTCGAGAGATGCAGTACATTCCTCCCTTCCTCAGTCAGATCATTGATACCGTCGCCTTCAACGGAGAGCCTGGTGAGTTCGAGCAAGATTGGCTCACCTGGAAGGCGGAGTTCGAGCAGTACTTCGAACGAGAGAGCGACTACACTGTCTCCAACGAGGACGCGCAGGTGGTGCAAAACCTTCCCCCCCTGCTCCAACAGCTCGACGCAGCCGTCCTCAAAGCGTTCGAGGGTCAATGTCAGGCCGAGGACCTGGTGAAGTACGCCATCGACTTTTTTGAGGCTCACGACAAGTTTTATGAAGAGCGCGAAAAGCAGTATTTCGTGCAAAACCCGCCTCTCGACCGCTTGCTCAAAGTGAGTGTGGCTTATCTTCAAGACAAGGCCGACCTGGAAGCCCTCCTCAAGAGGGCGCCTGACGCCGCTCTAGCTGTCGACGCCATCCAAAATCTCTACCTGGACGCCCGAGAAGAGTTGCCGCAAGAATTGGTCGACGGAACCATCGACGGTCTCAAGCGAGCTCAGAAAGGCTTCGAGATCCTCTCCGAAAACGACACCAACCTCACGAAGGAGCAGGTCGAGGAAGCTCTTTTCGAGCTCCGAAGCGCGGGAGAGCTTTTGGAGCACGTGCCCTCTTTGTTCCGCCGGTTTGAGGAAGAGAGAGGTTCCCCGGTCCCGATCATGGGTCAGATCCTCACCGTCCTAAGAGATGAGGATGACGAGGAGGCCTGGGAGTACCTGAAATCGGAAGCCTGGCCTTCATTCGTCCAGCTCTGGGAAAGCCGCCAGGACGGTTGGCTCCTGGACCCGGAAGTGGCCTACGAGCTCCTCCAGGAAGCGGACCAATCCATCATGAGGTTCTCGGAGCTGATCGTCGATTATCCCGACACCGAAGAAGAGTTCTGGGACAACGTCTATCGGCTTGAAGACGTGTTTGAGCAGATCCGTAACAACGCCATGGATCTGGAATCGTTGCCGAGCTCTTCCTATTGGCCCGAGGCCCAACTCTTGCTGAACCTTCTGCGCGGTGGAGCCCCGATCTACGCCGCCCACAGTCTGGCGGGCGGCATCCTACAGGGAGGAGACGAAGTGCCTGCCACCATCCGAAAGATCGGAGAAAACCTGACCGCTTTCGTCCGCCAACCCGAGCCCTTACCGCTGTTGCAAGGACTCAAGCTCCTGCTGGAGGAGCAAGAGCTAAGCAAGACCACCCGGCCTTGTGGCTCTTGCGGGGAGCGAATGCCGCTCGACGCTCGAGCCTGCCCCGCTTGCGGGACCAAGGTCGAAGAACTCTCTATCTCCGGCTAAGGGCCCAGCCCCGAGCACTAAGGACATGTCCTTAGTTCTTGGTGCGGCTTTCCATGATAGCCCGGTGCGCCTTGAGTCGAATCGAGTTGATCCTGATAAAGCCTTCCGAGTGACGGGGGTCGAAACCGCCTTCGATTTCCATCGAGGCGAGATCTTTATTGTAAAGCGAAGAGGGGGAGCTTCTACCCACCGGCAACGCTCGTCCCTTGTAAAGTTGCAGCTTGACCTCGCCGTCGATCAACTCTTGAGCCTTGTCCATAGCCGCCATCAAGAATTCCATTTCCGGTGAAAACCAGAATCCGTTGTAGACAAGCTCCGAGAATTTCGGACTCAGCATGTCGCGCAGTCTCATCACTTCACGGTCCATGGCGATACCTTCGATATCCATGTGGGCTTCGCGGAGTATAGTGGCCCCGGGCGACTCGTAGACACCTCGGCTCTTGATGCCGATGAAACGGTTCTCCACGATGTCGATCCGCCCGATCCCGTGCTTGCGCCCCAGGTCGTTGCAGGCCTTGAAGAGCTCCAGCGGGTCGGTCACCGAACCTTCGGCGGTGGTGAGCTTCACCGGAATGCCGTCCTTGAAGTTGATGGTGATGACCTCCGGCGTGTCGGGAGCGTCGGTCGGGTCGACCGTCATCCGATACATATCCTTTTCCGGGGAGTGAGCCGGGTCTTCCAGAACGCCCGACTCGTAAGAAATGTGATAGAGATTCTCATCCATGCTGTAAGGGCTCTTCGGAGAGGCGTCCACCGGGATGTTGTGCTCGGCACAGTAGTTCATCAGATCGGTTCTACCCTCGAACTGCTCCAGAAACTCACGCATCCTCCAGGGTGCGATCACTTCCATATCGGGGCGAAGGGCGTAGAAGGCCAGCTCAAACCGGACCTGGTCGTTGCCCTTACCGGTCGCTCCGTGAGACAGCAAAGAGGCTCCCACGCGATCGGCCACGTTGAGCATGGAGCGCGCGATGCAAGGGCGAGCTATGGACGTGCCGAGCAGATATCGTCCCTCGTAAAGCGCGTTCGCCTTGATCGAGGGGAAGATGAAATCGGTCACAAACTCCCGTTGGAGATTCTCCACGTGGACTTCGGTCGCACCGATGGCCAACGCCTTTTCCTTCACCGCTTGGAAGTCTTCCTTTTGCCCGACGTCGCCGACAAAAGCAACCACTTCGTGGCCGCGCTCCATCAGCCACTTCAGGATGCAAGAGGTATCTAATCCGCCACTGTAGGCTAAAACAACTTTTTCACTCATGGGGTGTCCTTGCAACACCCGTGACGGTAAACCTCCTCGTTATCGCTCTTCGTAGAAACGCATTTTTCCAAGGGCCAGCCGAGTGCTCGTATCCACCCAGCGCGGGGCTCCGATGCTGTTGTCGTGGAAGTAAATTCTGTTCGCCCCTACGGCCGATTTGCCGGCCAGAGCCTGGTCCACCGCTTTCAAGGTTCGCTCCCAATTCGGGATATTGCCGGTGGACATAGTGTAGAACTTCTTGTTTCCGTCTTTGTTGGAGGAAAGGAACGCGCTGTTCCTGTTCCCCACCAGAGACGTTAGGTTCTTACCCTTGTCGTTGGCGTAGTTCATGATCGTCTGAGCCACCGCCACCTGAGTGTCGAAACCCTCTCCTCGAGCTTCAGCGGCAATGGCCCGAGCCAGAAGCTCCCGGTGCTGCTCGTACTTAGCATAGCGGTCGAGAGTCTCTCCGGTCGCGGCACTCTGCTCCGGCTGCTCGGTCTTTTCGGCCTTGGCCACCTCTCGGCCCAGCAAAGCGTCGCGAGTGTTCTTGCCTACGATTCCGTCGTCGCCTATCTCTTTTTGGCGCTGAAACTCCTTGACCGCGTCCATCGTGCCCCGGCCAAACTTGCCGTCCACCTCCAGGAAGCCCTCCTGGCCTTCCTTTCGACCGAGCTGCTTGTTCAACGCTTCCTGAAGCGCCTTGACGTTGTCGCCCTGAGCGCCCTTGCGCATGACGTTTGTTCCCAGCGCTTCCTCAAGTTTCGCCAGTTCAGCCTGCTGGTCCGCCGGCTGACTCGGGGTTTCGGCAGGTTGCTCGGCCTTGTCGGCCGGCTTGGCGTCGGGGGTCTGAGCGGGGTCCGCCTGCTCTACTCGCTCTGCCTTCTCGCTGGGCGAGAGGAGCGCATCCCTGGTGTTGGGACCAAAGATACCGTCTTGCTTCAGCCCCTCGTTTTGCTTCTGAAAGTCTTTGACAGCGGAGGCCGTTTTGGGTCCGAACTTGCCATCCGTGTCGAGATAGCCGTCGTCTCCCTCTTTGAGTCCCAGTTTTTCGTTGAGCGCCGTCTGAAGCGCTTTTACGTTGTCCCCTTGCATCCCGTTCCGCAGCGTCTTGTCTCCGAGAGCCTCTTTGAGGGCGGCCGAATCTTCCTTCGCTCCAGGGGTGGCCGGACTATCGTCACCCCAAGCATCCAGGTTAACGCCCGACTTCTCCTCTTTCTCCGGTTTGAAGTTCACGTCCACCCGATCGGTGGCGGAGTTGCCGTTGTTAAGATTGCGGGCCGTGCTCGACCCCGTTGCGTTGCTAGTGGAAGTGGAAGACTTCGAGGGGGTGGCCGATTTCGACGGAGTGGAGGATTTCGCCGAGGATGACGAGTTCGCGGAACTGACAGTGGACATCTAAGTGAGCCTTTCAAGTGAGTAATCTTGAGAGGATAATAGACTCCGCAGCATCACAAACATTTTTTCTTTGCTCGACAATTGTTGCCGAACTGTTAACAAGTTATGACCATTTCGCGTCGAAGGTAGCGGGCAGGAGTCGATCAGCTCCAACGGAACCTCTGCAGGTGAACTCCGTATCAAATATGGCGCGCCGGATCGTTGGTAATCCTTACTTCGACCTCGGCGTACTCATACTGATCTTAGTTTCCATCGGGCTATTGGTCGTCGAAATCGCCCTGCCCAACAGCAGCCACTACTTCGACTTCGTCGTCTATTCCGGCGATGTCATCACCTGTTTCTTTGTCATAGAGTTGCTGATTCGTTTCATCGCTAGCCGCAAAAAGCGGCGGTTCTTCAGCGAATACTTCATCGACATCCTGGCCGTCCTGCCCCTGTTCCGAGCATTTCGATTTCTCCGCTTTTTGCGCTTGCTGCGGATGCTCCGAATTTTCCGGGCCGTCTCGGTGGTGGCCAGGAACACCAGGGTCTTGCAGTGGCTCTTCAAGCAAAGGCTGACCGAATATCTCTTGACCGTCGTGTTGTTGCTCTTCGCAACGCTCTTCGGGACTCTCGGACTATCTCACTTTCGCCGTCCTTTTCAGTCCGGCTGGGAAGTCTTGGCCCAGTCTTTCTGGGAGACAACTTTCAGTCTGGTAGCGGGAGAATACGTCAACAACTTCCCCGACACGCTGGGCGGCAAGATCGTGATCCTCCTCGTGCAGTTCTGTGGACTCACCTTTTTCGCCCTTCTCACTGGTACGATATCGGCCGTTATGATCGAAAAACTTAAGGAAGGAACGGTACTCAACCGACTTATGCTGGAAGATTTAGAGAACCATATTCTGATTTGCGGATACAACGCAGGGGTAGAGACCATCATTAGCGAGTTTCAGAATCATCCCCAATTCCGGGAGCGAGAGATCGTCATCATTAGCGAGCGCCCGGAAATACCCCCGTTCGACATCCCCTTCCCCACTCGAGTGCGCACTGTCAAGGACGATTTCACCCGAGTCGACGTGATGAAAAAATGTAGCATCGACACCTGTGCGGTGGCCGTGATCGTTTCCGACATCAGCGGTGGCCGCACTAGACAGGACGCCGATGCCCGCACCGTGCTGGCGGCCTTGACTATCGAGAAGATGAACCCCGCCGTTCACACTTGCGCCGAACTCAGCAACGCCCACAGTGAGTCTCATCTCAGAATGGGGGGCGTGAACGAGGTCATCGTGACTCGCTCCATCTCGGGACACCTGCTGGCTCAGGCCGCTCTCTACTCCTCCAATGTGCATCTCTTGCAAGAACTCCTCAAACCGACTCAGGGTCACACCTTCATCCCGGTGCCCGACCAGCCCGAATACGTGGGAAAGAAATTCTCCGAGATTTTGGCCCTTCACCACCAAAAATCGGGTCATATCCCGATCGCTGTCGAGAAGCCCACCAGGGAGCTGATGATTAATCCCAAGGACTACGTCATGGCCGAGGGCGACCGGCTAATCTGCGTGGCGCCTCACGAAGGCTAAGACGCCTTCCGGCTCCAGGAAACCCTCGTGTCGAGCAGCTACATCGCCTTCTTTCACGAGACAGAGCGTCGGGTTCTTAGTCACGGAAAACTGCTTGGCGATCTCCGGATGGTCCTCCACGTTCACTTTAGCGACCCGGGCGTCAAGCGTATCGGACAATTCGAGCAGAACCCTTTCCAAGCGCTTGCACGGCGTACACCAGTCGGTCCCGAAATGGAGCAGCAAAGCGTCCGATTCATCGAGTAGATTCGTCAGATTGCTAGGATTGCACTCTTTAAGGCGTTTCAGTCCACCCATAGGTTCCCCAGGAAGACTCTATCGTCCGTGGCCGCCCGCGTCCTGATCCTGACCAGCGCTTCTTGCATCGGGGGATGGAGAGTGAGTTCTTTCACTTTCTCCAGTTCGACCCATTGAACATCGGTGATCCGCTCCTCCGCGGGGACCCGGAGTTCGCCACCCAGATAGGTCGCTTTAAAGACCAGGTGAATCACGTGCTTGGAACCGTCGGGAGCCAGCGTCTCGCTGACGAACATCAGTTCGCCGGCCTTCACGGTCACGCCGGTCTCCTCGGCCACCTCGCGACAAGCTGCTTGATGCAACGATTCGCCCCAGTCGAGCCCGCCTCCGGGCAGCAACCAGTAGCGACGGTCGTCCTTAGTGTGCTCCACCAGAAGGACCCGACCTTCGTGAAGGACCGCCACGGCCGCTCGCACTCTAGGACGCTTCTCTGCAAAGTCGGACATATCGGGGCATTCTGTCGGGGACAATGGCTTCCTGTCGCGTGTACAAAGTTTGGAAACCAGAACGGTTTTTACAAAAAGACACAAAAAAACTTAACCACTGGGCAACAAAGATTACATGACTGTTACATATTCCTCTCCGTCGAACGCTCCCTTTTCCCTAATATCATAGGCAAGACAACGAATAAGGAGACCAATAACATGGCACTGAACATCAACATCGGAGGCGGACCTCAAGGCTTCGGCGGACCCCAGGGATTTGGCGGGCCCCGCGGCGGATTCGGCGGACCTCAGGGACCCCAACAAGGCATGATGAAGCTGATGAAGATGATGCTCCAATTGATGGGCCAGATGATGGGTGGCGGCGGCCAACAGGGCGGATGCCCTTGCGGCGGCGGCGGATGCGGTGGAGGCGGCGGCGGATGCCGCGGTGGCTGCTGCGGGCGCTGCAGGGGATTCGGCTTCTAAGCTGACTCTGCACTCTCTTCTCTGCACAAGTTGGCTCGGTCGCTCAGACCGGGCCTTCTTTGATCAGCTTCACCGCTTCTTGAAAATAGCGATGTCCACTTTCCACCAGCGGTATGAAAGCGCGAAGCCGGTCGTAATATTTTTCGTTTTTCACCACTACCAACTCACTCAAATCGGTGTCCAACTCCTCATCGGCGAACAGGATGGAGCATCCAGCCAGATCTTCCAGACCGGGAGTGCCGGGTTCCTCTTGAGTGCTCAGGATCGTCACTCCATGGCGTACAACCGTTACTCTGACGCCTTCGCTGTTTCCCGGTCCCAGAATATTCTGGGCTATGATGGTACGATACCGAGGGCCCTCGGGAAGCTCACCTGGAGTTAGATTTTCCCGGTCGAAGACAAACTGAAGCACCCAGGATGGAACCTCCACTCCGTCGGGTCTTTCGTCGTAATCGCCGAATCCGGCGCGAAAGCTCGCCTCCCGATCCCACACGGTGAACCCCTTCTTCACTCGATAGGCGACCAAGGGCAAAGGAGCCACTCGCACCGCCGACTGCTCATCGGAGGCCAGTTGGAAAAGAAGGTTGCTCGTCGCCACCGGGCTTCGCCTGTTCTGCATGACGCCGGTGGCCGCGTTGAACTCACTCCCTCCGAAGTCTTTCACATGGTCGTTCAAGACAATGACGTTGGAGGGCTCCACCAAAGACCGGCCGTTGAGCAGGACTACTCGGTCTGTGAAGCCGGTCGATTCGAGGAGCAGGTCCTGAGCCTTTTTGCGACGGCGAGAGACTTCCCAGAGCCTCCAGGCCCAACTGCTGGAATGTACGAGTCGAATGACGTGGTGCATCTCTCCGCCGGGCAGTGCGGGGCCGGTGGACTCGAGCGGGCCGCCCGATTTCAATCTAAAAACGCGCTGCACGCCATCGACCGTCATTTCCCAGTCCAGTTCCAAAACTCCGAATGACAAGCCGGCGATCCACCTCGGCAGCGAAAAGCTCTCTCCTTTGACAGGTGAAGACCGAGCGGCGGAAATCTGGCCGAGGTTGGCATGAAGTTCGTCGGAGGCGCTCCGAGAGCTGGTGAAAGAGACCGTGAAGGAGACCATCGTCACTTGCATCTCTACTCGTTCTGCTCCCAGCTGCAAAGCCAGTTGCAGCAGCCTCACCAAATGATGGTTCTCCGAGGGCAACCGATAACGACTGAGTTTGTACGCCGCGGCCTGCAGATCGATGGTGAACTCCCCTGAAGAGTCTAGATCGCCACTCTGTTCTTGCCCTCTCAAAAAACGATCAAGCGACACGCTAGCGGCCCTCCTCGGGAAGACCGCGTAAAAGAAAGAGTCCGCTCCAGTAGTACGGATGCTCACCGGCGGCGGCCAACTCTCCACGCAGGTCAAAGAGAACTCTCTCGGGCTCCAAACCTTCCCTGAGAGCCTCGTAGAATCGAAGGAAAAAATCCACGGAGCGCCGGTCGTCCAAGGCCCAGATATTGGCCATAACCGCTGATGCGCCATCCACGCGAAAGGGAGTGACCAGACTGAACCGTCGGCCCTCCCTCGTTTGGTAGCCGGTACCGCCCTCGCAAGTTGCTAGGACAACCAGCGGACGATTCTGGAGGTCTAGCGCGAAGAGGTCTTCCATTCCGACCTGAATCGGACCGAGATCGATCTCTCCCTCACCGAGTTCAGTTACAGCCTCGCCATGTCCGGTGAGATGAATGATCGAGGCCCGTTTGGCATCCCTTCGTAGTCCGGTTAGTCCCGAATCCGGTTGCCAAACGACAGCGTCCGGAAACATCCCTTTTAGCAATGTGATCTCATGCCGACTTCCCTCCAGCTTGGGATGGTCTCCGGCCAGCAAGATCGGGCCCGATAGCCTTCCCGGGAGTCCGGCATCCGTGTCTCCGTCGGTCCAGCGAAGATAGCATTCCGGTCCAGAGAGCAGGGGCCAGGGAACACTGTCGAGAGGCCTGGGTGTCAGCAGCCAGATTTCTTCCTCCGACTCGAGTTCGGGAGACCAGAGAGCTCTCTTGACCGAGGCCGCCACCTCCTCAATCTCTGAAAACGAAGAGGAGGGGTCCGAACAGAGAAGGCGCAAGCTTTCCATCTCTTCCCGAAACTCCTCGCCGTCCAGAAAAAACTCCTCCGCCACAAGCCCGGTACGCCGTATCTCCAACTTAACCACTCGGTTCGGCAGCAGGATTGGGTGGTAGAGCACCGCGCCCTCGGCCAGACCTTCTTGGATTCCCTGGAGACGTTGCCGCTGGAGCGGCAGCAGATATCCTCGCTCCCCCTCCGACTCGGCCATCAACTCTCCTACAAGTTGGAAGAACTGGGCTGGACTAAGCTGTCTTTTCCGGGACGTTTCTTGATCCGGCCGGTAGGGAGTCAGACTGCTTCGAAAAACCTCCGTCGCTGACGGAATAGTCTCGGTACCAACAACTTCGGGCTCCACACGGGCCAAAATAGGAATATCCTTGAAGCGTCCGGGACCTCTGGCCATGTAACGGTCGAAAGCCTGACGTTGGACTTCGCGTGCCTCGGCGACGCCTTTGCCCATCGACTCGGCGTATCGGCGTTGAAGCTGAAGACGGGAAGTGCCCGGGAAGAACGGATGCTCAAGAAACGGCTGATAAGCCTCCACGAACTCCTCTCTTCTGCCCTCTTCGGCGAGAATCGCTGCTCGGTAGGCCCGGTTGACTTGCCAACCCCAGTTATTACGCTCGGCAGAAGACACGTCCTCGCCTCTTCTCAGCAGACCGAGGGTCTTTTCGGTTGGCTCTCCCAGCATTCGCCCCACCATCGCCCGATGGATAAAAACCGAGTTCACGGCATCTTGTCGCAACCTCTCCGGGCTGGACTCGGCATCAGCCAAAATTCGGTCTAGCTGCTCTCGAGCCTCTTCCAACCTGCCCCCGGCGATCAAAAGCTCGACCGCCGACAACAGGCGAAAAGAGTTCTCATCCATCTCCCGCAGCGAGAGGGCTTTCTGTAGTCGGTCCAGCGTCTCACTGTCCTGGGGCCGCCCTCTCCTCACAGCGCAGCGTAGCTGCATTTCTAGGGCTCGCAGAATGAGAGGAGCGTCTCCCAATTCACGGGCTTGCTTCTCTATCTGCCGGAAAGCTTTTTCCGCCTCTTCAAACCGCCCCAAGTGATAGAGGAAACTCCCGTAGAAATCTTTCTCAGCGGGTTCGGAACTCATGTTCATGCTCCGGAGCAATCTCGAGAGCAGGGCCGGATGCTTGAGGAGTTGCCGCTTCAACACTTCTTGGGCGGGAGTCGGTTCTTTCAGTTCTGCCGAGCGAAGAAGGTCCGGGTCCCAGCTTCTTAAGTTACTTGAAAGGGAGTCGAACGTCGCCGCGAAGTGGGGAATCACCCGTCCCCCGTGGAGTTCGTCCGAGAAATCTCGTTCCATTCTCTCGACCAGAAGCTGCGCTTGCTCCTCCAGATCTTTGAAATCATTCGACCTGTGGATATAGGCGTCGTTGGCCTGCTGCAAGGTTTGCGGCTCGACCAGCTCCTCGTCCCCTTTGCTCCAGGCGTGGGCAGCGTCGAGTTCGGGGATGCTGACCCCGTCGAAAGTGTTGGGGCCGGGATACACGGCTGGGAGCTTGAGCAGATTCTTCCTGGCCCGTTTCACGTAGTCCCACCGGTTGTCAAGCCTAATGAAGACCCGCTCGGCCAGGGCTAAAGAAAGCCAGGCTGCGGGTAAATAGTCCTCCGCGCTCTCCGCCTCCTCCAGAGCCGAAAGGAGAAGCCGCGTACGATCATATTTCGTCGGTAAGGGAGATTGGTTGCCCACCAGAGACCATCTCGCACGCCCGCTCGGGCTGAGCTTGAGAAGCCTTTCTCTCAGAGAGATGAGCTTAGGAGAGGCCGCCCGCACCAGGTCGCCGTCGTTGGCTGTCGAGACCAGACTCAGAACCTCGGGCTGAACATCGACCTCCACAGACTCAAGTACCTGAACAGCTTTGTCCAGCAGGCTCAGAGAGGCCGGCGGGTCGTGGTCACTTAGAAGCCGTGACCGCCGGGCGAGTTCGGCCACTAAGAATCGTTGTTCTCCTTGCTCCTCAGCCCATCGGATGACGCTCTCGTGACACATCGATGAGTCGGACCAACGCTCGTCTTTTTGGGCAAAGAGAGCTGAGAGCTGCCAGGCAATCGGCTCCCTCAGTGGATGTTGAGGCAAGCTGTGGAGCAGCTCTTGGCGCTCGCGGGTTTGCGATTTTCCAAGTGTGACCGCCCTCAGAAAGGCCGAGCGCAAACGAGTTGTCTGGTCGGCCTCGCCCATGGCGTCCAGAGCGGCTAAATTTCGACGGGCCAGCTCGTGCTTGCCGAGCAGATACTCGGAGTTGGCCCGCAGAAGATAGAAGTAGGCTTTCTCCCGACCTTTCAACCCACGGGCCTCGACTCCCGAGAGCAGGACCCAGGCCAGGTCTCTTTCGTTGCGAGCCTGATGATAGTCGACCCGCATAAGAACCTCCAGAGGTCCTGCGCTGCTACTCCAGGTCTCCCCCGCTTGTTCCCAGTGATGCAGATAGATGTCTCGCTGGTACTCCTCCAGCAGGTCGTCTGCCGACGAAGCAGCACTCAACATGAGCAGAAGTGCTATGACGATACGGGTCCACATATTCGGTACCTTCAGGGCGGAAAAGAAAAAGAACGCCCTGACGAGCGTTCTTTTTCTTCGAACTGAACCGAAAATCTTATTTGATTTCGATTTGAGCGCCGACTTCCTCGAACTTGGCCTTGATGTCCTCGGCCTCTTCTTTGGATACGCCCTCTTTGACTTTCGAAGGTACGCCTTCGACCAGCTCTTTGGCTTCTTTCAAGCCCAGAGCGGTAACGGCACGTACGACCTTAATCACGGGGATTTTGCTTCCGCCGGGATTGGTCAGTACGACATCGAATTCAGTCTTTTCTTCAGCAGCAGCGGCTCCACCACCACCACCAGCGCCAGGCATTGCAGCCATAGCAACAGGTGCAGCGGCGGAAACTCCGAGCTTTTCTTCCAGTTCTTTAACGATATCTGCAGCTTCCATCAGAGTCAGGTTGCAGATTGCTTCGATAAGATCAGCTTTCTCAACTTTAGCCATGAGTTATTCCTCCTGAGTTTAAACGACGGATCAGGGCGAGCCCTAGTTTCCGCCTTCTTCTTCCTGTTTTGCGCGCCAAGCTTCGAGAAGCTGGGCGACTTGACGTCCGGGAGCGTTGAGCACACCGAGAATGTTTCGGTGAGGCGCCAACATGAGCCCCAGAATTTGGGTTTGAAGCTGCGGCAGCGTAGGCAGGTCGGCTAGAGCCTGGATGGATTCCTTGTTCAGGACCTTGCCATCCATGTAGCCGGAACGGAATTCCGGTACACCTTTCGCCTGGTTCTCCTTGGCATAATCCAGGAGAGCCTTGGCCACGCCCGCAGGGTCGTCATACCCGAATGCGATAGCCGTGGGACCTTTCAAGTCTCCGTCGAGACCTTCCATTCCCAATTCGGCACAAGCTTTGCGAGCCAAGGTGTTCTTGACCACACAATACTCACCGCCGGACTCTCGAAGTTTGATTCGGAGGTCGGTAATCTCTTTGACGGTCATACCAGCCCCTTCTCCACGATAGTCCGTTAGTATCGCGATGCTGGAGTTCTCGAAGCGCTCTCGGAGTGCACCGAAGAGCTTCTCTTTTCGCTCCATTTTTACAGCATGTGATTTCATCGCGTTCCTCCGTTCTTGAAATTTTCTTTTCTAGAACCTGCTAAATAAAAATTGGGTCTGTTCGCCATGAACAAACCCAATCTCTCATTTGGAAGGGCCTCGGCGGGGAATTAAGGCACTGGGTACCACCCGCTGTCCACGGCAGAATCTTGCTTGTGTCGGCACACCCACTCGCCAGTGGGGACCGTCAGGTCTGATAGACAGGCCCTCCGATTGATCTAGCTCGTGGAGTATACGTACTCGCGTTCGGGTTGTCAAGCTAGCTTTCTGCCTTGTCCTCCACCCACACCTGATGGCGAGAAGCAGGCATTTCGAACCCTTCTTCTCTAAACCGGGTCAGTGCTCGTTTGTTCAGCTCTCGCTTCACTGCCCATTGGGCCTTGGGAGCAGTGCGAACTAGGACCCATAGGACCATGGCGTCCTCGGTCAACTCTTGGACCGCCAGAATGTCAGGTTCCTTGAGAATCTTCTCGGGCCATTCCCTGGTCAGTAGCGCGACTTCTTCACCCAGCAACTCGAGGGCTCTTTCGGGAGGGCACCGATAGCTAACCCGTATCTTGAAATCCGCGAAAGACCAATGGCGCGTATGGTTTCGTACCGTCCTCAATTCGCCGTTGCTAATGGTGATGAGCGCTCCGTCGAGCCCTCTAATTTGAGTGGCCCGGAGTTGAAATCCGACGACCTCGCCAAAATAGTTTCCGGACTGTATCCAGTCTCCAAGACCGAACGTGTCCTCGGTCAGAATGCTAAAGCCGTAGAAATAATCCAAGAGGACGTCCCGACCCACCACACCGATGACAATGCCGGCCACTCCCGCTCCCGTCAGAAACTGTTCCAGCGGCAAACCTATGGCAAACAGAAACCAGGCTACTCCACCAACTGCCGTCATCGTCGCCAACAGAAAGTTGGTACCCTGCTGAATAGTCCTCAGGCGCTGAACACGCCTCTCGGACTCACCCCTTTGGGCCAGATAGGCCGTGATGTATTTGCGCAAACCCCAAATGGCCAGGTGATAGACTACGTTGAGAAAGGCTGCTATCAGCAGACCCATAAAAACCGGCTTGAGAGCCGTCTGACCGAGGGCCAAGGACAAAGGTTTTAGGACCGGATGCAGTAAGCAGACCAGGGCTAGAAAGACCAGCCAAACGAGCAGCTTGAGAGACCAGCCGGGTGTGTTCAGAACGTTGCGGCTGAACAGATCGGCCAGAATATGACCGCTCAGAGCTACCAAAAAGAGAAAGGCAAAGATGTAAGGATAGGCTGCCAAATATTGCGGCGAACGCATCTCCGCTTCGTCGGCCAGGTCTTCACGAATCAGATTCGCCCATTGCTCGGCGATGGCAAGCTCTAAGCGGTTCTGTTGCTCGTGGCTCAACTCGCTGCGATAATCGGGACAGTCCTGAGGCAAAACCGTGGCAAACGGCTCTCCATCCACCTTGACGACAGCCAGTGTACCGTGCGTATCCACCTCCACCAGGGGAACACGGTCTCCCATGTCTTTAACTATCTGATGATACTCATCCCAGAGAATCTTCTCTCTCTGCTTGGCCGACATCTTCGGTGTTCCGTGAACCTCGAAGAGAAAAGGTTGGTCAAACGGGTTGAGCCCCATTTCTCGGGGCTTAGATTCAGGGAGGGGAAGGTCGCGATAGGAGTGCTCTATCGGATATTCGGGCACCTCCTCCCGCTCCGGAACATCGGGGGCGAGACCGGCCACGGTGATCGCCGCAATCCACAAAAACAGAAGCGCCCAGAGGCGCTTGGACTTGAGGACACTGAGGAGCGTGGCGCGATTCATGAGCGGCAGCTAACTAGAGCTTCCGCCTCAATCCTGTCAGCAGGAAAACGAACGCGATCCAAATCCCTTTGATGGTACGGTAGAAACCTATCAAGATCAGGGTCATTAAAACCCAGAAGAAGAGAAGGAGTTGGAGTGGCGTCATCTCGGTATAAAAATAGGCCGCCACGGTTGCCACTAGCGACGGACCGAGGGTCAGGAAATACCCGAGAGCGACGACTCCGAGCTCGTCTCCCGGATAAGGTTGAAGCACGACCTTGCACTCCGGGCATTGTTTTCGCACTTTGAAATAGCTCTCAAACATGTGCCCTTTCTCGCAACGTGGACAGTAGGTTCTGGCGCCGACCAGAAAGAGCTTCTTCAGCCACCATAAGAAGATCGGCACCGCGCCCTTAGGTTTTTTCGGGAGGGGCAACTTTTCGCTCATGCCTAGAATCTACCCCGAGTTGTAGGCCGTTGAACCCATTTTGCATGAGAAATTATCACTATTTGAGCGTAGGAAGTCTGTTCGACACGGTGAAACGGCCCTAAGATGGACCAGATCGTGAAGGCCCTCGGGCTCATCAACAGCTTCCAAATCAACGGCTTACATGGCGAGGCCAACCCTACTAGTGGAGCCAAATTGAACCTCACCGGAGGTCTCGATTCGCTGACGGTTACGGCCGAGGACGGTAAAGCTGCGGGTATTACCATAAACTCGCAGGGCTTCGGAGTGGGAAACCTCTCGCTGCCGACTCCCCAGGACCCCTCCATCGCGCTGGACCCGTATCTCAGTCACTTGCAAGTCGACCTCCACAAAGAGCTCTTTGTACGCCTTGCGGAATTCGCGGGTGAAAAGCTCCTGGCCGAGATGGACGGAGTGATCGACCGGGTTGTGATGCGCCGTCTCCACACCGTCGTTCGGATGACCGCGGAAAAGGTCGTCCACGCGGATATCATCATGGATCACGTTCATCTCCAGCAAAAAGACGAGGAGCTTCTTCGTCTGAAAGACGTCTCGATCTCTATCCTGGACTTCAACACCAAGCTCCCTCCCGCGAGAGCCAAGCAAGAGTGTACGATCGTGCTGAGACGCATGCGGGTGGAAATCGAACAGGCTCTGTTCGAAAAAGCTATCGAAGCCTCACGTGCGAAAATCCCCTCCCTGGTAACCGACGTGGTGATCAAACTCCCCGGGCCGAAGATGATAGCGGGCGCCCACGTCAAGAAGTCGATTTTCCGCTCCAACGTTCGAGTCGATCTGAGTCTGGAGGCGGAGGCCGACCTCTTCGGCATTCATATCGAAAGGTTTTACGTTCCCGGCACCAAGATCAAAGTGCCCAACTTCGTACGCGACTGGATTCTAGGCGCGGTGCGGGTGGTGGCGGAGAAAAAACTCAAGGGCCTGGTGGAAGTGGCCGACGATTCCATTCGAATCGATCCCTGGAAGAAAATTCCGGTTAAGGTGGTTACTCATGTGGAGCGCTTCGTGGTCGAGGACGGCAAAATTGTCATCGACTTCGTCGAGCCGAAAGAGCAGACCGTCCCCCCACCGGCTCAAGAGCACGTGCTGGCCCTGCAGCGAGAGCCCCAGGCCGGTGATCTGCAAGAAATCTTGGCACCAGGGCCCGCCTTATGAACAGGCGATACCGCATTGTCGCCGGCTTGCTACTAGGTGCGGCCGCGGCGGGAGCGACGGCTGCCTATGCCATTCAACGAACCATGAAGGACGAGAACACCTTTCCGACCGAACATGAAGCCGTCGAACTCAATGATGGAGACCTGGATGAAGCGATTGAATCAGAGGGGTTTGTTGCCATGAGCAACTCCCATTTTCAAGTAGCGGGGCTGACCGATCCCGGTAAGCGCCGTGCCAACAACCAGGACGCTTACAAACTGGGCAAGGTCTCTCTTGCCGGTCAAGACTTCATGCTGGCCGTGGTGTGCGACGGAATGGGAGGCCACGCGGGCGGAGAGGTCGCTTCTCAGATCGCTACCGATCTCATTTGGAGTGTGGTGAGCAAGCACCAGACCGACGACCCCGAGGCTCTTTATCACGCCATGGCGGACGCCCTCGAAAGAGCCGATTCGGCGATTGAGCAGAGAGCATCGAAAGAGCCGGACCTGCAAGGCATGGGCACCACCGCCGTTTTGGCCGCCATCAGTCGCGATAGCTATATTCACTGCCACCTGGGCGATTCAAGACTTTACCATTTCCGAGACGGTCAGATCATTTATCAGACCAAAGACCACTCAGTCGTTCGATTTCTGGTGGAGGAGGGCATCATCACCTCCGCGGAAGCCAAAGAACATCCTTATCGCTCCCAACTGACGAGCAGCCTGGGCGGTGGCCCGAACGCCAACCGCCTTACCATCGAACCGAAATGGGACGATGTCGGCACTCCGCATCGGGAATGGAAATCAGGCGATTGGCTCTTGCTCTGCAGCGACGGGCTCAACTCGGAGCTGGAAGACGACGAGATCGGAGCCGTTCTCGAGCAATCGTCGAGCCCCGAGGAGGCGTCTCAAACGTTGAGGGAAAAAGTCCTGGCCACCGAAGCCCGAGATAATATCACGCTGGTCGTAGCGCGGAAACGCTAGTCGTCCAGAAGAGTGGGGTCGAGCACCCCGATGTACGGCAGATTCCGGTAGAACGATTTGTAATCCAACCCGTAGCCCACAACGAAGTAGTCCTCAATAGTGAACCCCAGGTAGTCGATGGGAAGTTCGACCTTTCGATGAGCCGGTTTGGAAAGAAGCGAACAGATCTTCAATGAGGCCGGCTCCCGCATCTGCAATACCCTTCGCAAATAGTCGAGAGTGAGGCCGGTGTCGACGATGTCCTCGACGACGAGAACATGCTTACCCTTGATGTCCTCCTCCATGTCTTTCACCATCTTCACCACACCGGTGCTCTTGGTCGCCTCTCCGTAGGAGGAGATGCTGATGAAGTCAACTGCCACTCGCAGATCGAGGTTCTTCATCAAATCGACAGTGAAAAGGGCCGACCCTTTCAAAACGCAGAGTAGTATCAACTCTTGTCCGGCATAGTCGCGATTGAGTTCTTGGGCCAACTCGGCGATACGCTTCTGCAGAGTATCTGCATCGAGCAGAATCTGTGATAATTCCTTGGGTTTGTAGGTCGCTTCGGTCATGGGGCTGGGCATTCCGACCGAAGAATCGGAATCCTGCCCGTGGGACTCAGTCGCTGACTCAGCCGGCGATGGGAGTGAGCAAGGCGACCAGACTGGACTCCGAAAGAGCTATGAAAGAGAGAGTCAGCAGCACCGGTCTCCAACCCAGGGCCGCCTTCGAGGGCATCTGCACGGCACAAAGCACGAGCAGAAAGGAGACCGACTGAAGCATCACCATTTCCAGTTGGGGTCGTCCCATGCCGAAGCTTTGCGCCGAGCCCGGGTCGAAGATAAAGAACCACAGGGCAACGAAGAAAAGACAGAAGACGAAAAGGTTTATGAACGATAAGTATGTTGGTCGACGATTCCGCACGTTGGGGAGTTCCAGCCGAAGACTGCTCCTCCTACTGAAAAAATGAAAATTTTTCAGAATTCTGAAAGGGATGTTATTTTTGTTCAAACTTCCGATGGGCGTACTCAGATTTGCTCGCCGACAGAGCGATTCCGCCTACGGCCCAACCCATATCGAACACGTCCGTCACTTCCTGGTCGGAAGGGTGATAGTGGAATCCGTCTTTCGTCCGGTGAAAGTCGCCCTGGCCGTCTCCTTCGCCCGGTCGGTTGTCCATATACTTGTCAAAGAGATGACCCACCACGTCGGTCAGTAGACCCGGCGGGCGTTGTGTGAAGGCAATCAGGTCGTCGCCTTTCTCCTTCTCCAAGACCGGCATGCCCAACTCCTTGGCATGAATGACTGACAGCAGGGAGAGTTCTTCCGAGCTTCCCTGCACCGCGGGCAACGGCTGCTGCCAGGGTTTGGCAAGATTAAAGCCCAGCACCACTCGCTCCATTCCATGACCCTTCAGTCGTTGGAGATAATCGTCGAGCTTCGGAACGAATTTGCTGTAAAGTTCGCGGTTGTGGGAGTCGACAAGCTCCAGGTTGTCGGTGCTAAAATTCAGTGTGTCGAGCCCAATCCACTCCCCGGTTTCCGGATCCTTGGCGTGAGTGTGAGCGGGGAGCACCATGGCTGCTCGCTTTTCCTCTTTCCGGCTAGCGGAACTCAGAGAGAGGTTGTCCACGATGCCGCCGTCGGCAAACTGCATCCTTCCTCGCAAGACCTCACCTTCTTCAGGTCCGGGCTTGGCCACCAAGATCTGGGGAAGTTGAAAGAAAGCCGGCACGGCGGCAGAAGCCACCAGAGCCCCGACGACGTCAAAATTTGGTGTCGTCTCGGTGCTGAAGACAAAACGACCGTCGGAATCAACCTGTTTCATAAGAGGGTTGTCCGCTTCCAGATCCGAGTTCATCAGACCGCTCACCATTTTGAGCTTATGAGGGAGGTCGCTGAACAAGACCGGCCTGCCCTGAATATTTAGCTTCTTGGAGAGCAGCTCGTGAAAAGTCTGATACATCTTTTGAGTGGAGAAGAGACCGGTTCGAGTGATCCCGCGTGCTTTCGGGTCTACCCCGCCCATCAACCAGGCGGCGTCGGCGTTGAAAGCCGAAAAATCGATAGTCTGCATGACTTCGCGGAGTTCGGCGACGTTGTAGCCGGCAGCCAGGAGCGCCGCCACGATAGAACCCGCCGAGGTCCCCACATACTCGTCGACCTCATATCCGTGCTTACTCTTGGTAAAGGAACTCTCGAGCTGTTGCAAACACTCGGGGTAGGCAAATCCGCGCCCTCCCCCACCTTCGAGGACCAGACTCATCTTGGTGGGATTCGGGTCCTGGCTATTCCCCATCTTCACACCGATGGTTTCCGGCTTCCGCAAAGGAGTGATCTTGACGCCGGGTCCGGGCGGAATAAAGAACTCTCCCACCCCTAGAGGGTGCTTCGAAAAGTCGCCTCTGAGACGGGTGAGGATCTGGTCGACTTCCCCGTAACGGTGCTCCATTTCATAAAGGAACTCCAGCATGCTGGCGTGGCGACGAGCCTCTTGGCCTGCCGGGGTGCGGCTCTGTCCGTCGGCCTGCGCGGTCAACTGCTTGATAGCCGCTTTGAATTCACTCTTAGGAACCGAGCCGTCCAGCACTTTGCGGATATCCAGACCCGCGTACTCTTGACCCAGGCTCTCCCGGAGTCTCAGTTCACGGCTTTCCAATTTGCCGCGGTGGGCGGAGGCCAGATCGCGCACAGAACCCAGCAACTCGCGACGCTCCTCCACACCCAGTCCATCCAAACTGTGGTCCAAGACTTCTTTCAAGCCGACCGCCCGGTCGAAAGGGCGTTGGCGAGCTACCAACTGCTCGTGTCTGATGATTTCGCTGAGAAGAGGGCCGTCCGCGGGCGCAACCTCGGCAAACCCCTGTTCCTGGGGTGCTTTGAGGTTCAACTCGAAAAAGCGACCGGGGACCTCGGAAAGTATCTCTTCACGCTGGGCTCGAGGTAGCTCTCTAAGAAGCTTGATCCAATGAGTTTGCACGCCTGTTAAGGTGTCCCGGTCGAGAGAGATGAGAGCGTCCACCCAGGGGAGATCCCCACTTTTCTCTTTAATGCTAGAAAGCTTCTCCGGCAGCTTCAGAGCGTGGGGCGGCGAAAGAAAAGGCCCTATTCCTCGCTCGCCCTCCAGCCAGGGAGGGGTCAGCTCAGCCTTGATCTCTTTGACAATCTTGTCGCTTTTCGGGTTCGCCTTACTAAAGTAGGGCGACAGATCGCGACTGAAGGATTCTTGTCGCTCTGTCAACCAGGCAAAATAGCGGCTGGTGTCGGCGAAATCGTCGCCCAACGAGTTGTTTCGCTCTCCCAGCGACGACAGGGTCTTCTTGGCCACAAACTCCGTACCAGTGAAGGTGTTGTAGTTTCCGTCGATATCCACGAATATCGGCAGCTTGCCCTTCTTGGCCTGGCTATCCAGACTTTCCCAGATGCGAAATTTCGGATCTTCCGGCTGGAAAGGATTGGTGCCGGGTCGACTCTCGGAGTTCCATAGATCAGTGACTACCTTGGCCTCATCAATACGATCTTCGCCCAGGAAAACAAACGCGGAACGGGCCTGACCGGGCTGCAGGTCCGGCACCTTGGCCAACTCGCGAAGATAGGGAGCGGTGGTTTTGATCCCCTGTTCGTTGGTCACCGGGGCTAAGACTTTGTAGTAGTGCCCTTCCACCTCTGTGAGGTCTGATAAAGAAAGACCCATAGCCGACTGAAGCGGAGCCGATGCGGCCACCATGAGATTCCCGAAGCTGGAGGTGAAGGCTCCGGGTCGGTTGTCGCGCAACCAATCCATGGGAGCTTGCTCCGGGGTGCCTGTCATCATCGATTGAATCTTGCTAAGTTCTTTGGCCACCACCAGGTGCCCGACGGTCGGTCCGATCGCGAGAGCCAGCTGAATACCGGAGACCCAGCCGGCCGCTTTCGCGTACATTCGATTGAAGAAGCCTTTTTTCTTGACCCCCGCAAGCTCTTTGAGCCCGTCAAGATCGAAGGAATCAAGTCTGTCTACGGAAGCTAAAGATTCCGTGACTGAATTCTTCTGATCTGCCTCTATCCGTACCCGTTGCCCCCCCGTTCGGGCCAAGATTGGCTTGGTGTTAGCTGTTGAGTTTATCTTCAAGTGTGAGACCTAACTGCACAAGTCATGATGGTACACCTCTAGTGTACTGACCCTCGGTGTGCAGAAAGTTTCTAAAATGAAAACATGACGTCCATCAACTCCATGGTCACAGCGGAATGGAAGTCCCAACCGCGCCGGGTCAACTCGATTCGATCCGAGTCCGCCCTCCACCACTCGAGCGGAAGCCTTTCCATGAAAGCAAGGATCTGTTCTCGGGCCAGTCCGGGGAAGCGACCTTCAAGCTCCGACCAGCGAACGCCGCCACGCACCCGTAGCCCCATCATAAGAAAGTCCTTGAGGGCTCCGTCCGAGCCTCGACGTTCGGCAAAGACAACCGGGCTTCGACCCTCGGCTATCGCGCGTTGATAATAGGTGGGCGCTTTGATCCGCTCGATACGCCAGCCATCCATGAAAGAGACCGCCCCGCAACCCAACCCGAGGTAGGCCCGGTCGGCCCAGTAGTGGAGATTGTGTCGGCATTCTCGACCCGGTCGAGCCCAATTGCTGATTTCGTAACGAAGGTAACCCTCCGCGCTCAAGACCTCTTCGGCCAGATCGTCCATGGCCACCATGTCGTCCTCCTCGGGAAGCTCCAACTCGCCTTTGGCCAACTGGACCTGGAGCCTGGTGGACGGCTCCACGGTCAATTGATAGACCGATAGGTGATCGGGAGCCAGGGCCAGCGCTCGGTCTAGAGTGGTTCGCCACTGTTCCACCGTCTGAGTCGGAAATCCGTAAATGAGGTCCAGCGAAACGTTCTGAAATCCGGCGTTTCGGGCATACATCACGCAATTCTCAATCTGGTCGGCAGAGTGGATCCGACCAACTAAGCGCAGATGCTCCTCTTCAAAAGACTGCGCTCCCATGGAGAGGCGATTGATACCGAGCTTCAGGTACTGCTCCATCCCTCTCTCGCTCACGGTTCCCGGATTGACCTCGATGGTATGCTCTTCGCCCGGGTCACGAGGATGGACCTGATCCAAGACCTCGAAAATGCGGGCCAGATGCTCCACCGGCATGAGAGACGGCGTGCCGCCTCCCCAGAAGACTGTGGAGACTTGCCGTGGCGGGCTGTTTCGAATATCGGCCACCAACGCTTCGGCGTAGTCGGAAAAGGCCGAACCCGGCTCGTCATTCAGTTGATAAGCATTGAAATCGCAGTAGGTGCAGCGGCTCCGGCAATACGGTACGTGAAGGTAAAGAGCTGGATTCGCGGTGTCAGCAGAGCGACTCAAGTGCCGGCGGCGCTTCCCTCGAAATACCGCCCCATGTGCTCGGCCAAAAGGGTGAGCCCGGAAAGAGGTCTGACGAACACCTCAAGCTCGCTCAATCGCCCGTTCTCGTCGAGCACCACTCGGTCGATCCCGCGAACGGTTTTCCCCTCCAAGCGGCCTTCAAAAAGAAGTATGATTTCAGGGCCGTCGACCCACTGACCCTGATACTGGAAATCTTCCAAGAGCGACATCACGCCACCGAACACGGCCAGGACAGCTTCCTTGCCCTGTTTGGGCCGCCAGTAGGCGGGTGAGCGGAGTATCGCCTGGTCGGAAACAAGGGGAGCCAAGACGGCCGGGTCTCTCGCTTCCACCATGCGGTGCCACTCTTTCAGGAAGTGTTCACTCATTCTGATGAGTTTGGATGCTTTGAGAAGAAACCCTGGAGATGGCTAATCCATCTCGCTAAATCGCATCCAACATCGGCAGTATCTCTCGGCAGCGCCGAAAACGCGCCAACCACGAAAAAGGCACCCCTTGCTCGCCGCCCAGCCCGTGATGAGCCCCCAACAGGGCTCCTAGCCAGATTGATCGACCGCAGTTGTCTCCACCCACCAGAATGTTGTTTCGCACGCCGGAAACGAAGCTCGGTTCCTCTTTCAAAATCGCCGTCGCCACGGGGATGCCGGACGATACCGAACAAGCGGGTCCGAAAGTCTTGCCAAGGTCCGGGAGGGAGTGAAGCTCGTAATCCAGCGCTTTGCTCATCTTTTGGCTTGCCTTGGGACGGGAGGTAAGTAAGTCGAGATTGGTCTTCAGGGCCTCTCCAATCGAGGTCCCTTGAATGACCCCCTCCAGAACTTTGGCGGCATAACAGCCGTACAGGACAGCGTCATCATTGTCGTTGGTGACACGAATCGCCTGTTCCACCACTTGCTCAAAGTCGTCCGCTCCCGCAAATCGAGCTACGACCACAGGCAGCTTCGATATCGCGGGAAGCTGATCGTCGTCGGCACCGAGAGCCGACCGGTTCTCGTCATAGTGCCGGACCACGGACCGCATCGCGGTCAAGACCGCCTCGTCCTTGTACATCAGCCCGGCCATGTCCATAACGGTCTTCTCCAAGTCCGCCCCCGAACAGAGCGCGCCCTTCTTGGGCAGGTATTTGTGGAGGAAGTCGATCTGATTTGTGGTGAGTTCGCCGGCCTTCTTGACGGCGCTATCGATGAGCTCCCGATTCCCGTTGTGCAAACGGTCGAGTGTACCCGCCGTTGCTCCGTCTATGTATCCCCGAAAGCTGCCACCGCGATCAAACGTCTGGCAAAACACCGACTGATAATGAAACCGATTCCACTGCCCGCCACATTGAAAAAGTGACGTTAAAGCGGTCTCCAACTGAACGCCGTAGTGGCTGAGATCGCCGGCCCTCTTACCTTCGGCGGCGAAGTAACCGGCGACTCCTTGATACTCCAAGGGGTTCGGCTCGTGGAACTCAGGCGAGTCACCGGCCAGCTCGGCTATTCGGTCGGCATCATAGAGCCAATGAAATCCCAAAGTAGCGGCATCGGCGACGAAAGCCCCAAGCACGGCGTTCTGTTTTCTTTGTTCGATGTTCACACCGAACTCATTGAGCGAGGCCGGGCCGCGGACCTTCAACAATGGTATACTGTCCCTCGAGTGATTCCTAGAAGCCTGCGATATTTCACCGCCTCCCTAGCCCTCCCGTTTTGCCTTCTCTGGGGCTGCACGACGCGGCACCATTCGCCTCCCGCCTCCGAGGTCACGCCGCCCGTGGGAATGGTCTACATCCCGGCCGGTGAGTTCATGACCGGCTCGGAGCGCTTTGCCGACGATCCATCGGTAGGGCCGCTGAGAAAGGTCTCGCTCCCGGCCTTCTTCATCGACCGAACCGAGATGAGCAACGCTCAGGTCAAGGCGGTCTGGAGCGACCACCAATTCCCGAAGGGCGAGGAAAACTACCCGGCGGTCGGGCTCTCCTGGAATCAGGCGGTGGAGGTTTTGGCTCGGGTCGACAAGCGGCTACCCAGCGCCCTGGAGTGGGAGAAAGCTGCTCGCGGCACCGATGGCCGAATCTATCCCTGGGGTAACGAACCCGTTTTCGAAGGCCGTGCCCACGTGGGAACCCCGCGCGAGAATCCGACCTGTGGCTGGGGGCAACTGTTGGAAGTGACCGCGTTGGAAGACGGAGCCGGCCCCTTCGGCCTGCTCAACACTTTGGGTAACGCCTGGGAATGGGTAGGCGACGAGCCCACTTCCGCCCGGCCATATCATCTGATCAAAGGCGGCGCCTACGGCTACTCGGAACAATACAACCGGCTGGACAACGTCAGCTTCGAGCAGCCGGGCGCCACCTGAAACGAAGTGGGATTCCGCGGTGCGCGGAACTATTAAACTAAGTTTAGTAGCTCTCGACTTTGTCGGAGACCAACGTCCAGGTCGCTTCGCCGGGCTCCAGACGCCACTGGACCTGTCGAGTTCCCCCGCTGGGCTTGCCATCCTCATCGCCCTCTTTGTAGACATCCCAACGCTGTACCAGGCGGTTCTCGACGACCCTGAGCTCGTCTCCACCTCGATAACCTTCGGTGGTCCCTTCGACCTGCTCCAGCGGAGGGAGATAGATAGGAGTGATCGACTTGCCGTTATTGGACGCGAAAGCGATCAGCCTGCCGCTCTTTTTGTCGTCGTCCGAGGTCACGTAGATGTAGACTTCGGGAAATCCGTTCGCGTCCAGATCTTCGATCTCGGCATCCACAATGGAACCTTCCACTTCAGCGGTCTGGGGCTCGCCGGTCTGCTCGGCCCCACTGGCCGTGACCGTCACTTCGTTGCCGCTCCGCTTCACTAGAAAGGTGTGTTCTTGCAGCTCAAGAGTCTTCTCGAAAGCCTGGTCGCCTCCGGAGGTCTCTGCTCCCGGAGTGCCGGACTCGGAAGGAGTAGCCGAATCCGCGGGAGCACCGGTCGCTTCAGGCGTCTGAGCAACCGAAGTCGCAGCGCCTGAGGGGGTCGTCGTAGCTTGGGGCTGGGTCTGGTTGCACCCGCTCAGCAAAGCTACGGTCAGCAGGGTACCCAGAATAGCACGTTCGATTTTCATCTCGGGCCGTTCGCTGGGATGACGGTCGGCCCTTCCACTCAGACGGGCTGCTCGGCTTCCTCTTCGGCTCGTGCTGCCGAGACTCTCATTCGTTCCTGGTCGTCCTTCTTGTTCTGAGCCCGCACTGAAAGACCGAGGATACGGTCGAGATCATCGTC
>Ga0207914_100168_pt1 | contig 34039 bp, 32 predicted proteins | sample DeeseametaMP2497_FD_184171 | JGI IMG/M metagenome (GOLD analysis project Ga0207914, IMG submission 184171) | Marine microbial communities from East of Antigua and Barbuda, Atlantic Ocean - MP2497 (SPAdes) | ecosystem: Environmental > Aquatic > Marine > Oceanic | place: East of Antigua and... | reverse complement strand
AGGGGGATTAGAATTCGACGATGGCGCGTTGGACCCGTCGAGAGATGACAAATGGAGCCTCCCTCTGCCTTGAACTGGCGGCGGGTTTGCTGGAGAACGGCGCGGAGACGAGTCGGGTCGAGGAAACCGTGAGGATGGCCGGCCAGGCCATGGGCATAGAAGTAGAAGCCATGGTTCATCCCACCGGAATTACGGTGGGTTTCGGTGACGGAGAAGTCATTACTCGGGTCGCCAGGATACGTGAGCGTACCATCAACCTTAGCAAAGTCGCGGAGCTGAATAGACTGTCACGCTCCATGCACGACGAGAAGATCAACATCGCCGAGGTTCGGGATCGTATCAGGCAGGTACGAGAGCAGCCGAGTCCCTACGGTCCAGGTTTGGAGTTTGTCGCAACCGCAACGACTTGTTGCTGTCTGACACTGGTCTCGGGTGGAGGCTTCGGCGAGGCTCTAACAGCGATGTTGGCCGGTTGCCTGACCTCCCTATTGTTGAAGGGGTTCAGTGCCACTTTCCCCACCTTTCTCTCTCTTTTCGGAGCCGGGTTTCTCAGCAGTTTCGTGGGCTTGGTAGCTCATCACTACGCCGGTCTGGATGTCGAGCCGGTCGTCGTCGGTTCGCTCCTGTACCTGATGCCGGGGCTGGCCTTCGTTTCCGCCATGAGAGACCTCATGGCGGGAGAGTTAGTGGCGGGAAATGCCAGGCTGGCAGAGGCGGTCGTGGTGACCCTCGGCATGGCGAGCGGGGTGCTTGCCTGTCTCGGTTTTGCTGTCCGGATGGGGGTCTCCACTTGACCAACGCTCTCCTAATCTTCGTGGCCACTCTTGCGCTTGGGGTGCGCTTCAATCTGCCTCGTTACACTCTGCCTTACTCCGCGACCATCGCCTCGGTGAGTTACTTTGTGGGCCAGTGGTTGCTCGTTCGTGGTGCGACGGCCCCGGAAGCGGCTTTCGTGGCGGCCTTCATGGTGGCTATGATCTCGGAGTTGTTGGCTCGAGTCTTGAAGGTGCCCTCGCCGGTTCTTTCTATCCCCGGAGTGATCCCTTTGGTGCCGGGGAGTGTCGCCTATCGATCCGTCGTGCACCTGGTCAAAGGGCAAGAAATCCTGGGGGTCGAGCTTGGAACTCGCGCCGGCCTGACCGCGGTCGGTATCGCCTCCGGTTTGCTCCTGGCCAGCGCCTTGAGTCGACGGGTCTTGAAACCTGTCTTTCAGGTGCTCGTACTCGAGCCATCAGAAGAATCGGACGAGGTTGCCGGCAGCGCTTCTAGCGACTAGCGTTGTACTGGTTTAGGATGCCGTTGGCCATCTGAGGGTAGGTGTCCTCAACGACTCCAGGTAGCTGGACTTCATGATCTCCCGGACAGGCGATGACGTATTCGGTATTGCCGTTGTCCACCGTGTAAGTGGTCTCGTAGGAAATACCGGAGGACGGGCAGTCTTCAATGTGCGTGATATAAGGACTCGGACCCAGGGCTAATATGTCCAGGGTGTCGGGGAAAATCTGGCCGTTCTCAAGGGAATAGAGTTCCAAAGACGTGGCGAGGTTTCGCTCGTTCTGTATGCAGGCCGAGTGATAGGTCTTAAAACGGGCCCGAATGAGTACGGGAGTAAGTATGGCCGCCAAAATGCCGATGATGGCAATGACAACCATGAGTTCGATCAAAGTAAAGCCTGACCGGTGGGCTCGAATCCTTCTAGACTGAATGAACATCGTCTCCTCCTCAAGAACACGGTCACTCGCAAAACACCTCGAGATCGTCGTGTGGCATAGACGGCCTCGCAGTTTTGTTTATACCCAAGTTGTCAGGTTTCGGACAAAGGGGAGTTTGCTACCAGGGCAGGAGGCGACGCATACGACCGAGTTTTCGCACTCGCCGACCGATGCGTCCGAGGCTGAAGAGGCATTTCTCCACGGTGAAATAGCGGGCATCGGGTATGTCTTGAAAGACCTGGATCACGGGGGTTGTCACGTTTTTCCACACTCCACGGTATTTGGGATAGTCCAGCGTGGCTTTCGTGCGTTCCGAGGTCTGGCTGAGGATGAGGCCGACGCTGTTCCGCTCTTTCACCAACTCGGCGAATTCTTCAAACCCCCCGGGTCGGTACTTACCGGGACAGTGCCAAATGACGAAAGTCTCCAGCGCCGTGTCTTGCTCGTCGGTGCAGAGCGAGAGAGTCAGCCCTTCGCCGATTTGACGGCCGGCAAGAGTCAGCGAGAAGGTCTCTTCACCTAGAACGCTGAGATGAAAGCCGCGCTCAAGTTCCCAGTCTTGTCCGTCTTTACTATTTCTTGGCAGACGATGGGCAAGCAGGTTGAGGGAGCGACCGAACGGGCTCTTGCTGAGGTCCGAGTCCACGGGGTCTACTTCTTAGTGATATTCGACCTTGCCGGCAGCGGTCCTGATCGGAACCTGCCTCAACCACAGAGTCTTTTCCCACCACTTGGGATTTTTCTCGTACCAAGCAATGGTCTGTTTCAGGCCTTCCAAGAAGGAGGTCTCGGCCTCCCAGTCCAGCAGTCGCTTGGCTTTGTCGGTGCTGCTGGTGTGTCGGACGACCTGACCGGGGCGGTCTCCCACGAAGATGATTTCCGAACTGGCGTTAGTCAGCTCTTTGATCTTTTCGGCAATGGCTAAAACCGAAATAGAGCGGCCGGAACCGAGGTTGATCACTTCCCCCTTTAGGGAATCGCCCGTCTTGTGGAGCGCTTTGTCGAGTGCCAAGCAGTGGTCTTTCACGTACAGCCAATCGCGACTTGCCGCACCCTGGCCGTGCACGGTCATCGGCTCTCCCAGGATGGCGGAAGTGATAAACCGGGGCACCACCTTTTCGAGGTGTTGGTAGGGTCCGTAGTTGTTGAACGGCCGAATAATGGTGGCCGGAATGTCGTAAGTTGCCCAGTAGGAGTAGACCAGGCGGTCCGCTCCTGCCTTGGCGCTGGCGTAGGGGCTCATCGGCTTCAGGGCGTGCTCTTCGTCCATAATCTCGCCTTCGGCGGTCCCGTACACCTCGGAGGTGGAGATATGGATGAACTTCTGGATGCGATCGGCGTGGTTGAGCACGGCGTTGGCGATGACCTGGGTACCCATGACGTCGGTCTCAAAGAAGATCCGGTTGTCGTAGATGGACCGGGTCACGTGGCTCTCGGCGGCGAAATGGACCACCCAGTCGGACTGAGCCATCAGGGTGTTGACGAGGCTTGCGTTGCCCACGTTTCCGTACCAGAATTCGAGCCTCGGATTTTCGGAGTCGGCCTGCTGCAGCAGGTCCTGAGGGAGATTGTCGGTGTTTCCGGCGTAGGTGAGTATGTCTAGTACGATCACCTTGTAGTCGGGATACTTGTCCAAGATGTAGCGAACAAAGTTGCTTCCAATAAATCCGGCTCCCCCGGTTATCAGGACGGTTTTCATTCAATTCTCCTCAATCGTTTTTTTGGCTCAGGCTCAAAATATCGACTGACCTGGGACCTTCTCGAAATAGCAAATCTACCACCGATAGATAGGGTACAAACTCTTCTGTTCCCTGGTCGTACACGGGGTGTTCATAGTTGTGCCAGTGAACCCTAACCCCGGCGTCCTCGAATTGACGCTCGTCCAAATAATCTCTGGCCGCATCCCCTGTGAGGTAGTCGGTGGCGCTGAATTTTTCGCACAATGCGACAAGTCTTTCCGTCTTCCTTCCCGGCACATCCAACTGCGAAGAGCGGACCACTTTCCAGGGCAACCCAAGGCTTTCGGTGAGCCATCGGAAGGTGGCCAGGTTGAGATCGAGCAGCAGTTCGTATTCCTTCCCGAGGGCTTCTTCCAGACCCGGGAAGTAGGTCTCAAAGAAGTCACATTTGGAATAGCTCTGGCGGATGGTGGCCAGCATCTTTTTCTGCCAATTACCCTGGTTGTTGATGGGGACTTCGGTGTTGAGCGGCTTGTTAAGACCCTTGGTTTTGACCGGGACGGTGAGCCAGGTTATACCGTTCGGAGTGAGGATACGGTTGCGATTTCTCCAGCCGTGCTTGTCGAACTGGGTGTCGTCGTAAAGCACAAAAGTATCGGCCCAGACGTATTGATCGAGGTGACCGAGCCAGGGCAGAAAAGACGGCTGTAAGACGACCAGCCGTTTCACAGGGTCCCGGTGAGTATCGACTCCCATTGTTTCCAGAAGTATTGGTAGCTGACCCGGGTGCCCACGTCGATGGGGCGACCGTTGAGGAGGAGGCAGTCGTGCCGGCCCTGGCTGCAGTACTTGGTGAAGGCCAGACTAAACTCGGATTCGTCGGACTGGTCTTCGATACTCTCTAGAAAGTCGGGCTTGAAGATGGAACGACCGAAAGCCCTGACCGTATAGCGCCCATCGGAGAGACCCGGTACGCCGGTTTCTCCCAGAAGGTCTTTCAGTTTGTAGCAAGGGCCGTCGCCTTCGACCACCACCCCGCGGGAGCCGACGAAGTGCTCTGCCTCTTCTTTCGGAACATTGACGATGGAGGTCAGAGAATCCTGACCGCAGTAGTGGCGGACCAGTTGAGCGGTCGCTCCAGGACTGCCCATCAGCAACTGGTCGGGCAGAATCATCAGAAAAGGTCGACCATCCAGCATCGGCAGCGCCATCTTCAGCGCATCGGCAAGGCCTCGAGGATCATCTTGCTCGACGAACTCCAGTTTGAGTCCGTTGGGGATGGGGCTAGGCGAGTGGGCTCTCTCCGGAAAGGGGTAAGGCTCCAGCAGATGGCGTTTGATAATTTCTTTGCCGGTTCTCAGGACGATGACGGCGAGTTCAAAGCCGGCCTCACCAAGCTCGGCCAAGGTGTGCTCGATGAGCGGCTTGGGTCCGAGCGGCAGCAACTCTTTGGGTACGACCCGAGTCAGGGGTAGCATTCGTGTTCCCAATCCCGCACAGGGGATTACAGCCACTTTCACGGGCACGCGGTCATCGTGTTTGCCGTTGCTGGAGGGAAACAACTGGGGCTATCTTTCCTTTCTCTTTGTGGTCGCGGCCTTGGCACGCTCGGTCGCTCCGTAACAGTGAAACAGAAGGGGCAAAATTCCCTTCTGGGGGCTAAAATATTTCCGCATGAAGCCCCGGGAAGCAAGTCCGACTTCTTTGCGTTTATCCGGCGATAGAAGTAGCTGTTCGAGAGTTTCGGTCAGCGTTTCCTTTCGGCAGTTGACCCAGGGAAACGGCGCGTCAAGTCCCCAGTACTCGCGGTGGCGGTTGATATTGAACTGGTCGAAAAACTGAACGCAAGGTCGCCCCAGGATCATAGCCTCGTCACCGGATAGGCCGTGAAAACCGCGGAGTTGGTTGAAGGTCACGTCGCAGCGTTTCCGGGCCTCCAAGACGTCCCGATGGTTCCAGCCGCCTACCTGGTGAAACTCGACGCTCGAACGATGTTTGGCTTTCAGGGCTCGCGCCGCCGAGATATAGCTTTCCGTATCTTTGTGATAAGGGTAGCGAGAGGTCGTCCAGTGGGGCAGGCTCGGAGTGTGGAGAAAACGGCATATCCCGTCGACCTCCGACTGCGGTCGACATTCTTCTTCGAGTTCCGGGGTCAGAGGCGGGAAACCGGCATAAAATTTTGCCTGAGGGTACATGCGGAGTACGATCGGTAGCGGGGTCAGGATGGTTCTGTCCGGTCGACTGAACTCCGGTGTTTTCGCATGCACTCGATATCCGATGTAGAGGTGGATTTTGGCCACCCCCTCGAGTAGGTCGGCGAGCGGGAACGGCCAGTTGGGAGAGCTTTCATCGTCGTCTTCGAAAAAGACGATGCAGTCGGCCTCTCCCAGTACCTGTCGAACCTCCGGAGTGGGTTCGGAAAGGCCCGCCACAAAGAGGGCGTGCTCTTCATCGAAAGTTCGAGGTCCGGCGAAAGGGTGGGGGCCGCAGGTCAGAGCCCAGGCTTCCGAGTCGGTAAACCGGTTGACGGCCTCGGTGTGATAGAGCACGGAACCCGCGATATTCTGGGAATCGGCGAAGACGATCTTCAATTTCTCCCCTTTTGGAAGAGCGAACCTATCCGTCCATTCGCCGATCTGCTCCGGCCAGGATGTGAAGAACGCCGGGTGTTTCCCGTCCGGGTGGGGCGGTGGAGCGCTTCCGGCCTGACCGCTCCGGGCGTCCCAAATGACCGTTTGATGGCCTTCCCCCAGATGAGGCCTCAGGTCCTGATCGGGTTTGGCGAGAGCAAATTCGTTGTCGTAGTCGTGGTAGCAAAAGTTGTATCGGGCTCCGCTGATCGGCGAGTTGACCGGCTCCAGTGAAAAGCTGCTACGGCAACGCTGTCTGAGACGGTCCACGCTCCGGCCCGGATCTTCCGCGAAACTGAGTCCCAGCAACGAGAGCCCCAGGGGGTACTCGTCGAGACTTGCTTCGGTATGAAACTCCACGGAGGGGAATTTTTCCTTGCACATTCGCGCCAACTGGGGGGTGGTATCCAGCAGGCAGGGGCTTTGTAGGTACTTTTCCAGATTCGTCCAGTGGGAGTTCAGAAAGTCCGGTGCTGTGACGTTGCCGGGCACGGCAGGCTGCCAGGCGTCGTCGAGCTGGCGGAGATTGTGGATAATCGTCTCCAACGAAGTTTCCGAGCCCTGACCGAGTTGATACTCTCCCACGCCGCAAAGCCTGACGGTGTTGCTCAGTGCGCTCTTGAGAAAGGTTTGGGTCGGCCACAGGATCACGTCCGGACGCTCTTCCAGGAGCGCCCGTCGGGCCACCTCGACAAGCGCTTTCTCTTTCAAGGTCTCCGTTTTCGCCAACGGCTCCGGTGCGTACTCTCGGAAGCGTCGATGGCTACAGGGGTTGGCGTTGAACTCCGACTCGGCACGGGTCTTGACCAAACAGAGAACCTCGAAATCTCCATAGAAGTGGAACTCCCGCAGCAAGGGCACGAGTTCTTCCAGTTCTTCTAGTGACGTTGTCAGAGTGACAAGTTTCACGGTCCAGGTTTCTGTAGAAGAAATTTCACACCTTTTACAGGACGTTCGTTGAAAATGGAACAAATTTCAAGAATGGAGCTTTTTCGCAAACATCCGAGTCTTTGTTCTCTTTTTCTTTTGGCGCTGGAAGACTGGGGAGCTTCTCGAGTGGACTGGAACCTTCTCAACGATGAGGAGTTCGCGGATCTCTTTCTCCGCAAACTCTGTACGAGCTCCGATGTGGAAGAAGAGGCTCGTTTGAAAGCTTGCTCTTTGTTGCTGCAACCAACTCCCGGTGGTCTGCTGGCCGCGGCAGCCTTGCATCGCGCCAGAGTACTGGTGGGGGAAGATTTTTCAGAGTTCGGCACTTTCACCCTGCGAGGAAGTGGAAACGGATGGAAGCCACTCTCTTGGGAAGAGTTGACCGAGGTTCTAGAAGAGGTCGCTTTCTCTTCGGATACGGTCGAGCCCGGCTGGAACCTGGCTAGTCTCATGTCGCGAGGGTGGATTGCTCGCGAACATCAATCACGATTTTTTCGAAGAGTTTGGCAGACTTGTCGTATTAGCATCGAGCAGAAGAAGAATTTTTTCCGCTGGCTGTACGGACAACATCAGTGGAACGATCTTCCCAAAGCTCCCAGCTCTTACCCGGATGAAGTCTTCTCTCTCAAGGTAGCCTATCGACTATCTAGCTCTAAGAAGCCGTACTCCACTCGACGCCAAGGACAGTTTAAGCGCCGAGCGAGCCGGTTTGGCTGAGACGTCCACACGCTCTAGTTCAAGAAATTCGTGACGGCCTGATTGAAGTCTTCCGCCTGCTCCACCAGGGCCGAATGACCGGCGTCGAGCAGCCTGAGCTCGGCGTTGGGCAGGAGTCGCTGCATCGTTTCGGCCTGGACCGGCGGGGTGAGAATGTCTTGCGAGCCGGCCAGCAAGAGCGTTGGTGCCGTCACTTGAGGGAGCCAGGAAATCGAGTCGAAGCTCCGGAGAGCCTCCCACTGTCTTTGCAGTCCCTCAGCCGTGAGTGGGTAGGGGTGGCTTTTGAAGCCGTCCAAGCAGAGGTCGAAAACTCCGTCCTGAGCCAGGAAGCGGTCGGTAAAGAGCCACGGAAAGAGGGACCGCCCGAAGAGTTCTTGACTCACCTTCTCCCGTAGCCCCATGACCCAGCTCTCCACGGCCAGTTTGCCAAGGGCGCTGAGATGAGGGAAAGGGGCGGCCAGCACCATCTTGTTCACTCGGTCGGGGTGAAGACGAGCGAGAGTCTGGGCGATGGCGGTGCCCATGGAGTGGGCCACAATATGGGCCCTTTCGACCTGGTGTCTGTCCAAGACCCGGAGAGCGTCCCAGGCCATCTGCTCGATGGTGATGGGGTGGTCGGGCACGGGGCTTCGACCGACACCCTGATTGTCGAACAGTACCAGTTGATATCGCTCTCGAAGGCCGGCGACCTGGAGTTGCCAGCTGATGGTATCGCTGGCTACACCGGCGATCATCAAAACAGGTTCACCTTCGCCCTGGACTTCGCTGTAGAGGTCGGGGCGGTCCCCCGCCTCAGTCAAAGAGCCTCCAGTTGAAAACCTCGCCCGGGCCGACATACACCTTCCGCGGCCCCCACTGGAGACTTTCATCCTCGGCTCCGAGATACTGGCGTCCCGCCAGCAGCTCGCCGACCACGTGCTTTTCACCGGCGGCAAGAGTACCCACCGGTTTGCGATTGACAAAGACCTGCACGTTGCGGTCGGTGCGGTTGTGAAAAATGATGCGGCAACGCTTCTTTTGCAGCATCTCGCTGCGTTCTTTCTCCACCTGTTCGAGCCGATCCGAAGTCTGCAAGATCATCTCTTGATTTCGGCCCGCGCGATTGGGCGACGACCAGAGGGCCAGGGCGTCTCGAAGACCCTCGGGGTCACGTTGCTCCCAGGCTAGCTCCGTGGCCTCTTCGAGGAGACGGTCCGAGTTGGTCCCGGCTCCCTGGGTCCCGGTGAAGTACTCGGCTTGGGAGAGGTCTTTCACCGCTCCCAGCAAGCTACTCACGTTGCCGTTCTTCAGCCCATAACTGACCTCGGACTCGATCTTGTCCAGCATCGGAAACAGCTTGCGAAGTGGCTCCGGCACGTCGAGGAGCGGCCTCTGTTCCACACCGACCGGTTTTTGGGTCGGCGTCTCGTCGAGGGTCCAGGTGGCTTCCTCGAAGTTCTGAGCCAGGCCACCCATGAAAAGCGAGCAGGTGAGAATCGCGGTGAGGGCGGCTATCGGTAGCGGGAGTTTCATATAATGATCAACCTTTTGCGCGGACAGATGTTTCAGAGTGAGATTGGTTTGGAGCAAGGCGGCGCGAGTCCTCTCAGTGGCCTTTTGGGGTCTTATGCACCTATGCCCGAACGAGGGATGAGTCCTAAGCTTGTAGAGTGAGAAAAGCGCTCTTGCTTCTGATGCTCGGCCTCTGCCAGCCTGCTGCTGCCTGTGGAATCGCCGGCGTTCTTTCCTTTTGGTTGGTAGGTGGTCCCCTCGTGCCGTTCATGGCGCTCGGAATTTCTCATAGAGTGGGGAGACGACTGTTGCCAAGCACCGAACTTCGGGTCATCGCGTTTCTACTTTCGGTGCCTGCCGCCGCCATCGGAATCCGTCTTGGTTTCGAAACGTTGTTCGTCTTTGACACGCTGTTATTTGGTCCACTGGTCTTGGCCGGAACGACCCTCTTGGCTTCCGTGCCACCGCTCCTTCTGAGTTTGTCACCCGCTCGTCGTCTCATGGTCTGTCGTGCTCCCTTGGAGCGGGTACTTCTTTTGCTTCCCGTGGTTTTCGCTGCAGCAGTTCTGACCTATTACGGGCTAGGCTCAATGGCACTGAATTAGGCGACCGTTTCCAGCAGTGTCCGGAGTTCGGAAATAGGAGCCGCCGACTGCCACGACCCGACTCTTTCACAAGTGACTAACAAAAAGTCGCAGGATCCTTGCCCTAAGTTCGGCCATTATCCGCGTTTTTTCGGAAATAGGGGCAAGGATCCTACGACTTTTTGTTAGTCAGCGGGGAAGCAGTCTTGGGGATAGCCGTACACTTAACGTCTAGTTCACACATCGCCCGATCGGATGAGACTACTCACTGGAGGCATTCATGTCCATATCTGATTCGGAGCGGTCGGCGGCAGAGCAAAACGGCTATCAGGCGAGCGCTATTCTGTTTCATAGCGGAAAGGGGCGGCACCGAGTTCGATCGGTTGCCAGACGATCACCCCCGACCGTCACAACGACTTCGTGAACGCCATTGGTCGCAACGGGTTCAGCTACACGTTGTTGGATGCAAACGACTCATATCGCTAAGGTGAGGCAACACCGCAAGGATTGAGCCCAAAACTTATCGCAACTAACCTCCCATGGAAGAGTACGGTGAGGCGCTAAGAAGATTTCGTTCTTCGCTCGTGTTGACCGAGCAGGAACAACAAGAGGCTCAAGAGTCGATCGCTAGCAACGCTCGCTTGAGTTTCGAGTACCTCCTTTTTATCGTGCTGTCCGCGGTGGTGGCGACTTTCGGCCTACTCAACAACAGCGCGCCCGTGATCATCGGCGCCATGGTTCTGGCGCCTTTGATGAACCCGGTCCTGGGGATCGCGCTCGGAGTGGTGAGGGGGGAGTTGGTCTTGCTTTTGCGGGGGCTGCGATGTTTGGCGATCGGCCTGCTGCTCGGATTTATCATAGCAACGGTGATCGGCTGGATGGTGCCCGAACTGGCGCTTACCAATGAGATCACGGGTCGCATTCACCCCACGCTCTACGACCTCTTCATCGGTATGGCGGCCGGGGCCGGCGGCGCCATGGGTCAGGCTCGTCGATCGGTGGCGGGCGTTCTTCCGGGCGCCGCTATCGCTGTCTCGCTCATGCCGCCTCTTTGTGTGACCGGTATCTCTTTTGCCCTGCAGTTGGGTGCCGCCACTCCTTCTGACGCCTCGCCCTTCGCGATGGTCTACGGGAGCACACTCCTATGGCTAGCCAATCTCGCCGCCATCAACCTCGCGGCTATCCTGGTCTTCGTGTTGCTCGGTTTCCGAAAGATTCGAAAAGACGAGGATCAAAAGCACTTCCGGCGTCGAGTATCGATTTCAGCGGTGCTGGTCTTGCTGCTGACTTTTCCTCTGGTGGCATTTCTCCAGCAGACCATCCAGCAAAGTCGAGAGCAGAAGACCGCTCGGGAGACATTGATGAGATTTGCCGTCGAGGTTTTGGACGAAGAGGCTCAACTGGACTCTTTCCGAGTCGGGGCCGTCGACCCTCGCACCGGCTGGCGACACGTCGTAGCCACCTTCTACTCCCCACGACTCCCCGATCGGAGCGAGGTCATCGAACTCAGAGAGACCCTGGCCGAGACCATGGGGAGTATCGAATTGAGGGTCATCGTCAATCCTGTTTACACTTTCCGGGAAAATCCGGTGGAGGGAAGCATTTCTGAGCGACCGAAGCGGAAAGTGGCCCCGGAGGATCAAGAGTGAGCAGAGAGCTTTATTTAGGCAAGCGTGAAGACGATACGAGACTGGATTACGACCCGGATAACTTCGTGACGCACGGTGTCATTCTGGGGATGACCGGCTCCGGGAAAACCGGTCTCGCACTGGGGATGCTGGAAGAGATGGTGGAGGCCGGGGTTCCCGTTCTGGCCATCGACCCCAAGGGAGATCTGCCCAACCTGGCGCTCATCTTTCCTCGACTCGAGCCTTCAGATTTCGAATCCTGGACCGACCCTTCCGAGGCAAGTCGCGAGGGGATTACCGTCAAGGAGCTGGCGACTCGCAAAGCAGACCTTTGGAAGAACGGACTGGCCAAGTGGGGGTTGAAGGGGAGCCATCTCGAAGCGGTTCGTTCTCGGATGGACCTGCGCATCCTCACTCCGGGTTCGACCGCGGTCACCCCGGTCAATCTTCTGGGTAGCTTCAGCCCCCCGCCGGCGGACATTCCCGAGACCGAGAAAGCCGACCTGGCTAGCGGTATCATCACCGGGCTGCTCAGCCTGGTAGCGGACAACGTCGATCCCCTACGGGACCCGCGACACGTCTTGTTGGTACAGATTCTGTCCAACGCCTGGGCAGCCGGCAATAGCTTGAGCCTGGAAGACCTGATCGGGCAGTTGGTCGACCCACCATTTGCCAAGGTCGGTGTCTTTCCGGTCGACCGGTTTTTCTCTCCGGACGACCGGATGAAGCTCGCCATGCAGCTCAATACTCTGGTTGCCTCGCCCACCTTCGCGGCCTGGAAGCAAGGGGTGCCCCTGGATATCGGCGGTCTGATGGAGAGCAAGGACGGCAAGGTCCCGGTGAACATCTTTTGTCTTGCACATCTGTCTGAAAAAGAGCGCCATTTCTTCGTCGGGCGGCTCATGAACGAGGTGCTCGCCTGGACCCGAACGCTTCCCGGTTCGGGGAGCCTGAGAGCGCTGGTGTACTTCGACGAAGTTGCGGGATATCTACCGCCGCACCCTTACAACCCTCCAGCCAAACAGCCTCTCCTGACCATGCTCAAGCAGAGCCGTGCCGTCGGGGTAGGTGTCTGTCTGGCCACTCAAAACCCGGTGGACCTCGACTACAAAGCGCTCTCCAATATGGGGACTTGGATGATCGGACGTCTGCAGACCGAGCAAGACCGAAATCGCGTGCGGGACGGTCTGATTTCGGCCTCGGGCGGTCTCACTGCCAAAGAGGTGGAGGAGGAGTTCTCAAAGATTCAACCCCGCTCTTTTATTCTGAAAGCGCCCAAGGAGAATAAGCCGGTGCTGTTTCGGACTCGATGGGCCATGAGCTATCTACGCGGTCCCGTCACCCTGGCGGAGTTGCCCCGGCTCGAGGTCCAAGGGTTGCCAACGGAATCGGCTGATTCCTCCGCGACCACGAGCGGGTCGCAGAACAAAGGGAGTACCCAATACAACCGTACGCCTCCCCCAGTGCCGAAGGATTTCGGTCAGTCGTTCTTCGACCCGAGATACGTCTTCCACTACCGTCTTCACGGCTTGTTCGAACAGTTCAGTCAGCCCGCACGGGAGGACGGTACGGTTTTGCATCGCCCCGCGCTCCACGCCGTTCTCCGGTTGCAATTCGACGAATCCAAAGACAATTTTGTTCTTCATACCCGTCACCACTATCTAGCCTTCCCTCTCGACCGCGGAGGCTCCATCGCGGAACGTTTCTGTGAAGTGACTTTCGAGGAAGACGATTTCCTGAGCAAGCCCCCCGGTGAAGCGGTCTTCGAGAGCCTTCCCGAGGATTTCGACGAGTCGTCCGAACTCAAGCAGGCCCAGGACGAGCTCTGCGACAGACTGTACCGGACTCTGACCGCCACTCGTTTCGTAAACGAGAAAGTCAAGCTGTACAGCAGGCCGGAGGAAGACCGTGAGGCGTTCTGGGAGAGGTGTGCCGAGGAAGCGGAAAAGCTGGCCGACGAGGCGGCCGTGAAAGTGCGGGCCAAGTTGCAGAAGCAGTTGGAGAGAGTGGAGAAGCAGCTTGTGTCGGCCAAAGATAGAGTCGAGCATCTCGCCCTCTCCGAGAAAAGCAAGAAAGTCGAAGGGCTTTGGAAAGCAGGCGAGGTCCTCCTTGGGCTCTTCACTAAGAGACGGAAGTCGTTTAGCTCCGTCCTCACCAAATCTCGGATGGCTTTAGAGGCCGATAATCGGACCCGCCAGGCCGAGGAGAAACTCGTCCGGCTGCAAGAAGAGATGATGAAGCTGCAGACGGATCTGGAGCTCCAGTTAGGTGATCTCGAGCAAGAGTACGCCGACTACGCCGACCGTATCGAGGAGCGGGAAATTCGACTGAACAAGTCGGACATCAACGTCGAGAGTTTCCAGGTTCTCTGGATACCGGTCAGCAAGAGACTCTGAGGGCCCATGTCCGACCAAGAATCAGCCAAAATCCTGCTGGTTGAAGACGACCGCGAAATTCGCGAGATGGTCAAAGAGATGCTGATGCTGGCCGGCTATGAAGTCATTGAGGCAGCCGACGGCGTGGCGGGGGCGGCCGCTTTTAATCCCGACTTCAATCTGGTGGTGCTGGACGTCGAGATGCCCTATAAGAGTGGTCTTGAGCTTCTCAAAGAGATTCGTGACAAGAGCGACACACCGGTCTTGATTCTGTCCAGTCGAGCTAAGATTCCCGACCGAGTTCTGGGCTTGGATTTGGGGGCCGACGACTACCTCGTCAAGCCTTTCGAGGTGGACGAGTTGATGGCCCGGGTCCGCGCCCACCTCCGACGCCAAAAGCGAAAGAATAAAGCTGCCGAGGGCGTTCAGGTGGACCAGGAGACAGGTCGCGTCTATCTCGACGGACAGCCGGTGGAGCTCACCGCCCGGGAGTTTGGCGTGGTCAGTGCCCTGGCGGCTCACCCTGGAAAGAACTTCAGTCGGGAAGAGCTCTTCGAGCGGGTTTGGGGGCACGATTCGGACGCCACCACACGTCAGGTCGATCTGGTTGTGAGCAAGATTCGGAGCAAGTTCAAGAAGCTCGGCAAAAACAAAGTGATCGCTTCGGTGTGGGGCGTGGGGTATCGTTTCGAGGGATAGCTAAACAATAGCCACCGGTAGACTGTGTATCCTGACGGTAGAAGGCGCTTTCAGTAGCCCTTCTTCGCCCACTCGGTAGGATGAAACCAGCTGTTCGAAGACACAGGCGGCTAGCAACTGAGTACCGCACCGGCTCATGGCCAGCATGCTCGGGCCTCCCGGACAAGGAATGGTCTGGCGACACTCCAGCCGCACTCCCTCCAGGTCGTAAGCGGATACTTCGTCTTCTGCGAACCGAGCGACGTAAAGGCGATTCGCCTGGGGTCCCAGGGTGAAGTGGGACGTGCCTCTACCGGTTGGAAAGAACGCCACCCGCTTCCATTCGAGCCCCTCGCTTCGCTTCCACACGGAAATACCGAGCCCCGCGTTCAGTACGAAGAGCGTCTGACCGTCCCGGCTCCAGCGGGCGACTGCCGGTTCGGTGCCCGCGTCCACCGAACCCACCTCTTTTATCTCGCCGCTGTAGGACAAGGACACAAAGGTGAGGGTGCCTGCCCTTTTGTTGCATAGACAGAGAAGAGGCTCTTCGGGATGACACGCTAGATCGTGGACTTCAGCCTGGGTCTGGTGTACGAGAGGTGCGGAGAGCGTGCCGTTGCGCTCCAACCTAACCACGCTCAAGCTACGACTCTGGCCACCGGAGACATAAAGAAACTTGCCGGTGGAGCAGACCGCCATGGCTTCCGGTTCGACGCTCACGGAAAGACTGTTCAGCCGGGTCAGGTCGCCACCGCTGTCGACTTTGAATGCGGAGATAGTGTTGGTCGGTGCGCTTGCGGCATAGATAAACGGACCGCAGGGCGAGCGGACTACGGATGTCGGCGCTTGCAGGGGCATGCGCGCGTCGGACACGACCCATCGGTCGTCTTGCAGGAGAAGGGAAGATACGGAGTTCCCCAGAGTGCTGGCTACAAAGGCGTAGCCGGGTGAATCTTTTTTTCTTGTGGTGTCCAGCTTCAATAACCGGAGCAGGCTTTCAAAGGTGAAGCTCTTGAGTTCTATTCCCATCGATTTATCCGTCCTTTCGTGCATAAATCGATGGTAATAAGAAACTGTGTTAAAAGTGTGTAGTCCGTGAAAAGGAGCGCGCGCCCAAGACGAAGATCGCGATAGAGGGGGTGCTTGACGTTCTATCTTGAGCGCCGCTCAACTGTTCGTAATGTAGGCGAAGTCCTACCTACGAAGTTCCGATGAAGGGGACACTTTGTAAACATTTCCGGTTTGACCCCGACGGGTCACCCTAGCGACCGCGCATCTCCATGGTGCAGCGAGCCAGCCGGCAGGCTCGAATACCGAGATTGCGGGATTGCGTTTCGGTAAATCCGAGAGTCGCTTCGTTGGAGCCGTCCAGGACGTAGGTGACTCCGAAGCCACTCCGCCAATCCTCGCCGCCCACCAGCACCATTCTGAAGATGAGCATCGTTTTCAGAATGTCGAAGAGCGCGTTTTCCGAGCCGGCGGAGGCTCCTCGAGAGGAGACGAAAGCGCCTCCGATGCGATTTTGCAAGGGGTTGTCATCGAACGGCCATTCGGCTAGAAAGGTGCCGACCTTCGGAGTGAGACCGGCGTTGTAGACCGGACTACCCACCAGGATGGCATCAGCCCAGGCGAGATCATCGTGGGTAGCTTGTTCCACTCTCAGCAAGCGCAAGGTCGCATCTGGTTGAGAACGTACGCCATCGGCGACCCAAAGAGCGACTTTCTCCGTATGACCCTCTACCGAGTCGTAGACGACAAGCACTCGGGTCTCCGCCGAGGCGAGCGCGGTGAGGAGAAGGAGCAGGAGAATCAGTCGCAAGAAGAGCCCATTCCCAGCTCGACCGGTCTGGGCCGGTCCCTCTCGGCGTTCACAATACAGAGGAATCCGAACGGCTCGGGATGTCCGTTGGAGAGCTGATGGACCTCCTCCGGACAAACATAGAGCACGTCTCCGAAAGAGAGTTCCACTCGTTTGTCTCCCACCAGAGCGTGGCCTTGACCACGCATCACCACTACGACGTGTTCGTGATGATGCTGCTCCAGGGTAGAGTAGCCGCCCTCGGCTATCTCGAAATAGCGCACGTGGAAGCCGGCGGACTCTCCGGTTTCGCCGGTGAAGACCCTACGAGATACTCCGTCCCAACTTTGGTCCTCCGATTTGTATTCTTTGGCCTTGATATGGTTCCAGTCGAAGCCTCCGAGATGTCTGAAGAGCTTGGAGACGTTGGACGAGGCCAGCGCATCGGGATCGGTTGTGAGATCGTCGGATAGTTCCATAAGGGAGTTGTTGAACCGGTCTCAGCGGGATCCTCCCCCCTCCAGCAGAATATGGCTCTCCGTGGAACACGATTTTTGGCACACCTTGTGGGCCGACAAAGAGATACATTTTCATGAGGGAGAGCCGAACTCTCTTCTGGTGAAACATTTTGCCGGCCTGGGCCTCAAGAGAGGGGATCGCGTCTTTCTACCTCTCTGCGGTAAGACGCGGGATATCGCCTGGCTCCTGGACCAGGGTTGTCGAGTAGCCGGCGCGGAGCTAAACGAGACGGCGGTCAAAGAGCTTTTCGAGGAACTGGGGATCGAACCCCGGGTAGAAGAGGTTGACGACTTTCAACACTACTCGGCGCCGGATGTCGATATCTTTCTGGGCGACATCTTTCGTCTCTCGAAAGCCTTATTGGGGACGGTTCACGGGGTCTACGACAGAGCGGCTCTGGTGGCTCTGCCCCGAGATACGCGGTCACGGTATACGGCCCATTTACTGGAAATCACCAAGGCAGCCCCCCAACTCCTCATCACTTTTCAGTACGATCAAAGTCGGATGGATGGTCCGCCGTTTTCCATCCCTCTGGAAGAGATCGAGTCTCACTACGGGGATGTCTTCGAGGTGGAGAGACTCGAAGTCGTCGACGTCCAAGGCTTCAAGGGAGTGGTCGACGCTCGAGAGTCGATCTTTCGACTGAGTGGGTGAGCTGTGGGTACGAGAATGTTAACTTGAGCGGGGCCGAATTCCACTTCGGTTCCTGGTGACTCGAATACGTTAGCCTGGTGAAAGTCTGCGATTCTGTGAGAAGTTTTCGCCGGAATTTGGCCGAGAAGGCGCTCCGTCTCGGTATGCGGACCACATCCAAGTTGGTTCAGCAGTTCGGTGAGCCCGTCGAACCGCCGGACTCGCTGAGGTTTAACGCCGATCTCTATGATTCCGGTCGGCACTCTGCTTTCGAGGGTGCTCCCGATGTGGCGCTACAGAAACCGCTCGTGATGGTGCCGGGGTTCCGCGCTCCGGGCGATTGCTTCTACAACTGGGCCAACACTTTGACGCGCAACGGTCAAAACGGTGGGCATTGGTATCTGATGGAGGATGGGAACATCTTCGACTCATCCAACCTCGACCAACCGGTGCTCTTCCCCCACCCTGACGCCAAAGTATTCTTACCTCGGTTTAAGGGAAATGTGGAACCGCCGGACACGGCCGGAGAGCAGCTAGGGAGATACCTCGAACAGGTGGCCGAGGCAACGGCCCAACCAGACTTGGATGTGGCTGCGTATAGCATGGGAGGATTGGCGGCTCGAAGCTATTTAGACAACACTTCCGAATCCAAGATCGACAGATTGCTGCAACTCGGTACCCCCAACAACGGTTCTGAGATGGGTCGTATGGCGACTCTCTATTTAGAAGAACGCTCAGAGGAGTATACGAAGGTTACGAAGTGGGAACGAAAGACCGTCGCGCCCCGCGACCTGGAGGCGGCGAAATGGCTCATCCCGGTGGAAGAAGGGAACGTCCGGCTACAAGATCTGAATTCTCGTTGGCCGCAGCAGCGCGAGAAACTCAACGACTTTCGAGTGGTAGGCTCGGGGGCCAAGCGTACCCTGTCACCAGGTTTACGGTTTCGAGACGGCGACGGTTTGGTGCACAAGGAGAGTCTCGCGCTATCGGGAGAGCAGCCGGTGTTTTTGGCCGATTCGCTACAACTTGACCACGACGGGTTGGTCAACAGTACGGAAGGGTTTGTGGAGGCGCAGAAGTTCTTTGGCTGGCAACTCGCCGAGGACAGACCGAATTCGGAGGACGCCGTCCCGGAAAAGCCCGAGCTGAAAGTGACCTATCCTCATCCCACGCTCTTTTGAAGCTAAAGCCCCAGACTCGCGCGGTAATAGATCTTCATAATCTCGGTGGAAGGCTCGAGTTCGTCCTGAGCCAGGTCCTTCTTCAGCTGCTCATACACCGCGACGGCGACCTCCGGCTTGGCAGCCGTGAGGGCACCTTCCATCAAGAGGCTGGCCGCCTCTTCGTTGAGAGGGTCGAGCTTGAGGAGCTTCTCCACGGCGATTCGCAGCGTTTCAAAGTCTCCTTGCTCCAGGAAAAAGGCGGCGCTCCGCATCAGCGTTTCGGTGAAGTCACGATTCAACGACTGTCTGGCCACGGCCGCCCAATCATCGTAGCAGTCGGGAAGAAACGGGCCTCCGTAGAGCTGAATCGCTCTCTCTAATGTGGACCTCGAGCTAAGGGCCTGCCTGGTCTCGGTGATTTTCTTGATCTCCGTGTAGTCGTGCTCTTCAAGACGTTGAGGGTTGATCTGGACGTGAGAAGGCGAGCGGAGAATCAGGTCGTCGTCATCCGTGTCTTTGATGCGAAAGTACTCGCGGATCTGACCTAAAGTATAACCCAAGTTTTTCCGACCCCGGGCGTTGGCTGAATCCGGCCAAAACTGAGCCAGCAGCCAGTCCACCGAACACGGCTCTCCCCATTTCACCGCCAACGCCGCCAGCAGATGCTGGGCCTTGTCGTTGCGAAACTCTCCGGCAAACTGCTCGCCGCCCAGAGAGACCTGAAACGTTCCCAGCGTCCTCATCTTGAGGAGAGACTCGGCTTGTTCGGAATGCACGGGCACGGCGAAGCGAAACATCATTTCGCCGCAGCAGATCAGGGTGCCGTGCTGTAGGCGCGCTTTTTCACCGGCCTGCAGACCTTGTCCGTTGACTACGGTGGCGGCCCCTCCGGACTCGGCCAACATTTCGATGGTGCCCTGATTGTCGGGTAAGAAAGTCGCGTGAGTTCTTGAAACAGTGGGGTGGTTGATCTCAATGTGATTGAGTCGCTTACCTTTGCGGCCCAGCCAGGTTTGTTGGTCGGTGAGGTTCCAGACCCGGCCGACGTAGGGGGGGCTCAGTCCCTGCAGGGTGCCTACCGGCGGTCGCCGGGCATCCAGCAGCCGGATTCGGGCTCCTCCCAACTCCACCATTGAGCCGATGGCCAGCGCTCTGCTTTCCCCGCTCTCGGGCTCCACCAAGCGAACGTTCTCTCCTTGCAGGACAGCTTTCCAAGCAAATCCGTTTGCGAAAGCAGAAGGGGCGACCTCGGCCAAGACGATCTCTTGATGGATAAAGGGCAGTCGAAACTCTTGCTGCTCCTTGCTCAAGACTTGCAGCTCGAGAAACCCGTGCGCAAGCTTGTCGTATTCAACGGCGGATTCTTGGGTCGCCCCGCCGCTCCAATCAAGTTCGTCTTCCCCGGCCATATTGGGGCGTTCTCCTCGGTCTACCAGCTTCCTTCGGTTGGAGGAGCCAACCGTTCTCGTTTAACGAGAATGAAACAAGATGTCCGTCAGAGCCGAGCGAGCTTGCGAGAGATCGTCAAAGCGTTTGCCGGGATCGGGATGGAGCATTCTGGCAAGGTGCCCTCTCATCTCCAAAGGCAAGTCGTCGAGGTCGGGCGCGGAAGTGGCTCTTTGGTGGGCTAGGATAGTCGGATTCGTCTCGGTGGACGAGCGTCTACCCTGCAGCACTTCCGCCAGAATGAGCCCCAGGCTGTATTGATCGGAGTGCAGCCCAGCCTCGCCCCGAAACTGCTCGGGTGCCATATAGGCGGGAGTGCCGACCGCGTCTTTCAAGCCCTCCAGCGGCCTCGAAACGCCCAGGTCCAACAGCTTCAAAGTCCCGTTGCGACAGAGAAAGACATTGCTAGGCTTGACGTCCTGGTGAACGATCCCCTGTTGATGAAGATAGTCGAGTGCGGCTCCGATCTGCTCCAGAACCTCGGCTGCCAGCATGCCGTCCTTCTCACCCGACTGCAGACGCTCTTTCAGGGTCTGGCCTTCAAGAATTTCCGTCACCAGATACGGTCTGCCGTCGCTAGCGTATCCGTATCCGTACAAACTCAGAAGATTAGGATGCTTGAGGGGAAGATAGTTGTGGAGTTCCTGATCGAACTGTTGACGGAAGTCCGCACTCTGGCTCAGCACCGAGCGTAAAAGCTTCACCGCGCACGGAGAGCCGTCGGAGGCGGTGGCGGCGAACACCTCGCCCATGCCGCCCTCACCCAGCATCGCTGAAAGGTCGTAGCCGGGTACGAGAGATTGAGAGTCCGAGAGATCCTCGACCCTGTTGCGGCGCTGCTTCACGATCGCGACCGGGACCCCCAGGAGAAGACCCAGGCAGAGTAAGGTCAAAACGGGGTGCAGTCTCGTCAGCATCTGGAATCGCTGGCTTGTCGTCAGGTTCAGCTGGAGGCGACCCTCCGGAGGGTAGCGTCCTGACTGAAGCAGCTCGCCGGCTTTCAAATATTCGGGCGGGCTGACGAAATCGCCAAACCACAAGGGGACCCGGAATTCGACGAAGAGGTCTCGGTTTCCGGCACTCTCGCTCTGGTTGAGTCCGATGGTGACGGCTTCATCCGAGTTGCCGAGGAAGTTGACATGGCCTTCTACTGTCTGCCGCCAGACGCCCGCCGACGGGGGGTCGAGGTAGAAAGTGGCGGTAACGGCCCGGGGCCCGGAGCCAGAATCGGAGGAAGTGTTTGGCTCGGCAAGAATCTCTCCAGCCGTGCAAACCATCCATAGCAGAAGAAAGTACGCTCCGAGAAGGCGGTGGTTGCAACTGGGTCTCTCTATCGTCGAAACCATTGTTGTGGCCGGTCTCATATCCACGGTCCTGCTGTTCGCTATCGGACTGATACCTTCATTTAAGTTCAGCAATCGACGGGCCAGCATGGAGTTGCAGGCCTCCACTTTGGCTCAGTCGGCCCTGGAAAATGCGCGAGCCGCCAAATACTCGGATCTGGTGTCGACAAACACCCAGACTACTCTCGATGGAGTGACCTACTTTCAGGATGTGCAAGTGACTCCCGATGCCTCGGGCATAACAAAGGATGTTCGGGTCGTTGTCACCTGGAGTTGGCAGAATAAGAACTACGAAATTTTCCGTGAGTCGGTGTTATGTCGCGTTCCTCGAGGATAGGGCGTCGGGGTCTCACCATCCCGGAGATACTAGTCGCCGCTTTCCTCCTTGCTTTGCTGCTGGGAATTGTGGCCCGTTTTTTTCAGATCGGCGGTCGAATCACGACCGAAGAGTTGGGTCGAAACAAAGCAGAAGCCGTGCTTCTGACCTTGCTGACCAAGTTTCGAAGGGATATGTCGACGGCGGCCGCACCGGGACTCTCCCTCTCGGAGAGCGGCGAAGTCTTGCTGATACACCCCGTGACCCTCAGCGACGTCGGCTCCGTGGTCTACCAAAGCCGTCTGCTTCTCTGGGTCTTCCGGCCGGACACGAAGCAAGTTGCCCGCAAAGAGGCTCTCACCTACAGCGGATTTGTGTTCGATGGGACTCCGTTTCGTGCAGCCGAGGGCACTCTGCTGGGCTTGGACACGATTGTCGATTTCAACAGGACGGCCAATCTCTTTTCGGGGATCACGAAATTCAAGATAGAGACGAATCCGGGAGTAGACCCTCCGTTTCTCGGCTCTCCTCTGGTGCTGGAGGTGGATGTCGAAGTTCCGGCCAGCACGACTCGTACTTCCATCAGTTTGAGAGAAGTTTTTCACTTGAGGAATTCAGGGTCTTGAGAAAGGCCGCCAGATCAGCACTCGGGCCTCGCCAAACTGTTCGGCCAGCAGCTTATTCAAACTCAAGAACACTTCGTACCGCTCCGGAGCTTCGTTGAACATTCCGTTCAGCTCGCTATTCAGAATAACGTCGTAGCGCTCGATCCAGTCCTGGGCGCTATTGCGGTCGTCCAGAGGATCGATCCACTCGGCGATCTGTCGTCCTAACTCGTCGCCGAAATTGGGGTCTTCCGGTCTGCCGACGTTCACGTTGAAGAAGGTCTTGTAATGAGGGGTATCACCGAGATCGACCCAGGACTGAGGGTTGTCCAGTCGGGCCTGACTGTCGTCCGCATCGCCGTCGATGGTGAAGGCGACCCTGGCGTCGGCAACATAGCTTTCGCCGTCCGGTGCGCGGGACAGGGTGATACTAATGGCAGTCGACCGGGAACCGTAGCCAAATCCGCGCATAGCGGTCAGATTTAGCTCGACCGAAGACGGGGTTCGCACGAATCTCACGTTTTCCAATTCCACGTTACCCTGTCGGCCGTTCTTGCCGTTGCTAACCACGGTTCCCACGACCGTGATATCACTGGCCTTCACATCTCCCTCCGAGTAGAGCAAACCTTGGAAATAGTTGCTCTCCTTGTCGGAGGCTGAAAGAGTGATGTCGCCGGTGGCCGCCACCGCCACCTGATCGGTGCTGGTGACCGAGGAGCCGCCGTCGAGGATTTCCACCGAGCCGTCGACCAGGATGATCCCCACCCCTTTGATGGAGCCGGTCACGGTAAGATTTCCGGCCACGGTGAGAGCCGAACCGTTCAGGTCCAGATCGCCGTTCACGGTGAGCGAGCCAGGGGAGTGGCTGAACCAGTTTTCGTCCAGGGTAGGGAGCCTGACGGGTACCGAGTTGATCTGAAGAGTGCTCATCCGGCTTCGGATATCCAAGCTCGGTATCGGTCTCGGCTCGCTAAACGGGAGGACTTCACCGCGCACCAGGTTGCCGGCGTCGACCAGAATATCTCCGGGCGAACCGACCGATCCGCGAATGTCGCAATCGCCTTTTAGATGCACGGCGGGGTCGGAGCCGGCTCCCTGACCGTTGGCGAAAAGGTTGGCCTTAATGAGAGCTTCGGGGTTGATGCTCAGCGGGTCTCCGCCCGCATAGTCATCGGTTTGCTTGACCCCGGAGAGTTGCAAACCTTCCGCTTCCACCGAACCGCTAGCAACCAGTCCGTCGGGATAGGGAGGGCGATGAAAGATGCACTCCACCCATCGCTCGGTGGAGCCGACGCGTCCGCGAGCTACCATGTGGATAGACTCGGGCGGCAGGCTGGTGCCTCCCGCTCCCACTGTGCTGGCGTCGGAGTTGAGATTGTAGCTGGAGAATCCCTCGGAAAACTCGCCCCTGTCGAATGTGACGATGCCTTCGGCGTCGGCAAGTCCCGGGAAACTCACTTGAACCCTGTCGGTGGACCGGGAACCGAACTCGAAGTCGCTTTGAATGGCCTGAGCCATAGCCTGCGATAGAGCGGATTCGGCCAGGTTTTGGGCGTGTTCACGCTGGGCCAAGGAACCCACCAGGCTGAGGTGGGAGAGACTTGCTGAAACGGTCAGAAAAAGGGCCGCCACCAGGACAGCCAGGCAGAGCAGGATAGAGGCGAGAGAGACCCCCCTCTTGTTTCTAACGCTTATGAACACTTCTTAATCAATGAGTAGAGGTTTACAGCGATTCGGCCAGTTTCAGGATCGGCAGCAAGCATCCCGCAGCGAAGATTCCCACGAAGACCCCGAGAGTCATAAGAAGCATCGGTTCTATCAGCTTCAGAGAGGTTTCGATGCGATAATCGAGCTCCGCCAGCATGATGTCTGCAGCCTTACGCATCATAACAGAAAAGTTTCCGGTTTGCTCACCGACGCGGATAGACTCCACCGCGATTTGGGGCAGCAATCCCTCAAGCTCCAAAGCGTCGCTCAGCGACTCTCCCGCAATCACTCTGTCGTGAACCCGTTTCGAGATTTGCTTCATGACGTGCGAACCGGTGGCCTCGAAAGAAAGCGACAGCCCCTGCAAGATCGGGAGCCCTACTTCGGTCGTCAGCGAGAAGAGTTGGAGAAACCTGGTCGTTAGAGCGTTGGTCAGGACATCTCCTATCCACGGCAACCTCCACAGGAAAGGCTCCAGGCGCCACAGTCTCTCTCGAAAGGCAGCTTGAGAGAGCAGATAGACGGCGAGGCAGAAGAAGAGCAGAATACCGGCGATGGTGGCTGGCGAGGATAGTGCGGAACTGGCCGATAAGATCCACACCGTGATGGCGGGGGGGTCGGTGCTGAGTTTGACTACTTCCTCCAGTACTCCGGCCAGCACCAGGGGAGGCAAGAGTAAGGCGGCAGCCAGAGCCAGGATGGCCAGTGCGAGTGGATAGATCATCTGGCCCCAAATGCGGTTGCGCAGTCGCCAACTCTGGTCTTCGTCGTCGGCCAAGCGTTGTAGGATGACGACCAGCATTCCGCTCTGCATGCCGACTTCGAGGACGCGCACCGCGGCGGGAGAGAAGAGGGCCGGTTCCGAGCGGGCAGCCCGCGGTAGCGTGTGACCGGTGGCCAGATCCATAGCCATGCGACGACAGGCGACCCGAACCTCTTCGGTCTCGGCCTGTTCGGCCAGAAACTCGAAGGCTCCGAAGATCGGCAGGCCCGCTTCCAGCATGGAAGCCAGGGCGCGGTACAAGACGAGTCGCTGTTTCTTGGACCTACCGCTGACACGGATCCGGACTTTGTACTCGGGGGGATCCGAGTCTCGGTGGGTCTGAGTTTTGCTTTTTGTGTCACCGGTTTGGGACCGACCGGCCTTGGGAGAAGGATGAAGCGGTCGCAGGGTTGGCTTGGTCGGCACCTCCTTAGCAGGCGTTCTGGGTTGCGCCTTAGCAGCCGGCCTTGGTGGGGAGCTCTCTTGCTCCGTCCTGGCTTGAGGCCGGGTCTCCGCCGCCTCTTTTTGCTTTATGGCGGGTGTCTTTGGGGGAGAGGGTTGCTCCACTTGCGGCTTTGGTGGAGTTAGCGGGGCTACTCGGAGCGGAGGGCCCGGCCTGTCGGTGCTCAAGCTGGAGGTGGTTCTCTCGGTCACCGCTTCCGGTACCGATTTTTCCAGAGTGCTCTCGGACGGAACTTCCCTCGCCATAGGCTCCATCGGAGTGAGCTCCGAAGCGGGCTGCCGGGGTGCCGACTGACCGGCTCCCGGTCTGCGTTTCCCGGGCTTAAGCGGCTTTGGCGGGGCAGGACTGGTGGCGTCTTCTTCCTCCGCGGAAGGCTTGACCAAGCCTTTCAGCCAGTGACCCTCTTCCATATTTTCTTCGTTGTCAGAACTCGCCATTCGACCTTTGTACGCCCTGGTGTTGATTCTCGACGCGGGAGTCTAACTCCCAACTTCAGAATACACTCGGCGTGAGTCGCAATTGTTTCTGGAAGGCCTTGCTGTTTACCCTCCTCGCTTCTTTTGCGATGGCGGAGGAGGTTGTGGTCACGCTGTACTCTAGCCCCGATGCGGTGGTGACGAACGCTGCCGGTGAAGAGCTGGGCCGCACCGGCCAGGCCTTTCGAGTGCCGGCTCCTGAGGCTGGTGAGAGAGTCACTCTGACAGTATCGGCGGAAGGCTTCAAGAGTACCGAGATCAGCATGACGGCTGATGAACTGCGCTCCACCAAACGGATTCCGGCCCAGGGGGTCTTGAACCTCAAAAGGGAGGGATCACCGGTGGCGCTGGTGGTCGTAGGAGTCCTGGTGCTCGGTGTGGGGGTCGCCGTTTGGAAGCGAAGAGCCGTTGCCAACGATTCTCAGGCCCAATACGGCACGGATATCTTCGAAAAGGGAGAGAGGATCGGAGAGGGCGGGACGGCTTTCGTGTATGCCGCCACCTCCGAATTGGCTCCGGGGGAGAGCCTGGCGGTCAAAGTTCTCAAACCCGAATGCGCAACGGACGAGACGATCAAGGGTCGGCTGCTTCGCAGCCTCGAGTCGAGCAAAACACTCGACCACCCCAATCTGGTGAAAGTGTATGCGTGCGGCACGACCGAAGGCGGGTTGCCGTTTATCCTGCTAGAGAGGCTCCGAGGGGTGACTTTGGAGCAGTATCTTCGAAAGACTCCCCGACCGGCCATGGACGATATTTTGAACCTTCTGCAGTCGCTCTGCTCGGTACTGAACTACCTCCACGACAAAACGATCGTTCACCGAGACGTGAAGCCGGAGAACGTCTTTCTCACCAGGTCCGACCAGGTGAAGCTCATGGACCTGGAGATCTCTCGTACTAAGGACAGTGAGGACTTGACGAAGACCGGAGTGGTGGTGGGAACGCCGTACTACCTTGCGCCGGAGCAGATTCGCGGAGATGTCAGTCCCCAGAGCGATCAGTACGCCCTGGGGATTATCTTCTTCGAAATGCTCGCCGGGGAGAAGCCGTTCAAGGGAAAGACCTCCATGGACTTGATCAACCAGCATTTATCTAGCCCCGTGCCTTCCATTCGAGCCCTCAACCCTGAGATCAGCGCCTTGCAAGAAGCGGTGGTGAACAAAATGTTGGCCAAGCAGCCCGGTCAACGGTTTCCCGATTTGGGGAGCGCCTGGGAGGGCATCGAAGAGGCTTTTCGGGGCGACCCGATGGACGACTCCACCGCGACTTCCTTTTGACCCAGGGTCTTCATTTTGAGGATTGACTTTTCTTTTAAAAGTGACTACTTTTAAAGCGAAAGTGACTGTTCTGGATCAAGTTGAATGTGAAGAGCTTCAGATCGAAGCCAAAGACGGTTTCCCGTTAGCGGCGACGCTTTATCCCGGTGGCTCCAAGTTTGTGGTCATGGCTCCGGCGACCGGTGTCTTGAGGCGCTTCTATCGCCATTTGGCGGCCTATCTACAGAGCTGGGGAGCCACCGTGGTCTGTTTCGATTTCCGCGGAACGGGCGGCTCGCGTCCCAAATCGCTGCGTGGATTTGAGGCTAAGTTTAGTGAATGGGGCCTGCTCGATCTGGCCGGTGTGCTTCGCTGGGTTCGGGAGAAGCATCGACCGGAACAACTGTTTATCGTGGGGCATAGCGCCGGCGGCCAGGTGGCGGCTTTGGCGGACGAACCGGTCGACGGAATGGTAACCCTGAGTTCTCAGAGTGGGTACTGGAAGTACCAGGGAGCGAATCAGAAGTACGCCGTCTGTTTCTACATGTATGTCGTGTTTCCGATTTTAAGCCATCTTTTCGGCTATATGCCCTGGAGTAAGCTGGGCAACGCTGAAGACATTCCCAAAGGTGTTGCACTGGAGTGGGCGAGGTGGTGTCGCGACCCCCACTATCTGCACGGGGATGAGAGTCTTCCTCTGGAACTGTACGGGCGGTTTCAGGCCCCTGTACTAGCATATTCCATCGAAGACGACGCTTGGGGAAGCAAGCGCTCGGTGGACGCTATGATGCAGTACTATCCGAATGTCGAGCGCCGTCACCTGGTCGTAGAGCGTCCGTTAGGTCATTTCGGATATTTCAAGGCTGGTCATGAGGACCTGTGGGGAGAAATTACGGAGTTTTTTGAGTCTATTTCTTTCTCTTCGAGCGCTTCTTCTTCGCTTTAGGAGCTTCGTCTTCGTCCGTCTCTTCTTCGAGCTCGGGCTCATCTTCCGAGGCGGCTTCAGAGAAGGCGTCTCCTAAGACTTCGGCGTCGTCTTCCTCAGGAAAATCCCCAGAGTCGGGCGTGTCGCCCTCCTCCGCTGCTTCCGGCTCGGGCGCTTCTTCTTGTAAAACCGGGCTCACCAGGGCAAGCTCGGTACAGTAAGGACAGGCTCGGCCGGGGTGGGCCAACGGTCGTCCACACTCTTCGCAAAACCTGGAAGGGGCGTCGTCGTCTGCCAGCTCCATCCGGCTCTCCAGTAGTGTCTCTCCCAGTATCTGCTCCAGTTTCTCAGCCGTGCCGATCCCCTCTGAGACGAGGAGCTTGACCAAGGCCCTATTTAAGGTCAGCGCTTGGGAAAGGTCGTGAGAGACCCGATCAAGCTCACCTTGAAGATGAAGTATCTCGTTTCGATTGGCCATGACTTGCTCCGCCATCGAGCCGTAGTGGCGATTCTGCCGGGCCTTGCTGAATTCGTCTCCATGCTGTCGCCAGAGGCTATCGTAGAGTTGACTGAAGAATTTCATTTCTCGGGGTTCCCATCGGCTTCGAGGGAGTCCTCTTCAGAAATGCGGCATAACCTTCTCCGCGAAGAGACGCATAGAACGATCGACGATCTCCAGCGGCGGATTCCCGAAGTTCATAAGACAAGCAATGTGGCCTACTCCGTGGGCTCGGTACTCTTGAATCTTGTCGATGCACTCGGCCGGCTCGCCGAGGATGAAGTGGGCCTCGGCCGTTTGGTGGAAGAGTCTCTCCTGGTCTGAAAGTCTCTGAACATCCTGATGGCCCCAGTTGTCGTACAGATTCAGGTAAGCGGGAGCTATCAGGCTCAAGACTCGCTCCTTTTCGGCTTGACTGGAGACCACTTGGACGATTCGGTTGATAGCGATGGGGAGTTTCGGCTCCTTTTCCAGGCTTTCCCGATATAGCTCGATGCGCTCTTGAGTCTGCCCCAGGGTGGTCCCGGCGCTCAGTAAAAAGCCGTCACCCAGTCGAGCGGCACGGCGTACGGCGGGAGAAACGAGGCCACCGACATAGATTGGTGGCGGCGTCTGCGGCAATGGAAAGAGGACGTGCTCCTCCAGAGAAAAGTCGTCACCAACGGCTGTGACAGGTTGTCCGCTCCAGAGCTCTCGAATCAGAGGAATCCCTTGCTCCATTCGGCGAGCTCGCGATTTCAAGGAGACGCCCAATGCCCGAAACTCTTTTTCGACATAACCGACCGACACCCCGAGGATCGCCCGGCCTTCCGTCATCAGGCTGAGCATGGCCATATCCTCGGCCACTCGCATCGGATGGTGGAGCGGGAGTAGCAGCATGTTGGTGCCCAGACGGATTGTACGGGTCGCTTTCGAAGCGGCGGCCAGGACCAGGATGGGGGACGGGTAGAGAGCCCCTTGGGAGTGGTGCTCGTGGGCCCAAATGGTGTGAAATCCAAGCTCTTCGGCCAATTCGGATTGCTCTAGCATGGCATTGAAGTTGGTGCGAGACTGGTTGGGGGAGAATCCGAATTCCATGAGGCCCACTATAGCTCATTGATCGAAGAAGCGAAAAAACGGAAATAGGTTGAATCTGATTTCGACAGAGTGCCTATGGAACAAAATAAAAATAAGATTAAAACAACCACCGTCGTGGTGGGGATACTCTTGCTCTTCTTCTTTTTACGTTACGCGGGCACCTCGGCTTGTAGCGACAAGATCGCCGGCCTGGCCACTAAGTGCGAGATGTACGCCACCGACAACAGCGGTGTGTATCCGACTTCGCTCAATCAGATCGGCAACGGTTTCTGCCCCGGCTCTCTTTACAACTGCATCAGCTTTGAAAGCTCCCGAGGGCCCGATCGTTTCATCATTCGCTGCAGCGGAGGTCACTGGCAGCGACGCGGATTTCGAGAGGGCTATCCTTACTACGACTCCTCCGGTGGCTGGAGAATGGGTCCGGACGCGTGGTCCAATCTCCCGCCGGATGAATACTTGAGTCTTCACAGCAACCCCAGGCTGTAGCACAGGAGTCGGGCCGGTCGCGCCGTAGGCTCCGGACGTGTCTAGTTCTATCAACTTCCGCGATCAGGCCTTACAACTGATTTCCCTTGTACCAAGAGGGCGTCTGGTGAGCTACGGGCAGATCGCCCGGGTTTTGGGTCGTCCGCGAGCTTCTCGCGTGGTGGGTGGGTTCTTGTACGGTTTGACCGATAAAGAGCTTCACGTTCCCTGGCACCGGGTGGTCAATCGAGAGGGTAAGGTCTCTTTTCGGGAAGACATTTTCGCGGCCGACGATCCAGTCCAGGAGCAGAGAGAACGACTGGCCGAGGAAGGTCTTCAGATCGATTCTCGGGGTCGTTTCTGTCTCAAGACCTACGGCATGACGGATGAGGAGCTGAGGGGGCTCTTCGATGTCGAGATGCTGGAGTTGGTGGACCTGCAGAATCACGTTGTGGGAGTCGCGCCCAGGCCTCTGGTAAGGAGCGAGAACCTCCTCCACCGTGGGGTCGGCATCCTCTGCTGGAACTCCGAAGGCGAGCTTTATGTGCACAAGCGGACCGCCACCAAAGACCTCTTCCCCTCGTGTTACGACATGATGGTCGGGGGGGCTCTGGAGGCTGGGGAAGAGTATGAGATAGCTGCTCTTAGAGAGGTCCAGGAGGAGCTTGGAGTGGGCGAAGTTGAGCCGACGTTCTTGCTTGAGACGCTCTACGACGGGCCCAAGAACCGGAGCTTTATCCATCTCTTCGAAGTGACTTGGGATGGACCGATCACCTGGCAAGAGGAAGAGATCTGCTGGGGAGCCTGGATGCCGTTCGACGAGGTGTTGGAGTGGGTGGAGCAAGTAGACATCGTGCCTGACGGTCTGCACGTCTTCCGGGCCTATTTGGATTCTCGCGGCTGATCGTTTTCGTCAGACTGTTAACACCGATTTCAATCAAGTCTGAGTCAATTCGCTAGAGTAGGTTCAAAGCAGACACTTAGGAACTCACTATGCAGATCAGAACTATTTCGGCTCCCCAAATCCAAAGCCGACTCACGACACCCGCCTTCGCCCCGACGTTGAAGCCGGAGCAAGCGGACAGTCCCGCAGTCGACGGATTTCGTCCCGGATTTTCGGCATTAGCTCTCCAGTCCCCGGCACCTGAAGCGAAGGCTCCCTCTCCGCTCCTCAAGCGGATCGAGAAAATGGTGGGCGAGGCTCTGGCCGACCCGGCCAAAGAGAAAGAGTTGATCTCCACGCTGCAGAAACTGAACGCGGCCGGGCAACTCAAACCCACTCTTCATCAATTGGCCCAACTCGGAATGGAGTCGGGAGCACTGCCTCCGCTGCCTCCCGAGAAGATATCCGAAGGTGTAGAGACCGCGGCCAATATGATTGACGCCCAGTTTCGGGAGCGCGGGATGACGCCGGATACTCAGGGAGTGGTCTACAAAGACTGGGCGACCCTTTCGGCCGAGCACCTGGCCAAGGTGCGTAACTCTCAGGCTCCCCCTCGTCAACCGGGTGGCCTGAGCTTGTTCACCGACAAAACGTTCTTGTCCGAACTGGAGTCTTTGCAAGGGGCGAAATTTCGGTCCGGAAACAGTATCACTCCCCTGATGGACGGACCCGCTTCTTTCGCCGAGAGGGACAGGATGATCGACGGAGCTAAAGAGTCGATCAACATGATGTCCTGGGCCATTTACGACGATGAAACGGGTTGGGATACGGCCCGCAAACTGGTGAAAAAGGCCGAGGAGGGTGTGACGGTTCGAGTGATCGTGGACGGACAGACGGCTGCTAAAACAGGTTACGGTGACGCCGCCAGATGGATGAAAGAGAACGGGGTCTCCGTCGACTTTTGGAGAGACTCGGACCGTCCCTACGACGGCAACCATCGCAAGCTCTTGAGTGTGGACGGTCAAGAGGCGGTGGTCGGTGGAATCAACATCGGCAACGTTTACAGCCACCGCACCACCGAAGACAAATGGCGAGACACGGACGTTTTGGTCCAGGGTCCCGCCGTGACCGACGGCGAGAGAATGTTTGCCGACGTCTGGAACGCCCACGCGGAGAAGAACGGATATGCCTCCATGGAGAGGCCTGCCGAACCGGCCGCGGTTTCCGGCGGTATGTCGGCCGCGGTGGTGAATCACAACCCCGGACCGGATGGCGATTCCCACATCATGCTGAGTATGATCAAAGCGATCGAAGGCGCCACCGAGTCGGTGGATATGGAGCAGGCGTACTTCATCAACACTCCCGGTGTGAAAGACGCACTGATGAAAGCTCTGGACGCCGGTGTGAAAGTGCGCATCCTCACCAACTCCGCCGAGAGTATCGATGAAGCTATTATGGCTTATCCGATCCTGGCCAGCCTCCCTGAGATGCTGGAGGCCGGAGCCGAGATCTACCTCAAGAAGGGCCCCACTCTGCACAGCAAGTTTATGACCGTGGACGGGATGTTCACTCAGGTGGGCAGCCACAACCATCACCCTCGCTCCGAGCGGTTTGAGGGGGAGATGGTCATCAACGCTGTGGATCCGAACTTGACTCGATCCTTCACCGAGAGTTTCGAGAAGGATATCGCGGCCGCCAAGCGTTGCGAAACGGTGGCGGATATCGGTGTGCCGGAGCCCGGCCTCGGCGCCCTGGCGCTGAAATATTTCTTCGACGCCTTCTAAGGTGCTGGGGGGGTCAAGTCTTAGAGGGGGAAGCTCTAGCGACCGGAGCGCTCCTCGTAATGCGGCTTCTCAAGCTGATTGAAGATGTCTAGGACTTTGTCGTGAGGCAAGAGGTGGAACATCGCTTTCAGGTCGGTTTTCAGCTTTCCCGATTCGTCGTACTGCCCGGCCAGCGTTCCCATCCCCACGGTGTCGACTCGTCCTCCAGTCAGCTGTTCGACGACTCCGTTGGCGAACTGAAACGCCTCATACTCGTTGAGCAGCGTCGTGAAGTCGACGAAGGAGTATCCGGAGAGGGCTCGCTGGGCTTTGTAGGCCTCTCGGAATCCGTCCGCGACCGGGCCCTCCTCTTTGGCCATGAAAGCCCTTTGGAACTGGGCCGAGTGACGGGTTTCGTGCATCAGCAAGAGGAGGGGGGCGTAGCCGTTCTCGATCTTAGCCAGGGCTTTCGGATTGAGGAAAACTTTCCCCGGGTCCGGGTTATCGAGGTTGAAGTCGTAGAAGGCAGGGCCGGGGACGACGTCGTCCTGGATAATGAGTTCGGGCGGGGTCATCCCAAGCACCTTGCATTCGGAGTCGAAGACGCGGCGAAGGAGAGGCTCTTTCTGGGCCCAGGTTAGCTGGTCGAACCTTTGCAGGTCGGGATAATCTTTGAGCGCTTCGGCCAGGGCCTTTCGCTCCCGGCTGTTGTCCATGGCTTTGTGAAATTCAGCGGCCTCCGGCATCAGGGCGAAGGCTTCCGGAGCCTGGCTCTGCAGGTCCTGGTTGGCGAAATATTTGGGATCGAGAGCGGAGCTCTTGGCTGCAGCCAGGAAATCGTAGCGTTTCAGTAGCGGCGTGGCGGCTGTTCCGCAAACCGTATCGGAGCAGCAGGATCGATCGAGAGAGGTCTGCCTGGATGAGTTCGTCGGACCAGCATGGTATCTCGGGCTGGTAATCTTCATAGTTTGGGAATTCTATTCGGGGGGGTCCGGGTTCAAATGAATGGCATGTTAACAGTAGGCGCCCGTTAACAATTTAGAGACCTTTCGAGCGGCGTCGTGGGCTAACCTGACTCTACTATGCTCAATCCTAGACTCATCGCACAGGGTCCGGTCTTTATGCCCGCGACCAGTCGAGACGGCTCCGTTATGGCCTGGAGTAACCGTCTCGACGAAACCCGAGATATCTTTGTTCAACGCGGTGGTGAAACCACGCGCCTGACCACCGACGAAGAAATCGATACCGAACCCACTCTGACCCCCGAAGGAGACGTCCTCGTCTGGAGCCGTCGCGTGGCCGGTGGAGATTGGGATCTCTACGAGGCCAATCCTCAAGGCGAGATCCGACCACTCCTGGCCGAACCGGGCGCTCAACGTAAGCCCCGCTTTTCTGCCGACGGTTCGACTCTGGTCTTCGAAGACCGGGGCGGAATCGGAATCATCCGCGAGGGCGAGCGCGAGTGGATCGCCAGGCCCGAAGGAAACGAAGACTCTCGCAAACCCAGGATCAATCACG
>Ga0207914_100163_pt1 | contig 34750 bp, 28 predicted proteins | sample DeeseametaMP2497_FD_184171 | JGI IMG/M metagenome (GOLD analysis project Ga0207914, IMG submission 184171) | Marine microbial communities from East of Antigua and Barbuda, Atlantic Ocean - MP2497 (SPAdes) | ecosystem: Environmental > Aquatic > Marine > Oceanic | place: East of Antigua and... | reverse complement strand
CAAATTTGACGAGCCGGAACAGTTTCCTTCAGATGAAATCCGTGTGGGCAGCCTACCAGTTGATCAGCCTCCACCTCGACGCGCTCCTCCAGATTATCGCTCGCAGGATCCCGGGGAACGGGTCGCCTATGTCAACGAATACAACCACCATCTATACGTTTATCTCCCACTTTTAGCAGACGAGATATCCAAAGCGGGCAAAGAAAGAGCCGCGCAGCCGGAGGTAAACCCCGTTGGAGACGAAGCCCTCTTTGATAAGGGGAAGGCCCATTGGACAACAAAGTGCCCCAATTTCGTAACGAACAGGCACGGTATCGAACGAAGAGCCGAAAGCAATACACGAGTGTACACGAGGACGTCTTTGGGGGTCGAAGAAATCCAGGCAAAGGTCATTGGGAGTGGACCTCCGGCACCTTCATCAATCCCGACGGTGACCTGCGGATGGCGAAGAAGCAGTTAAATTCTTACCCAAGCTCCCCTTCGCCCACCGAGGATGTGGCCTCAAACTTGAGAATTCGGCGCCATGTTTGATTGGAAATCCCGTTTTCATGCGCCCCAGTTTCCCTGGTCGGAAGTGGCGCGAAAGAGACCCGACAGGGGCCTTGCGGTCATAGGAAAAGACCTCGCAGCCTGGGAGCTTAAGACCGGCGAGCTGCGGCCAGTGGTCCATCGCCCCCACGGTGTGGTGCTGTTTGCCGTCAACCGTATGATCGATCCCCTGGGACGCTGGATCTATTATATGAATGATGATCAGGGTAATGAGGTGGGACACCTGGCTCGAGTTCCGTTTGAGGGAGGGGAGAGTCTCGACCTCACCGCCCAACTGCCCGCCTACGCCATCGTGGGGCTTTCGACCAGCGGCGACGGCAAGACCATCGCCTTGAACACAGCCTGCGGTGAGGGGTATAGCCTGCGAACCATCGACGCCGACAGTCTGGAAACCAAGCTTGTTTATCGGGCCGAACGAGAGTTCATTAAGAGTAGAATTTCTGCAGACGGCAACTTTCTAGCGGTGATGTCGACGGAAAAAACCGGACGCCGCCACTACGCCGTTCGAGCCTTCGATTCGGAAGGTGCCGAGGTAGGGCAGCTGTGGGATGAATCGGGGGGCAATTTCTGGCTGACCGCTTACTCGCCGGTGGCCCACGAACGCTTGATTCTGGCCTCGGGTCTCAAAGGCGGAAGGCGCATCCCAATTCTCTGGGACCCGGTCACCGACGAGCGTGAGTGGCTCGATATCGAAGAGGGAGAAATCACTCCACTGGATTGGTCGGCCGACGGCAGGCGGCTTCTCCTCTCTCGATTCCGAAACGGAGAGCAGAGCCTGCTTTGCTATGACCTTAGAGAACGAAAAGCCTCCGAGATTGATCACCCTCCAGGGGCTTTCGGGGAGTACGGCGGCTCCTACGCGCGCTACGCCTACTTCGGTCCGGATCATACTGTCCACGCCCATCGCCAGGATTCTCAAACGCCCCTTCGCTTGGAAATTTACGGAAAGGAAACTCAAGTTCTGTTGGGAGAAGACCCTCCCCCGGCACGACCTTGGAAGAACGTCAACTTCGAGTCTTCAGACGGAACATCGGTGCAAGCATGGCTTGCCCAACCGGAAGGTGACGGACCGTTCCCGACCATACTCTCCATTCATGGTGGACCTCACCTGGTGATGACGGAGGTGTTCTGCCCCTCGGCTCAAGCGTGGCTTGATCACGGGTTCGCCTTCCTCAGCCTCAACTACCGGGGCTCCACCACGTTCGGCTGCCGTTTTCAGGAGATGATCTGGGGTAATCTGGGTCACTACGAGTTAGAGGACCTGGTGGCCGCCCACCGCTTTTTGGTGGCGCCGGGCAAAGCGGATCCTCAAGCCATCTTCTTAAACGGGGAGTCCTACGGCGGCTTTCTGACTCTGTGGGGACTGGCTAAGCGTCCGGACTTGTGGGCAGGCGGCATGGCCGGCGTCGCTCTGACCGATTGGATAGAGACCTACCGGGACGCTTCAGCCGCACTTCAGGGAGCTTTCCGCAACTGGTTCGGCGGCTCGCCCGAGGAGGTCGGTGAGCGCTATCACAACAGTTCGCCCATTAATTTTGTAGAGGACATCCAGGCACCCGTTTTGCTCTTACAGGGCAAGAACGATTCCCGCACCCCGCCTCGCCAGGCTCGCCTTTTCGAGCAAAAGATGAAGGATGCCGGGAAGCGAGTTCAGTTGGAGTGGTTCGACGGCGGTCATGCCATGGAAGCCGACACTAAAGTTCGTTGGCAACAGCTGATGTTGAATTTCACCCAGAGAATTCTGACTCAGACCTCAAAATAGAAAAAGGCTCGGTGACCGGGCCGTGACCGGACGATGAAGTCTCTTTCAGCAAGCAACCGTATGCTGGACGAAATTGGAGAAGTCATGCAAATTCAAGCCTTACCCCTGGGCCAAAGAGCCGTTATTACGAGACCGAGCGAAAAACCTATCGAACTGATCAGCGACGGAGCGGTGGACTATTTTGAAGAGACCTTTCCGGGGACTGATGACGAACACTACCATCAACGTATGGAATCCGGGCTCAGAGACGTGTTCGAGCCTCGACTGGTCGATAGTCTGGCCGCGATTTCCGACGAAGTGTCCGCGACCGGCAAGCTCGGCAAAAAGACCTTGAACGCCTGTGCCCGCAGATTGGGTTCGGGCTGGCGAGCCGAGGCGCGCCGGGAGACTTCTTTCAAAGAACGATATCGCGTCCAGTTCTTGCTGGGAGACCCACAGGGCGTGGCGACTCAACGAATCAACTTCGAGACGGCCGAGAACCGACTAGACGTTCAGACCTTCTTGCCAGGACCCCAACTCGGCGCCGGCTCTCACTCGATCTCCGGACATACCGATGCTAAGGGTCGGATGACGGACCTGTCGGAATACCTCATGGCCCGATAGGGGACTCGTCAACGTGGTGCTCTGAGCGGATAAAGCTTCACGCAGCTAGCTCCGGACTACTGTTTCTCTTGCTCCTTCAGCATCGTTCGCATCTTCTTGCGCTGAACCAGCACCTCGTTGATAACTGAATCTCGCTCTTTTATCCAACGCCGAGGCAGGTCGTCGTCTGTCAAGGCTCCGGGTGATTTGAGAATGACTTGCGCCACGACGCCGAGCGCCGCCAGTTCGTTGCGGCAGCCGAAATGCTCAGAGCCGCCGTCGCTGGTGTAAACCTGGATGCTATGGATTTTGCGTCCGTGGCTGACGCGGCTCTGTTTGGTGATTCCCACAATCTCCTCCAGGGGGATTACGGTGGCTCCCATCTGAAAGACGACAAGCCAATTTCGAGTGATCCGAATTGTACTCCAGACGACGGTTCCGTCTTCCTCGAGCTCTCTGTCAATCTCCTGGATGACCGCGTCGATGTTGGGTCTCTTGTGCAGTCGTCGGAGGGCCGGGCTCTTGTGAGGGGACAGTGCGATTCGTAGCGTCCACAACACCAACCAACCACCCCATGCTGCGGCAACCCACATCGCGAGATGCAGGGCGGGGTTGCCTTCCGGTTTGATGCCCAGTTCGATTGCCAGGGGAGTGAGAACCAGGAGGAGTCCCGCACCTGAGGCCTTCCAGGCATCTCGCCTAGTGTAATCGAGAACTCGCACACCGATCCATTTCTCAAGCGATCGCTACACCCTTTCCAGCACCAGCCCATTCCAGATCGCCCGGTGAGATGAAATTAACTTCGACATTCACTCTTCTGCCGGATAACGATCGAGGTCCGACTGGTCGCTACGGTCGGGGTACCTTTGGCGGTCCGACTCGTCGCTCTGTTTCGGATACCGATTGCGGTCCGTCTTGTCCTCCGTAGACGGATACCGGTCCTCTTCACCGTAGCGAGCACGTCTCCGTTGCTCTTTGGTGGGAGGATACACGGGATAGTAGTAGTCGTAGTACCAGCCCTGGCGGACTTCGCGGTCCTGAAGAAGAGCTAGAGTCGTGTCAGGATTGGTCGCCTCGGCGATCGTCTTTTCTGGTTGAATGGGTTGGGGGGCGGTCAGGCTCATCGTCGTGTAGACCGCTAGAAATAAATTTAACATACAACGACCGTAAGGCTGTGGAGTTGGTGGAAAGTATACGACATGGGCTACTATGCCCGCATCCGATGGGATGGGGGGGGCTCCGATCCGCTTAACCTCCGTGCCCACAAGAGGCCATCTCACCACGGCTCAGAAGACTGCCACCGTGAATGTCGAACGCTCGGACTTTTTTAAGTTTCCCCTGGACCAATTTCAAGAAGAGGCTTGTCAGGCGATCGATGCCGGCGAGAATGTGCTCGTCTGCGCTCCCACCGGTGCGGGGAAGACGGTTGTGGCGGAGTGGGCCATGCAGGTGGCTTTGGCGGCCGGCAAGCGCTGTTTTTACACTACTCCTTTAAAGGCGCTGTCCAACCAGAAGTTCTTTGATCTGTGCCAAAGGTTCGGAGAGGAGAACGTAGGTCTTTCCACCGGAGACGTGTCGGTCCGGCCGATGGCTCGCCTGGTGGTGATGACCACCGAGGTCTACCGAAACATGCTTTACGCCGCCGGACCGGAGTCTCTGAAGACCCGAGGTTTGGGAGAAGTGGTCTCCGTCATCTTGGACGAGTGTCACTATATGAACGACACCGATCGAGGTACGGTGTGGGAGGAATCGATCATCTATTCTCCCACCCGCATTCAGATAGTCGGGCTCTCCGCCACGGTGGCCAACGCCCAGGAGATGTGCAGCTGGCTGGAAGAGATTCATGGACCCACTCGCTTGATCAGCACCGATTTTCGGCCCGTTCCGCTCCGCCATTTCTATTTTCGCAAAGAAAAGCTGCTCTCCGTGTTCGACAAGAACTCCTCGGGACAGAAACTCAATCCCAAGCTTTTCCGGTTTAAGAACGAGAGGCCCCCGCGCGGAAAGCGCGACCGCAGTCGGAAAGAGATGCTTTGTGACCCGGCTAAATTGGTGGCGCGACTGGAAAGCCAGGACATGTTGCCCGCCATCTATTTCGTGTTTTCACGCCGAGGCTGCGAGACTTTGATGGACCAGGCGCGAGGGGCTGCCTCTTTGGGCCAAAAAGAGCAAGAGCGACTAGACCATATCGTCCGTACCTGGGCGGTCAACTCCCCGGAGATCTTGGAGCACCCTCACCTGGATTCTCTAAGGCGGGGTCTGGCCGTGCATCATGCCGGCATTCTCCCGCTCTGGAAATCGCTGGTGGAGAGCCTTTTTAGCCAGGGCCTTTTGAAAGTGGTCTTCGCCACGGAGACTCTGGCCGCGGGAATCAATATGCCGGCTCGAACAACCATCATCTCGGCGCTCTCCAAGTACACCGGCGACGGATTGCGACCGCTTACCGGCAGTGAAATGCTTCAGATGTCCGGTCGTGCCGGGCGACGAGGCATGGACGAGGTGGGCAACGTGGTGATCGGAGCCCATCCGAAGGAGCCCGTGGAAATGGTGGCGGCGCTGGCCAGAGCCAAGCCCGAACCGTTGGAGAGTCATTTCTTGCCGTCCTACGGGATGGTCCTGAACCTTCTGGAGCGACGCCAGGTGGAAGTGGTGAAGGAGCTCCTGGACCGTTCGTTCGGCCAATTCTTGCATCGACGCCGCCAGGCGGGGATGGGCTTGCCCTCCGAACGTCTGGGAGAAGAATTTGAGCCGCCCTGTCCCGGTCCCCGGGGTGATCGCCCTCACTATCTGAAGCTGGTCGGACGGCGCCGCACTTTACGGGGGCAGCTGAAGGCCTATGAGAAGTCGATCTCGGTCGCTTCCAAGCAAGACAAGAAGGCGCTCCTTGCCGCTCGGGCCGATCTCGAGCAAGAGTTGGCCGAGATCAAGGTCGCCAGGCGGGCAAGCCCCTGTCACGGCTGCGTGAACTACCACGATTGCGGCAAGCTTTACGATGAACTGGGAACATCCGACAAGCCCTCCTACTGGGAGGAGTTTGTGGCTCTCTCCAACGTCCTCCACGAACGGGGTTACCTGGTCGACGACAAGCCCACCGAGGAAGGTAAACTCCTGGCCCAACTGCGGGCTACCAATGTCTACGCCGTGGGCGAGTCGTTGTTGGGCCCCGTCCTTGATAGCGTCGACACATTGAAAGAGAACGGTTTCGCGGCCGTTTGCTGCCTCTTGATGGGGGAGCCCGCGAGAAGGGATCCTCGCTTCGACCCGCCCGCCGTCAGCCGGGAGGTTCGCCCTCTCCTGACCCGGATTCTCCGTCTCTGTGAAGAGATCGAGGATGAGCAGTTGGACTACGGGCTGGAGAGAGCGGTTCCCCAGGAGCTGGCCTACTGCGGAGTTGCCGAGATATGGGCGTCGGGATTTTCTTGGGAGGCCCTTCAGGAGATCAGCGGTCTATCGGCCGGAGACCTCTTTCGGATCCTCCGACGGACCTACGATTTGTCTCGCCAGGTCGAGTATTGGGATGGTGCCCCCAAAGCGCTGAAAGACCTGGCCCGAGCGACTAACGTAGTCCTTCTCAGAGGACCGCTGGAAGAGAATGTCAGCTTTTTTGAATCGGCAGAGGGAGACCCTCATACCCCCACCGAAAGCCAGCTATCAGAGACGGCGCTTCCCGATCTTGAGCCTCTTTCCCAGAAGCCGAGTAGGAGCGAAGACGGCCACGAGCCGGAATCGCGAGGTCGCCGGGCTCCAGGAGGGGTGGGGCGTCGCAAGAAAATGCGACGTAGACGGCCGAGCCGTCCTGGCAAAAACAGATAGTAGATGATCACACGGAGAACTCATTGAGATCGCGATCAGGAAAATCGAGAATACTGCCGGCTTCTCCCACTGACCTGCGCACACTGGTGGAGGACTACGTGTATCCTCTCATCGTCTGCGAAGAAGAGGGGAAAATCGTGTTCTACAACGCTGCCGCACAGGAAGCGTTCGGAGAGACGGAACTCTTCGGTAGACCGTTACCACCGGCCTGGATGGACTCGGACCAGGTGATGATCACTACCGCCGACGCCGGTGAAGTGCCTTTCCGGCTAATCTGGGAAGAGATCCTGTGGGACGGCAACGTGGCCTGGTATCTCGCCGCCGTCCCGGCTACCGGAGACAAGGCCGCCGGAGCCCGTGAAGACGCTTCCAAGCTCCGGGATGAGTTGGAGAAGTCTCAGGAAATAGTTCTCACCGAAAACCAGCAACTCAAGGACCGCCTGGAGTATGCCGAGCGGCAGGCCCAGGAGTGGGACGAGCTTCGAGATAAACTTCAGCAGTCCCAGGAACTGGCCGCCGCGGAAGTCGATGAACTCAAGGCCAGATTGGAGTCGTCCCAGGGCCAAGCCGAAGAAGTCGACGTCCTTCGGGAGCGTTTGGAGCAGTCGGCTGAAATGGCCGCAGTGGAGACGGAAAAGCGCCAATCCGCCGAGTCCGAACGGGATCGACTGGAAGCCAAGCTCCGCGACCTTCACCAACGGTCCTTGAGCAAGCTAGAGGCTGCCCGCAGCGCCCTGGAGAGCGAACGAGCAGAGCGGGACCAACTGTCTGAGCGCCTTTCTCGTCTCAAAGAAGAGACCGATAGCCTCCGCCAAAGCCTCGAAGAGAAGTCGCTTGAGATCGAAGAAGTGCGAAGCCGTTCGGGCGAGCAGTTTAACGACATTCAATCCGAGCTGGAGGCGAAGGCACGCGAACTCGGCGCCCGCGATGAAGAACTCTCCAGCAAGAATCGAGAGCTCGTCCAGCTAGAGCAAGAGCTTTCCAATCTCCGACAAGAGCTGGACACCAAGGCTCAGGAGGTCTCCCAGGCTGAAGAGAGAGCGGAGCGTTTTCGCAAAGAGTACGAAGATCTCGACCGCGAGATGGCTTCTGCACAAGAGAAGAACGCTCTGCTTCAGGCCAAGCTCCAGTCGGCTGAGGCGCGGATGGAGCGCTACCAGCGACTCATGGACCGAGACGCCAACGAATTCAGTCAAGGTAACGATGCCGAGCAAGAAAACGAGCGACTACGGACCCAGATAGAAGACCTGCGCATCGAGTTGGCCGCGACCACGGCTGCAGCCCGGAGCAGCGAATCCGCATCGGTTGATGGGGCCGCCCTGGAGCAGTTGGAGCAGGAGTGTCAAAGTTTAAAGGAAGGCCTCCAATCGAAAGAGTCTCGCATTCGTGAGCTGGAGGAGGCACTCACTTCACCGGGAGCTTCCGGCAACGGGGCAGCTCACGACTCGATCCTGCACTCTCGACTTTCCGAAGCCAACAGGTTGATCGACGAGCTGCGCTTCCACCGAGACCTGGAATATCAAGAGGCCCAAGCCTCTTTACGGAAGCTGCAAGAGCGGTACGCCTCGGTCCAGGTGAACGGAGCCGATGCGGTCGTCGAAGAGAACACGGAAGAAACGGCCCAAATGGAGCAGAAGCTCTCAGAGCTTGAGGGAGAGCTGCAGGATGCTCGCTTAGATCTGGCTCGTGTTCAAGAGGAGCTCGAGGTCAAGGTTGAGATCGCCCAGAGCGTTCCCGTTCTGCGTGAGAAGATCCAGACGTTGGAAGAGAGTCTCCATCAGGCCAGACAAGCTGGACAGGGGATGAGTCCCGATGTCACGGCTCGCGTCCGCGAGTTGGAGGCCGAAGTACAGCGGGCCCGCACCGAGGCGTCTCCCGAGGAACTCCAGTTGGCGCGTCGCAAGATTTCCGAACTCGAGGCGAAGCTGGCGAGCCAACCGCACGGCGTGGTGGCGGACGGGGAGTTGGCTGAGAAGAATCGTCTGCTGGAGCAAGAGCTTAACAAGACCCGAGAGCAGTTAGGTGAGCTGAATCAAGAGCTGCGTCGCACCCTCGAGGGAGACCGAGAGACCAAGAAGCTCGCCTACGCAGACCAGTTGACCGGACTGCCGAACCTCAATCTCACCGGACAGTATTTACAGGTCTGCTTCGAGCGAAGCGGTCGGGGCGAAGGTGCGCTGGCTCTTATCCTGATCGATCTGGATCACTTTCGAAGAGTGAACGATGCCCTTGGACAAAAAGCCGGAGACGAACTTCTGAAGGAAGTCGGCGGCAGACTCCAACGGTGTGTCACGGAGAAAGACACGGCCATTGCCCGTCGCGGCGAAGACGAGTTTATGGTCGTCGCCTTCATGGAGAACGCCCGGGTGGATGGGGAAGCCTTACAAGCCCGAGTCCGGGGTATCGCCCACAATCTCTTGAACGAACTGGCCAAGCCGTTTGATGTCCTCGACCAAAAGGTACAGGTCACGGCGAGCTTGGGAGTCGCTCTTTACCCGGGGCCGGCCGGCTCGAGAGTCGAGCTGCTCGAACAGTCCGAACACGCTATGTACAAGGCCAAGGAGAGCGGTCGAGCCAGAGTTAATTTCTATACCGAGGAGATGCACAACCATCGTGAGCGGCGACGCTACATGGAGAGCGAACTCAAACAGGCTTTGGCCCAGCGACAGTTTGGTCTGGTCTATCAACCGATCTACGAGATCGCTTCCAGCAAAGTGGTCGGTGTGGAAGCCCTCCTGCGGTGGTCCCACCCTCAGCGCGGTGTGCTGGAGCCCAAAGAGTTCCTGGAAGTGGCCGAAGACACCGGTATCATCGTCCCGATCGGTGAGCAGGTCCTCCAAGAAGCTCTGGAGGTGGCCAAGCAAAAGTTCATGAAGCGCCGCTTCCTAACGGTGAATTTGAGCTTTCGACAGTTGATCGACTCCGGTTTTTCAGCTCGCTTTATGAAGCACCTTCAGATGGCGGGAGTACCGCCTCACGAGATCATGGTCGAAATATCGGAAAAGACGGCGGGGATCGATCCCGACAGGATCAAGAACACTCTTGCCCATCTAGCCCACTGGGGTGTGGGCATAGCTCTCGACGACTTCGGAACAGGCAGCTCGGAGCTGACGCATCTTACCGACTATACTTTGCGGGTGGTGAAGATCGACGGTTCCTTGATCGCCAGGATTCCCGACGACCGGGCCGCCACCAAGCTGTGTCAGGCTATTGCCCAAATGGCCAACGCACTGGAGATTCCAGTGCTGGCCGAAGGGGTCGAGACTCGTGAACAGCTCAAGCAGATCGCGGGGATGGGCTGTCAATATGCTCAGGGACTGATCCTTGGTGCGCCGATGAACGTCAACCAGTTGATCCAGGTGCTCTAAAAGGCTAACGGCCAACAAAAAAGCCGCCTGACCAGGCGGCTTTTGGCATTGGCGGTGTCCTAGGGTGCGACGGTCGACATGAACCAGCTCTTCTCGTCCGGCTTCTCATCGGTTTCGCCCCCGCGGTTACCGAGTTGGGTCCAGTAGGAAGGGTTCTGTCCGGCCGTATAGCAGACGGCTCCCTGCCCCTTGATGTTGACCGTGGCATAGCCGCTCCATCCGTTGATATTGTATTGGAACTGGGATGGGCTGTTACTCCACCACCAACTTCCCGTGTAGGAATTACCACCCACGTACGCTTCCATGTAGCCACCCGGATAGAAGTGGAACATATTCCCCGTAGTCGATCTCCAGGTCCCGGCGGAGGCGGGCAGAGCGAGGCAGGCCAACAGGACTAGCCCGACCACAATTCTTAAAGACGTGCTGTGCATACGATATCTCCCTTCTCGCTACGACTATACGACCGCTGGTCCGCAACCCCCTATTGCGGAGGACGTGAGGTTGAAATAGAGTTCTAACAGTCTTCAAAGTTGACTTAAGCGGAGAAGCTCTTATACTGTAGACACGACTCGGGGGTGATTGGTCTCGACGACGGATCGATCTTTTCCGGGAAGCGAGCCGAGATATTCCGACTTTCCTCGTTAAAAGAATTCGGTAAAACAATAACTGCCAAAAACAGTAAAACGCCCAGCTACAACAGTGGCTTGGCACTCGCAGCCTAATAAGCTGTGACGTCTGCTCACTCCTCGCCACTAGGGAATGAACCAGACGCCAACCAATAGTGGCTAGCTGAGTCAGACTGCTCTCGATGACAAAGCGAAGTTTAAGTGAGAGTTCGGCGTAACGTATCCGGTCTCGGGGAGCCGTTACGCTTAGAAAAAACTGAGACTACGCTCGTAGAAACCCTGTTAAGGGGTCTTTCGGACGCGGGTTCGATTCCCGCCACCTCCACCAACAAAAAAAAGTGACCCGGGCAACCGGGTCACTTTTGTTTCGTCGGGCTTTAAAGCGACGAGAGAGCTTTTCGTACCTCGTCGAGGTCCGGTCGCTGACCCGGATTTTCGGCCACCCACTGATAAGCCACGGTGAAGTCTGGTTTGACCACGAAGACGGAACGCTTGGCTACCCCCTTCATTCCGATGAAATTGTCGTCTCTGACACCGAGGGCGCTGATGACCTCTTTGTTGAAGTCAGAGAGAAGAGGGAAGTTCAGGTCTTGCTGCTTGGCGAACTCGGCCAGCGAGAAGCGTATATCGACCGATACCCCGAGAACGGTGGCGTTCAGCTCTTCGAACTGCTTCAGAGTGTCTCTGAACTCACACATCTCCGCCGTACAGACACCGGTGAAGGCGGCCGGAAAGAAGGCCAGCACGACGGGTCCCTCCTGGAGTTTCTCGCTCAATTTGACGGCTTCACCGTCGTGGGCGACGAGCTCAAAATCGGAAATTTTCTGACCTGTTTGTGTCATGGGAATACCTCTTGGATCTTTTTGGAATGCCGCACCATTTTCCAGCCTCTTGCTTCACCCCTTCGAAGGATGATGCCGAGGTGAACGAAAACCTGTGGCGATGCACCGGTTGATGGAAAATTATCGTAGAGCCTGCGAGAGTCGGTTGCGATTGTGGGTCTCGCCGGAGGTGAGGGTGATTCGATCCTCGGTGAAATGTTTGGAGGTCGAATTTGCTAGCCATCGGCTAACTTTGACGTTCAATCCCGCATCCTGTGAGTGGATGCTGGAAAGTAAAACCGAAACTTTTGAGAGCGCGAATTTCGATAGACTGCTGAAAAGACTCCGGCAGCTGATGACGGACTTTGCTCGATGAAGAGGAAGCTCGATAGCGTTTAAGAACCCCTTAGTGATTAGGCACACGTCTGGGTGAGCCGGAGGGTAGCAAGTTTTGTTTGGGATTTTTGGGCCGGAAAAGGTCGAATTTTTGGATATTTCCGATACTACCCTGACCTATCGATCCAAGAAAAAGAAGCATCAAGCGGGCTCGGTTTCCAAGATCGCCCTTCAGGTCTACCTCGAAGGCGCTATGCAGAGTCTCAAGATGGAGGTCGTGATCGACTCGGCTCGCCAGCTACCCGACAAGTCGTTTCTGGTCATCAGCCACATCTTGGGAGATCCTGAGAAGGTGGCCCAGTTAACCACCGTTCTGGACCAGGCTCCCAGGCCCGATATCGGCAAACTAGCTCGTCGGAGCGAGCGAATCCCTGTCGGCATCCGAGTTCTTTCCCAGCAGCTACCCGGATTTCGTGCCGTCACGGTAGACCTTTCTCTGCACGGCGCCCAGATAAAGTGCGAAGGCGACTTGGAACAGGGCACGGTGATGGACATCACCTTCGAGTTGGAACTCAACGACGTGCCGAAACTCACTCTCCGCGCGGTGGTGGTGTGGTCGGCACCGGGTGAAGAACAGCGGAAGTCGTTTCGAGCCGGAGTCGAATTTACCGAACAGCATCCCCAGACTCAGGTGCTTTGGGACAAGTCCTACGCGCAGCTCCTGCGAATGCAGTCGGGGTCGGTGATGCATCGCTCCATGTCGGCTGATTTCAGCGAGGGTTCCTAAAGCCAAACTTCTGCGCAGAAGTTTAAGAGAGCCGCCGAGAATTCGGCGGCCCCCCTAAGGACATGTCCTAAATGCACGGGTTTTTAATTAACCCTCACCTTGAGCAAACCGGGGCTCCCCACTCGTTCCTCTTCAAACATATTCCTCACACAGACGGCGAAGTGCTGTCCCTGCTCACCGGTGACACCGGTTGCGGCCAGAGGAATAGTGAGTTCGGTCAAGCCCTCAAAGTCCACCGAGAACCGCTTCACCTGACCACCCCCGAGAAGTCGCGACAAGCTGTCCGGCAAACAGACCCAGACCAGATCCCCGGTTTGGTAGCCTTGCTGCAGTTCGATTTTGAGATCCACGGCGTCCCCAGCCTGAAACGATGTCGAGGGCTGACCGTTCTTTTGAAGGCTAAGGCGCATCGGTACTGTTGAATCGAAGCTTTCCCAGCTTTCCTCCACCAACTTGGTGACGTTGACCGCGCACACTTTCTCCACGCAGCGGAGCTGTCCGAAACGGTCGAGCTTCATGGCCTCCTCAGTAGAGAGTACCCGGCCGTCGACCTCTACTTTACCCGTACCGCCGGCGCCGATCCCGGCCCGCCGGAGTTCGTTCATCAAGACGATAGCGGCTACCGAGTCGTAGGTCGAGTAGAGGCGCCCACCTTCCAGCTGATCAAGGACGCGGTTGGTCAACTCCAAGGCTTTGGCGATGTGGGTCTTGCTCAGCAAGAGAGTGGCGGCCGCATAACAGGCCTGAGCCCTCGTCTCCACTCTCCCGCCCAGCGTATCCAGTTTTTCTTCAATAAAGTTGGTCACGAATCCGAGCGCTTTGGGGTCGTTGGACTGTCGCAGCGACCAATAGGCGGTCTGGCAGTCTTCGATTTTTGCGGCCGGCCAGCTGATATTGTAGATCTGTCGACTCCGTTGAGCGAGATCCAGGGTGCATCGGAGCGCCTCGTTCATGGCGGGAGAGAACTCTTTGTTGCCCTCCAAGCCGCTCAGGCCCAGGAGATACACGACCGCTCGGGGGCTCCACCAGTGGTCCAATCTCCGGCCCGGGTACATGCTGAACCCTCCGGAGCGATGAAACATGCTTTCCATTCGACGGTAGCCGGCAATAAAGACGGCTTCGCCGTGGTTGTCTCCGGAAAGGACCATCAGAGCGGCCGACACCATTTTGGCCGCCGTCTGTTCGCAGCAAAGGTGGCCGTAGTTGGCCGTTTCCTTGATGAGCATCTTGAAAGGCTTTTGGAGACCGGGCAAGACTTGCAACGAGAGGATCGACGGATCGTCTTCAAGAGAGATGGCTTGTCCTTTGGTCAGGAGTTGAACAGACTGGACGACTCGAGTTAGCCGGCCCGGCTCGTCGACTCGTCGGGTCTGAGTTCGTGAGGCTCCGTCGGAGGAGGTCACGACGGCCCGGTAGACTCCGGTCTTGACTTCGAAGCTGAAGTCTTCGTCGAGTTGTTGGAGTTCCTCGTCGAGGTAGAGTTTGACTTCACAATCCGGGCTGGCTAACAGTCGACCCCTCACCCGATCGCGCGGGTGGACGAAAGGGGGAGCCTCAATAGAGACGTAGAGATCGGTGGCGGCCTGACAGGTGCGACTCTGGTAGCTCCAGTCTCCGCCACTCAGCACGGTGGCTTCGATGTGGTACTGGCCGAAGTTGTCAGGGATGTCGATCTTGACAGCTACTCGACCGTCTCGGGTCTCCAGGATTCCGGCGTACAGGGTTTCCGGGTCTTCCTGAGTGGTGGGCGCCGGAGCGACCGAGGTCTTCTTGGCGGGAACAGCGAGAGGACTGCTGGAGACGGCGTTCACCGAGCCGAAAAGGTCCTCTCCACCTTCTTCGCAGTAGAACAGGTCTTGGGAGACGTCCTCCAAGTAGGGCTCCTCGAAGCTCTCTTCGACGACATCGCTGAACCCGAAGAGGCTTTCAGATTCGACCGGCATACTTCGAAGCATCATCATCGGTCGGTTGCCGGAGCGCCGGCGCCCCATTAGGGCACTGAGAGCGGGGGGAGCGTCGGAGACCACTCTTTCCAGTTCTACCGGAGCGCCCGGACGAGGTATCAGCCCGGGTCTGCGACCGACCACTCTTCCGGGTCTTTCGGGAGCCGAGTTGAAAAGCTGGTTCTGAACCCAGAAGTCGGGTTGTGAAGGTGCGGCTAGCTCTTGGAACGGCCGCATGCTGTCTCCACCGGCGAAGTGGCTCCAGGCCTCTTGAGCACACTTCTTGAGACCCGCCGCGAGCCTGTTCGAAGGCGTGTCGGTGGACTGCAGGCGTTGGTCCTTCACCAGGAGATAGACCCCGCCCGGTTTGTTGCTCTGAATCTCAATCTCAAGCTGTTGACCGGGCTCGACCCGCTCCGGGATCTGCATTTCCACTTCGAGTTCCGACGGGGGAAGAAGGAAAGACCACCCTTCGAAAGGCTTGCCGTTCACGTAGCCACCCAAGGCCAGAAAGGCCATCGGTAGGGGAACCTCGATCTCGATCTCTTGACCCGCTTCAACCTGATGGAAGACGATTTCTCGACGACCTCCCTGGCAGAGAAGGGCAAAGGCGGGCTCCGTTTGGAGCGACTCCAACTCGGTGTCCTGTTCCATCTGCCGCCAATCGGTCCAGCCGTCGTTCAAGGCGCGACGAAGCCAGGCCAGAGCTTCCTGAGAGCGGCCCAGCCGCGCATAGCAGCGAGCGATGTGGTAAGCGTAGTTGCAGTGAGGATACGGCTGTTCTTCGCGACCCTTTTCAAGTTGCACCAGGGCGGCTGAATAGTGTCCTTCTCGGTACTGCCGGCGTCCGGATTTGTACAATTCGCAGCATGCGATGTCGGAGGAAGCGTTCGCTCCGGACCGCCGCGCGACAGCCGGGTCGGCCACCACCAAGGTCAGCGATTGGGCGTCCGAGCGGGCCGTGATCCGGGCCGTTCGGGAGTCCAATCGTTCGAGGGCGAAGGGCGTATTGATGGTCGCTCCTTCGCGAAGGTAGATCCCTTTGACGGCTGTCTCGGAGGAGTCTTTGGGCAGCAGGGTGCCCTCGATCTCGAAGCCCAATCGACCGAAGACCGTGGCCAGTCGCTCACTGGCCCGGGTTCCGCTCAGAGCTACGGTAGCGGTCTTGGAGGGCTCGGATACCAACTGCAAGTTGAGAGAGTAGGGTCCCTCGCCCTTGAGAGGTAAACATCCCCGGAGGATACCGTCTCGACAGGGAAGGGTAAGAAAGCCGGCACTCCGGCCCTGTGAAACCGACTCCACCCTCACCTCTCCATTCACGGGATGTCCGAAACTGTTAAGGGCCAGGGTGAATTTGACTTGACCATCTTCGAAGCTCTTCGACTCAAGAGTCGCAATAAGAGAGGCCAGCCTGTATTCCGCCACGGTGAAGCCGATCGATTCGGCCTCACTATCTTCGAATCGCACACTGTAGCGCCCTACTGGAAGATGAGAAAGCGGGACGGTTGCCATTCCGTGGAGGTTCAGTCGAATCGGGACCTTCCGAAGCTCGGTACCGTCAAGCTCCAGAACAAGCCTTCTCGAAGTGGACGGGGAAAGAGGGTCGAGGGCGGTGAGGTGAACCGTGTCCACACCCTCCCGATAGATCTCCTTGTCGGTGACCAGCACGCCCAGATCAAGACGGAGGGGAAGGGGGGTGTGTTTGACACCGGGGAGACTACTGCCGGCGATGTCCAACAGAGAGACGACTCTCGGACCGCTCCTTCGGTCGGCGAAAGATTGAACCCAGCCCAGCGGCGCCCCGGCGGCAAACAGAGGTTCATCGAAGAAAGCGAACAGCTGTCCCATTTGAGCTTGATATCCGAGTTCCGCGACAAGATTTGAGTCGGTGATTTCCAAGATGTTTTCCATGTCTTCTCCCTTTTGTGTCTGAGTTGCTGAAATTAAAATAACACTGTAAAACGACAGTGTCAAATCGGTGGTAGAAGTTTGAGGAGCTTTTCAGGGTCAGGAGATATTCTGGTGATACTCACAAGAAGGCTTACTACGTGTACATTTCCTCAACCGTCAAAACCCCGATCAAGAATCAATCTCCGGCGACCCCGGTAGCCCGGCTGGAAGAGCAGTTGGCTGCCGGCGAGGTGCCGGAAGACCTCTACATTCTGCCCGGCGAGCAACCCGAAGTGGTTGAAGCTCAGCCCGAGGGATTCGGTTTGCCTGTCAATTTTCGTTCCAGCGCCGTCAAGGAGGCCCGAACCCGAGCCAGGGTTTCCACCGCCGTGCTCGCCCCGCTAATGGCGACTCCCGGTGCGCTCCTGGGCACGATGGCTTTCCCCGGCGCTCCGTTGGTGGGTGCGGCCGTGGGGGCTGGAATCGGGGTGGCGATGGCCCTGGACTCGGCCCGCGAGTTCAAAGGCTCGGTCAAGATTTCGGACGGCGAAGAGCAAAGCAGGCGAAGCTGGTACGGCGAACCGGAGAATTTTGAGCGTACTCCGGCTGAGCTGCGCACCATTTTTCATTCCACGGGCGTTCTTGGCGACCGGGTAGACATGGTGCCGTTCGAACTCCAGGGGGAGCCCGATGCCCAACTCCTAAATCGACTGGGCCAACATCGAGAAAGTTTGAAAAATCTTGCCGGTGAGCGACGTTTGTTGGGTGACCTGGGAGGCAAGACCAGGTATGGCAAGCCGGCGCTCCAACTGCTGGAAGCCAACCAGGCCAAAGAGCTCCTCGGTCGCGGTCGGTCCGTCCATCTGGTCGATGTGGTGGACCTTCAGAAGGTAGAGCACCGTCTCGACACGGAAGCCAATTCCGGCATTCATCACAAGAAATCTTTGAAGTCCTATCGCTACACGGAAGACCAGATCGAGTATCGGTTACGGGAAATCACCAAACCCGAAGATTTGAGCACCATAGAGGATGGGCGGGGACTGCCGGATTCCATACTGGGAGTTCCTTCCGGTGACCAGAAGTTCAGTCAGACCGTCTATCAGAAGCAAGAGTCCGCCGGACGGACGATCGGTGACAAGAAGGACCACTCTTTTCAGCAACTCAAAGAAGTTTTGACCGGGTCCGGGAAGTCCGTTACCGCCGGAAATCAACTCGGCTCCGCGGTCGGCCGCATGGTTCATCCTTCTACTCGTGGCTACACTATCACCGGCGCTATACTGGGGACCGTGGCCGCCGCGGCCATCGGAGGCGTGGAGCCCGCCGTGGGACTCACGCTGGGCGGTTTCGCGGGACACTTCGTCGGTCGTCAGGCTGTGGCCCGCACCTCCGAAGGAACGGAGATGGGCTCGATGGGGCGGAAACTGGTGACAGGTCTAGGTACGGTCGCCGGCCTGGGTATCGGCGTTCTGGCCGCTTCGGCCGACCCGCGGAGCGCCGTGGTAGCGTGTGGAACCATCGGCCTCCTGGGAGGTATGAGTGCAGGTGTTTTGTTAGGGCGGGGTAGGGGAGAGCTTGGTAAGAATATCGCTATGACCGGTGCCTGCGTGGGCGGATTCGCCGGTGTCGGATTGGCCGCTCTGGGGGGTGGTCCGGTGGCCAGTGTCATCGTGGGTGCCCTGGGTGCCGCTGCCGGCGGTGTCTTCGGGGCGGTCGCCACTCGAGGGAAATAATGGTCCGCTTCTCGATCTCTCGAGGAATAATTGAAAAACTAGGTTGACCTAGCTTTTCTCTTAAGGTATACCTAAGCGCATGTCAATTGAGCAGTCTTCTTACAGCAGCTCTGTCTCCAAGAGCCAGAAACCTTTCGGGGGAAATCGCCGGGTGGCCACGGCCCACGCAAGAGCCGCCATCATGCGGAGCGACCTGCAGGAACAGTTGGGTGAAAAGCTTGGAGGGTTCGTTTGGAAGGTGGAGATGTGGCCTAACTGGCTCTCCATCTCGGTCGACAAGCTCGGCAACGACGAAACCGAAACAAGAGGCGGTTCCAAAGTCGCGCAAGATTGGGCCGAAGAAAACCAGGAACAGCTGCAATCGATGTTCTCCGATGTGTTGGGCGACAAGTTTGGGGAGTTGTCCATTATGGGACGACAGATGGGGCCTGAGACACCTTATGGGAGTTGTTGCCGTACAGGATGTGCCGGTTGCTTTAACGGTCCCCGGGACCGGCTGATAGACAAGGTTATTCAGAAACCGAGTTCGCCGGTCGACCGATACGAAAGTAAGGCTCCGTAGGAGACGTCCCTATTTCAGCGGTGGGAAAAGCGAAAAGCTGAAGGTTTGGGCGAACGAGTCGAGAGGCTCGGAGCCAACTCTGATAAGCCGCGAGGCTTCCTCGATTCTTGCCGCGCTTAGCGTTATGGAGACTTCGCCGTTCCAGCCGGGATTCGGTTCGAGCGACGCCCGAAACTCGATCAAATTCTTGGCTGCAATGGTGACAGACTCCAAACCGGGCTCTCCTGTAGACGGGGCATAACCTTGAGGACGAGTAAGGTACGGGGAGACATCGAGCAGAAGCTCCTGATCGCTCGAACCGACCACGGGGCCGGCGGCTCCGGGTGGATTGTCGATCACCTTTCGGAGGAGGACTTTGTGAGGACAGAACGTCTCGTAGCCGTCGCCGTCGGCACCGCCCGCGCAATCGAATCCATGGAGTTGGCGGTGCTGATCCGGCACCACAGCGTAGTAGAGGATATTTCTTTGCCAAAGGGGATGTCCGTCATCGGTCCTTAGAAATTCTCCCGTGGTCGGGTCCTGAGCAGAGAGAAACCACACGGCGTCTCCGTCGAACCCTGTCAACGAGACCGGCCCGGTGGTCGCCCGGACGGTCTCGAAAGTTGTCTCCTTCAAGTCTCTGTCGAGCGCCCAAAACGCCTTCCGGAGCTCCACCTGAGAGCTATTGCTAGCGTTGGCTCGACGCCACACCTCCTGGCTTCGAGTCAGGGCCGCGGCGAGCACGATCATGAGCAGGGTGAAAACAGAGAAACCCACCACCAACTCAACCAGAGTGATTCCCCGATGAGAAAGGGGCTCAGGGCGAAGGATCGTCAAGGACTTCCGCCTCACTGATCAGTCTGCTCGTGACCACCTGAAGGCGACCCGAGCCTTGTCTCACTTCTTGATTCTCCGAGGCCCACCAAACTCGAACATTGAGCTTCATGAGGCGATTTGAAAGGGCTTGTTCGCCCATGGGTCCGGCGGTGGTGAGGTCCATAACCTGGTTGGTTGTCAGCTCATAGTAAAAGGTGGTTTTTCCGCTGACCAAACTGCCACTGTCCCAGGGCGGGTCGACAAACTCTCCGCTGAAGAATCCGGCCCTCGATCCGGGCGGGCTATCGGTGCGCAAAGAGGCTAGCGTTCTGCCCATGAGTTGGTCGGCGATCAAAGTGCCCGCCGCCGTTTCCAAGGCTTTGCTGTCGGTTCGAGAAATCGAGAGGGAGAGCCCCATGAGGGCGAGGATCGCGACCGCAAAGAAGCCGAAGGAGAGAATGATCTCCGGCATGGAAAATGCCCGGCGTCTGACAACAAGGGGGCTACCGGTTTGGCTTCTAGTGCACATTGAACAGGGTTTGCATGAAAGGGCCGGGTTCGACTTCGTTGGTGAACGCGGAGAGATAGGCGGGGTCGAAAGTGAGGTTGACGGACTTGGCTTTGATACGAATGTCGCCGCCGTCGCCGTCGCCCGGGTCTCCCAACTCGGGTTGATTCTTGGCGCCGTAGGCCACGAGAGACCCTTGCAAACCGAAACTTCCCCACTTGGTGACGTCCTCGTGTTCCATTCCGATGCGCGCGTCGAAGTCGCCCCAGGCGTATATCACACCTTTCATATTGAAGCTCTTGTACTCATACTTGTCGGCTCCCTTGGGCAGGAGGGAAGAGAGAAGAATGTCGCCTTTGGCGTAAAGGTTCAACCCGTCTTCGACGTTGGCTTCCAAGGAAGAGCCGGCCCCCACCAGGCGGATATCGCGCTGGGAGGTAATGGAGCCTCCGACTCCCGTGACTTTGCTTCCCAGGTTGATAGAGCCGTCGGCGGAGAGGATGGCGGACTCTCCCTTCGGCGGTTCGAATTTTATCTCCAGATTGTCCGGGGTGAGATCGGCATCCACTGTGGGGGGCAAATCGATCTTGCCCGTTCCGCCGGGGCTTCCGCCGCCTGCTCCCAGGGAGCCTAAGATCTGAGACATAACAAGAGGTGCTGAGGGATTGGCCGCGATGAAATCCGGGTCGGTCACGGTAGTGGCGACAATTTTGGCGAAATCGGGAGGAGCATTTAGTGCTGGTCCCGTCCGAAAGAGGCGGTTCGAATCGTAAACCTTAAGTGTCGCTTCGCCGCCAGGCTTAGTATAGAACTGCAATTCGAAAGTTCCGGAACCGATGATGAGCGGCGATCCCGGGGGCACTATCGAGAGATCGGCTGTTGGAAAATCGAGATAAGCGCCCATATTATCGGGAGAACTGACGGTATACGGCAGAGAGGATGCGCGCTTGACGGCTTGCTCCAGCTCGTCGATGGGAATCGGCCCAACAGCGCCTCCCTCGTCATCCGGGGTGACCTGGGCGCCACCCCGCGGAATGAGATTGAACTCGTCGGAATTGCCGGTCGAACTCACGAAGACGTTTTGCTTTATTGTCAGCTTTTTCTTATCGTATTTCATCGCATCGGAGTCGAGGGTGACGGTTGTGCCGGGATTGGTGGGATCCGATTCGATAAAGGCTTTGTACTCGGGAAGGTTCATATCGTAGTAGTGGAGAGAGCCGTCGTCCCACACGACGTAGGTCCCGGCGTCCACGTTGGTGTCCGCGGAGGTGCTCTTGCGGACGTCCTCCCAACTAAGTTTATAGAAGGCCGCGTTAGGGTCTTCGGTGTCTGTTCTGACGGTGTCCCGGGAGGTCGGGGCGGCGTTGAGGGTTCCATCTCTGGAATAGACCTCGCCGTCCGGTGAGACGTAGTTGTCGTCGGCGTTTCCGCCTTCCACCGTGACTTCGCCCTTACTTCGTACTCTGGGCACACCGGTGGCGCTGCCTACCAGCACCTGACTCTTCTTGTCACCGTCGTCGGGCAGCTCTGCCAACAGGTCGCCGGCAGCCATGGCCGCGGCGTTCGCGGCCGGCAGCTTGGCCACCCGGAGATAGGCTTCCATGACTCGGGTGGTCACGGCGGCGTTCACTTCACCGGGATTCAGATTCTTGTCGTCGAGCTGGGACAGACCCGGACCGGAACGGCCCTCCACAATGACACAGACCGTGCCGGCGGGGACATCGTAGGGGCTGCTACTGACCTCGGTGACGCTGAAATCAGGTCCGTCCGCCCGGGGTACGGGTAGGGGGGAGCCACCCCGAGCGTTGTTCACCGAAACGTAGGGGATGTCCAGGTGGTTGCGCCCGGCCGGATCGACCAGTCCATCGGCGTCGTCGCCCGCATCATCTTGCCAGTTGAACCTTATCCGGAACTGGGAGTAGCTATCCCCGTTGATCTTGATGATGCCGACGACGTTGCCGTTGTCTTCCTCCACCACGAGCCCTTGCTGCTGCACGGTGATTCCGTTATCGTCGCCGCGCCATGAGGGGTTGGCCGAAAGCTTCGATTGGGCGTACCTGAGCCCCGACTCGGCCGCCTTGAGAGCCTCGTTTCCGTCGGTGAGGTGCTCCGAGGCCTGCAGGCTGCCACGAGAAAGAAAGACCGCGGCAATGACCAGCATGCCGATGAGGACCGAGATGACAAGGGTGGAGAGGAAATAGACCCCTCGAACGGGGTTTCTGAAATTCCATTTGAGGAGCATGAAAACAATGTAGCACATTCTTCCTTTGAAGGCTGGTGTATACGACCCACAAAATGCCAAGATGCGAGGAACCCAGGCTTTCCTCCAGAAGGCCGTATCATGCGTCTCTTGGGAATTCTCTTAACTGTTTTGTTGCTCGCTTCCGTTTGTCTGGCGGAAAAGACCTGGAGTTCGGCGCCGGACAAGCTTTCTATGAAAGCGGGCGACGACTTTCAGAAGACTACCGACGCTCCGGAGGGCACCTCGCTAGCCCTGTTTAGTGAAAAGAAGAACGCGCAGCTGCTTCTCACGAAATCAGGAGGGGAGGTCTCGACCGACCAGTTTATCAAGGCTTTCCCGGTGCTCAGCGAAGAGCAGAAGTTTAAGGTCGAGAGCGGGCCCACCAAACTCACGGTAGCCGGGACTCCCGCCGTGTTGTACGAGCTGCAGAAGGCGAATATACCAAACTACCACACTATCTACGTCTATGTGGGTAGAGGAGGTAAGAAAGCCTACTCGCTCATTCTCAACTATCCGGCTCCTCGGGATGCGGCCATGGTGACGATGATGAAGCAGGTTCTTTCTTCCATCAAGCATCAGTAAGATTTTGGAAGCTCCGGCCGGCATCCGCCATCAGTTGTTGAGCCGCTAGGACACCTCTATACTGAGCTTCTTCGAAGACCGAGATGCCCGACAGGTCGGAGTGAGCGAACCACAGGTTTTGCTTCGGCCGCCTCGCGCGGGCTGACTCTTCACCCCATATAAAACCGACCGTCGGGGTTATCATTCCGTGTCCGAAAAGAGCGACGTCGATGCGTGAGGTGACCTCCGCGATGTCCGGGTGCACGGTCTCGAGATCGGAGAGGATCTGGTCGCGCCAGAACTCCCACCGGCTTTCTAAGAGCTCTTTCCGCACCTCGGCGGGATCGCGATTGGGAAACGCCCGATACCAGGTCCAAACGTCCTCACCTTGATTACTCATGGCTTTCGTCTGATGAGAAGCTACCACATAGCCGAGCGATTCGCTCCCGTAGACCACGTTGTCCCAGGCCGGCTCGGAGTAGATCGATCGCTCTTTGGGCGCCCGGCTCAAGACCAGGTTGGCGGTCACCCAGGGGGCGTAGTGTCCCCCGAAGGCCGGTTCGTCGGCGAAATGATAAGAGCGCTGAAAGCTCGGTAAGCAGTATAAGCAGCGACGCGCTTCGATGCGGAGGTGTTCTCTCTGGTCCAGATCAAGGACGTCGATCTCAACCGGTGAACCCGGCCGAACGGCGGTGATGAGCTGTCGGGTGTGAATGGGGTAGGGGAGACTGTTGCGAAGGTAGTCGGCTAGATGGCCGTTCCCCTCCGGCCACACGAAGATGGCGTCGTCGTCACGAAAATCTCCGCCGTCGCGGCAGGCGAAGTAGTGGAGCCCCGCCCAGGCCGAGACTTGCTCGGGACTGGCTCCGTAGTCGTCCCGGGTGGAGTACTCGAGCAACCAGCGGACGAAAGGAGCGGTCCATCCTTTTTGTTCGGCGTAGTCGGCGAAGCTAATGCTGTCAAGGCTTCGGACTTCCGGATCGGCGGACGATTCGGCTAAAGGAATGGCGAAAGCCTTTCTTCCCTCTTTATCACGCCAATTCTGCCAGCGTTCGACATCGATTTTAAAGTCGCTCCATTGCTCCATTTCGGGAGCGCTCAGGTCTTCGAGCGGGAGCAGACTCTCGTACCATCGACCCCGATACCAGAGACGTTCCTGCAAAGGATGGCAGAGATGTCTCTCGTTGTAGCTCGCTTTCCCATCCTGGTCTTCCGACATCAGTCCCATCTCTTTGAGAAGCTCCCTCACAGCTCGGCTTTCTCGGGTGGGTACCGGAAGATAGTGGGCCGCCCAAGGAGCCTGGCTTGCCGAATAGCTGGCGGAACGTGAGTTGCCGCCGGCCTGTTTTTGCAGTTCAAACAGCTCGACGCCCCGGCAGCCCGAGCGATGCAGTTGCCAGGCGGCCGACAATCCGGAGATACCGCAGCCGAGCACGGCGATATCGATCGAGCGGGTGGAGCGCGGCTCGACCTCCGGCCCACGACGACGCAGGAGATGTCCTGAATGATGGTCCGGACCGCCCCGGAAGTCGCCGGAGAGCCGGCGCCGGCCTCCCTTGGAGCATCCTGCGAAGCCGAACAGCAGAAGGCTTCCTTTGAGGAAATCGCGGCGCTTCAAAACGGACTGTTCGACCAATCCTGACGGAAGTAGCGGATGAGAACCTGGTCGAAGAGGGTGTTCGGCTGCACATCGAGAGGTCCCATGTCGTTGGGCATCACAAACAGGGTCGGAAGCACCCGGTCGTCGACGTATCGGGCCGGAATCGTGGCCTTTTGAAACTCCCGGCTTTCTTCGAGTTGCGCAAGACAAAAGCCCCACTCTCCGAAGGCAGGCACCATGGCGTGATAGGGGCGCACCGCGAACCCGGCCTTCTCCAGTGTCCGAGCGATGCACCAAAACGTTTGGCGGGCCTTCAACGGAGAGGAGCATTGGATGGAAACGGCCGCACCGGGATTGAGCCTGGCCGCCAGACGACGGTAAAAGTAGACCGTGTAGAGCTTGCCCACCGAATAAGAGGAGGGGTCCGGGAAGTCGACCAGAGCGAGATCGAACTTTTCCTCGGTCGTCTCTATCCATTTGAAGGCGTCTTCGTTGATCACGGTGACCCTCTCTGAGTTGAGGGAGTCGTCGTTGAGCTTTCGGAGAGTCGGATTCTGGCGAAAGAGTTCGGTGACCGCCGGGTCCAGATCGACCAGGGTGATTTTTTTAATCCGCTGGTCTTGAAGCAGCAGTTTCGCAGCCAAACCGTCGCCCCCACCGAGTATGAGCACCGAACGAGGGGTCTCGACGCTCCTCAGAGGTGGGATGATGAGCGCTTCATGATACCGATACTCGTCGGCGGAGGAAAACTGAAGGTTGTTGTTTAGATAGAGTCTGGTATCCAGTCCGGAGCTGGTGATCACGACACGTTGATAGGCGCTGCTTTTGGCGTAGATGACGGGGTCGGGGAAGAGAGTTTGCTCGGTGAGTCTCTCCAGAGTAGAGCTGTAGTAAGCTACCGTGAGCAGAATGAGCAAAGCGGCGAAGCCCTCCCATTTGAGGCTGGTCCACCGGCCTTCCGCATCGAGTAGGGTGAGGTAACCGAGAGCCGTGACCACGTTGAGTAGGCCGAAAACGAGGGCGGTGTAGTTGAGTCCGAGTTGAGGCACGAGAAAGAGCGGAAAGGCGACCGAAACGATGACAGCTCCGCCGTAGTCCAGAGCCAAAACGCCCGATACGAGTTCTTTGAACGGCAATCGCTCCTTCAGCTCTCTCATCACCAGAGGCAGTTGGAGACCCACCAGAAAGCCGACGGTCAAGATCAGCAGGAAGACCCCTAGATAGAACCCGCTGCCCCAGGCGAAGAGCGTCCACAGTATGGTCGTGGAGAGTCCTCCGAGTAGAGCGACTCCGTAACCGGTCTGGACCAGGATGGTGGCGAACGGCCGGCGGATGTAACGGCTGCAGTAGGATCCCACGCCCAGGGCGAACAGATAGCACCCGATGATGGTAGAGAAGGCCAGGACCGAGTCTCCCGCGAGCGAGCTCACCAGGGCGGCCGTAAGCAGCTGATAAGTCAGCCCCGAAGCCGTCATGACGACCACGAAAAGAAGCAGAAAGAAAGACACTGGTGCTCTACTTGTGGGAACTGTAGGAGCTTGAACTATAGGAGCCGGAAGAGCCGCGATTGCTGCTGTAAATAGCCACTCCGCCCGAACGCATCGCGGTTTTGCGAATGTTGTAGTTGGCGCGGTCGTGAGATTTCAGGGCTTGAGCGTTGATGGCGATGAGAGTCGCGTCGATCGGAGCTACGCTGTTCAGGGCATCTAGACGGTCCAGCTTCTTGAGCCCCTCCGGTGCCGCGGCGGGAAGGGCGATCAGAGCAGCGTTACTGGCTTTCAGGTCCGCTCGATACTGATCGGCCGGAAAGTCCTGGAGCGCCCAGTTTTTGGGCAGATTCGTAGCGGCCGTCAGATTGATGTTTTTAAGGGGCTTGGGCTCTTGCGGGTCCGGGCTGTACTGTCCCGAAGAGCAGCGCGCCTGGGAGTACACCACCAGATAGAGCACGAACAGCATATAGAGTCCGGTGCCCATTCTTGCTACCTTAGGAAATGACATATAACGCTCCCAAATCCTTATCCATAGTCGGATTCATACCATCGTTTCTTCTCGAATCTGTTCCGACCGGCTCGCGCCCACCAGAGCGGAAACTGAATCAGCAAAAGGAAGTAAAACAGACCGGCCCAACTTCTTTTGCCTGGCAGCGTTTTGACTTCGTAATCCAGAGCGACTTCCACCGTATCCGGTGGACCAACGATCAGAGGGGGAGCCGAGGGAGGTCCGGTGGAGGCGCTGAAATCAAGATTGAGCTTCTCACCCGCCGGCACACCGCGCAGTACGGTCGTGGTGCGATTGGCGCTGTTGTTCTTGTAATCGGCCAGGATGATTTGACTCTGCTTGCGGTACCGCGACTGCTTGCTCTTGAGCTCAACCTGTCCTTTGACCCAATGGTCTTTCTGGTTTGAGCTGACCGTCACGGCCACGTCGCGACTGCCCTTGCCCTTCAACTCAAAATCCTTGGCGCTTCCGGACCCCATCGTGGCTTTGCCTTTCTGCACCACTTGGACGGTGCCTTTGGAAGCGACCTCACCCCCATCGGGCAGAAAAATTCCCGAGGCGATGATGAAAACCGATAGAAAGAAAGCCACCCAGAGCGGCAACGACATAGCCTTCCTGGCCTTGAGATAGGGGTTCGGCTGGCAAGGGGCCACTCCCCGAGGCGCTTCGAACTCAAGGCTCGGAAAGAGCTTCGCCATCTCCTCCTTCTCTAAGTACCGCCCAGCCGTCCAGGTGATATCGTGTTGGCCCACCGCAGCCGAGACCATCGTGGGTGGATCGATAAAATCGTAAACCACCGCCGTTTCCCCCGCCGTGACTCTCCAGTAAAACTCACCCACCACCTTTTCGACCGTCACTTCGGCCGTGGAAAAATGCAGATTCTTCTGTCCGTCGACAAGGATGTAGCTGGGGCCGGGCATGCCCACCGGACGATGTTTGAAAGAGAATCCACGGCGCTTGGTACTGGACGACTCCGGCAGCGCGTATAGCTGCTCGAAGAGGATGTAGTGGCCGTTGTTTTCGTTGAGCCAGCGGTATCCCGTCAGGTGGTTGTACAGCAGGTAGTCTTTCCATCGGTAGGTGACGCCGTACGACTCGGTGATGCTTTGGACCATGCCGATCACGCGGTACTGTCCGTCGAAGAGCTGACACGTTGTGCCGATGGGGATCTTGGCCCATTTGGCGATCTCTCCGGCTCGCTCCATAACGATACCGAGTTGATTGAGCTCGGGAGAAGAAGCATCCAGGCTAGAATCACAAAACTGACAAACCAGGAGCTGGCTCCGCCCGGGTGCGGTGATCTCGTGAGGCGCTCCGCAACTCGGACACTTGACGGCCACCGTTTCGGAAGCCGGGACAGCGATCATCGGATCGGCTTCCCGCTTGAGACCGGCCAATTTGAGCTCCGCGAAAGGTACCCAGCGACCTCGATAGAGCGAAGCCTCGGCGTCGGAGAAATCGACTGTCAGGCCTTCACCCTTGGTGTTGCGCAGATCCACCGTGAGAAACGGATCGTGATTGGAGATGACGTAAGGTAGCTCGCCCTCGAACGAGTTGAGGCGGACGGTTTTTCGATCGAGTACGACCCAGAGGTCTTTTTCGTAGTCGAATTCCCGACCAAGTTCTAACTGGCGAAAGTCGGCAAACGCCGAGGGATCGGCCTCGGCGAACGAGACGAAGTACTGCCCCAGAGCTTCCCCCAGCCAGCCGCTGCTGTTGTCGGAGAAGAGAAGATGCCACTCGTTCCAGAAACCGGCTTCGTAGGCTAGCTGAATGCGGCCGATGACCTGAAACGCTTTGCCGTTGAAACTACCCTGGGTGCCGATCTCAATGGGTGAGCCGTCGGGTTGACATTCGGCGACCTTGCCCAAGGCCTCGACGTTGAGATCCTTTCGGACCACCATCGTCTGGCAGGAAGAGCAGACGGTGTAAGGTGCGCGCTCGGACTTGAAGCCTATGCCGGCTCCGCAGCTAGGACAGTTCATTTCTTCCTCGACACCTTCATGTTGTCCAGCAACTTCTGAGTCAACACTTTCGCTCGATCGGCCGAAGAAGTGGTGTAAGTGATGGCGATGGCGTAGGCTCTTTTGTCGCCGTAGTTGTTATTGGGAGCACCTGGCACGTAAAGTAGGCGAGTCCCGTACTTGTTAGACTTGTCCTTCAGAAAATAGTAGCCGACGTTGCCGGCGTACTTGGAGCTCAGCGTCTTGCGAGTACTGAGGGTAGCCGTGGTCCCGGCGATGCGAGTGACGAACTCGTCCTCAAATTTCTTGGGAGCGAGCGGCTCCTTACCGCCGTAGGGCGTGTGCAGCATGGAGACGGTGACCCAGAGGTCTTTTTTGGGGTCGACCAGCAGGTAGTTGTTTGTCTGAGCTGTGGGTTTGCCGGAAAGAGACCACCGTTTGGAGCCCTTTTGGGTGGAATTGGCTTCCTCCACGAACACCTGGAAGCCGGGGAAATCCGGCAGGGTGAGCCTGTTCTCAAAGTAGGTCGTTTCGGCAAGGCAAGCCCCCGAAACACCTAAAAAGTATAGCAGAGCCGTGATCGCAATTTTGACTTGTATGGTCAAAAGACTCCTCCCTCGGCAGTACATTGTGGAACGGGGTTCAGGTTTCCTGGTCCATGGTCGTTTATCACAAGACCGAGCACCCGAGGGTCTCTGGGAACTCTTTCCGGCCCCGGCAGTGCGGGGAGAGGTCGTCAGGTCCGGCAGGATTGGGAGTCCGGTTCACTAATGACCGGCGGCGGAGTGCTGCCATGGCGGGTGTAACCCTTAACGAAGTTCACAAAGTTTATCAAGGTTCGGAGCCTATTCCACGAAAGTGGTGGGAGGTTTGGAAGCCGTCCCGTCGCCCTAATGAAGTTCACGTGGTGAAGGGCTGCGATCTTGAGATCAAGGACGGCGAATTCATGGTGCTGGTGGGCCCTTCCGGTTGTGGGAAATCCACCACTTTACGGATGGTGGCCGGACTCGAAGACGTCACCAAGGGTGAGATCAAGATCGGAGACAGAGTCGTCAACGACGTCTCACCGAAAGATCGGGACATCGCTATGGTGTTCCAGAGCTATGCTCTGTATCCTCACATGACGGTGGCCGAAAACATGTCGTTCGGCCTCAAGCTCAGGAAGTATCCACCGCCCGAAATTGAAAAAAGAGTCAGGGAAGCCGCTAATCTGCTCGATATCGGCCACCTGTTGGAGCGTCGCCCCAAAGAGCTGTCCGGTGGACAGCGGCAGCGCGTCGCCATGGGCCGAGCTATCGTTCGACGGCCGCAGGTCTTCTTGATGGACGAGCCGCTTTCCAATCTTGATGCCAAGCTCAGGGTACAGATGCGTGCCGAACTTCAACGTCTGCATCACAAGCTGGGTGTGACCACCATCTACGTGACTCACGACCAGACGGAAGCCATGACACTCGGCGATCGAATCGTGATCATGCACAACGGCTACGTCCAGCAGTGCGACTCCCCGCTCCAGCTCTATCAAAAGCCCGCCAACCTGTTTGTAGCCGGCTTCATCGGCTCCCCGGGGATGAACCTTATCAAAGCTCAAGTCGAGAACGGGTTTGCCGTACACCGCCTGTTCAAAATGAGGCTGCCCCAGGGCGCGGCGGGGGCGGAAGGTGAAGTCACCTTGGGGGTTCGGCCCCAGCATCTCACTCTCCAGGAGGCCGTCGAGCCTGCTGTCTCCGTACCGGCCGACCTGGAAGTGGTAGAGCCCCTGGGCTCGGAAAACTTCTTCTTTTGTCGTTTGGCCGATGGAGACGAACAGGTCACCCTGCGCACCGATGCGAGTACCCGGCGCGACATCGGAGAGCGCTTGTCGCTCTGTCTGGACCCCAAGCATGTTCACGTCTTTTCCGCTACCGGCGAAGCGCTCGCCCACGCTACTGCCACCACGGAGTAACCGGGTTTCCTCTTATGCGGAAGAAATTTCAAAAACTTGAAGAGTTTTAAAAACGGGTGGCGAACGGTGCCTCATGAAACCCGAAACCACAGAACCTGATGAGTATTTTTTAGTCGGCCAGGACGATTCGCGCCTGAATATCTACCTTCGTTACCAGCTGTTTAAAGCGCTGGAAGACTTCGCCAAACGGGAATCCCATCGCGAGCAAGTCGGACTTCTGGTCGGTCGTGAAACAACCAACTCGGAAGGTGAGAGGTTTATCCTGGTGGAGGATGCCATCGAGGCTCCACTTGGAGATGAGAGTACCGGAAGATTTGAAGAAAGCATGTGGAAACGGGCCCGCCGAATCGCCGCGGCCCGCCATCCCAACCGCACCGTGGTCGGATGGTTTCACACTCATCTGGATGGTTCACTCGAGCCGACGGAGGAGGAGAGGATCGTCCATAAGCGCCACTTTCCTGAAGAATCCCACTTGCTCTACGTGGTCTCTGCTCGGGCCGACGACCGAAACTTCTTTATGCCCGTCGATGGACAACTCGTGGCGTCTCAAGGCTTTCGTATCTATGGAAAGACTCCGGCCGGTGCCGGCGAGGAAGCGGTACCTGTGGGAGCACGTGCCGGAATGAACGCGGTCGGAGCTAATCCCGAACAGCAAAGTCGTCATCTGGAGAGAAAGCTCGACAAGATTCAAACTCGGCTTCAGAGCCCCCCGGTGACGCCGAAAGATATCCTTATCGTGGTGTTGTTGGTGGTCAACGCATGCCTCATCTTGTTTCGTCCCAATCCACCCGTTAAGGTGGACACCTCCGCTCTGGAGCGGGGCCAGTCGGATCTCTCCGCGCAAGTGAGCTCTCTGCGGGGGCGAATCGACAAACTGGAGCGACACATCTCCGACATCAAGATGCTGGATGAGCAACTCAAGTTGGCGGCCGGTCTGGAAGAGATCGAAGAGCCTCTGGATCTCCCTGACGAAGACCCCAAACCAGTCAAAAGTCCGGCTCAAGCAGCCGCTCAAGCGCCTGCCGATATGAACGCTCTCAGCGGCGGAAGTGGAGTGATTAAACTTTATAAAGTCGCCGCGGGGGATACGCTCGGTGTGCTGGTCGACAAGTTTTATCCCAACTCCCCGAACGGCACCACAACCGCTTTTGCCGACTTCAACCGCCTCAACGCTCCGGACTACGCCATCTTCCCCGGTGACACCCTGAAAGTCCCCACTCTGCAGGCGCTTCGCTAATGAACAGATGGGTTTTTCTTGCGGCCTGCTGGCTCTTCTTAGCAGTGGGCGGATGGGCTCAATCGACCGACACTCAGACGATCGTCAGCGTGCCGGTAGCTCCGGTTTTCGCCCAGCCGGGGGAAGCCTCCGAACAGGTGACTCAGGTGCTGTTCGGAGACGAGGTGCGCGTCTTGGACAGTCAGGGCGGATGGGTCAAAGTGCTGGTTCCTTTGCAGTATAGAACGGACCAGGGATATCCGGGTTGGATGAGGGTCAAGTTTCTAGAAAAGCTCACGAGTGACGCCGGAACTAAGACGGTCACCGTGGCCTACCCGGTGGTTTCGATGCGTTCCGAGCCTTCGGTGGATGCTCCGGTGGTGGAAAAGGTCTTCCTTTCCACCCGACTCTCGGTCGATTCCGAGAAACTGAGCGAGGGCGAGAAGTGGTACCAGGTATCGGTGGTCGACGACTCTCTCTGGGTTCGGGCCTCTCAGGTGGTGGTGGAGAAGCCGCTTCAGCCGGGTCAAGGACTGACCGCGGTGAATCTGGCCCGTCGTTTCGAGGGCACTCCCTACTTGTGGGGCGGGATGACTCAGAAAGGGATCGACTGTTCCGGTCTGATGTACACTGTCTTTCGGACTCACGGTATCACCGTGCCCAGGGATGCGGACCAACAGTTCCAAGTTGGAAGAGCGGTGGAGAAGGATGACCTCCTTCCGGGCGACATGGTGTTTTTTGGGCAACCGGGAGACATTTCCCACGTGGGTATGTACGCGGGCGACGGCAACTTCGTCCACGCCAGTAGTGGGGCGGGAGTTATCGAAAGCGTGCTGTTTCAGGGGTGGTATCTCCAGCACTACCGCGGGGCTCGCCGGGTTTTGGAAAAGTCCGGGTCCGCACTCCGAGTGCTAGAGCCCTAGATCTTCTAGAAACCCAGCGCCTTAAAAAGAAGAGCGCCCGCCACTCCACCCAGGAGCGGACCGATCACGGGTACCCAGGAGTATCCCCAATCCGAATCTCGCTTGCCGGGAATCGGTAGTATGGCGTGGGCGATCCTTGGCCCCAGATCCCGAGCCGGGTTGATGGCGTAGCCGGTAGGCCCGCCCAGGGAGAGACCGATGGAGAAAACCAGGAGTCCGACCAGTAAAGGATTCAGGGCGGTGCTGAAGGCCGCTTGAAGATTGACCTCCTGGATGGTGCCGGCGTTGGCGCCGATGGCCAGAACACCGAACACCAGGACCGCCGTGCCGATGGCTTCGGTGACCAGGTTGGCACCCTTGTTCAGGATGGCGGGCGCGGTACAGAATACGGCCAGTTTGGAATCGGGATCCTCTGTCTCTTTCCAATGCCCGTGGTAGCTCACGTAGACCAGGACCGCTCCCAGAAAAGCTCCCACCATCTGCGCTCCGAGGTAAAGAGGAACAAGTCCCCAGGAGAGCTGACCGAGGGAAGCTAGCGCCAGAGTCACGGCGGGATTGAGGTGAGCTCCGGAAATCCTGCCCACCGTATAGACAGCCACGGCCACGGCCATGCCCCAGCCGGCCGTGATCACGATCCAGCCGGAATTGTTGCCCTTGGTTTTTCCCAAGACGACGTTGGCGACCACGCCGTCGCCAAGTAAGATCAGAAGGGCGGTCCCGACCAGCTCTGCGAGGAAAATCTCCATGCCTCAGGCGTGGGCCGGCTGAGCATCCTCGATCTTGAATTGACCTGCTCGTTGGATCACTTTCCCGGTCTCCTTACAGGTGCGGATCTCTTCGGGTCCGTTCCAGAATTCGTCCATGACCTTGTGCAGATCTTCATCGATGTGTTCGAGGCGAAACTCCGCCTCGTGCACCAGATGGATGTCGTCGGGGCAGTACCAGACGAGCTTGTCCACCGTCCCTTTGGGACGCGGAAACTCCACGATCAGACCGATCGTGTTATCCGGCCTTTGGGGACGGTGAGGCACGTGTCGGGGCAACAGATACATTTCGCCCTCTCGAATAACCACGTCGTGAGGTGGGGAACCGTCCAGAGGCCGTATTCTCACCGCGATATCTCCCTTGAGCTGATAGAACAGCTCTTCGGTGGGGTTGACGTGATAGTCGTTTCGAGTGTTCGGCCCCAGGGAGACGAACACAATCACGTCGTCGGCTTCCTTGTAAAACTGCTTGTTCATCACCGGCTTCTTAAACTCGTCCTGGTGCTCTTCAATCCACTTCATCAAATTAAACGGCTTCTTCATAGTTAAAGGGGTTCGGGCGGCTTTTTGGCAGATCCTTCGAAAGAGGATTCCGAGTCGTTCAAGCTCAACACTATCTCATGACCTTAGATGACTTCCTAAACAATTTATGGCAGGGCTACACCCAGATAGCTCCACAGGCTCTCAACATACGCAGACTCCTCGAAAGCAAGGAAGAGGTGTGGGCCAACGACCATATCGCCTTCCGTACCTACGACCGGGCGCCGATCGCTCTGGCCGATCTGGAGCCGCATCTTCTTTCCTTCGGTTACGAAAGGTTCGAACCTTACGCCTTCGAGGATAAGAAACTCAGGGCCTACGGTTACCTTCATCCGGAAGAAGGTCGACCTCGCGTCTTTTTGTCCGAGTTGGAGACTCATAAGCTCTCCGACAGAACCAACGAACTGATCGATGAGCTGGTGAAGCAAGTCGACCCTTCCAAGACCAAGGACCCGTCGGTGATGTTTGCCGGACCTCTGTGGGATATTCCGAAAGAGAGCGTGTACCACGAGCTTTTGGAAGAGAGCGAATACGCCGGTTGGGTTGCGGTCAACGGATTGTGTGCCAACCATTTCACCATCAGCGTCAACGGTTTGAAGCACTTCGACGACCTGGACACGCTGATGACTTTTCTCGAAGAGAACGGCTACAAGATGAATATGGCCGGCGGACGTATCAAAGGGACACCGGACGTCAAGCTGGTGCAGGGCTCGACCATCGCCGACAAGGGCCGGGTGACACCTCCCGGAGGGACTCCCTATGAGATCACCACCTGCTACGTGGAATTCGCTCAACGTTACGACGGCTTCAACGGCTTCGTTCCGAAGAGCGCCGACAAGATCTTCGAATCGACGAACGTGAAGTAGCCCCTTGGCTGAAAAGCTGGCAAATTTCATAGGAGGGCGGCTCGCTCGACCCGCGGGCGGGG
>Ga0207914_100157_pt1 | contig 35409 bp, 35 predicted proteins | sample DeeseametaMP2497_FD_184171 | JGI IMG/M metagenome (GOLD analysis project Ga0207914, IMG submission 184171) | Marine microbial communities from East of Antigua and Barbuda, Atlantic Ocean - MP2497 (SPAdes) | ecosystem: Environmental > Aquatic > Marine > Oceanic | place: East of Antigua and... | reverse complement strand
GATCGCCAGTACGGTCCTGGCGATCGTGGTGGTGCAGATGATCCTCATTCGGGGCTTTCGGGAGACGGTTCGGCCTCGATTGGCCTTTCTCAGTCTGGTCTTTGGTTTGCTCTGGTCGGTGGCCTGGGCCGCCGTGGTGGTGGGGACTCTCAATATCATCACCATCAACTTCCTGGCCATCACGGTGGGACTGGGTGTCGATTTCTCCATCCACATCCTGGCTCGTTACACCGAGGAGTGCGTGGAAATAGAAGACCCTGTTGTCGCCATGGCCCAAACGATGCGGACGACCGGTTTGGAGAATATGGTGGGAGCGCTCGCTACGTCGCTGGCTTTCTGGGCGCTGGTGATGACGGATTTTCTGGCTGTTCAGCAACTCGGTCTCATTACCGGAGTGGCCGTTCCGCTGTGCTTTGTCTCGGTGGTGACTCTCTTACCTCCCCTGCTCTTCTGGAGAGAGAAGAAGCGGGGCAGGGAGCAGGTGGAGCCTTTCCAGGGGACGGGCGGCTACCTGGAGCGAGTGGAGAAGGCGCTTCGTGTGCGACCGCGCTTTTGGTTGGGCTGGGTGGCTCTGGTGGTCCTGGTCATGCTGATTTTCGGTACACGGGTCGAATTCGACTACAACTTGCTGAATATGCAGTCGGGGCAGTCGGAAGCTGTGTTGTTCGAACGAGAAGGCGGTTTCAATTCCTTGGCCGCTTTCGTGGTGGCCGACTCGCCCGCTGAAGCGCGCGAACTGAAAGAGAAACTCCAAGCTTTGGAGGCGGTGGCCGAAGTGCAGACCGCGGCCGAACTCTTACCCGAGCGAGTTGGAGAGAAACGAGAATTGGTAGGGTCTATCGTTGCTCGAATAGGCGCCATCGAGTCTCCTCGATTCGATCCCGCGCTGGAGCCCGACTGGCAACGTATGAGGGACCTGGCGGAGAGTCTGAAAGGCGATGACGAAAAGGCCGATTGGGTCCGTCAACTGCAAAGCTCGGGTCCGGGTCCGGTGGAGGACGTCTGGAAGCAGATGCAGCGGCACCTCAAGGAAGAGTTGAGCTACATCGTGGAGCGGTTGGGTCAACAGGACGTGGATTTGGATTTGGAGCGCTGGAAAGCCGCCCATCCGGATTTGCAGCGCCTTTCCAATTCGGATGGGACGACGCTGCTAAGAATTCGCGCTAAGGGTTCGCTCTGGGACCGAGAGGTGCTGGTGGATTTCTTAGACCAGATAAAGACCGTGACAGACAAAGGGGTGGGTCCGCCGTTTTTGATCCGGAACTATCTGGAGCAGCTGCGCCAGTCGTACTTCGATGCCGTCAGATATGCCGTCCTCGCCATCGTTATTTTACTCGCGTTGCACTTCCGCTCCTTAGTGCCTACTCTCATTGCTCTGGTTCCTAAAGTGGTCGGGGCCATCGGCATGTTCTTTGCTATGGCGCTCGGCGGTATCGAACTCAATCCGGCCAACTGCATGGCTCTTCCTTTGACTCTCGGAATCGGTCTGGTCTTTGGAATCCACGCGGTTCACCGCTGTCTGGAGGCTCCCGACGCGCTGCTCGTCAGGGGTGGCACAGGCAAGGCCATCGCTCTCTCGGCGCTCACCACGATAGCGAGTTTCGGGACTCTCATGGCGGCCAGCCATCCGGGGATTTTTTCCCTGGGATACGTCATGGCCACGGGTGTGGCGGCCAATATGCTGGCGACCTTCTTGTTGGTGCCGCCTCTGGTCGTGGTTTTCAGGAAATGGCTGGTTTGAGCTAGGAAGGTCTGACCGGCTCAAGGTTCCGGAGGTATGCCGGCCCGTTATCCCTCTCACCGATGTGCCACGCGCTATAGTCTGCGAGGCTGGCGGGAGATCAATGTCTGTGAGGATACTTCCATGAAATTTTTGAACTGTCTAGCTACCGCCCTTATACTGCTCGTCTCTTCTGGGTTTGCACTGGGAGAAGAGAGCGCCAGTGTCGAGCCCGGACGGAGCTATGAACTGCAAAACGCCATCTACGTCACCGGCACCGTCCGTCAAGTGAGAACCTCCGAAGACCTGGTAGATCTGAAGACACCCGAGGGCTTGGAACTAACGGTACCGATCAAGGCTCTACCGACTTTTGAGAACCGTGACGGCGGTTATCAGAAACTCGAGCCCGGCTTGTCTGTGAAGGCCCGAGCCGCTGAAGGCTTCCTGGGACTGGAGCCGGCCGAAAACGGGAAGTTCTGGGTGACCGTGGATAGTAAGAAATTTGTCTCGCTGCACCCAAACGATATTGACGATGACGTCTTCGATGACGACACGCAGACTGTTCGTCTCGATGACGGGCGAGAGGTTGAGATCTCCCTTGAGGACTACATGCGGCAAAACATTCCACTACTAGATATCCGAAACTGACCCGACAGGATCCGAGCGGGATAAGTCGGATCTTCCACCATCGGCTTGGCTATGATGGGCGGGAAAGATCAACTATGAACCCCTTGAGAGACTTCAATAAGGCGCTCGACTTCCTGGAAGAGGGACTCGAACACGAAATAGACTACGGCCAACTGGCCGCGTTGGCACTCTGTGGCGAGCAAGATTTCAGGAGGACGTTCTCCTACCTGGCCGGGATGTCGGTGGCGGAGTATATTCGACTGCGCCGTCTGAGCCTTGCCGCGTTGGAGCTGCAAACCGGTTCGAGCCGAGTCCTCGATCTCGCGATCAAGTACGGCTACGGTTCGGCCGACGCTTTCAGTAGAGCGTTCCAGGCCGTACACGGCGTCTCGCCTTCCCAGGCTCGGTCCTCAAAAATGGCTCTCAAAGTGTTTCCTCGTTTGTCGTTCCGACTTACCCTCAAAGGAGCCACACCCATGAAAGTGCGAATTGTCGAGAAGCCGTCGTTTCAGATAGTGGGCCTGAAGAAGAAGGTCTCGCTTGTCCACCAAGGGGTGAATCCCGAGATCGCGGAGATGTGGGAGTCGCTCACGCCCGAAGATATCTCTCGGCTGAAAGAGGCCTCGGACGTCGAGCCGCAAGGACTCATCAGCGCAACCATTCATCTCAGTGATGGATACGAAGAAGGTTCACCGCTCGAACACTATATCGGCGCGGCTACCGCAAAGAAAAGTTTGGGAGACTATGCCGTTCTCTCCGTGAAAGCCTGTAGTTGGTCGGTTTTTGAGTCGGTAGGCCCGTTTCCTGATACTCTTCAGGAGATTTGGGGACGGATCTATTCCGAGTGGTTTCCGTCGGCTCCCTTCGAGCAGGCATCCGGCCCGAGCCTCTTGTGGAACGAGCATAAAGATACGTCGTCTCCCACGTTTCGAAGTGAGATCTGGATACCGGTGAGAGCACGATAGCCAACCGCTGGACTCGGGGCGTTATCGCGCTTATCATTCGGAAGAATGAACGCTGTGAACCCCGACGGGCACTTTCGCTTTGGAAAGTTCGAAGAGCCTTTCACCCAACTCGATTTCCATCTTGCCGATCTCAGCGATGTTTCCGCCTGGTGGGGTCGCCCGCAAACGGGATGGCTGGGAAGAACGGTGCGAAGAATGAGACTGAAGAAATGGCACTACGTCAGCGTCACTCATCCGGAGTTCTATCTCTGCGCCGCCATCGCCGACGTGGGATATATGGGAAATACGTTTTGCTATCTGGTGGATAGGCGCAGCGGACGGAAGTATGAGAGGGAGAGTCTGAGACCGTTCGGGTGGGGAGTTCAGGTGGGGCGAACCTCCCAGGAAGAAAGTCTCGCCCCGGGCATGCGCATCGGCTTCTCCGAGGGTCGCTGGGTTTGCCGGCTCGAACTCAACCTGCAAGGCAAGCCTTTGAAAGCCGAACTGAGCTTCCAGGCCGGAACGCCCTTGTGCTTGCTCTACCCGCTTCACCAGAATCGAGGTGCCTACACCCACAAAGAGATTGGGGAGCCCTGCTCTGGTTGGGTGAAGTGGGACAACGAACCTTTTGCTCTGGACGAGGCTCGCGGAGCGCTCGATTACACCCACAGCTACGCCGATCGCCGCACAAACTGGAAGTGGCTCTTCTTGACGGGCCGGCTGGTGGATGGCCGGTGCTTCGGTCTGAACCTGAGTGAGTTGCTCTATGGAGAGGCGGAGAACTGCCTTTGGCTGGACGGACAAACTCACGCCCTGGGTGAGGTCCACTTCGAGAGTCCGAGAGAGGGCGACTGGAGCATCGCCGGTGAGCGGGTACAGCTTCAGTTCCAACCGCTCGGGAAAAGGCAGCAGGATGTGAACTTGTTTCTAGTACGCTCGGCCTTTGTCCAGCCCTATGGGGAGGCAGTCGGGACTCTTCGGTGTGAGGAGGAGACTCTTGACGTCGCTTCCGCTTTCGGAGTGGCCGAAGATCATCAAGCGGTTTGGTGAGAACGCTACTCACTCGAAGCGATATGTGACGAACTCCTGATCTGTTTCAAACCACGGATTTTCCCAGTACTGACCGGAAGGAACAAAAAGAGCCGATCGCGCGTCCGACACTTTCACCTTCAGGATGGCGCCCTGATCCGACAGCTCGTATTTCACCAGAGCGAAGAACTCGGAGTCGTCGGTCATGGCAATGCCGGTCTTTTGAATCTCATCCAGCTGGGAGGGGAGTCGGCCTTCGCGGGCCCGGAAGGCCGCTATCCCGTAGGCGGTCGCCGCGGCCAGGGCGGAGTTTCGGTACAAGCGGATCTGCTCGCCGGCTCGCTGGAAGTTGGGGGTCATCGACTGGAAAAGGAATCCGGCCTTACCCGAGAGCCAATCGTAGACCGTGGGCTTCTGATTAGAAGGCGAAATCCTCCCGCCCGCATTGGGACTCGAAGCCTGCTTCAGAAGCCCGGTCATCGTATTGACGTAAATCCTCTCTTCACGGCCGGTCATTCCGGGAAAGTATTTTAGCTGCTCGAAATCGGGGGCGTCGTACTTTCCCTGACGGTAAAGTTTCATCGTATTGTGGGCCGCGGTCCTCGATATGCTTGCCGAGGAGCAGCGTGGTGAGCAACGCGTCGGCCGCCTCTTCGAAGTTGCCCTGTTCAACTCGGGCTTCCGCAAGTCCCGAGAGGGCGTGAGAGGTGGCCCTCAGAGAAATGAAATTGACGGTCGTAAACTTGAAGTCGAGGGCGGCGTCCGGAGGGATAAGGAGCGGCTTCTCCGAGGCGTGCCGAATCTGACGTGCGAGATGGCTCATCTTCTCAAGAGCCTTCTGATAGTCTGGGTCCTTTTGAAGCGCCTGATGGTCGACCGAACTGCCGAGGGAGGCGCTACAGTGGTGAGACCATCCACTCACCGTCTTTTCAGCGTCGGAGTGTTCCTGATACTCGATTCCATGACGCCCCCAGTAGGGTAGCAACTCCGGGTCGAGATAACCGTTTTTGGCGGGATCTCCGGCTCCTACGAGGGACTCGTCGAGGCGCTTTTCGGCGGCCAGGTAGGCCGATTCGGCCATTTCGGGCTCGTTGAGTTTGGGAAACTGAAGCCAGACAACGTAAAATCCGAGAGCGAGGAGGAGGACGCCGAGCAAGCCTGTGAGGAGTTTCTTCATGCAGAGTTTTGATCTTGGCTCCTTTGTTCAACTGACCTTTTCAGGCTGTGTTCGGCTGAGCCTCAACTCATGGAGGGCCTCCGTCTCGATGAGGGAAATAGGCCGTGTGAGCTTAACCCCTCTGGACACCCGACGTTCTCTCGCCAAGCTGGTTTATATTCTTGTTGCTCTGCTCTTGGCGGTCGTGGTTGTGGGCTGCGCGCCCCGCGCGGACAAAGACAAAGTGGTCTTATGGACAGCTTTTGAGGGAGCGGAGCTCGAGACTCTGAGAGAACGGATTGACGCTTACCAGAAGGAGTCCGGGCACGAGGTTACTCTGCTCAAGGTGCCTTTCCCCTCGTTGCAACGGAAAGTCTTGGTGGCGGGTCCGGCTCTTCAGGGTCCGGACGTGCTGGTGGGGCCCCACGACTGGATCGGAATATTGCAAACCGCCGATTTGCTGGCTTCGATTCCGGAAGATATCGTGAAACCGGGCGATGAGCGGTTTTATTCGGTAGCGGTGAATGCCGTACAGTATGACGGCGCCGTTTACTCAGCTCCTATGATGATGGAGTGCGTGGTGCTGGTGAGGAATACCGATCTGGTGCCTCAGCGGCCTGAGGATCTTGATGAGTTGGTGAGGATGGCAAAGGAGTGCCAGCGGGGGGAGACCCTGGGCTTTGCCTATCGCCCCGACGACTTCTACTTCACCTGGGCTTTCATGGCCGGTTTTGGTGCCGATTTTCTAGCTCCGTTCAAGACCAAGGACCTGGACCTGGATAAGATCAACTTCAACACCCCTGAAGCCGTCGAGGGAGCTGACTGGGTGGCAGCCCTGCAGCAGAAGTACAAGCTCATTCCCCCCGGTATGGAAAATCAGACGGCGGTCGATCTGTTCCTGAACAAGCGACTGGGAATGATGTTATGCGGGCCTTGGAACTTGGGGGCAATTCGCAAGGCGGGGATCCCCTATGTACTCGAGCCGATCCCCCCGGGCCCGAAAGGCGATAGTTCCCCTTTCGTCGGCGTGACCGGCGCGATGATGAGTCGCTACTCCACCGACAAGGCCGGAGTCAAGGAGTTGGTGGCGTTCCTCTCCTCGGCTGAAACGGGCAACCTGCTCTGCCAAGCTTCGGGTCGAGCACCCACTCGTAAAGACACGGCCAAGCTACTGGAAGAGCAGGTCACCGACCCCGCCATTTCCCGGGATCTGAATCTTTTCTCCGAAGCGGCCCAACACGGCACGCCGTTGCCCAACCACCCCGCGATGGCACCGGTATGGGCCTCTATGAAAACGGCCCTTGAGTTGATCACGACGGGTCAGACGCCCGCCGGTGAAGAACTGGAGCGAACGACGGAAAGGGTGCGGACCAAGATCCGCTTCATGACGGAATGAACCAGAAGGCGAAACCACAGTTCTATATCCTCCCCGCCCTGATTTTGATGGGAGTGCTGTCGTTCATTCCGAATCTCTACTCGGTCTATCTTGCCTTCACCAATTTCAGTCTCTACCATTACAGCGACTTTGAGTTTGTAGGGTTGAAGAACTTCTCCAAGATCCTCTCTTCATCGGAGTTGGGGACCTTCATTCGGGTGGGCATCTGGACAGTGGAGTGGGCTTTCCTGTCGGTGGTTCTCTCGGCCGTTGTCGGTCTCTTCCTGGCCATACCCCTGAACAAAGAGAACCTGGTGGGTGCCAAGATCTATCGCACACTGTTCATCGTGCCGTGGGCCATTCCGGCTTTCATCTCGGTGCTCATGTGGCAAGGGCTCTTCAATACCTCAAGCGGGGCGGTCAACGCGGTGCTGACCTCGATCGGCTTTTCCGCCATTCCCTGGCTAGACTCACCGGGTTGGGCCAAGTTCGCCGTCCTGGTGGTCAATGTATGGCTCGGATTTCCGTTTATGATGACGATCTGTCTTTCCGCCCTGCAGAGCATCCCGAAATCCGTTTACGAAGCGGCCGACATCGACGGAGCCTCCAGTTGGCTGCAGTTCAAAGCTCTCACGGTCCCTCTTCTGAGAGCTGCTCTCATCCCCGTCTTGATCTCCAACTTCGCCTTCAATTTTAATCAGTTCACAGCCATCTATCTCTTGACCGAGGGTGGGCCTTCGGTGCCGGGTAGTGAAGCCGGTGCCACCGACATCCTCATCACCTACAGCTACAAGCTGGCTTTCGACCTATATCAATACGGGATTGCTTGTGCGTATGCCATCATCATCTTCGTGGTGGTCGCGGGTGTCTCAGGAGTGAATATCAAGCTGACGGGAGCGTTTGACGATGACGACTGAAGGCAAGATCAAACCCCTTAAGCCAAGACCGGATCCTTCGCTGCCGATATGGCATGCGATCCTGTTGTTTTGTCTGGTCTTGGTTCTGTCGCCGGCTTACTTCGTGGTCATAGCCGCCCTGAGGAAGAACGGCAGCCTGGTTTCTTCGGAGTTCGTTCCCAATCCGTCCAATCTGACGCTTAGCAATTTTACGGCGCTCCTGCACGACACGAATTTTCTCATTTGGATGAAGAATACTCTGATCGTTTCCAGCGTCTCCACCGTTGTCGCCGTCAGTGTCACAACTCTGGCCGGCTACGCCTTCAGTCGCTTTCGATTTCGATTTAGGCAGAACGGCTTACTTTTCATGATTCTGCTGCAGATGTTCCCCGCCGCCATGAGCATGGTCGCCATCTTCCGCCTGCTCCAGTGGCTGGGCCCGATGACCGGAGGACTGGTCGGCCTCAACAGCCTCTTCGGTCTATCGCTCGTCTACATCGGAGCCGGTATCCCGTTCAACAGCTGGATCATCAAGGGCTACGTCGACGGTCTGCCCATAGAACTCGAAGAATCGGCCTATCTCGACGGCGCCACGCCCTGGCAAACTTTCTCCCAGGTGGTCCTACCGCTGATGGGTCCGGTGCTGGCCACGGTAGCGGTCTTCAACTTCATCGCCCCGTATTCGGACTTTGTCTTTCCCTCCATCCTGCTCTTCGACGAGCAACAGTACACGCTGGCCATCGGGATGCAAGGCTTCATCTCGGGCAACTTCTCGGCCAACTGGTCTCTCTTCGCGGCATCCGCGGTGCTGGGCTCATTGCCGATCCTCATCGTCTTTTTCTCGCTCCAACGGTTCCTCGTTCAAGGTCTCACCCAGGGCGCCGTGAAGGGTTAGGGCGCCGTGACGCGCCCTAGGGTGGACAACCTTCCTTTTCCGGCCGCTTGGGCACTTCAGATCGTTCAGTGCGCGGTGAGGGAGGGTGCGGTCGCCTCGATTCAGGTCGAACTGACTTCCCGGGAGGCGCGGTTTCACTTCTACACATCCACCTTCACTTTGGCCGAGGTTGAGGAGGCGTATCTCGCCGAGAAACCCCACCAAAACATTGGACTGAGGCATCTGGTAAACGCGCTCAAAACGGTTGGAGAGAGGTTGAAGTCGCCCTTTCGGCTCACCATGCCGAAGGTCGACGAAGCTCTCGTTTGGGACGGTGAGAGCTTTCAGCGCACTCCGGTCTCCAAGCCCCCGATGAAGACCACGTTGAGAATCAAGAGTAGCTCGACCGACAAAAAAAGCTGGGTCGGAGGTCTGATAGAGAGAGCCGATTGGAACGCTGAGATTCAGAACGCCCTCAGACGCCGTTGCTACACCTGCCCGGTTCCTCTCATCGTAGACGGGCGGCGCCTGGACTCTCTACAAGCTTGTTGGGGTCACGGCTGGAGTCCTCGAACCTATCCGTTGGCGCTGGGTTTCGCCGAAGCTTCGATACCGGCCCTGCCGATCTCCCCGGGCACCTTTGAAAAGCGACCGAAGACGAAAGGGCCCGAGGTGGAGAAGGATGCCGCCGGTGCTATGGCGAGAGTCTCGCCACGCTCTATGGCGTCGGTCCCTTTTCTTGTGACCTATCACCTGGAAGAGAAGGACAGGACCCCGGGGGAGTCTCTCATCTATTGGGTGGAAGACGGTGTCGTAATCGAGACGGAGCCACTTTTGAAGGCCAGGTCCACCACCACGGTTGGATGTTTCGTGAATGCGGAGGGCTTGGACGTCGATCCCGCCAGACTAAACCTTCCCAAGAGTGCGGAGCGGGTTGAGCGAAAGGCTACGGTACGGCGCGCCGTGGCTGAGGAACTCCGCGAGCTTAAGGTGCTGGACGAATCTCTGGAAGAGTTGGCGGAGTCGGCCAGAACGAAAGGAAGCCTCAATCGCAAGGTCTTTCTGCTAGCGGGCTTCGGAGCGTTTTGGGTTTCGCCGGTGGCGGCGGTCTTGCTGGCGGGGGCCGCCTGGTTCAGTGGACGCTCCCCTGACGCGGGTATTCAGGGTCGAATCCGTCGCTATCGGGAAGAGATTGACGAACTCATGACCTTGCTGGAAAAGGAGTAGAATGTTTTCTTCGTTGCGTTCTTTCTCTTCCTGGCTTTCTTGAGGTAACCGAGTGGTAAATCACAGTAATCAACTTGACTCCTATTTCGAGCACCTCGTCGAAGACGGCACGCTTGACTCCAGCGGTGTCTTCACGCTCGACCCCAAGAAAGTCGAATGGAAGCTGGCCAAGTATCAACTGGCCGGTCCCGATCTCTACCCACTTTTTCTTCTGAAGGCGGCTTGCGCGGCCGGTTCGACGGGTTTCACCGTGGAGTACGATAAGGCTCTTCTTACGAGTCGCAACGAAGCGACTTTCTTTATCGACGGCCTCAACGTATCCGAGGTAGAGTTGAAGAAGGCAACCCTGGGTCAGGGTGAGGCCTTCGAAGCGGCCAAATATCTGGTCGTAGCACTATCCGCGGCTCGAACTTTCGGGTTGCTGGAGATTGTCAGTTCCGGTCTTCACGTTCGAGTGAATGGGGAGCAGGTCGTTTTTGAGAACGTTCCCGAGGAATCGGTTGGTGGTACTTGCTTTCGGCTCATAGGTCGGGATGTGTTCGACCCTCGTGAAGTTCTTCGGAAAGACGGGCGATGGAGCCCTTTGCCGGTGTCCTATCTGTCGCCGGAGCGTAGAAGAGGAGTTGGTGTCTTTGATTTTCCGCGAAACCCTCTCACAGCTGTCCTGGGTGCACAGTTTGCCGGTGATCCCGGGCCTTTTCGTTGGCGACGCTTTGTGGAGGTCGCCGACCAACCGGACCTGATTTTGCTGGCCTGGATGGAGAGCGGCACTTATCAGAGCTTCGGGGTGCATCGTGGAGTCAGCTATCCCATAGATTTGGAACTGCCTCCAGGGTTTCAAGCGGTTCTGCGCTGTGACGACCTCCAGATGGATTTGTCCTACTCCGGCTTTGTGGAGAACAAGGCCTTGGATTGGAAAAAAGCTTTGGCCCGAGAGATGGCGACATTTCTGGTTGAGGAAGTGGTGAGTTGGTCGGCCGATTGGTCGGCCGGCGATTTCGACGCCATCAACTCTATGATCAAGGCGTGCTGGCGTGAGGGCTCAGATTCCGAGGAATTGCGCCGTTTCTACGACTCCACGATGACCGAGTTTTTCCCCCTGCAGCCGAAGGGGTTGGAATACATGGTAGGCAGGCTCTCCCGCTTTGAGCTTCAGCATCAGGTAGATCTCTGTCTTCGAATGTATCGCCACGAAGTCATCAAGAGCCGCTGTTATTATCCCCTCACGGCGGTCCAATGGATTGAAGAGGAGATAGAATTTCGCAAGAACGCCGAGCGTGATTGGAAGGAAGCTCAGACAGTCCGTCTGTTACTCGGCTATCTTTTCCTCGAAAAGGAAGTTCGTTGGAACAGGCATCATGAACATCCCTTCTTCGACCTACTGGAGTCCTATCTTGGAATGTCTGACATCTCGGTCGACGGAGTGGAGTCGGTGGAAGGGGTTCATCCCTCCTGGTTGATGCCGCTAAAGCTCCATCACGATCAGGGGGTTGTTCGTGGTTACGCACCACTAGAACTTCTTTGCGCCCTGGAGTCTGGTCGTATGGAAGAAGCCTTGACGATAGCCCGCAAGAGCAACGCCTCCTCCATAGCTCCCTTTCGCAGAGTGTGGTTTCGGTTGATTCTGGATTTCTACGCCGGCAGGCTTTCCTGGGTGGAAAGTGTCCGGCTCAGGGCCGGAGCATCCTTCGCTGACAAGATGGAGGAGAGTCTGGTCAAAAGGCTCCGGGCTCTCCGAAACCGTACGCCCCACACGTTTGAAGACTGGGCGATATACCACGGCGTCTTTGAGCCGGGATTTTGGGTCCTGGCTGTCTACTACACCTGTCTCTGCAGAAAAAACGGATTCTCAAGTCACCGGTTCTGGTGCAAGGTGATCCTCCAGGCTTCCATCGGCTATCCCGGCGAGGACGGCTCTCTGGCAGAGAATCTGGCGGGAACGCTCCGGCTACCGCTAGGGGATGAGCGGTCGTAGCGATCCCCTAGCGGTAGCCGTTGGGACTTGCACCCAGGTAGAGTCGTCTATCCCGCTTTAGCGGCGTCGAAGTTCTTTTGCACTTGATCCCAGTCAACCACGTTCCAGAACGCCTCGACGTAATCGGGTCGACGGTTTTGATAGTTGAGGTAGTAGGCGTGCTCCCAGACATCGAGTCCCATCAGAGGTTTGTGGCCCATCATGATCGGGCTGTCCTGGTTGCCCGTGGATAGCACTCTCAGTTCGTCCGCCCCGGTCAACACCAGCCAGCCCCAGCCACTGCCGAAACGTCCGGTCGCAGCTTCGGCAAACTTTTCTTTGAAAGACGTGAATCCGCCGAAGGCGTTGCTGATCTCGGAGCTGAGCGAGCCGCTCGGCTGTCCACCGCCTTTAGGCGAAAGATGAGCGAAGAAAAGGGAGTGGTTGGCGTGTCCGCCGCCGTTGTTGCGCACGGCTGTCTGAATGTCTTGAGGCAACGAACCCAGATCACTGAGAAGCTCTTCCACCGACTTAGAGGCCCACTTATCGTGGCCTTCCAGGGCGGCATTCAGCTTGGTCACATACCCCTGATGATGCTTGGTGTGGTGGATCTCCATCGTGCGAGCATCGATGTGCGGCTCCAAAGCGTCATAGGCGTATTTCAGTTCGGGAAGTGTGTGGGCCATTGAAATAAATCTCTCTTTCGAAGGTAGGTCGGACGGTATTGGTCGTTCGTTTGGATTCACCTCGGATTTGTTCGCTTAAAGTGACAAGGATCACCGATTTTTGTTGTTGGTATCGCTGATTTGCGCTGGGATACAGATTAGATTAGGTCTATCAAGAAGAGATTGAGGCCAGAGAATATGAGTGACAGCATTAACCCCAGCGCTTTCGGGAGCGTTCGAACCCGCCAATGGGCTGAGAGAATCAACAATGCGAAGAGCGAGTACGCAAACAAAGGGATGCAAAAGGCGGGACGCAGCTTTCAGCACGGCAACAAAGCCGACAGAGTCGAACACTCCAAGAATATCAAGGATACTGCACCTCCGGAGAGTGGGCGAACCGAAATGAACAAAAAGGTAGGCGCTCTTGGATCTGGTCGCTGGGAAGCCGTTGGCTAGGCTCCTAGGTGCTCGCTGAAAGAACTCCCGTAAGAAGACCGTCGATGTTGGAGGCTGAGTAGCCTATCCGGCGCGGCGGTATTCTTCTTTCCGGAGATGAACGGGTCTTGTGCCGATGTTTTAATCACTTATGTGTTTCGCCGGGAGCACTCGCACCCGAAAAGACGCTGCAATAGCTCTGGCTTCTTCCTCGGAGAGAGCCCGTTCCCCAACCTCTACATTGAGAGTCCAAACTTCCCGTTCGAAGGGGAATACGAAATCGTACCAGGTTATGCCCGATGAGCTTGATACAAGCAATTCGCCCGAGTGATGCGGAGTTTCAAAACTACAGACACGGCCTCCCATGACGGGCAAGACTAAGACATCGCTGTGACCCGATAAAAATTGTTTGAACGAACCGGACCGGTGATAGACCCCGATAGCGGCGTGACAGCCGCGATAATTCCAAAGGTTTATCTTGCCGAGATCGGGAAGATACTCGACTTCCAATTCTCGGTCGTTGTCTGGTGTTAGCTCCCAACGATCCGACGAAAAAAGAGGCGCGTCGGACTCGGCTTTCTGCTTTAGAACAAGATGCTCACGGTTGCGAAAAACTCCCTTGAACAGGACGTGCACCACGGTCCCAACCCCTTGTTCAATCTTTTCCCAGAGATCTCCCACGCTGTCAGGGTTCGAGGTCCTCAAGCACTCAACCCCTCAACCGAAACCCCCCAGCCCAAATCCACCACTCCGACCATTCCCCCTCCCCCGAGAAACCCTCAAACTTAAACTCCTGATCATCCTGAGAACTCTCGGTAACCTCCACAATCGGAAACTCCGGCCTGGGATGCTCGCGTCCGGCCTTATCATCCAGCCAGACTACGGCCCGTTCCCCTTTCACATCGGAAAACACAAGGCTCACGCTATGGTAAACTTCGTGACCTGAATCGCGATGAACTAGCATATGAGCAAAACGGATGGTTAAGCTTGGACCGCTCCGCTCAACGCTCACTATCTTGGAATCGTGAAAGCAAAGCTGATCGAAGGCAAGATCGGCGAAGTCAGACACTCTTCATCAAGATAGAAAGATAGCGCTTGACCAGTCGAGCATCCTGATCTTCAAACCGCAATCCGTGCTGGAACTTCTGGTTGCGCTTGTTCTGTCTCACACTGCGTATCACCGCGGGCATCTCCAGGAAAGGCAGGGTACCCACGGGGTCGACCCTCAAGATGGTCTTGTTGCCCTGGGGTACGGCCACGCCGATCTCAATCAGGGCGCCACCGATGCCGAGATTGAGCAGTTCGCCTTCTCCCAGTTCGTCTCCGGCGGGAGTGGCCAGCACGGCTCGCTGCTCGGAGGGGACGCGGATGTGCTTTCGCTTTTCCTTGATTCGCCCGGGCTGAAAGCCTAGCTGCTGGAGGGTGCCTTTGACCCAGGAGGCCCTCATGTTCTCAGGGCTGTCGGCGAATTCCAGTCCGGCGTGAAATTTGTCGGAGAAACGCTTGGGTCGGGTCCAAACAACCCGGCAAACGATGGGCCCTCCCTCTGGACGGATAATGCGAACAGACTTTTTCTTGGGCAGCTTGGTGTCGGTCTCCAGTCTCAGACCCTTCAGTCCCATGTCGATCACAATCGCCTTCAGTTCGCCGCCTTTTTCCGGAAGAACGATGGCAGGCACCTTGCACTCCACTCGCACGATCTCTCGCCGCTCCTCAACCGGAGGATTGGAGCCGGGTAAAATCTTGTGAAAAGCACTGAAGACGTTTTCGAGCATAACTTGAGACCTTTACTTAGCAAGTTTTAACTTGATGTTGAAGAAATTCCTGCTCCACCACGACCCTGGCCGTCCTGAAAACGTTCGGCTCCCCGCAGACCCTCACTTCGCAGGGCCGGAAGCCCCCTCTCAAACTCCTCGGAAAGCGCTTCGACAAGAGACTGGGACCATTGTCGATAGCTGCTTTGCCGGTCGGCTCGAAGGCAATCTTGAGGGAAGGCCGATATCGTTTGGGCCACTTCGAGAGCGGTCTCGAGAGCCTTGCCAGGCTCACAGAGTCGGTTGACCAGGCCGAAGGAGTGGGCTTCCGTGGCGTCCACGGCTCGCCCTGTCAGAATCATGTCGAGCGCTCTCGAATGACCGATCAAGCGGGGAAGACGAACGGTGCCGCCATCGATCAACGGGACCCCGAATCGGCGACAAAAAACTCCGAAGACGGCTTCCCGAGAGACCACTCTCAGATCGCACCAGAGGGCCAGTTCGAGTCCGCCCGCCACGGCATAGCCTTCCACCGCGGCGACCACCGGTTTGGAAAGCAGCATCCGGGTCGGTCCCATGGGGCCGTCTCCCTCCGCCTCCAGCCGGTTGGTCTGCCCCCGAGCGACCGCTTTCAGGTCCGCTCCGGCACAGAAGTGGCCACCCGCACCGTTGAGCACCGCCACCGCGCTGTCGCTCTTTTCAAACTCACGAAAGGTCGCGCTCAGCGCGTCCGCGGTGGCCCGGTCGACGGCGTTGCGAGAGTCGGGTCGATCGATGGTGACGACCCAGACGCCGTCTCGCGTCTCCTGGCGAACACTCACACCAGCAACTCCAGCCGGTCTCTGAAGAACTCGCGAGCAATCACCATCTGATGCACCTCGTCCGGGCCGTCGGCGATGCGAGCAGCCCTGGCCCAGCGATACCAGCGGGCAAACGGCAGGTCGTTAGAATAACCCAATCCGCCGTGGAGTTGAATGGCATCGTCCAGGACCCGGCAGAGGGTGCGAGCGACTTCTCGTTTGGCCATGGAAGAGTAGGCTCGCACCTCGCTGTCTTCACGGCCCTCGGATAGCAACGAAGCGCAGTGAAGCGTCATCAAATTTCCGGAGTGAATGGCGGTGGCGTTGTCGGCAATCTTGGCTTGGACGGCTTGGTGTTGGGCCAAGGTTGCTCCGAAACTGCGGCGTTGAGTCAGGTATTCTCGGCACATGGAAAGGGCCCGGTCCGCCAATCCCAGCCACCGCATGCAGTGGGTCAGTCGCGCCGGGACCAGGCGCTTCTGGGCCAATCGAAAACCCATACCTTCCCCGCCCAAAATGGCATCAGGTCCGAGCCGTACCTTGTGGAAGCGAAACTCCGACTCGTGATGGTCCAAAAACTCGTCACCCATAACCGAGATGTTGCGCACCAACTCCACGCCCTCGGCCTGGCGGTCGACCAAAAACATGGTGGCTCCTTGGCGAGGATCGTCGCTGGTGCGCGCCATCACCACCAGAAAGCTCGCCTTGTCGCCTCCGGTGGAGTACCACTTGTGACCTTCCAAGACCCACCCGTCTCCGGCTTTGGTGGCCGTGGTTCGAAGATTAGAGGGGTCCGCTCCGGCCCCCGGGGCGGGCTCGGTCATGCAGAAAGCGCTGGTGATGCGTGCCTCCACCAGGGGGCGTAGATATCGCTCTTTCTGGGCCTCGTTGCCGACGGCCAGAAGCAGGTCCATATTGCCCTGGTCGGGGGCGTCGCAGTGGAACACCTTGGGCCCCACCATGGAGCGACCCATCTCGCGAAAGAGAGCCGCCATGCCCAAAATGCCAAGCCCCAGCCCGCCGAACTCTTTCGGTAAGTGGGGGGTCCAAAGACCGGCTTCTTTGGCCTTCGCGTTGAGGGCATGAAGGGTCGCCCGGCTCCCCTCGAGGTCTTCCTGGAAAATCGCTTCCTCGGCCGGCAACACTTGCTCTTCCATATAGCTCGCCACTCGCCCGCGAAGCTCCTGGAGCTCTTCCGATAACAAGATCACGATAGCACCGCCACTTCCTCAAATACGTCTTCGCCGTCCAACCACTTTTCGGTCACACCTTCAAAATCATCCAAAAGCAGCTTCACGGCCGCGCCCAAGACCACCGGACGGTCGTCGAAGCCCATGTCCTTCAAAGCTTGTCGTGCACCCGACAGCCGCATCCCGATAAATCCGAAGTAGCGGCTGAACATAGGGATATTCCGGTCTTTCGAGCGTTCCACAATGACCTTTTCGCAGCACCTCTTGTCGGTGGAATGGAAAGCTCGGCAGACGACGGGTCGGGCCTCGTAGACCCCGCAACGTTCCCCGGCGCCCAGAAACGGACACGGCTCAAAACACTCCTTGAGTCGCAAATGATCATATTCGTATGGCGCGATAGTCTGAACGTAGGTTTCCAGGAGTGGCGAGTAGTGATCCTTCAACCCGTTGTCGAGGATGTAGGCCGCCACCGAAATCGCTCCCAGTATGCTCACTTGCAGCGGTTGCCGACAGCACCAGGAACATCCGGCCGAGCATTCGATCTTGCCAAGGTCGGTCTCGCTGATAAACCTGGGGGCGACCTCCTCGGCGGTTTGACGAGTGCCTTGCATCAGTCTGCGGGCCATCTCGGATACCAATTCGCCGACGTTTTCGTGGGTTGGGTTTTCGAAGAGCGCGAGCACCTCCGAGTACTGGGTTTGGCTTTCCTGGTTGGATACCGATTGCAGGTCGCCACCCTTGGACTTGGCCAAAGATTTCATCGTTTTGGCTCGGAGTTTTCCGGCTCGTTTTCGGACGGCTCGTTTTATCAAGACAGGACCTCATTCGGGTCTTGGTTCAGTTGCTCCTCGAAAGACTTATTGGTCTTTGTCAGTCAGAAAAGCGCCTACTTGGGCTCCGTCGTTGTCAGCGTTTTTCCGTAGAGATTGTCGGCCACGAAGCTTCCAGCTCCCATCAGCGCGGAACCACCAAGTCCCAATGCCGCGCCTGGAAGATATCCGGCGAATAGGCTGACTGTGCCGGCCGCGTTCAAGGCCAGAGTGGTGGCTCCTCGCAAGGAAAAATCACCGGCGAATGTAGACGTTGCAGCCAGTTCAAACACCCCGAGGCTCGCACCCAGTACGGGAGTCCCGCCTATTATTGCTCCCCCGGCAGCCAAACGTCCAAGCTCTTTGATATCCGTCCAGTTTATGCGCTTCTCTCCGCCTATGCTGACCGATTCTGAGGGCAGCTGCGCAGATGGCTTCTGAGTCGTGGGCCGGGCCGAAGACTCGGGTCTGGAAGGGACGCGATTGGAGTGATTGAGTGTTGTCTGGATTTTCATACCTCTTACGATATGTCCGAGACGTTAAAGATCCGTCAAAGGGTTCGTTAAAGGGCGCCACGGCATCGAAAGGGTGTCGGAACCGGCGAGGCGGGTCGGTTTTCTCTCCCCTCCTTGGGAGCCTACTCCCGTTAATCCCCGTCGGTGAGTTCACTCAGCAGAAAGGCCCACTGATCGGCATACCGATCAGCTTTCTCCTCGGGAGTGGCCCCGGGCCCGTGCCCCAGATGCTCATCCACTCTCAAGTACACCGGGTGATCGGCTGTTTCCGCGTCTTGCAAGCGAGCCGCGAACTTGTAGGAGTGAGCCGGGTTCACTCGATCGTCGTTCTTACCGGTGGTGATGAGAACAGCGGGGTACTCCTTACCCTCGTCCACATTGTGGTACGGCGACCACGACATCAAGCTTCGCCCTTCTTCGGAGTTGCTGATGGAGCCGTACTCTTCTTTCCAATTGGCCACCGATGCTCTCGTATCGAAACATATCGTAGAGTCCGACGTCGCCCACGGCGGCGTCAAAAAGCTCCGGGTTTCGAGTCACGGCTACGCCGGTCACCAAACCGCCGTTGCTCCCTCCTCCCACCGACAGGGTGTCCGGGCTGGAGTAGCCGGCCTCGCTTAGAAACTTAGCAGCCCCGGCCACATCTTCGTACACCTTATGACGATTGACTCCCTTGGCTTGCTCGTGCCACTCCCGGCCCAGCTCGTTTCCGCCTCTGACGTGGGCGATAGCGTACACACCGCCCTCCTCCAGGAAGGGCACGATAGTATCCTGATATCCGGTGTAGACCGAGTTGTTGAATCCGCCGTAGACGTAGATGTGGGTGGGGTTTTGGCCGTTGAGTTCCAGGCCTTTCTTGTGGGCGATGGTCATGGGGACGGAAGTCCCGTCCTCACTCTTATACCATTTTCTCTCGACCGTGTAGTCGTCGGAGTTGAAGCCGGGAACTTCCGAAATCTTCACCGTCTCAACCTCGCCGGTTTCCAGGTTGAGTCTTTTCTGAACCCCTTTTTCAATCAGACTCGTCCAGTGAAGATCCGCCCATCCGTCTTTGACTCCGGTGACCGTGAAAGCGCCGGGCACTTCGCTGCGAAAGTCTCGAAGTTGCTCTCCTTGCGAATCGTAGAAAGCGACTCCCGGAGACCCGTTGTAGTCGTAGTTCACCGCTAGCGTATCTCCGTGACGCGCGACTTTCTTGATGACTCGCCCCGGCTCGTTTGGAATCATAGATCTGACACCGGGCTGACCTTGCGAAAGAAGCTCCAGGTCGGCTTTCAGGACTTGCCCGTTAGGAGCTTCCCCGTCGGTCAAGATGAAGACGTTCTTACCGCTTTGAGTGAAGCTCATCTCCCCTTCGGGTAACTCCAGCTTCCGCTCGTCTCCACCGGGAGTCACGAACCTGAGCGTCTCTTCTCCGTATTTTTCTCCGTTAGAGGTAAAGAGCACGCCGCCGCCATGCTCAACCATCTCGCCGTAGTGACCCAGGGTGTGCTTACTGATCCGGCTCACCTCCCGTCGTTCACTATCAAAAACAGAGAGTCCGAGCCGGCCGGAGGAGGGCCCCCGGAAATAAAGTTTGGTGCTGTCTTCGTTCCATCGGGCGTGTTGAGTGGTGCGGATACTGTCGAGATCCAAAACAGTTTTCTGCTCCTTGAGATCGAGGACCGCCATCTCTCCAGTGTCTTTGCCGTCCACTCTCTTGGCGAAGGCAAGGTATCGACGGTTCGGGCTGGGTTGGCTCCAGGCCAGGGTTTCGCCGTCGGGCCAGGTGTTGGGGTCGAAGACCACCCGGCCTTGCTGATCGGCCTCGGAGGCAAAACGGACGATTCTGAATTCTCGCTGACCCGGCTCGCGAATATACTGGAGTTCGAAGCCGTCTGAGGGGACGCGCTTGCTCACATATCCTTTGTCGGTGCCTTTCGCTTTTTCGGGCTCCAGAAGTTCCAGCAGCCTGGCTTTGATCTCTTTGTGCTTTGGATAGCTGTCCAGATGGCAATCGGTGCGAGCCATCTGGTCGCGCAGCCAAGTTTCCCTGCTCCCGTTATCCGTTTCCAGCCAGTTGTAATCGTCTTTGGCTTTAATTCCGTTGGACTCGAAGGTCCGATTGAGTCGACGAGTATCGGGGGTTATCGGGCAGGCGCGAATGTTCATTGGACCAGACTATCCGGTGGCAACGGCGCAGAGATGGAATCAGGTTTGACGCGAGCCGTTGTAAGTAACGTTTTTGTTACCGTTCAGTCGGCTTCTGGTCAGACGAGCAAGACACTTCCCCGGTGCGTCTCCGAACGACTGCAAGGCTTTGGACTTGAACGGGGACGAGACATGGTCATCATCACGAGAGATGAGCGCTCTACGGGGGCCCCCTCTAACCACTAATATCGGAGACTTTCTTCGTCAACGACAAAACCCGTTCGGCCCCGATTCGGCGTGCCAGACGCTGCAGTTCTTTCTCCAGGGCGCTTTCGCTAGCTCTGCTCTCCCACCAGCAGCCCAGGACTTCCAGCACGCCCTCCTGTCGGTGGTGTTTGGCGTCGAGCCGGCCTACGAAGCGGTCGCCGACCAGCATCGGCAAAACGTAGTAGCCGTATCGCCGTTTGTCTCGCGGTACGAAAGCTTCGAAGCGATAGTCGAAGCCGAAGAACTTCTGCAGCCGGTTGCGGTCGCGAACGAGGGGATCGAAGGGGCAGAGCAGCCGAAGCCGGCGGGGTGGATCGGGCGCCTTTTCGAGGACCTCGGCAAAGTCGGGACGCACCCAGTACTGTTGACCATCGACCGAGACGGACGGTAGAGAGTCCTGACACCATTGAGACAGCTCGGCCGAGCGAAAGAAGTACCAGAAGTTGGCGAGTTCCGTGGTGGTGGCGAGCCCCAGGCGTTGTAAAGCTTGCCGGCAAGACCAGGCCAAAGTCTCCTCGCGGCTCGGTTGCCGAGGTGCGGTGGGGATGACCTTTTCGGCCAGGTCGTAGACTTTTTCGAAGCCTTCCCGTCCGCGCACAGCCAGCAAGCCGGTCCGCCAGGAGTATTCGAGGGCGGTCTTTTCCGGAGTCCAGCCCCACCACGATTCGCGTTTTCGGCCTTCTTTGCGGAAAGCCGAGGTAGAGAGGGGACCTTCGGTCTCCAGTCGCTTCACGATCTCTTTCTGGGTCTTGACGGGATTGGTGCCCATCCGTTTCTTCCACCAGGCGTTGGCGACGGCGCTCTTCTGAAAACGCTCTCGCCGGACGTGCCAATGGGGCTCATGCTCGATCGGAATGAGACACGCGTCGTGGGTCCAGTCTTCAAAGAGAGCCCTTTCTCGCTCGAACAGTTTCTTGAGAAAGGGCCGCCGATATCCATCCCAGCGGGCGCCCAGGGTGAGATGATGAGCGCGCTCCAGGACGTTGATGGAGTCGAGTTGGACATAGCCTAAGTGTTGGATGATGTCTTGAACACTCTGTTTTTGGGCCGGTGAGGTGAGGAGTCCCTGGCCGTGGAGGATGACTTTTCGGGCTTCGCTTGGGCTGAGGTAAGACATGGCGGTGATTTCTATGCCCTCAGTCAGTTGTCCCCGCTGGAGGGCTGGCAGGAGGCTTCGCGTAAAGACTTGTTATGTCTACCCCCACAACTGAAAAATTCTCTCCGACGGGCTTTGCTCTTTTGGACAACCCGATCCTGAATAAAGGAACCGCTTTCACCGAAGAAGAGCGAACGAAGTTCAGACTGGAGGGCCTTCTGCCTCCTAAAGTGGAGACTCTGGAGGAGCAGCTCATCCGAGCAGAGCAGGCCTACGGAGCCGTGAAAACCGATTTGGGATGCCACGTGTTCTTGCGCGATCTTCAGGATACGAACGAGACGCTTTTCTATGCTCTGCTGGTCCGCAACGTGCAACAGATGATGCCGATCGTTTATACTCCCACGGTAGGTCTAGCTTGCCAGCATTTCAGCGATATCTACCGGCGGCCTCGAGGACTTTTTCTTTCCTATCCGATGAAAGGGAGAGTTCGAGAGATCTTGCGCAGCGCCGCGTTCGGGCCAGTCAAAGTGATCGTGGTGACCGACGGGGAGAGGATTCTCGGCCTGGGGGATCAGGGTGTGGACGGAATGGGTATCCCCATCGGAAAGCTATCCCTCTACTCGGCTTGTGGTGGGGTCGATCCATCCGGCGCGCTACCCGTGGTCCTGGACGTGGGCACCAACAATGAAGAGCGGCGGAGCCACCCGGACTATCTGGGCTGGAGGCACGAGCGAGTCACCGGCGACGAATACTACGAATTCGTGGATGAGTTCGTGCAGGCGGTAAAGGGCGAGTATCCTGATGTTCTGCTGCAGTTCGAGGATTTTGCCAGGCCCCATGCCGAGCCGCTCTTGCAAAAATACCGCGACCAACTCTGCAGCTTCAATGACGATATCCAGGGGACCGCTACGGTCACTCTGGGCGCGGTCCTGGCGGCGGTGGGCTCGCTGGGGCAGAAGCTGAGCGAGCAGCGGATAGCGATCTTGGGAGCCGGTTCGGCGGGTTGCGGCATCGCTGAACACCTCATTCGAGTGATGAGAGACGAAGGACTGAGCGATGAGGAAGCTCGCGAACGCTTTTTTATGGTGGACCGCTTCGGTCTGCTGCTCGACGACCAGGAGTTGACTCCCGCCCAGGAGAGATTCGCACGCTCGCGAGATGGCATCGCAGCCTGGGGCCTAGACGGTGAGATAGACCTTCTGAACGCCGTTAGGCACGGTCGTCCGTCGGTCCTGATCGGTGTATCCGGACAGCCGGACACCTTTACGGAAGCCGTGGTCAGGGAGATGGCGAGCCACACCGACCGGCCGATCATCTTCCCTTTATCCAACCCGACTTCTCGGGCCGAAGCCAAGCCCGCAGATGTCCTGAATTGGACCGACGGCAAGGCCCTGGTGGCCACCGGCAGCCCTTTCGACCCGGTCACCGTCGACGGCGTGACTCACCCCGTCTCTCAGTGCAACAACTGCTACATCTTCCCCGGAGTGGGCCTCGGTATACTGGCGGTCGGAGCCACAAGAGTGAGCGACGGGATGTTTGTCGCCGCTTCCCAGGCGTTGAGGGACTGTTCTCCGGCGTTGCTTGATGCAGCCGCTCCGCTGCTACCACCGCTAGACGAGATTCGCGAGACTAGCAAAAGGGTGGCTTTAGCGGTGGCTCGGCAAGCTCAGAAAGAGGGCCTGGCCAAGCTCCAGGGCGATGCTGAGCAGCTGGTCTCCCAAAGCTGGTGGGAGCCGGCCTACAAAGAGTCGATAAGCTCCACTTAGCGCAGGGCGATCGCCGACCAATCCCGTGCTTGAGGTAGGCCGAAGCATCGCCGACGGGTGTCATCAAGATCGGGAGAGTTGGGGGTAGAAGAACGATATCCTGGTGGGAACATCCTCGACCTCGCCAGAAAGCTCCGAGAGTGTCTTCCGTGACGAAAAGAACGCTGACTTCAGTTGTTTTGTTGCTAGGAGCGGCCTTTCTTCTGGGCGCCGGTACGAATCATTTTCGAAGCCCCTCCTTGCCGCTTTTTAAGGCCATGCCGACACTGTTCCCCGGTGAGATCTCTCTCGATGGAGCCTTCCTCCACTATCGACGCAAGGACGCGGTCTTCTGGGATGTCAGGACGCCTGAGGCTTACCGGGAGGCTCATCTGCCGGGGGCGTTGGGGCCGAACGAAGTGCCATCCGAAGGACGGATGACCATCGTCTACTGCAGCGGTCGACTCTGCCCCAAAGCGACGGAGAAGGCTGAAGACTTGCGCGAGCTCGGCTACCAAGACGTGTGGGTGCTGCCGGACGGCATCCAGGGATGGCACGGGGCCGGCCATCTGCTGCAAAGTGGTGACGAATGATCGCTCTACGTCTCTTTCTGGGACTTGTTTTCGTTGTTTCCAGTTGGACCAAGATTCGCTACCCTCGAATCTTCGCCGAGGCGCTCCTGGCCTATCAAGTCTTGCCGGAAAGTCTGGTCACCGTCGTGGCCGTGACGTTGCCTTGGTTGGAGCTTCTCGCCGGACTAGCCATGCTGTTCGGGTATCGCTATCGCGGCAGTGCCGTTGTTCTGGGCGGTCTGTCCCTCTTATTCGCGCTCGTGCTCAGTTCGGCCGTCTGGAAAGGTCTGGACATAAGCTGTGGATGCTTCGTGGGGGTGGAGTGGATGAAGGTGAAATGGTGGCATATCGTGGCCAACCTGGTCTTTTTCGGGTTGGCGGGAGCGGTTTTCTTCAGGGGTCCGGGGAGATGGGCTCTGGAGAAGTCGCCCGCTCCCAATAGCCATACTCCCCACCCTTGAACTGGCTCCCGAAGCCAGCGTGAAGTTCTGTAAGAACACCTGAAGCGCGGGCTGCATCTCGTGATGGAGGCGTCATCTCCTCGTATATCTCTTCGGTCATAGAACGACGAGCCTAACGACCATGCTGGGAAAACTCCCCGGGTGTGTCGAGTGTGCCCTCTCTCAGGCCGTCCACCACGCCTTCGACGCTTCGCTCGAAACAGAGTTGAACCACCTCGTCCAACTCTTTGAGAAAACGCTCTTTGGGCAAATGCCCACGATGGGCGAGTTGCTCTTCGAGTAGCTCCAGCTTCAGCTCCTCGGAAGAGAGAACCCGGTCCCACTTTTCCACGGCGTCCTCCATGGAACGATAACGAAGCTTGGGGTTGGTGACGATTTCCACTTGACCCCCGTCGTCGTGCACGGAGGTCAAACAGCCGCCGAGGACGAGCTCGGCCACCGCCATCCCGTAATGTTCTTGCTTCATTCCGTGCAGTCCGTAGCGATGAGAGCGCAGTAGCTCCTGTAGGCGTTCTCGACTAAAATCGAGCTCCAGGTTCAGCCAGTCGCCGACTTCGGCTTGCTTCTTTCGCAGCTCTTCCTCGTACCAGTCGGTGTTGCGGGAGCCGGCCAGAGTCAGCCCCACTTTGTGACCGCGTGCGCGCAAGCCGGCCACGATGTCCACCAGCTTGAGCCATTCCTTCTCGGGCGCGCAGCGACCGATGGAGAGAAACCTTTCTTCTCGCTGGGAGCCGTCGTCTTCAATCATCTCCGCCAAGGCCGGTGGATGTACTACCAGATAGTCCAGCGACGGGTAGCGCTCTCGGGTCTTCTGGCCGGTCCAGTTCGAATTGACCATGGTGAGGTTGTTGTAGACCCCCTGGTAAGAGAAGTTGGAGATCTGTCGGCAGAGGAAGTTGTAGAGCAGGATGACGTTTCGAAGGATCGCGTTTTCGTTCCAGCCGGGAGGCGCGTCAGGCCGGGGGTAAAGGTTCCACGGGTAGTGGATGTACTGGATGCACGGCCGACCGAGATCGTGTTCGTCGTATCCCGAGCAGACCAGGTCGTAGACATCGTTGGTGGCCAGGAGTTTCTTGGAGGCGCGCATCAGCACGTGGAGCTTCATCAGACCGTTTGGGATGCCGAGCTTGCGGGTCCAACTCAGGAGCTTCGAATCCACGATCATCGGTCTGATATCTCCCTCACAGAGAGTTGTGCCGTAGTATTCGTCAATGCGGGTAGGCTGGAAAGGCTCCAGGGTGAGGAGGTCGATCTGACCGTATTCTTTGAGCACGTCCAACATAAAAGCACCTACGCCGGGGCCTCCTCCGGGTGGTGAGACGGTGTGTTGGACAAATAAGATCTTCTTCACGAAAGCCCGTTGCTAGTTCGAAGGGCTAAGCTCCTCTTTGGCTTCGAGCGTTGTCAGAGACCCATAAAATGCGGCAAAAGCTGAAAGCAAAGCAACGCGGCAACTGTGATGGCCAGTAAGACATAAACAAAGTTCACGTTTTGATTCAGGCCTTTTCGTTCGGGCTCGGGCTTGCGCTCTTTCCCGTAGAGTTCGGGGTCGAATTCCGGTTCGATGCCTAAGTCGAAGTCCATCGCGTTCACCGCCTTTCGGATTATAGATTCGCTTCGAGGCACTTCACGCCTGTTATCGAGGCGGGTTGGGACCTATTGGTATGAGACTAGCGAATAGATGACCGCGCGTCCTGGTGATCGAGGATAGAAGTTGCGGGCGAACTGGAAACTCCCCATGCCAGCCTCAGGAAATAGGGCTTACCGCTTGGCTAGAAAGTCGTCCCAGTCACCCTCCAAGCTCATCTTGAGCTTGGGATATTTGTCTCCCAACGGCTTGAAGAGACCTCTCATCGTGGGGGTAAAGATCGAAAGCCCGTGACCTTCGCCGTAACTTTCCTGGCGGTCCATGAAGTTGGGCACGACTTGCGGCAGCAACTCGCAAACCTCTCGCGCCGATTCGGCGGCCGGACCTTCCCTGCTCTGACCGTTTTTAAGCACTTCCCGGCAGAAGCCGAAGAGATCGATGAGCTCTCGTTGGGGCTTGCTATAGCCCTGGGCCGCCCGCCCGTAGGAGCGAGCCGCGTAGATCATACGTTCCAGGCTGCTCTCATTGATATCGCTTCGCAAAAGGTTGTGGCCGAATCGATCCAGGGCATCCTTGAGTTTAGGCATCTGGTCAAGATCAATGGCCGAGATCGACGGTGTGCCCTCGCCAAAACACTCCTTGGCTTTGTCCACCAGACCGACGGCGGCGGTCAGTCCGTCCTTCGAATCGGCAATCTGCTTCAGAGCCTCGGCGTGGTTCCAGGGCACTCCGTACAGCACCGTCGGCGAAGCCACCAGGGCTCTGGCCACGTCGTGCAGCTCGTAGGCCACCTCCGCTTCGGCCATGTTGCAAGATTCGAAGGCCACCAGGTCGAGTTCGCGTCCGTGCAGGGCGGCCGCGTCTTCCAAAGTGCCGCGGAGTTCGGGCAAAGGCATCTCCTTGCCCTGGCCGTTCATAAGAACCCCGTTGTGGGCGTCGCCGTGGGTGCTAAACACGACGGCCACGTGCCGCGAAGGGAAGCTCTCAATACCCCACTTGAGAAAATCGGATATGGTGGCTCCCTGATGGATTTCGCCCTCGGGGGCGGCTACCGGGTCCGTCCATCCGCCTTTCGGATCGACCACGAAAACTCGATTGCCCTCCCAGTTCGAGGGTACTTCGACGGGCTTCTTCTTCCGAAAGAGGTTGGATACCGTGTGCTGAAGCTTTCGGCCGATATTGCCGGGCGCCCATTCGAGATCGCCGCGAGCGCAGAAAGTGGCGACGTAGCTGTCGTCGGGAGCACCGTTTTTGACCACATCCATAAATTGGTGGGAGGTGTTCTCCTTGAGGTCGTTGTCGCCGTTGAAGACGTAGAGAACGGTCCATTCTTTTTCCGGTCTCGAGGTGACCGGGGGATAGGCCTTGGGCGCGTTGAGCGCTGAGTTGAGCATACCCTCGATTTTGCCCGCCGGGTCTTAAAAAAGGCTCAATTTCGGGACCTTTCTGCTACCGCTGGTCTTGGGGCGAAGCGTTTGGGGTCTTTGAAGACCTCTAGGGTGTGAGTCATCGGGATTTAGGGAGCCGGAACAACCCTCGGAAGAACCTCGCCCATAAATCCAACTCGCCCCTGTTTCACGGACATCAAAGAAACGGTTTTCTGAGGAATGCGGCCCCCTTCGGAGTAAGAAATCTTTCCCGTGACCCCGTCGTAATTTTGAATCTCCGAGAGAGCCTTCAGCACCTTGGCGGGCTCGTCACTGGCAGCCTTTTTCACGGCTAGCACCAACAAGTTCATGGCATCGTAGCCCAGCCCGGCGAAGGCGTCGGGAGCCTCTCCGAATTTCACAAGATAAGCCTGTCTAAACTCCTGAACTTTCGGCTCGAGATTGTCCTCACCGAAGTAGGCGTGAGTGGTGAAGTAGATATCGCTGAGGTCGGTCTGCCCGTTCCAGATATCCGAGTCGTAGCTGTCTCCTCCGATGATGGCGCCTTTGAACCCGGCGTCTCTGAGGTGACGGACGGCGGGCAACACATCCTGCGGGCCCACCGCCAAATAGACCACATCGATCGGGCCGTCGGGTAGACTGATGGCGGAGAAATCGCTCTTCGCAAAGCTCTCCTCGGCTACGACCGTCCCACCGAGCTGCTTGAAGCGGGCTTGGAAATAGCCCTGTAAGAGCCGGGTGTACTCCATGGAGTCATCGTAAATGACGGCGGCCCGGTCTGCCTCCAGTCGCAGACTCGCAAATTCGGCTCCGATCGCAGCCTGCACGTTGTCGCCGAAGCAAGCCAGGAAGAGATAGTGAGGGACTTCTTGCGGGAGTTTGGGTGAGGTGGCACCGGAGGTGAGGAAAAGCCGCTTCTCCTGTTCGCACATCCTGGCCGCGGCCAGCACTTGATCGGTGTCCGACAGGCCCATCACGGCGGCAATCCCGGGCCTGCTTCGCAGATTGACAAGAGTACGCAGACCGGTATGTTCGACGTTGCTGTCGCCTTTCACCAAAACAAGCTCAATCTTTCTTCCGAGGGCTCCCCCGGCTTCATTGGCCTGCTCCACGGCGAGCTGAGCCCCCTTGTAGGAAGGTTGGTCCAACCCGCTCTGAGCTCCCGAAAGATTGAAAGCCCCGCCCAAGAGTATCGACGGCTCCTTCGCCAGCGCAAGGGCGCTCATCAGCACCAACAAAAGTAAGGTCGTACTCCTCATGTCGAAATGACTTCCATCGTTCCACGAGTCACACCAAACTGTTCGTGTACTCCGATCTTTTCCACGAGTTCTTGGTGGCTGATTTCGCCGTTCATCAGAGCTTGGTAAGACTGGAGAGTCACCAGGGCTTCTTCGAAGCTCTCGCGGACAAACTCCACCCGCAATCGAGAGACACCCATCTCCGTGAGACGCGGCACCAGAAAAGCGGCCGACTGAGCCTGAGCGTTAAAAACGGTATTGCGGCAGCCTACATCGACAATCACCGGGTGCTCCAGGTCGACCCGGTCTCGAAGCGAGACCTCGTGCTTTTCACAGGGCCTTCCGCAAGTTCGATAATCGCGCCCGTTGCTAAGCAGATGAGAGTAGACGCAGTGTTCGGTGTGAAAGGTGGGAATGTGGTGATGGATGGTCACCGTGACTCGGGCCGGATCCAGGGCGTCCAGCATTCGAAAGAGCTGATTTTGGTCCAGATCGTGGGAAGCGGTGATGGTGGAGAGCCCCAGATTCAGAAGATGATGCGCGGTGATGGAGTTGGTGACGTTGAGAGAGAAGTCGCCGTGCAACTCGGGGCGGTCGTCGCGACCGAGAAAGTGCATGAGTCCGGCCCAATGGCGAACCAAAACCCAGTCCGGCAGCAGTTTTTCGATCCGCCGGTCGTAAGCCTCTTCCCCCGGCTTCTGGACGCGCACCGTGGCCAGCCCTATCCGCAGTCCGGCCTCTCTCGCTTTCGAGACGGCGGAGTTGAGACCCACCATTTCCATCCAGTCCAGCTCCACGTCTTTCACTCCGGACGCCATCGCGGCTTCCAACTGGGCGTCGTTACGACAGAGTGCGACCAACCGGGTAGCCACTGATTGGCTGGGCTCCGTTCTAGCAAGAAGAGAGGGCAGATGCGGTCCCTCGTTCACCTCCCGGGGTTTGCCGGTTTCCAGCAGCGCCGTCAGTTGCTCTACAAGGCTCCGCCTCATCTCGCGGAGCTGAGCGAAAGGCAGGAAGAGGCCGTCGGAGAGCTTTGAATCAAGGGAATCTAAGCGAAACGGAGTGCCCCCCAAGGCCCCGAGCTGTTCGGATAGCACCTCCGGCGTGAGGGAGCTCTTGCGAGCTTCTTGCAGCTCGATCTCGCTCCGGACTTCGGCGCTCGCTCCAAACGGCAAGCGAGCAACGACTCGAAGCGCCTCTCCCAGCTCCCCTTCCACGGCGAGGGCGAGAGGTACACGGCCTTCGGGCTCCTGGATTTTCTTCACCACCAGTGCCGGGTCGCTGGTCACGTAGACCTCGGCACCAAGACTCACCTTGCGCAGGTTGGGGCCTGGTCTACCAAAGCGGAGACTCCAGTCGCGACCGGTCCGTCTCACGTCGAAGATAGGGCCTCCTTGCTCGTGTTCCTGGTCGTCGCCCTGGCGGAACACAACGCCCATCCCTTTCTCCGGCACGACCGGAGCGATCCCGGCTCCGGAGGCCGAATCCAACTGGCCTCCCAGGGGCGGGAGTGGGGAAGAGACGGCGCCTTCAGCACGATTGTCGACGGGCTTCACGCTTTCGACAATCACATCGTTGCCTCGAATCGTCTTGACCCGCCCAAGCAAAAGGCCTTGATGGCGGGGGGTGCGGCCCTCCACCAGGGTCTGATGATCGGGACCCGCCAAAAAGCCGTCGCCGAAGCCTCGGGAATAGACCAGGCTGAGGTCTCGCAAGTCGTCTGCCAGCTTATCGGGGTCTTGTTGACCTTGCCTGATCGCTTCGCGCCAATTCCGAAGGCTTGTCACCGCGTGATGGACGAAGGAAGGGCCTTTCTGGCGGCCCTCGATCTTCAGAGTGTGAACTCCGATTTCAAGCAGCGATTCGACCGCTCTGAATCCGGCTAAATCCTTCGGGGAGAGCAGATACTGCACGTCTCCCAGATCTTTCGTTTCGCCGTCTACCACGAGCGAGTAAGGCAGTCGGCAGGCCTGGGCGCATTTACCCCGGTTGGCCGAACGTCCGCCCCAAGCCTCGCTGGAGAGACACTGTCCACTCCAGGCCATGCAGAGGGCTCCCATGATAAACACTTCAAGCTCGAGATCCGTGCCTTCTTTAAAGAGCCTGATCTCGTCCACCGAAAGCTCTCTGGGCACGACCACTCTGGTCACCCCCAGAGTCTCTGCGAACTTACTGGCCTCAGGACTTGAAATCGTCATCTGGGTGCTGGCATGCACTTCCAGTTGAGGGCAGATCTTGCCGGCCAAAAGGCAAACCGCGGGGTCCTGGACGATGAGAGCGTCCACCTTCGAGCGAGCGACCTCAAGAACGATCTCTTCCACTCGCTCAAGCTCCGACTCAAAGACCAGAGTGTTCAACGCCAGATACGCGCGGGCACCCGCTTTGTGGATCTGAGAGACGAGATCGGACAGTCCGTCCAAGCGAAAGTTTCCGGCCCGAGCGCGGGCGTTAAAACCTTCGTCGAGACCGAAATAGACGGCTTCGGCACCGGCCGCGAGAGCCGCCTCCAGCGATTCTCGGTCGCCGGCGGGGGCCAGGATTTCGCAGTTCATCTCAAAGACTCCATAAAGCTCTCGATAGCCCAAGCCGACAGCCTTCCGGAAGGCCCGGAGATAAAGACGTCGCCACCGTGCTCCATCCAGGGGAGTGTCAGGAGATATCGAGGCACGCCGACTTGATCCAGTTTTTCGGAAAGCATTTCACTCTGCTTATGATACACCAAGCAATCGGCGTTGCCGTGAATGAGCAAGGTCGGCGGACCCTGCGAACCGACTCGATCGAGGGGAGAGGCCTCCTCATATCGACCGGGTTTTTCCTCCGGCGTGGCCAGTAGAAACTCACGGATCGCCTCCTGGGAATCGAGGACTGCCGGGTTGCTGGGGTTTTCGTAGCTCCAAACCATATCTACCGGAGGATAAATGCCCACAACGCCTTTGACAAGCTCGGGGTGAGTGTAGGATGCCAAGAGCGCGAGATGTCCCCCTGACGATCGACCCGCCAGAAAGAGGGGGATCTCCGGGTCGTAGGCTCTTTCAATGGCCGCACTGATGTCGTTGAAAGCTGCCGGATAGGGTGCGGTTCCGGAGAGCGTGTAGGTTACCGAAAGGACCTCGTAGCCTCGATCGGCGAGGTATTCGTAGAGGGCGGGATAGTCTCGTCGAGTGCCGTTTCTCCAGGAGCCGCCGTGGACAAAGAGCAGTCTGGCCCTGAGCTCATCATGTGGCTTGTAGCGATCCCACTCCAAATTGCCCTCATATTTTTCGGTGTTACGGGTGTGATTGCGTCGCTCCCCTAACGTGAGGGGATATCTGTCGACCTGCCGAGGGAAACTTTGGCGCCATTCGCCCGGGAGTTTCTCGGCAACTTGGACGGCCTGAAACCAGGGAGTCAAGACCAGAATCAAGAGCAAAGCGAACACGCCGAATCCGGCCTTGGGGTGGAATCGGGCCACGTAGGCGGCCAGCGGAATCCCAACAATCAAAAAGGACCAGCCGATCTCCGGAAAAGCGACTCTCAGAAACCACTGAAACTGATGCACTGCGGGGAGATAGCTCAACACTCCCACTACTACCAGAAAGACCAGAAGACTCAGGCAAACCTTTTCTGAACCGGTCACCTACTTGAAAAGCTCCTGCAACTCCCATCGATCTAAGAACATACCGCGACACTTCGGACAGATATCCACCGTCACGTCGTGATGGCGGTACTCTCTCAACTGGTCCACGCAACGCGGACAAACGCGTTCACCGTCCCTCTTCACTTTGCGCGAATCGTCGAAAGTCATAGGCTGGAGCAGGTGTTGCCCGAGAATATCCATCTTCGCCAGCTGCTCCGGTTCGTCGCGATCCAGCCAGAGTCCGTCGCAAAACCGGCATTCGTCTATGGTGATGGTGCCGATCTCCACCGGGCGCATCTTCTCCTGACAAGCGGGGCAAAGGAGGTGTTTCATAGCTCCCACTTTCGGCAGCGTTTCCTCAAACCTTTGCACCGATAGCCTGAGCTACCCGCTGTCCGTCCATGGCGGCCGAGACGATCCCGCCGGCATAGCCTGCGCCTTCACCGCAAGGAAAAAGGTTGTCGAATTGCGGATGGCTCAGGGAGTCGTCGTCGCGGGGAATTCGAACCGGTGAACTGGTGCGCGACTCCACGCCTACCAACACGGCATCGGGATGGAGAAAACCGTGCAACATCTCCCCGAACTGCCGGAAGCTGTGTTTCATAGCGTCGGCCATGCGAGCCGGAAGAAGCTCACTGAGGTCGAGCGAGGCGACTCCCGGCGCGTAGGAGACTCGAGGAAGCTCCTTGGACACACGACCTTCCAGGAAATCGACGAGCCTCTGACAGGGGGCGCGCTGCGAATCATCCCCTTTGAGTTCGAAAGCCCGCTTCTCGACCGAAGCTTGAAAGGCCAATCCCGCCAGGGGTCCGTGCTCATCCTCGAAGGGTGCCAACTCGTCCTGCTCCACGGCCGTCACGATCCCGGAGTTGGCCCAGCGAGTGTTGCGTTTGGAGGGCGACATCCCGTTCACCACGATCTCTCCCGGAGCGGTGGCGGCCGGCACGATAATGCCTCCGGGACACATGCAGAAAGAGTAGACGCCGTCTCTGGCCAGGCGATAACTGGCCGCAGGCAGATACTCGTCTCGAGGGCACTGTCGATACTGAATCTGGTCGACCAGGGTCTGGGGGTGCTCCACCCTCAGTCCGAGAGCAAACGGCTTGTTTTCGACCGTGATCCCTTTCCGGTGAAGCATGTGGAAGATATCTCGAGCCGAATGGCCGGTGGCCAAGACGATAGCTTCTCCGCGCAGAGACTCACCGCTGTCGAGGATGACACCCTTGAGCTCTCCGTCCGTAATCACAAGGTCGGTCACGAGACTCTCGAAATGGACCTGGCCCCCGAGATCGATAATCGTTTGTCGGAGGGTTTCCACGATGTAGGGGAGCTTGTCGGACCCGATATGAGGGTGAGAATCGACCAGGATGTCGTCTTTGGCCCCGTGGTCCACGAGCAGTTGAAGGACCTTCCTGATGTCGCCTCTCTTCACCGAGCGAGTATACAGTTTCCCGTCGGAATAAGTGCCCGCTCCGCCTTCGCCAAAGCAGTAGTTGGAATTCGGGTTCACCGTGTGTTTCTGCATGATTGCTCGCAGGTCGTAGCGCCGGTCTCGGACGTCTTTGCCTCTCTCCAGAACGATAGGACGTTTACCTAAAAGAAGCAGTTCCAGAGCACAAAAGTAGCCGGCCGGGCCGGCCCCCACGATGAGGATATCGCCGCTGAGCTTGTCCGGAGTCTCTTCCATGATCGGAGACGGCGGCGGTGGGGCCGCACCCTCCCAGACATCCAGGCCGAGAACAATCTTTGGGTCCCCTCGACGGGCGTCGACGGCTCGCCGAACGGGGACCACTGAAATCTTCGAGGGGTTTTTCTTCAGCTTCCGGGCGCAAAGTGTGAGAATTTCTTGCTCGTCGGCAGCCTGAGCGGGGGTGAGCTTAAGCTCTATTCTGCGGGGTTTCACACTGCACTAGTGCAACGTCCTCAAAGATCGCACCTGCCCAGCGGTCAAGCTACCACGAAGGGCAGGAGGTTGACGACAACCCACACGGCCAGGGCGACTGAGGTAATCATCTGGGCTGTCTTGTACTGCGCGAATTTGCGTTCGGCAATTTGTGAGATGACGTAGGTTCGGTGTAGCATCGCTTCTTGACGGTCTTCGGCCGCCGAGCCCAAGAAGGCGTGTCGGAAGTCTGTGCCGGTCTTGTGCTTGCCGATGCATCCAAAGAAGAGAAAATCGTTGCGTTCCCAGTCTTCGGAGACGCGCTTTCTTCTCACATTGTGGTTGCGAGGTGTTTCTTCGCGACTGGAAATGACCTGGAAGCAGTAGTAGACGGCGGCTGAACAGAGAGCCACCGAGAGGAGCTTGAAGGCTCCCAGGTCTCCGCTCGCGGGTAGGGCCGCGACGGCCGCGATCAGAAGGGAGTTCAGGAGAATGAGGCTTCCCGCTTTGCTGTCCGCGAATTCCACCAGGCCCTGATTGTAGTTCAGAATACCCATGAGTTCGGAGAAGTCGGGTCTATCCTGTTTCGCCCTTTCACGGCGGTAGTCGAAATCGGGTGTATTCAAGAGTTCTTGTTCAAAAGTTAAAGTCGGCATACTCGCATAGTATGGATGTCGCATATTCTCATCAGTGACATGGCGCACATTGTGAATTGGATCACATGGGAGTATAGTACGCTGGTGATTTATCTGGATTACGCTGCCACGGCGCCGATGCGGCCGGAGATAGCCGAAAAGGTACACCAACTCAGCCTCCAAGAGCTGGGCAACCCCTCTTCGCTACACCGCGCCGGTACCAGGGCTAGAATGGTATTGGAGCACGCGCGAGAGCGTGTCGCGGATTCGTTGGGCGCGAAGGTGGAGGAAATTCTTTTCTGCTCGGGTGCCACGGAAGCGGACAACCTGGCCATTCTCGGCGCGGTAAACCACTCGGACACGAGACAGCAGCATCTTATTTCAAGCCAGATCGAACACGCCGCCGTCTATGAGACGGTGAAGCGACAGGAGCAACTGGGCCGCGGAGTCGACTGGCTCCGGGTGGATTCAGAGGGCAGGGTGGAACTTGAGCATCTGGCGGAGTTACTGGAAAAGAACCCCCTGAGCCTGGTTTCGGTGATGATAGCCAACAACGAGGTCGGTACTCGTCAGCCGGTGTCCGAAATTGGCGAACTTTGCCGCCGCCACGGTGCTCTCTTTCACGCCGACGGCGTTCAGGACCCGAAGACCGCGCGCTCTCTGATCAAGGACGGCCTGGTCGACCTGGTCTGCCTCTCCGGACACAAACTGGGCGGTTTGCACGGCGGACTGCTCTATGTCCGTCAAGGGGTGGCTATCAACCCACAGATCGTGGGCGGCTCTCAAGAAGACGGGCGACGCGCCGGCACTTCCGAAGTCTG
>Ga0207914_100153_pt1 | contig 35767 bp, 31 predicted proteins | sample DeeseametaMP2497_FD_184171 | JGI IMG/M metagenome (GOLD analysis project Ga0207914, IMG submission 184171) | Marine microbial communities from East of Antigua and Barbuda, Atlantic Ocean - MP2497 (SPAdes) | ecosystem: Environmental > Aquatic > Marine > Oceanic | place: East of Antigua and... | reverse complement strand
CCTGCCGATGGCGAAGTCGATGCCGAGGGGCATTGCCTCGGCAATATCGAGATATTCGCGGGACGCGCGGTGCGCTGCCGCCCGGCGGGTCTCAAGACCACCTTCTCGAACTGCTGCAAGGACAAGGGCAAGATCGTCAAGGACGGGATGGGCTCGTCCATCTCGTCGATCGGCACCAAGATCGCGGTCGCCAAGGGCGTCTTCACCGGCATGAAGGCCGCCTATGGCGCGTTCAAGGCCGGCGCGACAGCCGGTCAGGCCGCGAGCTCCGGCGCGAACGCGATCATCGTCGGGATCGATCCGACCTCGATCGCCATCAGTCTCGCGATCAACTTCATGATGGATTTCCTGCTGTCCGGTTGCGACCAGCAGGACATGGAAGTGGGCATGCTGCGCGGGTCGGGCATGTGTCACGAGGTCGGCACCTACTGCTCGTCGAAGATCCTCGGCATCTGCGTGCAGAAATCCAAGGGCCATTGCTGCTTCAACACCAAGCTCGGTCGCATCATCCAGGAGCAGGGCCGCCCGCAGCTCAAGAGCTTCAATGGCCTAGGCTGGGGCACGCCGAAGAACCCCTATTGCCGCGGATTCACCCCGGAAGAGTTCCAGGCGCTGGATTTCTCCAAAATGGACCTTTCCGAATATTACTCCGAAATCGAGGCCCGCGCCCAGGCCGACATCCAGATCGACATGAAGGACAAGATCGATGCCTATATGCGGGTTATCGGCCAGTAACGCGCGCGTCCTCACCGCGCTCGCCCTGCTGCTTCCTCACTCCGCGCCGTCGCACGCGCAGGACGCCCTGCCGCCGGTGAACGCCAGGGAACGCGCGCAAGAGCAAGGCGACGCGGCGATGGAACGGCTCGAGCACGCCACCGCCGCACGAAAGCAGGAAGCCGAAGCGCGCGGACCCACGGCCCTCCCCACGCCCTCGCCTGAAACCCGCCGCCGTGCCTTCGAGGGTCTGCGCAAACGCGCTCCGTCGCCAGCGATGGATGCACGCGCCCGGACCGCACTCGACAAGGGCAAAGACGCGATGGCCGCTGAGCGCGACACCATGGCCAGACGGCTCGGCCAGGCGCTCGGTCTCGAAGCACCCGACATGGAGGCGGTGGCCGGTATCACCACGCCTCCGCACGCCAAGGGCTGGGTGCCGGTGCTGTTCGTCTCGTCATCGATGCCGGTGACGACATTGCGTACTTATGCCGGGCAGCTCGAACGGGTCGGCGGCGTGCTGGCGTTCCGGGGAATGCCCGGCGGCCTCACCAGGGTCGCGCCGATGGCGAAACTCTCGGCGGAAATCCTGCGTCATGATCCGGGCTGCGAAGGCCCGGCCTGCGCGATGCGCGATGTGCAGCTGATCGTCGATCCGCTGATCTTCCGCCAGCACAGCGTCACCCGCGTGCCGGCGCTCGCCATGGTGCCCGGCGATCCGGCGCTGCCCTATTGCGAGCGCGAAGATGATGCTCCGCGCGCCGCGCATGTCATCTACGGCGATGCCGCGCTTTCCGGACTTCTCGAAGAATATGCCCGCCTCGGCGGCGACAAGGAGGTCAGCGATGCTCAAACTCGCCTTCAGGGCCGCTAGATCCGGTTGGGCCGAACTGAAGCTGCTGCCGCTGAAAGCCGCGGTCGCGCTCGGCAGTTCCGGCCTCGGCCAGCCACCCCGACCCGAACAATTGTGGAAGGCGTTCGGGATCGTCCTCCCGGTCGGCTTCATGACCTGGTGGGCCATTCCCCAGGCGACCATCGTGATGAGCCCGTCGATCGACGCCTGGCTCGTCCGCAAGGCGCCGGGGCCGATCCGCCGCGGCGATTTGGTATCGTTTACCCTCTCGCATCCGCTCGCCGGTCCCAGGCCGGTCGATGTCACGAAGATGGCGCTGTGCCTGCCGGGCGACCGCATCGACTGGATCGAGAAGCCGTCGTCTGCATCTGGCCCCATGCATCCCGGCGCATGGGATGGCTGGTACTATTGCAACGGCAAGCTGCTCGGCATCAGCAAGCCCTATGGGCACAATGGCCAGAAGCTTGACCATTGGCGGCCGTTCTATCCGACGATCCCGCCGGGCATGATCTATGTCGGATCGTCGCACGCCAGCGGGTTCGACAGCCGCTACTACGGCCCCGTCGCAATCGAGCGGCTGAAGCGGATGGAGAAGCTGCTGTGATCCGCGTCGCCCTCCTCATCGTGGCGGTGTTCCTGCCGATCCTGCCTGTCCATGCGCAGACCGGCGATCAGCGCACCGGTTACTGGTGGTATCAGGCGCCGCCCAAACCCGCCGACGATGAACCCGATCCCGACGCCCTCAAAAAGCCGGTGATCCCGCCGATGGTCGAGCTGGCGACATGGACGCCGCCCAAGATCAGGAAGCTGATCGAGGAGCAGCGCGACTACGCGGCGACCGTGCTGACGGTCGATGCGGTCGCGGATTTCTGGCGCCTGCAGGACTTCGCCCGGCGCAAGGCCCGCGCCTTCGCCGGCGTCACCCAGATCGCCATGCTGCAAAATCCCGAACTCAACGCCAAATCGGCGAACCCGATGGTCGGCGAGGCGCGCGATCAGCTTTCCGCGCAGAAGGATCAGGTCCGCCGCCAGTATCTGCGCAGCCGGTCCAACGAGTTCGCGCTGGTTATGTTCTCGCGTTCGACCTGCGGCTACTGCCGGGTCCAGTGGCCGATCGTCCAGCGCTTCCAGGACGAGATGGGCTGGCAGGTCACGCTGCAGGATATCGACCGCAAGCCCGAACTCGCCCAACGATTCGGGGTCGAGGTCACGCCGACAACGATGGTGATCCGGCGGGGAAGCCAGCAGCGCATGGTGATCGCGAGCGGGGTCGAGGCTTATCCCAACCTCATCCAGATGGCCTATCAGGCCGTGCGCCTGCTCGCGGGCGATATCCGGCCCGAACAGTTCCTGACCGGCGCGGGCGAGGAAGACGGGTTCTTCGACGCATTGGCGAACGGGCCGGTGTCGGCCACCGATCCGCGTGTCCTCGGCGGCGATCTGGTGGACGTTCGCATGGGACCCCGGCCATGATCCGCTTCGCCCCCATCGTGCTTGTGGCGCTGGTCATGGCGAGTGCGCCTGTTCAAGCGCAGGCGCCGACGCGCGAACAGGCGATGCGCGCGGCGATCCACCCGGTCGCCACCGACGCGGAGATGCGCCAGTGGCTCGCCCGCGTCCCGATGACCCGCGACTGGCCGCCCGACTTCGCTGAAACCATGAAAGGCCAGGCTTCCGCGTTCATCGTCGAGATGAGCACGGCGCCAGGTTGCATCCCCTGCGCCGATCTCTGGACCCGGCTTGGAACCCTGGGACAACGCTATGGCTGGAAAGTCCGCACCATCGGCAGCCAGGAAGCGATGCTGCGCTCCGGGCGCCTCGGCCTACCCTGGGTGGGGCATCCCGTGGCCTGGGTCCGCCCTGTTGCCGATCAGGGTCGCATCATTCCCGTCGCAATCGGCACTGATCATGCGCCCAACCTCGCGCGCAATCTCTATCTCGCCGCCAAAATGCTGACCGGGGTGAAACCCGCTGTCGGTGTGCGCGGCATGGCCAAGTTTACCGGGATCGTGGCCGCGCCCACGCCTCCATCCTCCAACAGGGCAAGGAACTGACATGGGGAGCCAGACCCTCGCCCGCGCAAACGAAAGCTGCCCGCCATGGCAAACCCGCGCCGCCGCCTGACCCTGCTCGCCGTGCCTCTGCTGGCAGCCTGTTCCTTCGCCACGCCCGCATCCGCGCAAAGCTGGGCCGAGAGCTGGTTCGACAATGTGACCTACACCAGCCCCGGCTCCTTCGAGGACCAGACCCGCGGCTATATCACCGCGGGCGGCATGTCGGGCCGGATCGACGTCCATAACGACTATCTCATGTCGGTCACGCTGCCCAAGGTCCGCGCGGGCTGCGGTGGCATCGACATGTTTTTGGGCGGAATGAGCTTCCTCGATCCCGACTATCTCGTCCAGAAGCTCGAGAGCATCCTTCAGGCTGCCCCGGCGGTGGCCTTCCAGTACCTGCTGGAAACGCTGGACGAAAAAATGGGCAACATCATCTCGAAGATGGAGGCGGCGACCAATTTCCTGAACTCAATCCAGGTCAACGATTGCCGGCTTGCCAACCGCATGGTCCAGATCGCCAGGGGCGATGATAATATGTCGGGCATCATCGAGGAGATGACCGGCTACAAGAGCGTGCGGGAGGGCTTTTCGAAGAGCTATCAGCATAGCCGCGAGAAGATCCAGGCGAACCAGGGCAACCCGACCGAGGATTTGCGCGACGCGCTGGAAAACTGCCCGGCCGAAGTCACCGATATCTTCAAGACCGGCTCGCTCCTCGCCCATGCCGCCGCGCGTGTCGGGGCATCGGATTGGGCCGGCGTCATGCGCGCCCGCGTCGGCGACGTCTATATGCGCTGGGACCCGGCGGACAAGGTGCCGCTGTTCACGGCCATCCCCGCCTGCGCGCGGCAGGACACCGAGAGCGTCGACGATTTCCTGACCGGGAAGGTCCAGACCCGCGCGATCGCGGTGCCGCCGACCTCGGCCGACTGCTCGACCGACGGCAGCGGCAAGGGCGCGCTGATCCTTGCGCGGGAACGGATGGAGTCGATCGCGGTCAAGATCCGCACGCGCGCGGCGCTGACGGCGGAGGAGCGGCAGTTCGTCGCCAATGTGCGGACCCTTCCCGTCTATCGCCTGCTCGAATGGGGCGTGCGCCAGGGGCTGGTCGAGAGCGTGATCGGCGATACCGACGAACTGGTCGCGCTGACGCTCGCCTATCAGATGCTCAACGATTTGACGCGCAGCATAGATTTTGCCGTGTCCAATGCCGAGCGCGGCGTAACCGCTGCCGGCGCGGCCGATCCCGGCAGCGCCCGGATCTGCCAGACCCGCATCCTCGCCAAGGGTATCGAACAACTCGCCGGGCTGCGCGACGAGGTGCTGCGCCAGCGCGCGCAGATGCGCCAGTCCTACATGGCCGCGCTCAACCAGGCGAACCTGTCGGCCAACTATGCCGGGGTCGTTCGCCAGCGCGACCGCGATGCGCGCGACGCCGCCGGCGCCGCCGCCAACCGCAATCGCTGATGGAGGGCCGCGTCATGCACCGCCTGATCCGCTCGCTCTCGGTCCTGATCGCTCTCTTCGCGGCCAGTCCCGCGCTGGCGATCGATGCGAGTTTCCACACCTATGACGGCTTTGCCGAGACGGTGGACGCCTTCCGCCTCGTCTCGATGATCTTCGGTGACTCGCGTTACGAGACATTGGTGCTGATCGTCGCGGTGGTGGGCATCGCGGTCGGCGTGCTGCTCGCGAGCATCCGTGGGCAAGGCATGGGCATCGTCGCCTTCGGCTTCCAGATGCTGATCGGCGTCGGGCTGTTCGTCGGCCTGGTCGCGACCACCGGCACGGTCCATGTCTATGACCGCGTGCGCAACGCCTATCAGCCGGTGGGCGACGTTCCCAACTTGATCGTGCTGGTTGCGGGCATGACCAATATGATGGAACGCGCGCTCGCCGAGGTAATCGACGACAACACCACCGATCCCCATGCCAAGCTGGAATTTGGCGCGGGTGGCCACAGCTTCGACCTGTTCCTCAATGCCGCATCCCCGCGCGGGCCGATGACCGACACCTTCCTCGATGCGACGATCAAGGACTATGTCCGGCAATGCTATCCGGTCGCGCGCGTCTCTCCCGCCTATGGGGTCGACGACGATCAGCTGTTCCGGACAGCGACCGATCTGCCCGCCGCCTTTGCGGCGATGGCCGGGCCGGCGACCTTCAGCACCGTGTTCACCGCGACCGACAAGGGCGGCACGACGGTGAGCTGCAATGAGGCATGGGAGCATATCTCGACGCGGCTCTCCGAACCCGCGCTGTTCGACAACTACGTCGCGCAGGTCTGTACCCGCACCGGCTACGACATCAGCAACGCAACCCAGCTTCAGCGCTGCCGGTCCAACATCGGCGAACTTGGCCAGATGATGATGGATACGCCGCTCTCGCTCCAGCAGTTCCTGACCAACGTCATGCTCGGCAGCACGGTGGGCGATGTGCTGTTCGAGGATAGTCCGGCAACGGCCGCGCGCGTCATGGCCAATCGCGCAGTCGTCTCGTCCGGCCTCGCCACCATGTCCACGGCAAACGAGTGGATGCCGACCATCAGGGCCACGGTGTTCGGCATCATGCTGTTCATGATGCCCGTCGCGCTGCTGTTCATCCTCACCCCGATCAACCTGCGCGTCGCCAGCTTCGCCCTCGGCCTGTTCGTGTTCGTGGCGCTCTGGGGCGTAATCGACGCGGGAATCTATCAGCTGACCCTTGGCCGCGCGACCGATGTGCTGGCCGAGATGCGCGCGAACCATGTCGCGGCCAATGCCTGGATGCTGGCGCCCTCGTCCGCGATGAAGGCACTCGCCATCTTCGGAAGTTTCCGCACCGCGTCCGCGGGCCTCGCGGGGGCCTTCGTGTTCACCGTGTTCCGCTTCTCGGGCAACGTGTTCACGTCGTTCACATCGGGCGCGCTCGGTGTGCAGGGCCAGGGCACGGCAGCAGCCGCACCGCTTGCGACTAGCGAAGGCTATGCCGGCGCACTCGAGGCGCAGGCGGGGGCCGCGGGCACCATGGCGCGCCGGGGCGCGGCCTCCAACTTCGGGGATTTCGGGGAACGCTCGGCCTTCGGCGCCAACCGGGCGTTCGGTGCGGCGAGCAGCGTGCTCGGCGAACATGGCGGCGGCGCCAACGGGACGGCCGCGTTCGGCATGGGCAAGCTCGATGCGGCGCGCGAACTGGGCGGCCTCTCCCCTGCCCTCACCGGCCGCAGCCTCACCGATCCCGCAACCGTGCGCGCCGTGCGCGACAATGCCGTGACCGGCGCGATCCATAATTTTGCCGAGAAGGATGCGCTGCGCAGCCTTGGCACCGGCTATTTTGGCGAGGGACAGTCCGGGGAACGTTCGTTCGCCGCCTTCGCGCAGAAGATGGTCCAGTGGAAGGCGTTCGGGGATACGCGCGCCTATGACATGATGCTCTCAGGCGCGCAGCAGCATTTCGAGAGGAGCGGCTACGACCAGAAGGATGCGGTGCTCAAGGCCTCGACGGTGATCGCGCAGGCATCGGCCGATCCGACCTTCGCCAAGCTCATCGCCAACACCTTCGACCAGGAGCAAATGCTGCGCAATGATTTGACGGGCGCTCAGATTCAGGTCGGCGCGATGGAAGGACGACGTGATTTTGCCGGCGACAATGTAAGGGGGATCGAGCGCGGCAATGTCTCGACTGAGCAGGCGCACCGGACCGGCAGCAATGAGGGGCAGCGCAACGCCGCCTCCATGCTCGGTCTCTCCGTGCAGGAAACCTCGCGCCGCATCGCCTTCATCAACGCGCTATCTGGTGAAGCGAGGTCAACTGCCATTTCGCAGCTTTCACGGGCGACGGGTCGTAACGAGGCGCAGACCCTGCGCGCGCTCGAAACCTACAATGCCGCCGTGCAGGTCGGCACCGCCGATGGTGCGACCGCTGAGGCAGCGCGCGAGGGCACAAGCGTCTATGGCCGCACCCGCGAGGCGGCGGGCTACGATTTTGCCGAACGGTCGGGCAAGCTCGACGCGCAGCGCGAGGTCGGTCATGACGGCACGCGCTCGGCGGCCCGGATCGGCGAGCAGCGGCGGCAGGCCGACAATGCCGGGTTCGCTGAAGGCGCGACCGCCGCGGGCATGTCGGTGCGCCAGGCCGCGCATCTCGACAGTTTCATCCGAACGCTCAGCCAGGGCGCCGGCAATCAGGTCGATATGGCCGAAGGCGGTGCCGCCGGGATTGCCGATCGCGCCCGCAACGAACGCATGACGCGCATCGTCGACAATGAGCGCCTGACCCGCATGCAGAAGCTGCTGGCCGACCATGGTGTCGACATGTCGAAACGCGAGATCGCCATGGCGCAGAATGGTGATCTCAGCCTCAATCTGACACCGGAGACGGCGGCGCAGATGTGGCGCGGCGGGCTCATCAACGAAAGCCAATTGGGCGCGGTCGCCAATGGCGGACGGGCTCGATTCTCGTTCGCGGACAATGACGTCCTCGTCTCCAGCTCGGTTGGGTTCCAGCAATCGGCACGCAACGACACCTCTACGCGGTTCGAGGCGGGCAAGCAGGCAGGCCCTGATACCATCGAGCATTTCCTCAGCAGCGGCGAGCAAGGCCAGGCGATGATGCAGAACTGGTTGCGCGGCGGGTTCGAGATGGACCGCCACGGCAATTGGAGGCTCAACCCGCAAGTCGCGGATACGCTCACTCGTGACGTTCAGGCGATCATCGCGCAGACCGGATGGCAGCGTGGGCTTTCTCGGTCGGCGCAGGATCAGGTCACTATGGGCACAACGGTCGGCGGCAACATCGGCGCTTCGGTGGGCGCCCATGAATCGGAAGCCATTGGAGGTCGTGGACAGCCCGCTGGCAAAGGCCAGCAGACGAGCCAAAGTCAGACCTCGAAGGGTCGATCCACGTCTGGGCGCATAGGCGGAAGCCTTGGTTTCGAGAGCCGTGATTTTGGAAGCACGACTGAGAATGCTCAATCGAGTCTCGATATAGTGAACTACGGCGTTCGAGAGGCCATCTCCGCAGCAGAGCGCGCCGCTGCCCGGTCCAGCGATCCAACTGCGACTTTTTCGCGCGAGCTGTCGGATCGCATCCTTGGTCCGGACGGCATGCGTAACCGCTACCTCCAGGATGCGGATTCCGGGCGAGCCACGTTCGACATCACCGGCCCTCTCACGTCGGTCGAACAGAACTCCGTGCTGAATAGCGGGCGATTCTCGACGGACATCGATGGGAGCCCCGGTGACGGCGATAGCAGCTTCAAAAAACGTTGATACGCGCACCGTTATTAGGGCTTATCGGATTACCGATCCATAACGGCCCCGATCTTGGATCGAAAATATTGGTACTCGCGTGGAGGTCTTCCATGTCTTGCTCATGCTCTTCCCACAACTCGGCAATCCTGGCCTGTGCCTCATCGGAAAGAGGAGCAGCGTCGCCTTGCGATGCAAATCCCGCCACCCACTGCTGTACATAGCCGACACCCAGCACCATGAGCGCGGTCAACGGAAAGAACGGGACATTGAGGAAGCCAGCAAGAGCGCCGTCGTAGAAGGCCTCCAGCGGCGCGATCTTCGTGGACGCCGCCATGCCGATCCACCATAGCGGAATCGCGGCCCACCACGCCTTCGCATACCAGGGACGCCACAGCCAATCGGCTGCTTTCAGCTGGGCCGCTGCGGGTTTGGTTGCCGGCATGTCGACTGCGGTAGTCATCGCTAAATCCTCGCGGGAGGACTATAGCAGAAATCTCCGCGCACGCCATAGCCCGCACTTTGCAAACTTGTCTTTTTGTCGCACGAGCGTATATTCGAGACAGAAAGGACGAATATGGCCAGCACCGCCCCTATGTCTCCGCGCGCGGCGCGCACTGCCCGCGGCATCGCAAGCAGCGACACGCTCAGGCGCAAGGCGTTGGAGAAGCTGACGCTCGCGATCGCCAGGGCGGTCGAGGCAGCAAGCGACGACACGCTGGCCGACATAGTCGGATCGGAAGATCTTCGCCATGCGCTGGCCATCGCGCCGCGCGACATTGCCCCGGAGTCTCCTGCGGACCTCGAAGCCATCAGGAAGTCCCGCGAGCGCACGGCGCGGTTCCGTGAGGACATGGCGCAGCGCGCCGGCGGAATGTACGATCGCGATCATGTCGCGGCGATGCTGGGCGTAACTCCGGCGGCTATCGAAAAGCAGCGCCAGCGGCGGCAGATCCTCGGCGTGCCTTACGGCTCCCAGATTAGATATCCGGCTGTGCAGTTCGCTAATGGCGAAGCGGTGAGCCACCTGAAACGCGTTCTGGAAGCCCTCGGCGATACCGATCCATGGGAGCAGCTCATGCTCCTGACGACGCCCGTCGAAGGCTTTGGCGACGGTAGCCAGACCTTGCTGGAGCTGCTGAAAGGCAAGCCGGGCCAGGATGATCTTCGCCAGATTATCGCTCTGGCATCGGCATGGACGGCCTGAACGAACGTGGCCGGCGTAACTCTGCGTCGCATCAAGCCGGGTGCGCTGCTCCACCGGATTCATCGCCCCGAACACGATGCGCTATATTTCGGCCCTGAAGGTCCGGCGCCGACGTTTCGGTTCGATGCTCCCGACGGCAGTTACAAGGTGCTTTACGCTGCGCGCTCGCTAGAGACCGCCTTCGGCGAGACGCTCGTCCGGTCGCCCCATGTTCCTTATGTGACTTCGACGGCAGTGGAAGCGCGGGTGCGCAGCGAACTCGCGGTGACGCGGTCGTTGAAGCTTTATCCGCTTATTGATGCGGGTGTCTCGGCGCGCGGGCTGTCATTCACCGATCTGCATGGAGACGCCTATGCCAGGACGCAGGAGGTCAGCGCGTGGGTCCACGGTAACACATCGGCCGATGGCATTCTCTATACCTCGCGGTTCGACAACCAGCACTGCGTTGCCCTGTTCGATCGGGCGATCGACGCCGTCGTGACGACGCCTGCAAGCAAGCTCGCGATTTCTCCCGCCGAAGCGACGGCTCTGTCCGAGCATTTCGGCAAGGCATATGTCGAGCCGTGAACCTCTTGGCCTCGCCGCTGATCCGGAACGCGCGTGCCTGCACCCAACATCGCGCAGGTCTCCAGTTGAAGGGAGCCCTCCCCACCCCCCCAAACCTTTCCGATTCTACGCCCTCGTCTTACCCAACCTCCACCCTTCCGCGCTGCTCGCCAAAAGAGTCCGAGCCGAATTTGCCGCTTAATCCTCTCTCCCGCCAGGGCAGCGGACGCACCGCGGAGCCTATTCACGCGCCGGCTGGTCGCCGCCCTCGGGGACCGTACTATCTTTGTCGTGGTCATCAGGGATGACCTGAGCATCGACGATCGCACGCGCGACCAACTCCGAGCGCCTGAAGACGCCGTAGCGCTGCTTCGCTCTCGTTATGAAATACCGCACCGTGGTTTGGGCGATCCCGAGGATCTGGCCGATCTCCCAATCGGTCTTGCCGAGCGCGATCAGCGCCGTGCATTCGGCCTCGCGGCGCGTAAGCCGGAGAACATTGCGGTCGTGCATGGCGTGGTGGAGATAGAGGCCCGCCTTGAACGCGAAGCCCGCGATGATCTGGAGTGTGGTCATCAGCGATGGCGTGATCTCGATCGGCTCCGGGCGGGCGAATGTGCATGACGCATAGGACACGTTCGGGATGTGCAGCGGCACGGTGATGCCGTGAACGATCCCGTAGCCCCGTGCTTCCTCGAATAGGGCGTGCTGGTGCTCGGTAAGCTCGACGAAGTTGCCGATCTCGTCCCAACCGAACGGCCGATCGAGAAGTTGGCTCACTTCATAGACCGGGTCGATGATAAAGCAGTGATTATCGATATAGAACTGGACGAATTCCGCCGGATAATTGGTGACCACCATCGAGCGCTCAACCAGCCGTGGAAGACCGCCATGTTGGACCAGCGCAACATAGGGAAAGCCCATCGGAAAAGCGGCATCGGCAAGGCCGTCGCGCAGTGCCTCGATCGAGGTTGCCATGCTGAAGCGGGAGAGCGCTTCGCGCAGTTTGGCATCGACATACATGGCATCCTCCTTACGGGTCACTGCCCCGTCCCGCGGCAGCACGCGAGCAAACGCACCAGAAGAAGCCGTTTGTGATACCCGCCGAATATCAAAGTATTTTCGGGTACACATAACAGCATTATATACTTACTGATCGAATGATTAATGGCAGAGAGTTAAAATAGGTACTGCGCGCTCGTCTTGGACCTGATCTCCCCAGCACTGACACCGGGTGCAAGTTCGACGAGTTGAAAGGATGAATAGTGATCTGGGCGCTGGAAAACGGCAAGGTCAGTGATGATCATGTCGACCACGTTGCGCCCGGTCAGCGGCAGGGTACAGGCAGGGATAAACTTCGGGCTGCCGTCCTTGGCGCTGTGCTCCATGACGACGATGATCTTCTTGACCCCGGCGACAAGATCCATCGCGCCCCCCATGCCCTTGATCATCTTGCCTGGGACCATCCAGTTGGCTAAGTCGCCGTTCTCCGACACTTCCATGCCACCAAGCACGGCCAGATCGATGTGCCCGCCACGGATCATTGCGAAGCTCTGGGCGCTGTCGAAATAGGCCGAGTGCGGCAGCTCGCTGATTGTCTGCTTGCCCGCGTTGATCAGATCGGGATTCTCTTCCCCCGCATAGGGGAACGGGCCGATGCCGAGCATGCCATTCTCAGATTGCAGCGTGACCGTCACCCCTTCGGGCACATGATTGGCGACGAGCGTCGGTATGCCGATGCCGAGGTTGACGTAGAAGCCGTCTTGCAACTCGCGCGCGGCGCGTGCGGCCATCTGATCGCGATCCCAAGACATCAGGCGGTCTCCCTTTCTCGCACGGTGCGGAATTCGATCTTCTTGTCGTAGGGCGCACCCACGATCATGCGCTGGACATAGACGCCCGGCAGGTGGATGCAGTCGGGATCGAGGCTGCCGGCGGCCACGACTTCCTCCACCTCGACCACGCAGACCTTGCCGCAGGTTGCGGCCGGCACGTTGAAGTTGCGGGCCGTCTTGCGGAACACGACGTTGCCAGTGGTGTCGGCTTTCCACGCCTTGACCAGGGCGAGGTCAGCGAAGATGCCGCGCTCGAGGACATATTCCTGCCCGTCGAATTCCTTCACCTCCTTGCCCTCGGCGATCAGGGTGCCGACGCCGGTCTTGGTGTAGAAGCCGGGAATGCCCGCGCCGCCCGCGCGCATGCGTTCGGCCAGGGTGCCCTGGGGGCAGAATTCCACTTCCAGCTCGCCCGAGAGGTACTGGCGCTCGAACTCCTTGTTCTCGCCCACGTAGCTGGCGATCATCTTCTTCACCTGCCGCGTGCGCAGCAGCTTGCCGATCCCCTCGTTGTCGATGCCGGCGTTGTTGCTGGCGAAGGTCAGGTCCTTCACCCCGCTGTCGCGCACCGCGTCGAGCAGGCGTTCGGGAATGCCGCAAAGCCCGAAGCCGCCCGCGCAGATTGTCATACCATTGAACAATACGCCTTCCAGCGCGCCTGCGGCGTCAGCAAACAGTTTATTCATGAGTCGTGCTCCAACCGCTCGACGATCATCGCGATCCCCTGACCGCCGCCGATGCACATGGTAATAAGAGCATAACGCCCACCGGTCCGGCGCAATTCGTAAAGCGCCTTTACCGTGATGATCGCACCGGTTGCGCCGACCGGATGGCCGAGCGAGATGCCCGAACCATTGGGGTTTACCTTAGCGGGGTCGAAGGCAAGCAGCTTCGCAACTGCGCAGGCTTGCGCTGCAAAGGCTTCGTTCGCCTCGATCACGTCGATCTGGTCGAGGGTCAGCTTTGCGCGATCCAGCGCGATCGGCACCGCTTTCACCGGTCCGATGCCCATCCGATCTGGTTGAACGCCGGCGTGCGCCCAGCCCAAGATGCGCGCCATCGGCTTTAAGCCCCGCTGTTCGACCGCCTCGGCCGAGGCTAGCACCAACGCCGCGGCGCCGTCATTGATGCCCGAGGCATTGCCCGCCGTCACCGTGCCGTCCTTTTTGAACGCCGTCTTAAGCTTCGCCATATCCTCAAGGCTGGCGTCGGCGCGGACATGCTCGTCCGTGTCGAATAGACGCGTGCCCTTGCGGTCCTTCACCTCGATCGGCAGGATCTGCTCACGGAAACGCCCTTCCGCCTGCGCGCGGGCGGCCCGCCGATGGCTTTCAACCGCCAGTTCGTCCTGCATTGCTCGCGTGATGCCATGGTCGGCCGCCACATTCTCGGCAGTGACGCCCATGTGCATGCCCTCGAACGGATCGGACAGTACGGCGAGCAACGCGTCGATCATCTGAACGTCGCCCATCTTCTGACCGAAGCGCGCCGCCGTCACATGATGAGGCGCACGCGTCATCGACTCCGCGCCGCCCGCGACCGCGATGCCGCATTCTCCCAACGCGATCATTTGCGCGGCCGAGACGATCGCTTGCACCGCCGAGCCGCACAGCCGGTTGAGGGTAAGCGCCGGCGCCTCGATCGGAACGCCTGCCTCAATCGCCGCCACACGCGCAAGATAGGCGTCCTTTGGCTCGCTCGGGATGACATTGCCCATAACGACGTGCTGCACGGCGTCGGGCGCGAGCCCGGCGCGCTTGACAGCCTCGGCAATAATGAGCGCGCCGAGCCGGGCAGGCGGAATGCCCTTGAGGCTCCCGCCGAAGTCTCCAATCGCGGTGCGAACGCCTGATATAATGTAGATCGGATTCATTTCGAACTCCTCAGCGCGGCGCCATGCGGAGCGCGCCGTCAAGCCGCACCGATGCGCCGTTCATGTAGCCGTTGGTGATCAGGAAGAGCGCCGTATCGGCATATTCCTGCGGCCGGCCCAGGCGCTTGGGAAAGGGCACCGTCGCGCCCAGCGAATCCTGCACGTTTTGCGGAAGGCCCATCAGCATCGGCGTACCCAATATGCCGGGCAGGATGACGTTGCAGCGCACACCTTCGCCCATCAGGTCGCGGGCGATGGGCAGGGTCATGCCCTTCACCCCAGCCTTGGAGGCGGCATAGGCGACCTGGCCGATCTGCCCTTCCTCCGCCGCGACCGACGCGGTGTTGATGATGACGCCGCGCTCGCCATCTTCCAGGGGATCGAGCGTCAACATGCCCGCCGCCGACTTGGCCGTGCAGGCAAAGGTGCCGATGAGGTTGATGTTCACCGTGCGCGCGAAAGTCGCGATGCGGTGCGCGACCGTTGCGCCGGTCTCCTTGTCGCGGCTGGCGGTCTTTTCCCCGGTGGCGATGCCCGCGCAGTTGACCAGTACGCGCTCCTGGCCATGGGCCGCGCGCGCCTTGGCGAAGGCCGCGTCGAGCGACACCTCGTCGGTGACGTCGACCGCGCAGAAGGTCCCGCCGATCTCCGCCGCCACCGTTTCCCCGCGCTCGGCATTGAGGTCGAAGATCGCGACCTTCACCCCCGCCGCCGCGAGGGTGCGCGCGGTCGCCTCCCCCAGTCCCGATGCGCCACCGGTCACAACAGCAGGAATATTTGAGAGTTTCATGCCGCCTCGCACTTTCTCCAGATGTTGAGCGGAGCGTATCGAAACGCCGCCGCATAAGAAGGTCACTCGTATTGCACCGCCCATACGCCCTGGCTGCGACACAAAATTAGGCCGCGTAACTGGGCGCATAAATCGACAGGAGCCTGTTCGCGCTAGGAGAGTTCAAAGCCCTCATAGTCATTATAGGCGACTTCCTCGCAGCGCCGCCGATAGTCCGGCCCCCCGCCGACATAGACGAGGGTGCGCCGGACGACGCTACCGTCAGGCTTGTGCGTGACCTTGATCCACCATGCATTGGTGTCCGCCATGAGCGTCCGCGCAAAATCGGCGTAAACCGCTTGCGTCCACCGGTCCTCAGCAGTCTGCGCAGGCTCGGAGCAGGTCAGGCCCCGATCGCTCATATAGGTGAGCATCCGTGTCACCCACTCGGCCTGGAGAGCCCCGCAAACACCGACATTGCAAAATGCCGAGCCGTTGTGCGGGCCGACAAGAGTGAAGAAATTCGGGAAACCGCGCGCCTGCAGCCCGAGATAGGTCGAAGGACCGTCCGCCCACGCGTCGATCAGCTTCCTGTCGTCTTTCCCGCGGATGTCGATGCGGTCGAGCGACCCCGTCACGCCGTCGAAGCCGGTCGCAAAGATCACGACGTCCAGTTCGTAGAGCTTGTCTCCGGTCTTGATCCCTTCGGGAACGAATTCCGATATCGGATCGGTCTTGATGTCGACCAGATGGACATTATCCTTATTGTAGGTTTCGTAGTAATTGGTTTCCATTGGGACACGCTTTGCACCGAAGGGATGATCCGTCGGGATAAGCTTTTCGGCGACGTCCTGGTTTATCACGCGCTGCCTGATCTTGCTGGCGACGAAATCCGCCAGGAACTTGTTGGATTCCTTGCTCAGCAGCAGATCGCGAAAGCCGCTAAGCCAGATTCCATAACCGGGCTGATCGTAAAGCTCTTCGAAGAATTCAGCTCGCTCCTCTGCCGAGACTTCGGATGCCTTGCGCGTATCGCGATGGTAGGGAAAGGCTGTCGGGGTGGTTTTCACATATTCCAGAATCGTGGGATACCGCTTGCGAATGAGGTCCATGTCCTCCCTGCTCAGCGGAGAATTGCCGAGCGGGGTGCACCAGTTGGGCGTGCGCTGGAACACGAAGAGATCCTTCGCCGTTTCGGCAACGATCGGAATGATCTGAACACCCGTGGCCCCTGTACCGATCACGCCGACCTTCTTCCCGGTGAAATCCACATTCACCGGCTTGCCATCGGCATCTGTCGGCCAGCGCGAGGAATGGAACGCCTCTCCGTGGAAACTATCGATCCCCTTGTAGTCCGGCATCTTCGAAGCAGACAGGGGGCCTGTGGCCGAAATGAGATAACGGCAGGAAATGTCCTCGCCGTCATCGAGCCTCAGATTCCAGATACTGTTATTTGTATCATATCGAGCAGAAACAACGTTCGTGCTGAACTTATACAGCTTCCTGACATCCATTCTGTCAGCGGCCGCGTTCATGTAGCGCAGCATCTCGGGTTGGGAGGCGAAACGCTCGCTCCATTCCCAGTCAGGCAGAATGCCTTTCAATGCGAAATAGCCATAGGCATAGCTTTCCGTATCCAGCCTGCATCCCGGATAGCGGTTCCAGTACCAGGTGCCCCCGACATCGGGAGCTGTCTCAATGCCTAGGACACGCATACCGGCCTGATCGAGGAGATAGGCCTGATATATGCCGGTTACCCCGCCGCCGATCACTACGGCGTCATAGTTGGGCGTTTGCTTTTGGTTCATTTCGGTCAGCCTCTCGAAATACGCGCGGGGAAATGGACCCCAAGCGAACTAAATGTTGATCCCGGCATATTGCGTGCAGGCGGCGTGGTGCGGATGGGCAGGTTGATAACGGGACGCTCGCCGTAATCGTCGGGCGCGGTGCGCCGAGCCCGCTCACCGCACGGATATCAGCCCGCCATCGACGGGAATGAGCTGGCCGGTGATAAAGCGCGATCCGTCGCCCGCCAGGAAGACCAGAACCGGCGCCAGGTCTGTATCGGCATTGCCAAATTTGCCCCCGAGCGGGATCTGTTCGGCGGTTGCCTTGTCATGAGCGGCCAGATCCTCCGGCGACAGGGCTTCGCGAAAGCGCTCGTACATGGGCGTCGCGATATAAGGCAGCACCGCATTTACGCGAATACCGCGCTTTCCCCACTCACGGGCAACGCTGCGCGTCCATGTATGAACTGCGGCTTTTGACGCACCATAAACGGCGTTGTTGATTTCGGCGGTGAGGCCGGATTCAGAGCCGAAATTTATGATCGCCCCGCCATTCGGCATATGTCTGTAGGCTGCGCCGTTTGTGTATATGGTGCCATTGACATTGATATTGAAAATCCATGCCAGCGTGTCGTCGGGCACGTCATGGGTGGGGGCGTGGCGGTGAACGCCAGCTATATGCGCGAGGACATCGAGTCGGCCCATTTTCGCCACGGCGGCGTCGAAGGCGGCATCGACGGCGGCGCGGTCGCCAACGTCGCAGGCGATGAAATGGGCCTTGCCGCGGCCATCGGCGTTGGCCCTGTCCACGGCGGCATGGCCACCTTGGAGGTCAAGATCCATGGCGAAAACTTCGGCCCCTTCCGCAACGAAGGCGCGTAGCGCGGCCGCGCCGATGCCCTGCGCGCAACCGGTCACGACGATTTTCTTCTGGCTCAGGGTCATGAATCCGTCTCCATCCTAATTCCGATCACACCCGCGGCTTGTCTGCACGATCTGCAGCCTTCCCTATCGAGCAGCGAGTCTGCGTCTGATTTGACCATAAGCCTAATCATAATTAGGCAGATATGCAATAGCTGTTGCGCGCAATGGCAGCGCTGCGCGGCTGGAGAAGCCTTCCTCGTCGGCGGCCATGCACTGGCAGGAAGGTGGCTATTGTGAGGACGAAGTTTCGAGAATGGCCGGACGTTGCTGCGCGATTTATTGAGCCAGTTCAGCGGCTCCACGCCCCGCCAGAAGATCGGATTCCTTGAAGAAGCCTAAGATGTATTAGGCCGAACTCTGCGCCTATCGCCCTTTCCACTCAGGCATCCGGCGTTCTTTCCAGGCACGCATGGCTTCCTGACAATCTTCGGTTCGGGAATAGAGATCGATGAGCCGGTATCGTGCGGCCAAAGCGCCCTCCAGGCTGGTATTCAGCCCATCAAGCGCCGCTTGCTTCGCGGCTTGGGACACCAATGGCGCACAGCCCAGGATTCTATCGATCCAGTTCTGGACGGCGGCATCCAGACTTTCGAACGGTACGACCTCATTGACCAGCCCGTATTGACCGGCTCGCGTCGCATCGAGCGTTTGGCTGGCCACGATCATCGCCATCGCGACATGATGTGGCAGTTGCCGGATGGCGCGATGGACTACTCCGCAATGGTCGATGATTCCCGCCCGCGCTTCCGGAAGACCGAAACGCGCATTGTCGGCCGCCACGATGATATCGGCGCACATGGCCAGTTCGAAGCCGAGCCCCAGCACATGGCCGTGAACGGCGCAAACCAGCGGCTTTTGGAGGCGTTGCAGGCGCCCACCAATGCCGGTCAGCCCTCCGCCAAAGGAAAGGCCATCTTGCCCCTTGGGCGGAGCGGCAATGTCTCCGCCCGCGCAGAAGGCCCGCTCGCCCGCCCCGCGGAGGACGGCGACCCTGATATCCCGATCGCTGTCGATCCGCTCCCACGCGGCGGCCATCGCCCGGTCCATCTCATCGTCGATGGCGTTGAGCGCGCCGGGGCGGTTGAGCAGGACTTCCGCGACATGCCCCCGCACACTCAGTTCAATGGACGCCATGAGATAGCCCCGCCGAACTCTGGTCAGTGCGCCAGCATGCCCGCATCGACGAGATGCTCGGAGCCGGTAATGTAGGAGGATTCGTCCGAAGCCAGGAAAAGGACGAGGTTCGAGACTTCCGAAGGATCAGCAATCCTGCCCAGGGGAATTTGGGCCAGCGCTTCCCCGCCGACTTCATCGGTCGCTTCCACCATCATCGGCGTCTGAATGAAGCCCGGATGGACCGAATTGACCCTGATATTATGCTTGCCATACTCCATCGCCGTCGCCTTGGTCATGCCTCGCACGGCGAATTTGCTGGCTACATAGGCAAGGCTGGGAAAACCATAATTCGCGGCCATGCCCGCGATCGACGAAATGTTCACGATCGAGCCGCGCCCGGCCTGGACCATCACCGGTAGCACGGCGCGCATGCCATAGAACACGGAATCCTGGTTGATCGCGCAGACGAGATCATACCCCTCATCGGTCAGATCCGCAGTGGTAGCCATTGGCCCGAGAATGCCGGCATTGTTGACGAGAATATCGATTGTGCCGAAGCACTCCACCGCCTTCGCGACGATCACGTTCCATGCCCCCGGCTTCGTGACATCATGGGGCAGGAAGATCGCGCAATCGCCCAGTTCATGCGCCAGGGCAGAGCCCGCTTCCTCGTTCACATCGGTCAAGACCAGTCTTGCGCCTTCCCGCGCAAAAACGCGGGCGTGCGAGGCTCCCATGCCGCGGGCAGCCCCGGTGATGACGGCTATTTTCCCATTGAGACGGCCCATGCCAGCTTCCTCTCTTCGAATTCTTCGAATATCGCCTAATCGTGATTATGCTATATGGACTTTATCGACATGCCCGTCATTTATCAAGGCGATGGTGGTATGCAGGGCCAAAACGATCGCTATCCACATATATCTCATAAATACAGTAGCTTGTTGTGGCCAGGCGCTGCCGAAAGGGCTTTCGCGACCGACTGACGCGCTATGCTCAATTCAATCTTGTCATTTCATGATCATCAGGCTAATTTGTATTAGTCTAAATCGCGCATGGGGAGGGCTGTGGCGAGCCAGCGATGCTCGTTGAGGTGAATGGTCCGGAAATGCGGCTGGCGGATACACAGCCGACCCGTCCGCCGTATAGGTCAAGGGCGATATTCAGCCGAAATGCTCGCGAGCGATCGGCGCAGTATCACCGTAATACCGAAGCCATTCTTATTTCTCAAACCGATGTGGCCCCAAAGGCGGCCATCGCTCCATCCATGAACCAAGAGAGGATGCCGAAATGAACAGTGACACCTTGCCCCCACCCGTCAGCAAGCCCCGTGCGCCGCGCCCGGATTATGTGCCGGTCGAACTCGTGCGCGAGGTCGACGCCTATGCCCTCGATGGCCTCGAAGAAGGGGTGCAGGAGGCGTGGAAGCGCGTGCAACAACCAGATACGCCCCCACTAATCTGGACTCCTTTCACGGGTGGACACTGGATCGCGACCCGCGGCGCCGTGATCGATGAGGTTTATCGTAACCCGGACCGTTTCTCGAGCCGAGTTATCTGGGTGCCTCGCGAAGCCGGCGAAGCCTACGACATGGTCCCCACGAAGCTGGACCCGCCGGAACATACGCCGTACCGCAAGGCGCTCGACAAGGCGCTTAACCTCGGTGAGATCAGGAAGATCGAGAACGATATCCGTGCCATCGCGATCGAGTTGATCGAGGATCTCGCGCCTCGCGGGCAATGCGATTTCGCAAAGGACTTCGCCGGAATCTTCCCGGTGAAGGTTTTCCTCGCGCTGGCGGACCTGCCTATCGAGGACGCGGCGAAACTGGCTCCGCTGGCGAACGAAATGACGCGGCCCTCCGGCAATACCCCGGAAGAACAGGGCCAGTCGCTTGACGCCGCCAACAAAGGCTTCTTCGCTTATGTCGCCCCCATCATCGAGCAGCGGCGCGGCGGATCGGGCACAGACCTCATCACTCGCATGATCAACAGTGAGATCAATGGTCAGCCGATGCCCCGTGACAAGGAACTCGGCCTGGTATCGCTGTTGTTGCTCGGCGGGCTGGACACCGTCGTCAATTTCCTCAGCTTCATGATGATCTACCTGGCGCGGCATCCCGAAACCGTGGAGGAACTGAAGTCCGATCCGATGAAGCTCCAGCGCGGCGCCGAGGAGCTGTTCCGCCGTTTTGCGGTCGTGTCCGACGCCCGCTATGTGACGCGAGACATGGAGTTCTTCGGAACGCAGCTCAAGGAGGGGGACCTGCTCTTTCTGCCTACGGCGCTGCATGGTCTCGACGACACGATCCACGAGTGCCCGATGAAGGTCGACTTCTCGCGCCGCAACCTGTCGCATTCGACGTTCGCACAGGGGCCGCATCGCTGCGCGGGCATGCACCTCGCGCGCATGGAAGTGATCGTCATGCTGCAGGAATGGCTGGCAAGGATTCCGCACTTTTCCCTGAAGGAAGGGTCGAAACAGATCTACCATTCCGGCATCGTCGCGGCCGTCGAAAATGTCCCTCTGGTGTGGGAAAGCAAAAACCTGGCATGACTTTCGTAACAGACGCCGCCGCCTTCCGTCGGATAATGGGTCATTATCCGACGGGTGTTTGCGCCATTACCGGCATGCACCCTGAGGGGAAGCCGGTTGCGATGATTGTCGGCTCCTTCACGTCGGTTTCGCTGGACCCGCCGCTCGTGGCCTTCTTTCCGGACAAGGCCTCATCGAGTTGGCCAAAGATCCGCGCTTGCGACGGGTTCTGCGTCAACGTGCTCGCCGATGATCAGGAGGAGCTTTGCCGCGTGCTTGCGTCAAAGGACTCCGACAAGTTCGATGGCGTGCCGCACGGCCTATCCCCGCGCGGAGCCCCGGTTATCGAAGGCGCCCTTGCTTGGATCGATTGCTCATTCCATGCGGTCCACGAGGCGGGCGATCACTATATCGCTCTGGGAGAGGTTCACGGGCTCGACATCCATCATCCGGGAACCCCTTTGCTGTTTCACAAAGGGGCCTATGGAACCGTCACACCATTGTCCCGACCATGAACAGCCGAGGGCGGGAAAGCGCTCCCGCCCTCACGCGCCCTTATTGGCTCAGGATTCCCTCCCCACGAAGCCGTACAGGACGAAATCCGCCGCCTGCTCGGCGATCTGCGCTGGGCCCAGTTTGCCGGGCCGATACCAGGAGGGCGACGAGTCCAGCATCGCGATCAGGAATTTGCGGACTACCGTCGCATCGAGCGACGTGTTCACGCCCCCAGCGGCCTGGGCAGCGACGATAAGGTCCCGCCAGTAATTGTCGAAGCTTGAGTAAGCCGCCAGAACCCGCCCCTTCATTTCGTCCGGGAGATCATCGAATACGCGCGCTACCGCGGAGGAGTAATTGTCCCCCGTTAGCAGGAAGTTGATATGCGCCTGGATGGCGGTGCGAAGCCGGACCAGAGGCAGCGCCTCGGCGCCCAATACCTCGACCTTTGTAACGATATGGCGGCTATTTCGGTAGATACCCTCCATCATCACTTCCTCCACCAGATGATCTTTTGATGGAAAGTGGTGATAGATGCTGGGCGCCAGCATCCCGGCCATGCGGGCAATGTCGCTGAGCTTAGCGCCGGCCAACCCTTTTTTGCAAAGAATCGCAGCGGCCGAATCCAGAATGCGTGTTCGGCCATTTTCTATTTGTACCATGTCCTCCCTGTAACCGGAAATGTTTGAGATGTCAGCATTCCGCTTGGCCGACCTCCTCATCCGGCAAAAGGCGTGTTTGGCACGCCTGGCGCAGGTGGATCGAGTATCTCGAACAGGCCGCCCGCCAACGGCTCGCTTGCGAACCTCTCGGTCGTATATCCCTGCGATCCGGTGATCAGGAAGAGACGGGAATAATCCGCGCCGCCAAAAGCGGGCCGCAAGCCGCGCATCACCGGCAGGCGCCGCTCTTCCAGCAGACGACCGTCAGGAGCGAAACGCCGCAGATACCAGCTCTCGTAGAAGGCCATCCAGATGCATCCCTCGGTATCGACTGCCATGCCGTCAGGATAACCATCCTCGGGCTTGAACTTGAGGAAGTCCCGCCGATTGCCGAGGGTGCCATCGTCCGCGACATCATAGACCCAGCTCACCAGTGGCATCGAATCGTTCACATAGGCGAGTTTGCCATCCGGGCTGAAAGCCGGACCGTTTGCCGTGACGATATTGCGCTCCTGGGTGGATACCGTGCCATCGGGATCGAGCCGGTAGAGTGCGCCGGTATTGCGCACATCGAGATTGCCGAGAGTGCTTTCCTTGTCTTCCGCCGTCGTACTTTCATCCCATTGACTGGAATCGCACGAGCCGGACCAGTAGCGGCCCTTGCGATCGGTCACGCCGTCATTCAGTCGCGCGACCTTTGCGTTGGGGATAGGATGGATGATAGGCTGATATATCTTTTGCACGGGATCGAGATGAACGAAGCCATCGGCAGCCGACCCGATGAAGCCACCCGTTGCGCGCGGAGCGAGCGCACTCACCCAAGCGGGCGTGGACCACGTCCCTCGCTCACCATCTCGAAGGCGATACCAGTTGATGTTCGGCGCTTCGATATCGACCCAGTAGATACAGCCGTCGCGATCGTCCCAGATCGTGCTTTCGCCCAGGATTGCCTTGGCATCCCAGAGGCACCGCCAACCTTCACCTTCCATCATCCTCACCCTATCCTTGAATTTGCCGTATCGCCCTAGGCCCGCAGTTGATCCGCCATTCGGGGATGCCTCACCTCATGCCAATGAAGCTGCTGCAGGCGCGACAGGCGGCGCTGAAACATCGATATCCTTGAGGTGCGGCAGAACCTTGCGAGCGAAAAGTTCATAGTTATCGCGCCCGACCTCGAACGGCATATCGCCGAACTGGGTGTAGATGATGAAGCTGCCTACATCGAAGCGGTCCACCATCGACTTTAATTTCTCGACGACTTCCTCCGGACGGCCCCATATCTGGAGATCGGCGAGGAAATTATTGAACTTCTCGATTCCGTGCTTCTCAACACTGTTGGCAAGGGCGCCATAATATTCATAGCCCTCGATGGAAGCGAACTCCTTGTTGGAGAACTGGTAGAAGGACGATGTGGACCTAGCATATTCCACCAGATATTTGTCGCGCATCTCCTGCGCTTTCGCCGCATCTTCGTTGACCGCCACAAAGGCCACCACGACCGGCTTGGGCGCGGGCCGTCCCTGCATCGCGAAGAAGCGTTCCCGATAACTTATGATATCCTCCTCGACCCGATCCCACGGTTTCTGCGCGATGATCATCAGCCCCACATCGAGATTCGCCATCAGCTTGACGGATTCCGGTGAAACGGCGGAGGCGAACACGCGGCCGCGATAGCTGGCATAGGGGCGCGGGCGCAGTTCCACGCGCGGTTGCTTCAGGTAGGTTCCGTCATATTCCATGACCCCCGTCTCCAGAGCGGCCAGCAAGGCTTCGGCATATTCGCGAAAGCGCTTGCGCGCCTCGCCCATCGGCACGCCGAAACCGTCAAATTCTTCCTTGCCCAGCCCTCGGCCGATGCCGAGAATCGCGCGACCTTCAGAGTAATGATCGAGGAGGATGAAGCTTTCGGCGATGCGAACCGGGTTCTGCCAGGGGAGCACCGTGACGGTCGTGCCGAGCTTGATGCGCCTGGTCTGTCCCGCGACCCAGGACAGGAACTGGGGCACGTTCGGAGTCATCATATAGCCGGTGAAATGATGCTCCGGCGTCCAGATCGAATCGAATCCCTGGTCCTCTGCCCGCGCCGCAAGCGCAAGCTCGTGCCTGAAGACCTCCTTATCGGTGACCTTCTCGTTCAGGTTCTGAAACGTCAGACCCAAGCCTACTTCCATTACGTGTCTCCTGAAATTCTCTCCAGACAGACTAATCGTAATTAGGCAATCTTTGCAATCAAAATCGCGGATTCGCAGTCTGGCAGGAAGACGCTCCACTCCGGCTAGCGCGCACGAAAATCACTCAATATACTGATATATAGGACTTAATATAGATTTTAGCGTCATCGGGATGCTACGGATTTATCTGACTGTTTTGCGCCCAAGCTCTATCGCTGCCCGCATAATCCGGCATCATTTGAACAAACTTTTTTTAGGGCTCGGGCCAAAAAATGGATAGCAGGCACCTGACCGTGGCGGTGCCCCATTCGTCTGTGTGCGAAAGAGCACCGCGCGGGCTTTCATGACCCGATCGTCGCACTCCCATAATGCCGGAATATGTCTTGCGAGCTAGGCCCGGCGAAGGACTCGACCACCGGCTTGAGCCCGTCCGTGCGCAACCGGTCTCTGATCGCCCGAACTTCCGGCTCCAGATGCAGGAGCGCGTCGCTCTCGGCGACCGCCCCCAGGCTGGTGGCGAAACCGGCCGCTTCCATCGCCCGGTTGACCGAGCGCTTCTTCATCGTAAGCACCGATGCCGGAACCTGGGCCATGCGGCTGGCGAGAGCTTCGGCGCATGCCACCAGTTGCTCTTCGGGCACGGCCGCATTCGCCCAACCCCATTCCACCGCGGTCCTGCCATCGATCCGGTTGCCGGGCAGGAAGGCAAACTCCTTGGCCCTGCGTCCTCCCACCTGCGCCGCCCATATCGGTGCGATGAAGCCGCCTCCTATCGGGATAGTCGGTTCGCTGATTGTCGCGGTTTCGGAGACGATCAGGATGTCGGCAAAAGTGGCGAGTTGAGCGGCAACGCCCATGCAATAGCCATGCACCGCGATGATAACCGGCTTGGGATGCCGCCATAATGCGGTCCATCGCTCGACGCAGGAGGAAAGCCGCAGCACATCGTCCATGGCGGACCCGTTCGCATTATATTCGCCTAGATCCATCCCGGCGCCGAAGCCCTTGCCGGCACCGCGAATCCCCAGCACCGGCGCGCCGGTGCCGCGCCGCTCCGCGAGCACGGTGGAAAACCGCTCGAGCATCTTGCCGGAGAAAGCGTTTGCCGCCTCCGGGCGGTCCAGCACAATCCAGTCGATTGCTTCGCCAGGCTCAAGCCGGATTCCATCTATTGTCTGTGTCATTATCCTCGCCTTTCTACTCTCGTGCCGCCTGCGGCGGGCGCGTCAAACCCTGAATGGAAGGCACATCGCCGTAACGATCTGCTCCATCGTATCAGCAAGTGCGCTGTCGAAAGCTTCTTGCTGTCCACTTCCTTGTCCGCTGTGCCGGACAAGGAGGTAAAGGAACATGAGGCTGACATTCACCAATCGGCGCTGCGCCACCGCGGAGGGGAGATAGTCAACCCTCTCCCGCAGGAGATCAAAAGTCTTCTGCAGATTGGGCGGCGCTTCATGGCCAAAGACACCGAAGTCGCTCCAATCATTCCTGAGCAGATACTGCGCCAGAAAATTGCCGTATGAAGCGTGTCCGTCTCCGTTGAGCTGAAGCTGCGGAAGAAAGACCACCTCAAGGATCGAGCGCGCATCCTTGGTAAGTCCGCGCCGGTGCAGATCATCCAGCATGGCGCCGCGCGCCTCTTCCATCTGCGCCATGCGGTGGTCGAATATTGCCTGGACCAACCCTTCGCGCGACCCGAAATGATATTGCACGGCGAAATGATTGCCCAGCTTGGCCTTCTGCGCGATGTTGCGCAACGATACGCCGTTTATGCCGGACTGCGCGAAAAGACGTTCCGCAGTGACGATCAACCTGGTCTTTGCATCAAGATTATCGCACTCGCCAGCCAAGGCTGCCACCTCCCCGCATTCCCGTTCGCCCTTTTGATCCGGTTCATCGCAAAGGCAACCGCCCTAAGTCAATTGTCTCACGTCTCGCCTGGTCTCAATGTAGGCTTGGTTGACCGTCTTGTCCATCATTCTGGCTCCGACTTGGAATCAGTCTGGAGTAATATGACGTTATAACAGTGCTTTACAACGATATTCCTGCCCTAGCTGGATCGGCTACCCAGTTCGTCCGAGGTGAGCCTCTCTTCATCCACACCAACCCTCGGCTGACTTCAGGTGGGCCTCTTCGTCAAATTTCTATTTACAAGTGGCTTAAACTGCTTCAGCCTAAGTCTCGTTAGGGAGGGTGGAGCCGAGTCCATTTCCCGCAACACAGCTATGGAGAGCGATGATGTCTATGCAGACCGGCCTGATTTTCCACCCGTACATGCGTCCCGGGCGGACCGCGCGACAGACCTTCGAATGGGGCGTGCAGAGCGCGGTGCACTGCGACAAGATCGGTTTCACGACGATGATGATCTCCGAGCATGCCTCGCAGATCTGGGAGAATATTCCCAACCCCGAACTGATCATGGCTGCTGCGGCCCTGCAGACCGAGAACATCAGTTTCGCGCCGATGGCGCATATTCTGCCGCATCAGCACCCCACCAAGCTGGCGATGACCGTCGGCTGGCTCTCGCAGATTCTGGAAGGGCGTTACTTCATGGGCATCGGCGCAGGCGCCTACCCACTCGCCTCCTACATGCATGGAATCAAGAACGGCCAAGACACCGCTTTTCTCAATGAGATGGTGCGTGAGTCGCTTTTCATCATGGAAAAGATCTGGAAGCGTGAGCCCTTTTTCTATGAAGGGAAATTCTGGTCGGCGGGTTTCCCGGAAGAGGAACCAGCGGTCACGGAAGAGGATGAGCAGCACAAGCTCGCCAACTACTCTCCTTGGGGTGGAGCATTTCCTGAATTTGCCGTCACCGGCTTCAGCTACAACTCGCCCTCTATGAAGCTGGCGGGTGAACGCAATTTCAAGCCAGTGTCGATCTTCTCCGGCGTCGATGCCCTCAAGAAGCACTGGGAAACCTATTCCGAGGCAAACATCAAGGCAGGGTTTACGCCGGACCGCAAGCGCCATGCGGTTTCGCAGACCGTCTTTGTCGGAGACACCGACGCGGAAGCCAAGCGGGAGGTGATGGAAGGTCCGATCGGCTACTGCTTCAACCGTTACCTGATCCCCATCTGGCGCCGCTTCGGCATGATGGACGGTTTCGCCAAGGATGCCGGGATCAGCCCGGACGACGCCGATCTCGAATTCCTGGTGGACAAGGTGTTCGTCGTGGGGTCGCCCGATACCGTTGTGGAAAAGCTCAACGCATTGTTCGAAACAACGGGCGGCTGGGGAACGTTGCAAGTCGAGTCGCATGACTATTATGACGACCCGGCGCCCTGGTTCCATTCGCTTGAACTCATCGCCAAGGAAGTGGCCCCTCGCGTCAAGCTTCCCGCCGGTGAGACAACGCAAGTCGCCTGATCGATTGGGGCCACCCTGCCTTTGCTCCGGTGCGCCATGACAGGGCACCGGAGCGCTTTATTCGCCTGGCCAGGATGTCGGCCGATCTACGATCTTGCCGCACATCGCTCAGGCCGACCGTGATCACGCGGCCAGGTGGCAGAGCCTGGCTCAATGCCTGCGACGCCGGCATCTGTCTTATAAAAACGCCCGCCAGGCGGCGCTGACACAGGCAATCGACACGCAATTGGTCGAGGGAGAGGATATGAAGGAAATGGCCATCACGCATCGCAGAAACGTCATCGCAGGACGGCATCCGCGGTGGCAATGGCCCAGTCTCCACGCATATCTCGACTGGAGCCTCAGGGATTTTGGCGATCGTCCCCTTGTGATCACCGATGACGCGGTGCTCACATATCAGGAGGTTGCGACTGTCTCGCGTCGTCTGGCGGCTGGCCTGGCGGGCCGGGGGGTGGTCAAAGGTGACCGCGTGGGCCTCGTCATGGCCAATGATCCGGCAATCGTGCCCCTGCTTTTCGCGATCTGGCGCGCCGGTGCCATCGCGGTGCCCCTCAACACGCTCTATCGTCCTGATGAAATCGAGTTCACCGTCCGCGAAGCCGGATGCGCACTGCTGATCGCGATGAGCAGTTTCGGCTCGCGGCACATATCCGCTGAGCTTGACGAGGCGTTGCCGGGTTGGCGGGAAGGCCAGTGTCCGGGCCTGCCTGAACTGCGCGGTGGTTTGATTTTCGATCGAACCGATCCTCAGCGATTTCTCGATGATCTGGCGAGGTCGGGACCCGTCCCGGCAGAAGGCGTCGTGCATGGCGCGGATTCCGCTGTCATCATGTTCACGTCCGGCACCACGGGCTCGCCCAAGGGTGTGGACATCACGCACGACAATCTCCTGCGCGCATCCTACGCGGGCGCCTACCATCAGGCTTTCGAAGATGGCCGGCGCGCGGTCTTTTCGCTGCCGCTCTATCATGGCTTCGGCCTGGTCGTGGGACTGCTTTCAGGCATGATCGTCGGCGGCGCAATCATACCGCTCCTGCGCTTTGATCCGGACGCAATTCTGACCGCGATCGGCCGTCATCGGGCGAACTATCTCATGGGCGTCCCGACCATGACCATCGCGCTTCTGGAACAGGCCAGGCGCGGCGAATACGATCTATCTTCGCTCACCGCGATCCACAGCGCGGCGGCGCCCACGCCGAGCTGGGTCTGGGCGGATGTCCAGAAGACGTTCGGCTGCGAAGATATCATCACCAGCTATGGACAGACGGAAGTCACCGCCACCGTCATCTGCACGGTCCCCGGCGACTCGATCGAGGTCGTATCGCAAACCCAGGGTCGCATCGTCGAGGCGGGTATCGCGGGGCTTCCTGATCAGGATGGCAGGATCGCCGAATTCAAGACGATCGATCCCGAAACCGGCGCGGACCTGCCATGGGGCAATCCGGGTGAACTGTGCTGCCGCAGCCCGATGAACAGCAAGGGCTATTTCCGCAATCCCCAAGCAACCGCGGAACTTTTTCTGCCCGGCGGCTGGATCAGGATGGGGGATCTGGGTCAGTTTCGCGAGGACGGCAACCTGTTCCTCACCGGCCGCTCCAAGGAGTTGTACAAGAGCCGTGGCGAACTTGTGTCACCCAAGGAACTCGAACAGATACTGACCGCGCATGAAGGCATAGCCCAGGCGTTCTTCATCGGCATGCCGGACGATCGCTATGGCGAGTGCGGATGCGCCTGGATCGTTCGTGCGGAAGGCAGTGCCATGACGGAAAGCGAGATCATGGAGTATCTTCGCAGCCGCGTCGCCGCCTACAAAATGCCACGCGACATCTGGTTCACCACCGATGACGCGCTTCCCAAGACGGGCACCGGCAAGGTCCAGAAGGCTCGCCTGCGCGAGCAGGCACTGGCCTTGGTGGAAGCCGGCAAAGCCCTTTCAACAGACTCCTGAAAAGAGCCCACTCATGCCGGAAAATCGCGTATCGCCCATCGAAGACATCATTCAGGACGCGATCGAAGGGCGGCCTTATATCCTCGTGGATGCGGACGATCGGGAAAATGAGGGTGATGTCATCATTCCCGCACAGTTCGCGACACCGGCCCAGATCAATTTCATGGCCCGCTACGCCCGCGGGCTGATCTGCCTGGCCATAACACGCGCCCGCGCTGACGAACTCAAGCTACGGCCAATGACGGACCATAATGAATCCGGCCATGGCACCGCCTTCACCGTGTCAATCGAGGCGCGCGAAGGCGTGACGACGGGCATTTCGGCCCACGACCGGGCCCATACCATAGCTGTTGCCATCGATCCCTCGAAAGGCCCGGACGATCTTGCGACGCCGGGGCATGTTTTTCCTCTGACCGCCCGTGACGGCGGCGTTCTCGTTCGCGCTGGTCACACAGAAGCGGCGGTCGACATATCCCGACTGGCAGGGCTGGCACCCGCCGGCGTGATCTGCGAAGTCATGAACGAAGATGGGACAATGGCCCGCCTTCCTGATCTGCTGCGCTTTGCCGATACTCATGGCCTGAAAGTCGGGACGATTGCCGATCTTATCGCCTACAGGCGCCGGTCCGAGCGGCTCATCGAATGCGTGGTAAGCGCGCCCTTCGAAAGCCATTACTCCGCAGTTCCCCTCACAATCCACGTCTATCGGGATCTGGTCGACGGCGGCGAGCATGTAGCTATCGTCAAAGGCCATATCCAGCCCGGCTCAGACACGCTGGTTCGCGTCCATCAGGTCGATCTGACCGCCGATCTTCTTGGCTGGACGGCCGCGCATCACAATTATGTGCCGCGCGCTCTCAAGGAGATCTCGCAGCACCAGGGGCCGGCAGCCGCAGTGTTTGTCCGCGATCCGAGCCCGACCTCGATATCGCGACGGATCGGGGGTGGTCGACGCCTCTATCATGAAACAAATGCAAGCCGTGATTATGGCATCGGCGCGCAAATACTTCTCGATCTGGGTGTCGGACAGATGACGCTGCTGACATCCAGCAAAGCCAAACTGGCGGCGCTGGAAGGCTTCGGCCTGACGGTGGCAGGTCGCCTCGAGCTACGCGAGGAACATCCCGTGTCCCATCGCCACCTCAATCTCGAATGAACCGGCCCGGCGCTGCCCAGCGCAGGCGCGGGCGATGACGGTGATGGGCGGCCTTACGGCCGTCAGGTGCAGATACGTCGGTGATCTCTCAGATGCCTTGCGCATGAACCCCTAATTTGTATTTGGTCAAGGCGGCGGGAGAAAGCGGAGAATCCGTAACGCCACCATGGACCCTCCAGCATGGTATGGCTCTGCTTATCTGTATATTCTCAATCATTTAGTCCTTGCAGTGCGCTGAACTGACAAGACTCCGTCTCTCGGAACCAGGGTGATCAAGCCAGTGGATCTTTCCTTGCCACGCTCGTAGGAATCGCCTTGACATCTCCCTAATTCGTATTAGTCTACTGCTCCACGATATGGCTCCAGCAAGGGGCTGAAGCCGAAGGGGAGGAGTGAAAATGGCGCTCAGAATCAAGAAATATCTGGCTTGCGGGATTGCGCTGAGTGGGCTCGTGGCCGGAATGCCAGCGTTCGCGCAGAGCGCCGCTGAACAAGGGAATGACAACGCATCGAGCAACGCGCCCGATTCAGGCGACATCATCGTCACTGCCCAGCGCCGCTCGGAAGCATTGTCGAAAGTCCCGGTCTCGGTTTCCGCATTCAACGCCGAGATGTTGCAGGATCGCAACGTATCCAGCGAGCAGGATCTAGCGGCGCTGGTGCCCGGCCTGATCGTGAAGAGCGGGCAGAACTCGAACCAGATCAGCTTCACGCTTCGCGGCCAGACGCTCGACCCCTTCTCCGGCTCCAGCCCCGCCGTGCTGACCTATATCAATGAAGCGCCCCAAAGTGCGGGCAACACATCGACGGCCTTCTTCGATTTCAATTCCGTCCAGGTCCTGAAGGGGCCCCAGGGCACCTTGTTCGGACGCAATGCGACCGGCGGTGCGATTCTTTACGAAACCACCAAGCCCGGCGATGTCTATGGCGGATACCTGACGATCAAGGGAGGTGAACGCAACTATATCCAGGCCCAGGGCGCGATCGACATTCCCGTTTCGGATTCGCTGAAAATCCGCCTCGCGGGCGACTATAACAAGCAGGACGGCTATATTCGCAACGCCAATACCGGCAGCACGCTGGGCGACACCGACGCCCTGTCGGGACGCATCACCGTCGTGTTCGAGCCATCTTCTTCGTTCAAGAACACGATCGTCGCACAGTATAGCGATTTCGGCGGCACCGAAGGCGCGGGTGGCCTTTATTCCTATCATCAGTGTGGTGAGGTCAACAATGGCTTCAAGCTCACCGATACCCTCGACTGCGTCTACGGGATGAACAGCCCCTTTGCGCCGACGCTCGGCGACGGTCCGATGGGCGAAGGCACTTGGCCCGGTGCCGTGCCCGGCTATCTCGCCTGGCAGAAAGCGCATCCCTATGAGGTCTGGCTGAGCTACGATCTGCCGCACAAGGCACATGCCGCCTTCGTCACGAACACCACCGAGATCGAGCTTGGTGACGACCTCAAGCTGAAGAACATCTTCAACTGGGCCGACGCCTTCGCCCGCACACCGGGCATTCTCTCCGGCTCGCCCTTTGGGTCGCTAAACCTCTACAACCGCTCTGGCCTTGGCAACGGTCGTCCCGGCGGCGAGGAATTCTCGACCAGGGCAGTCTCGAACGAGCTGCAGTTGCAGGGCAAGTCGGGCGCGCTCGAATATATCGTCGGGGCGTTCTATTCGAACACGAAGAAGAAGGAATACATCCCCGTCATCGTCGGTGACGAACTGGCGACGCCTCTTGCAGACATCGCCTATTATTATCACCAGCGGTCGGAATCGAAGGCGGTGTTCGCGCAGCTCAGCTACGAATTGACCGACAAGCTCAAGGCCACCGCCGGCGGTCGCTATACCTGGGAGACCGCGCGCCTCGACCAGATCGAAGGAAGCCTGTTCAACCTCACCGGCACCACGCCGCTGAAGCAGAAGGCCAAGCTCCACGATCCGAGCTGGACCTTCAACCTTCAGTATCAGATCGATTCGTCCAACATGGTCTATTTCTCCCAGCGCGGCAGCTTCCGTGCAGGCGGTTTTAACGGCGCGGTCGTGCCGTTCAACAACGCCAACTTCTTCGACAATGAGACCACTTACGATTTTGAACTCGGCTACAAGTTTGCCGGCCGGCTTGGCGACATGCCGACGCGGTTCAATATCGCCGCCTATCGCCAGACCGTGAAGAACGCCCAGCATTCGATCTACGCGCTGGTGGCCGGCAATCCTGCCGCCTTCACTGTCAACGTGCCGAAGAAGCGCATCCAGGGTGTCGAGTTCGACGGCAACTTCAAACCCGCCACCTGGTTCGAATTCGGGTTCTCGGGCGCCTATACCGACGCAAAGTTCACCAAGAATGTGGTGGACCTCTCGGCGGCTACCGGTGTTCCGGGCTTGACGATCCCGTTCGATACCTACACTGACGCCCCCAAATGGGCCGGTTCGGTCTATACGGTAATCGGACTGCCGATCCCAGAGGAACTGGGTGAGGTCAAGCTGCGGACCGACGTCTTCGGGCAGACCAAGACCTACTTCTCCAACAATGAAGGCTCGATCACGCCTCGCACCCAGTTGCCGGGCTATGTGACGGTGGATATGCGGCTGAGCTGGGACAACATCAGCGGGACCGGGTTCTCGGCTGCCGTCTATGCCAAGAACCTGTTCGACAAGCTCTACTACAATTCCGGATATGTCGAAGGCGCAAGTGGCGGCTTCAACACCGCAATCTGGGGCGAACCGCAGACGTTCGGCGCGGAAGTCACCTTCAGGTTCTGATCTCTGTCGATGGTGGGCGGGCTATCCCGCCCACCTTCTTCGAGGTTCGCGGCCAAAAGCCATGGGCTTCAAAATCTGGGACGGATTTGTCCAGCAGCCGTGGCCGCTGACAGAAAGATTACAAGGGCGCTTTCAAATGATCGTTATCAATGTTGTGGATCGGGATGGCAACGAAAAGTCGATTTCCACGCCAACCGGGCTTTCTCTGATGGAAGCCATTCGCGACAATGGTTTCGATCAATTGCTGGCGCTCTGTGGCGGTTGCTGCTCTTGCGCCACCTGTCACGTCTTCATCAGGCAGGGCCCGGAGAATCTGGCATCCGCATCAGAAGCTGACGAAAATGATTTGCTGGACTCCTCCGAGCACCGCTCGAGTTATTCTCGACTCTCGTGCCAGATAACCCTGGTCGATGCCCATGACGGGATAGTGGTTGAGATCGCCCCCGAAGACTGATCAGCTCTGGCAATGGTAGCTACCTCGCCCTCGCCGGCATCGGATGACAGGTTGAACGACAGCCGAAGCGATCGGACGGGCTTCACCGAAGCGGAGGCGAAGCACCGGGGAAACTCTCCCCTTGATGGCGCGCTCGTGCTCGAGATCGGGTCACTCCTGCCGGGACCTTTAGCTGCCCTCATGCTGGCCGAGGCAGGTGCCGAAGTAATCAAAATCGAGCGCCCTCCGCATGGTGATCCGATGAGAGGCTACGAGCCTCAAATTCGTGGAACGAGCGTTCAGTATCATGCGCTGAACCGCGGCAAGAGAAATATCTTCATTGACCTTGCAGATGAAGCGAGCACCGAGACCCTGGAACCGCTTCTCAGGCGGGCAGATATCCTGATCGAGCAATTCAGACCAGGTGTGATGGAACGTCACGGGTTGGATTATGCTCGTGTCAGGTCGATCAACCCGCGCATAATCTACTGCTCGATCAGCGGCTGGGGGCAGAACGGACCCAAGGCACACCTTGCCGCCCATGATCTCAATTTCATGGCCGAAAGCGGGCATCTGGACAAAATCGTCGATGGTGACGGGAAGCCGGCCTTGCCCGCGTTGCTCGCAGCCGATGTTGCCGGAGGTGTCTATCCAGCGGTGATCAACATCCTTCTGGCCTATATTCAAAGGAACATCACCGGCGAAGGCTGCTATCTGGACATGGCGATCTTCGACGGGATGATGCCATTTCATTACGACACGCTAATTCCTGCGCTGAAAATGGGCATCTTGCCTGAACGGGGACAGGATCTAGTCACCGGAAGATCCCCACGATATCAATTGTACAGAACTGCCGACGGCCGCCATCTGGCCGTGGCGGCGGTGGAAGAAAAATTCTGGCGAAATTTTTGTGCCATGATCGGCCTCGACGCACGTTTTGTCGCGGAGAATATCTCGGACGAGGTGCTGAAGATTGAGGTTGCGAAATGCGTAGAGAAATACTCGGCGGCGGAACTAAAAGATAAGATGCAAGGCCAGGACGTATGTTGTTCTATCGTCGCACGGTTGGATGAAGTCCTGATCGATCCGCAGGTGAAAGCGCGTGGCCTGCTGGACCGGCAGGTGGGCCTCGGTGAACACGCTCTTCCGGCCTTGCCGCTCCCCGTTGCCCCGCAGTTCAGAAGCAGCGCAGCGCTATCTCCGGCTCCACTATGTGGATCGGCGTGCAAAAAGAACCCCGTTAGCGGGGTGATCGGCGTCTAAAAGGGACCCCTCATTTCGATAGCTTAAACAGCCGTCTGGATATTCAGGCGGCGAGATCGGGATG
>Ga0207914_100149_pt1 | contig 36307 bp, 30 predicted proteins | sample DeeseametaMP2497_FD_184171 | JGI IMG/M metagenome (GOLD analysis project Ga0207914, IMG submission 184171) | Marine microbial communities from East of Antigua and Barbuda, Atlantic Ocean - MP2497 (SPAdes) | ecosystem: Environmental > Aquatic > Marine > Oceanic | place: East of Antigua and... | reverse complement strand
CCGATCCGAGTCGGAGCGTGCGAGCCACAGCTTGCGGAGTTCCTCAACCTGATCGTGGACCGAGACCTGGTGGATGAGGAGTCGTCGACTACGGTGGAGCAGGACGAGACCGGCAAACTTATTCGAGACGGGGCTGTCGTTACGGGCGCCGTGGCGACGTGGCGCCTTCACCGAGTGGACAAAGAAGAGGTGTCGGACGACCGAAGCGGCTCCTTCAAACCCCAAGAGACGCCTCGCAGAAATATCAAGGTATTATTGGCCGAAGACAACCCGATCAACGGTAAAATCCTGACCGTTAGTCTGGAGAAGCGCGGGCTCACGGTGAGTTGGTGCAAGAACGGCTACGATGTCGTTGAGCTTCAAAAGACGGACCCTCACGATATCATCCTCATGGACTTGCAGATGCCGGGACTGGACGGTCTGCAGGCCACCGACAAAATTCGAGAATACGAGCGTGCCAACGGGCTGGGGCAAGTGCCCATCGTGGCCCTGACGGCTCGCACTCACATGGGTGATCAGTGCGAAACCCTCACTTCAAACATGAGTGATTTCCTGGTCAAGCCTGTGGCGATGCGTGATCTCATCGAGACCATCGAAAGCCACGTGGCGGAAAGGCAATAACGAGTTGAATCCATCGAAATCTCTCTATCAAGAAACTGTCAAGAGTGTGTGGTTTTTCTGTACCGTGCTTCTGGCGCTGGCCCTCGGTATCACTCTGACACTGATCAGCTTCGACGACGCTATTTCTCAATCGGAGCGCTCGCGACAGATCAACCGGCTGATTCGGACCGCTCAGTTTGAACTGTTGGAGGCGGAAAGTGCTCATCTCAGCTTTCTCTATGCCGGTCAAGGAGATTTGAGCGAACAGGATCTGAGCAAGTATCAGGAGGAGGTTTTGGGAGCCCTGACTGCTGCTGCTCAGATGACCAAGGAGCCGGACCAACAAGCTCGTCTCGAGGCTATGAAAGATGCCGCCAAGGAGAAAATGGAGGCTCTCAACCTCTCCCTGAGTGCCTATCGTCGCGGGGAGAAACCGGAAGCGCTCAGCCTGGTCCGAAACGAAGACGATCAGCTGGACGAATTCAAAGACAAAGCTACGGTCGTGCTGACGGAAGAGTCTCAATACGTTGAAGATTCGAAAAAGCATGTTGATCGTTTTAACTTCTGGCTGAAAGCTTTTGTCTGGATTATCGTGTTCGCGGGCTGGCTGGTGTCTTATCGCTGGCTGACCGCCGTCCGCACCCGACTGGCCCCTTTGGAGCTTTGCGTGAAGAGAGCTGAACAGATAGCGGAAAATCAGTTCGACGGTCCCGATCTTCCGCTGGTCTTTGCCGACGATGAAGTGGGCAAGCTCACCCAGTCTTTCAATAAAATGGCAGGCTCCCTGAGACGCGAAGCCCAGAAAGTGGAGTCGGCAAGGAGAAGAGTTCAAGAAACCGCGCTCAGTCTGTCCGACCGAGCTATAGAGCAGTCGGCTGCTCTCACCCAGCTCTCTTCGGGAATTCAAGAGATCAGCGCGACTGTTCAGGAGCTCAATCTGTCCGCCAGCCAGATGTCGGAGAAAGTGGGAGGTCTGGTCGACGATGCCAAGGGACGAGAGAAAGCCGGTGCCAAGGGCCTGCTGGCCGTGGAAGAAGCCGACAACGCTACCGAGCGTGTGCGGGATCAGGTGGAGTCCGTGGCTCAGTTTACGGTGGCCTTGAACGAAAAGGCTGCCCGGGTCGAGCGTATCGTCTTTTTCGTCAACGAACTGACCGAGCGCTCCAATATTCTCAGTATCAACGCGGCCCTTCTAGCCTCCACATCCGGTGGTGAAAGCGAAGCTTTCAGCGTCCTTGCCGAAGAGATGCAAAAGCTGACATCCCGGTCCAAGGAATCCACCTTGGAGATTCACGAAACGCTGCAGTCTATCCGAACCGAGATCCAACGAGTGGTCCTGGCTACCGAAGAGACCAAGAAGCAGGTGGAGTCGGGCGATAAGGCGGCCAAGCAGGCCTCTCGCTCGATCAAGGTGCTGAAAGAAGCGGTGGATGAGGGTAACGATACCTTCTTGCAGATCGTGGCGGCGGTGCGTCAGCAGAACCAGGCTCTCGGTCAGGTCGAACAAGCTCTAGTCGCTATGAGGGAGAGTTCACAGCTGGTGGAGGAGGGGAGCCTCTCCTTGAAAGACGATGCCGGCGTGCTGGCCGCCCTAAACCTGGAATTACAGAATTCGGAACTCCTCAAGGCAGTCCGCAATAAGTGATTCCCCTTCTACTGGTCAGACTGCAAGAGAAACGGTACGCTTTTTACGCCCAGGACGTGACCGAGGTCTTGCTTTGCCCCAAGCTAAAGGCGTTTCATTCCGAAATAAGCCTGGTGGACGGTTTTTTTCGATTGGGGTCCGATTGGGTCCCGGTCGTGTCGTTGGCAAGTCTTCTTGATCAGGAGCCTCCGCCGCAGGAGATCTACGACGTACTCCTGTTGGTGAAGACAACTCCTCGTTTGGCTGTACGAGTTTCCAAAGTGGATGGGATAAGTACTTTTTCCTGGGACGAATTGAATCCGCTCGACTCACCGCTGGACGGAGGACCGTCGGCTGCCGCCCGACTGGAAGTCGATTCCGAGCCTGTCCTACTCCTCGTTGCATCCGATCTGCTTTTGGAAAAAGAGAGGCTTCTGGTACAGACGGCTTCGACAAGGATGACGGAGCGCGAGCAACGAGCCGAGTCGCAGCTCAAAGGGCTGGCGGAGGGCGCTTAGTGAGCACGGTCTACAACAACCATTCCTATTTCTGGAGACACGCCGAGCAGTTCGACTCTCTGGCTCCTCTTCTCACTCGTTTTGCCGGAACCGACCCGCTCCGTATCTGGTGTGCCGGATGTGCTTACGGTGAGGAAGCCTACAGTCTGGCCCTGCTCTTGGATGGACTCGGTATGAAGGCAGACATTCTGGCCACCGACATCAGCAAGGACGCTCTACAGCAGGTCGAGATCGCGCAGTATAAGGAGTCTAAGATCAAGACTCTCCCGCGCCGCTATCTCAACCGCTTGGAGAGAGATGAACAAGGCTGGAGCGTCCCCAAGCGGCTTAAGAGCGTCGTGCGTTGCCGGTGGGACGACCTACGGTCGAGTCGGGTCGAGGGTCCGTTCGACCTCATCCTATGCCGTAACGTTCTCATTTATTTCCCGGGCCCTGTCCAGGAGGAGATTCTCCATCATCTTGGCGCTGCTCTAACTCCGCGAGGTCTCCTGGTCCTCGGCTACGCCGAGTCGAGTCTGTTGAAGATCAAGGGACTCACACGACTGAGCGACCACGCTATTTTTATGAAGGACGAGCCTCTAGTCGAATTGATCGGGCCACCTCTCGTGCCGGGCGTCTCTCTGCTCTCGGAGGCCCTCAGTTCCTATGCGAGGGGTCACTTGGAAAAGGCGGACAAGCTTCTGGATGCCTCGCTGGAAGAAGACCCGTTATCGCCTATCGGACTTTACTTTAAAGGAATGTTGGACCTGGAGTCCGGACGTCCCGAACGAGCGCGACGTCACCTCGAACGGATTCTGGAGACGGAGCAAGACAAGGAAACAGATGACTTCCTACGAGAGCACGGACTGGATATCGAGCGCTTTCATCTCACCGTGAGAAGAGTTCTGGAACGGCTGGGTAAGCGGTGTTAGAGGACATCCTGGAAGCGCGGGCGAGAGAGTTCGCCGGGCGAGGGCTGCGAGAGAAGAATGAGAGCAAGACTGCTCTTCTGGTGTCCGACTGGCCGGAGGAAGAGTTTGGCTTCGAGCCTTCGCTTTTTAGCACGGTGCTGGAAACGGAAGCCGCTCCGTGCCCGGCCGGCGTCACTTTCAAAGGGCTACCGTGTTCCGGTTTCATCTACCACCAGGGGTTCGTTTATCCCACCGTCTCCTGGTCTGTTTTGTTAGGTATCGATCCTCCCGAGGTGCCGGTCTACGCCGTCACATATCATTTGGGATTTGCTCTTGAGTTGGCCGGGCCTTGCCGAATTGAGAAAGTGGATCCGAAAGCCTACAAGGATGTGGACAGGCCCTTCTGCAGCCGGAGAATCGGGAATCTCTATCTCGGAAATCTGGATATCTCTCCATGAAGGCATCACAAGAGCAATCGCTGGAGAGCCTTTTCTTTGAGGAGGCGGCCGGCCGGGTTCAGAATTTGCTGGAGAGTTTCGAGACTTTCAGGGCGACCGGAGAGGGCAAGGACGCGATACTGCGCCTGCTGCACACACTAAAGGGCTCCGCCGGCATGGTGGGCTTTCAAGACGAGGCCCAGAAGATACATCTTCTGGAGGAGCGTTTCGCCTCCGCCGATCACACCGACCTCGACGGAATGAAAGAGCTAGAGCGAGCTTTGAAGGAGATGATTTCCGAACTCCAGCCCGATCGAGTTTCGGCCGAGGACGTCACCGCCATGGCCGTTCGCAAGGCCCCTTTCTCGCTGGCCCAGAGACTTCTCGCTTCGGTCAGCAAGTTTGAGACTCTGCTCGACCACTGGAGGTCGGCTCGCCAGACCGGGGCCGCCACTAAAGACTTGCGAATCAAGACGGAAATGGCGTTCGGCTCAGAGCTGGAGGAGCTGCGGAAGCACTCGTTCCGTCTTGCTTTCGGACATCCCGGCGACCTCTTCGCCGGTCTTGAGGAACTCGTGCGAGTGGTGGCCGCTGCTGAGAGAAAGAGTGTCCGCCTACAATGCCGGGCCAACGCGAACTATCTGCTTAGAGAGTTTATTCCGGAGTTTCGCTCGGCGCTGGTGCATCTCTTGAGTAACTCGGTGGTCCACGGATTGGAAACACCGGAGCAAAGAAAGGCCGCGGGCAAAGACCCTGTTGGTGTCATCGAAGTGATGGTGGAAGCCGAGTCGAACAGACTGACGCTTCTGGTTTCCGACGACGGCCGGGGTGTCGACCTGAAAGCGCTGGAAGCGCGCTACAGTTCGGAAGCCCAGGGCCTTGATTGGTCGCAGCTCTCCGACCAGGAGAGAATGAACCTTCTCTTTCAACAAGGCACCACACTTAGCCGAAACACGTCTGTTCACGCCGGCCGCGGGGTTGGGCTTTCGGCCGTCAAGGAAACGGCCGAAAGGTTCGGGGGGGAAGTCGTTTTCGAGAGACGAGAGAGGGGCAGTCGCATTCGATTCACGGTGCCATCTCCTTTCTTCGTGATGGACTGCCTCCTGGTGGAGTGTGGAGGCAATCGATTGGCGTGCCTTGCCGGCTCTATTGAAAGAGTCGAGGAGCTAGGAGAAAAAGAGCTGCCTTCACTTTGTTCGGTGCTGAACCTGGGTGACAACTCCCCGGACCCGCCCAGGTTTGTCCTTTGGACCGATGCCCACCGCAAGAACGGCGTCTCGGTGGAGAAGTGCGTGGGACTGAAAGAACTGGTCGTCTATCCTTTGCCGCAGTTGGAGGGGCTACCTGAAGCCGTTGTGGGGCTGTCCGACTTTGGGCAGGGTCGCCAACTAGCTGTCGACCTCTCTCGATTGCGGGAGGCCGGCTCAAAGAGACCCTCGTCGCGGCCTCGCAAAGAGCGCTCTGAAGTGGCTCGAAATGTGTTGGTGGTCGACGATTCGGAGACGACCCGAACTATTTTGGTCGATGTCCTGCGACGGGCGGGTTTTCATGTGGTCGAGGCCCAGGACGGTCTGGAAGCGCTGGAACGCTTGGATGAAGGGAAGTTCAAGTTGGTGGTCAGCGATCTGGAGATGCCGAACATGAACGGGCTAGAGTTTTTGGAAAAGATGCGTGATGCTTCCTCGCCGCACGCCTCCCTACCGTTCCTGCTCTTCACTTCTCGAGACGATACCCGCTCCTTCCAGAAGGCTTATCTGCTGGGGGCGGACCGCTGTCTGAGTAAGGCGGCCTTCCAAGAAGCCGACTTTCTCGACCTGGTGGAGGAGCTTCTGTGAATATCAGGGTTTTTCTAGTCGAAGACAGCGAGGCTCAGGCTCAGGTCATCTCGAGAAGGTTGATGGCCGATGGTGATATCCAGGTGGTGGGGGTGGCCGAGACGGGACGAGACTGTTTGCGCCAAGTCCCTCTGCTGCGACCAGACGTCGTCGTGATGGATGGTCGGTTGCCGAACCAGAGCGGCCCGGAGGTCACGGCCAAACTTCTGGAGGTGTTTCCCGTCCCTGTCATTCTCTTCACTCAGTCGCCGGAAGAATACAAGGACCTGGCGGAGATGTCCGGGGCTGTAGCCACGGTCAGCAAAAATCCGCCCACCGGCGACTCTATGGAGACCCTGATCAAGGTCATCAGACTTATGAACGGGATGAAGGTGGTGCGGCGGAAGCCCATTCTTCGAATGATGAAGGGGGGAAAGAAGTTTCTTCTTATCGGCTCCTCATCGGGTGGACCGCTTATCGTCGCCGATATATTGCGAGAGATCACTCCGGAGACGGGTTTGACGGTGGTCTTGGTTCAGCACTTGAGCGCCAAGGGGACAACCGCTTTCGTGGAGTGGCTCGCCGACACGACTCCCTGGCCCTGCAGCATCTGTCGAGAACATGAGATTCCAAGACCGGGTCGGGTCTATGTGGGGCCGGCGGGTTACCAACTGCTTTACCGAAACGGCTCCTTTACCCTGAGCCGGGAGCACAAGGGGCAACATTTTGCTCCCTCCGTAGACTGTCTGTTCACCTCTTTCTCCCACGGAGAGGCCCAGGATGTTATCGCGATGGTCTTGTCCGGGATCGGCACCGACGGCGCCAAGGGCTTGCTCGACTTGCGTCTGGCGGGAGCCACGACCCTGGTTCAAGACCCGACCACGGCAGCCGTCTCAGGTATGCCGGAAGCAGCCATTTCGCATGGCGGTGCGTTGCAAGTGGTGCCCACGGAAAAGTTGGGACGTGTGATCTCCGCTTCGCTGGTGGTCTCGTAGCGAGTCCTGCGACGGGAGATGCCCCACACAGGCTCCTGGAGACGACCGACGTTCCCTTGCTTCGGCAGGTGCTGGCTCCCGAGGGCCAAACATTCCATGGTTCGTGTCTGATCAGTTAGATGAAATAGGCCTTCTCTCGCGAGAGTACTCCACACTGCTCCGGGGAGCCCGAATACTGGTGGCGGACGACTGCCTGGTGACCCAGGCCATGCTGACGGCCTCTCTGGAAGACTGGGGAGTCGAGGTCGTGGCCGCCACCGACGGCCAACAGGCTCTGGATGTTCTGACCTCTTCCAATCCCCCCCGACTGGCGCTTCTGGACTGGATGATGCCGGGGTTCAGCGGACCTGAAATTTGCCGCCGGGTGCGGCGTCAGAAAGACTCGAACTATGTCTACATGCTTCTTCTCACATCCATGGGGGACAAGGAGCATCTCATCGAGGGTCTCAAGAGCGGGGCGGACGACTACCTTTTCAAACCGTTCGACCCCGACGAACTGAAGCTTCGCCTCCAGGCGGGAGCGAGAGTGGTCGCACTCCAGACGGAGCTGGAGAAAAAGACGGCCATCATCCAAGAGAAGAACGAGGCTTTAGAGAAGCACAACCGTTTCGTGCGGGACGTGTTTGGGCGCTTCGTGACCGACGAGGTGGCTGAGCAGCTCTTGGATACTCCTGAAGGTCTGAAGTTGGGCGGAGAGATGCGGACGGTCACCGTGATGATGAGCGATCTGCGGAATTTCACTCCCATGTCGGACAAGCTGAACCCGGACCAGGTGGTCGCTTTGCTGAACGTTTACCTCAGCAAAATGGTGGACGTGATTATGAAGTACGGCGGGACGATCGATGAGTTCATCGGCGATGCTATTCTGGTGATCTTCGGGGCCCCCATTACCGAGGGGCCGGAGAAGGACGCCGCCAGGGCTCTGGCCTGCGCGGTGGAGATGCAACTGGCCATGGACGAGGTCAACAAAATGGTGGCTGAATTTGGCCTCAAGGAGAAGGGGATCGACGACCTCGGCATGGGGATCGGTCTCAATACCGGAGAGGTCGTGGTCGGCAACATCGGTTCCGAGAAACGCATGAAGTTTAGCGTTGTCGGGAGCCCGGTCAATCTTACCGCACGGATAGAGTCGTTTACCCTGGCCGGACAGATCTTGATCTCCGGGAGTACTCTGAAAGCGCTTTCCGGACGGGTGCGAGTGGACGGACGATTGAGAGTGAAAGTGAAGGGCTTGAACCACGCCGTTTCTATCTATGAAGTGGGTGGCATCGGGGAGCCCTACAACCTGTACATGCCCGAGGTGGAATACCGGGTTTAGGACACGCCTTAGTGCTCAAGCGACGGATTGGATTTGAGATGGAGCTTTTAGCTCCCCGCGGTCGGAGTCGAAGAGATTTGGCGCAACTGCTAGCCGAGCGCTGCGGGGGTCGAGTCGAGCGGATATTCTATCCCCAGTCCGAGCCGAGCAAGGTGCCCGGCCAGTATGTCTTCCATAACCTCATCCTGGGCTTTCGCGTCACCGATGCCGACGGCTGCTGGGTGGCCACCTGCGTCGATGACCTCACACTGCAGAACGACCTGGTTAAAAGTACACCCCCTCTGCCCGGCTGGTATCGTATTCTTTCCGACGATCTTCGCTTGCTCAACCTGGTCATCAGCCAGGCCGACGCGGAGGCTTCCCTGGAGGAAGTCCTCCAACCGATCGCACGTCTCTTCCAGAGTGAACCGGAGGGTGGACCCGGCGGTATGTTTCGGGTGGCCGACTCCGACGACTTGCCGGTTGTAATGGCCGCGCCCCTTCCCGGGGAGCGAGAACGCCCTTGCGAACTGATCACGGCCCCGATGGTTGAAGACCATGCCGGGCAACTCGATCGACTCCTCAGTGCGGCTCGGGAACTGGACTTTGCCGTCCCGCTGGAGGCGGCCGTGCACCTTCATTTCGATGGAGCGGAATTTCAAGAGGCCGGTGCGTTCTCCAGGCTTGTCACTCTGCTCTCGGAGAAAGGGGAGGAACTGAAGCAGACGGTAGGTGTCAATCCACGTTGTCGACGACTGGGAGCTTGGCCGGCGGAGTTGCGCGAGACCGTCGAAGAGCCGGATTTCCTCCGACTTGATTGGCCGCAGGCAAGAGAGAGACTGCTGAAGCTGCCTCTGACCAAGTATTGTGACTTCAATTTGGTCAATCTCATCAAGGGAAGACCTGACAAGACGACCTTGGAGATCCGTGTCTTGCCGGGCTCGATTGATACAGAACAGATCGTACGGTCTGCCGGCCTGGTGGAGGAACTGCTCAATGAAGTCTAGGACTTTACTGCAGGGCAGGATGCTCCGTGGTCAAATATTCTTGAAGAGGAATTAAATCGTGGAATCTCATTGCTTAAATCACCAGGGTACGGTCGCCACCAAGCGCTGTACAAGCTGCTCCATACCTCTTTGCGACGTCTGCGCCACTCCGTATCCCGAAGGCGTTTTTTGCAGCGCTCGATGTCATCAGTCTGCCCAGGAGGGGGTGCAGAGAGCAGCCCAGATGGCCAGGGAAGAAGCAGAGTTGCGCCAGTGGCGTCAGAAAAGGGCCGCCGTCAAAATGATCACCTGGGTGGTGGTCGGATGCGCTCTCTTCTTCGGTTGGGACTACTTCCCACCGGCCTTCACCGACAAGGTCGAAGCCCTATGGAAATCGGTGAAAAGCGCATTCTAGTCCACACGCCCTTGTTTAGGGAACTTTAAGGTCTGGTCCTTAGGATGGGACCATGCAGCCCACTACGCTCGCCAAGAAGAATTGGACCGTTCTCTTTTACGGAGGCGGCGCCAACGATCTCCAGCCCTCTGTTCGAAAAGCCTGGCAACAGTTGCAAGGAAGCGAGCTTCCCCCTAACGTCGACACCTTCGTTGAGCATTTCGATTCCGAGGGACACAGTCAGGAAGTCCATTTCGAGGGAGCCGGGCAGCAGGAGCTTCTGCCTCGCTCGGAAGCGCCCGTCAATTCCGGCGCGGGAGAGACGTTTGAGAAGTTTTTGCTACGCGGGATGAAGCGTTTTCCGGCTGCCCACTATCTGGTGGTGGTGAGCTCTCACGGCTCGGGAGCGGGGGGTGTTGTGACCGACGACGTGGCCGGGGACGGCCTCTCTCTGCAAGAGTTCGGACGGGCGATGGAAAGCGCTCGCGAGAATAACGGCGGGCGAACCATCGACATGGTGATGTTTGACGCCTGCCAGATGGGCGCGGCCGAAATGGCGCTCGAACTGGAGGGCAAAGCTCAAGTGATGGTGGCCTCTTTGGACAACGTGGGAAACAGCGGATACCATCTTCCCACACTCCTTCATCAAGCTTCTCGGGCCCACGACGCTAAGGAATTAGCGAATCTCGTCGTGGCCAATTCCGACCCCCAACAAGAACGAACCTTCCGTACTCTCTCGGCAGTGGAGTTGAGCGACATGAAGCCTTTCCGCGCGGCCTACCGGGAGTGGAGCGAAGAGCTTGCGGGACTCGACGCGGGCGACTTGAGTCTGGTCCGAGAAACGCTGGCTGAAGCCCGACGGAACCTCAACGCCCCGGAAACGCAGGCAACCTACGACTCTATCGCCGAGGACCTTTTGAGCCAGTATCCCGTGGACGTTGGGCTTCTCGACAGTTGGATCGCCGGGACCCGTCCCGGCTCCGGAGTGGCCCTGGCGTCCTTTGTCGAGGGACTACTCGGCAACCGACAACTGATGACTTCGAATCCGAAATTGGAAGAGGCCGGTGGTCGTCTTCTCACTGCTCACAACGATCTGCTTTTGGTGCACCGAAGTGTCGATGGCGCGGCCGGTCTCACTTTTCACGCTCCCACCGAAAATTTGGTCGGGCCACTCTACAAGCGAGAGGACGGGCCCCTGCCTGGTATCGACGAGACGGGATGGGAGAAGGCGTATGATGTTATCCTTCCTGAGGGCCAGAGGATTCCACTTAAGCCCACATGGCTAGAAACGGAGCTTGCTCCGATGCTCCCTAATCGCCCTGACCTGAAGTAGGCGACCAGAATGAAGGCGGCCCCTGGACTTTATGCAGGACGCCTCCTTCCTGGCTCCCCCGGCTCGGTGCTCCGGCGGCCTCCTGGTAGCCTTTCTCCAGAGAACCCTTGATGAGCGGAGCGGAGAAATCCAGAAGCCCGATGTGGGGAGTGCTGGGATAGAGCGTGTAGAGCACGGTTTCCCCTTCGGCCCGAATGTCGGTGAGTTGAGCCTGATCGTACAGAAATGTCATGGCCGCACCCAGGTTGTGAAGAAATTTCCCTCTTTCCGGCTGCTCTTGAGTGGACGCTTCCACCACCAGAACGTGAGTGGCGTCCCATTGGACCGCCGCTTCCAAGGGGCTGCGGTGAGCGAAACTTCCGTCGACGAGATCCACGGAGTCGCCGGGTTCGGGGACTCCCTCTACTCTTCGAGGCGGGAACAGCGGATAGATGGCGGCAGAGCCCAGCATGGCGTCAAACAAAATTTCCGGGTGCTTCTCCAGAGATATCCCCCGATTTCCGAATCTGGGAGGAGACTCTCCGCCGGGTGAGGCGAAAAAGTAGAATTCGGCGGGGAGCTCTTTTTGAGGTTCGGGTAGGGGAGAGGCCGTTATCACAAGATCCCGGGTCAACAGCTTTTTGTCGAACACCGAGCGCGAGAGTTCCGTAATGGATGCGGCTTCAACCTTGTCGCCTCCCGCGCGCCCAGATTGCCGGTCTACCAAGACCCCGAAGTTCCGAAGAAGGGCGGCTTCCAAGCCTCGATTCTCGGATATCACCTCCTCGTGCCAGAGGATCGTCCAAGTCTGGAGCACGGGTAGCAAGGCCACCAGAAAAGTGAGCCATCGAACGACAGAGAGCCTGGGTTCGAACTCTCTTCCTTTACGCTCTCTGATGCGGCACATCCCCTCCCAAAACGCAGCCGCTCCCAGCAGGACAAATCCGGAGCCCTCGATTCCGAAAGATATCCAGGTCCAGAAGTGCTGCAGTTCGGAGCTTGCACCCAGCCAGGATGAAAGCTTGACCGGTAGTCGCGGGAGGAGGGCCATAACCGCTCCCACGAGAGAGGTAAGGAGGAGAGCCCTGGCGCGGCCCCATCCCAGCCGTCGAGTGACAAAGAGAATAGCCAGTCCGCTCACCGAGGCGAACCAGAGCCACATGTTCAACCTGACCAAGAAAGGCGGCGACACAATCTCTTTCTGGTCCAGATCCAACCAGGCCGCGCGGAGATCTTGGTAACCCTCCGCGCTTGCGGTGAGTCCCATCGCTACCGAGAGGGCGTTGATGGCGCCGCCGGAGGTCCCGACCACCAGATGGATATCCAGACTCTCGTCCTCAAACTGCTTCCGCGCCTGGGCGAGCTTCTCTTCCAACGCTCTGACCGCACCGGCCTGATAGGAGCATTTGGCGCCACCGCCCGCCAGTACCACGGCCAGCCGAGCCGGGCTTGGGTGGGTGCGGTTGTAGTGTCTGAGAGTGAGGACCAGGTCGTTTAAATCGGTGCGATTCAGGGCTTGGGCCGACCAGTCCAGGGGTCTGGGAGGGAGGGAGTCGATCAAAGCTCGGTAGTTCGGATCGAAGACGAAGTCCGGGACTCCGCCTGCTTGAATCAGGGTTTTGAGACGTTCCGCTCCGCTGGAGTCTCGGCGTCCCACCACTACCATAGCGGGATTGGCCACGTCGTTTAAGCCCGGCACCTCGATCGGCACCAGAGCCGGCTCCGGGTTCGCCTTCCAGGTGGGCTCCCAAACACAAGCGATCTGCGGCTTTTCTCCGGAGACAAGCGCTTCCAGCGAACCGCTGTGGGAGTGAGTAAAGCGGATTCGGTCCGGGGTCACCGTCACTCCAGCTCGCTGTAGAGCAGTCACGGGGTTGATGAAGCCGGACACAGAGTGGGGGTGGACGGCCAGAATTTCCGGTTCGGTCTCACGGATAGCCTCGATCGTGGCGGGGCCCCCTTTTCGGGTGAGCCAAACGGTTCGCAGCTCGGAAGGATCATGAATCTTTCCCGAGCCAAGGTAGGTCCACTCCGTGGAGTCTAACTCGGAATAAAGGCCGGGGTTGACGACGGCCACGTCGATCAGGCCCCGGTCCAGCCAATCGGCCAACTCTCCATAGGTACCGATGGCGTAGGTGGTGGAGATCTCGGACGGCATGACCCGAGCGAGGTCTCCAAGTTTGGCCAGCGGATCAGTCTCGTCTTGAAAGAAGAGCACGCCGACTCTCAGCCCTACCGGCTCGGCCATCAGGCCTGAGCTGAGCAGGAGTAGGAAGAGGAGGAGCGCGCTAGCCTTCAACGGGCTCCAAGACCACCAGCGGAATGACGCGATCCGTCCTGGCCTGGTAATCGTTGTAGGCGGGATAGTGCCGGGTGAAGACCGGCCACAGAATCTCCTTGAGCTCTTCCGAGGCCAGGCTCGCTCGCACCTCGAAGGTCCGGCCGCCGATCTCCACCCAGCCGGTCGGGTCGGCCTGCAAATTTTTCCACCAGAGCGGGGCTTTGGGATTTCCGCCATAGGAGGCGACGACCACAAAATTTCCTCGATCGGGCAAATAGAAAAGCGGGGTTGTTCTTTTCAGACCGGACTTTCTGCCGGTGGTGGTGAGGAGCAGGTTGGGCACACCGGAGACGAGTCCGCCCACCGTACCAGCCGTGGCCCGGTATAGCAAAATGTGCATCCGGGTGGTGAGTTTCACCAACGACTTTTTCTTGGAAACAAAAAGAGCCAGCTTGTCGAACATGCCGGCTCCTTCTTTAAGTCTACCCGAAGTACCTAGAAGTTCATCACCTTCTGGGGGTCGACAGCCTGGCCCTGAGCGTTTCGGACCTCGAAATGAAGGTGAGCACCGGTGGAGGTCCCCGTATTTCCGACCTTTCCGATGACCTGCCCGGCCTCCACGCGCTGTCCCACTTGCACGTCTCTCGAACTCAGGTGGCCGTAGCGACTGGAAGTACCGTCGTCGTGTTTGACTTCGATCCAGTTGCCGTATCCGGTTGCCTGGCTCTTCGATATCGAGATCTTGCCGGGCTTCACGGCCCGAACCGGAGTGCCGGTGGGTGCGGCCAGGTCGACACCCTGGTGATTGGTGCTGGCGCCGGCGGTGGGGGATTTCCGAGGGCCGAAGCCGGAGGAAATCCGAAAGTTGCCGTCCAGCGGCTTCACGTATCCGCCACCGGCCGACTGAGGAGAGCCTACATTGGCTGAGGCCGCGGCTCCGCCGCTCGGCGAACTCCCGCCGGCCGAGGCGCTTCCGAAATTGCCGGAGCTACCGTAGTTGCTCGAGCCGCCGTTGGCTCCGTACGGCATACCGAGAAAGCCGGCCGAACTGGGTCCGAAGCCCGAGCCTCCAGCCGCACCGAAGCCCGGGGACCCCGCCGACATTGGACTCTGCATGGCAAACATCATCTGCATCAGGCCCATCATAATCTGCATCATCTGGGTGAGCATCGTCATCTGAGCCGAGGCTCCGAACCCGGTTTGCAAGCCTATCATCGGCATTTGTGGGCTCTGTGGTTGTCCAATATTTATCGAAAACATTGATGTTGTCTCCTAGGTTAGTCTTGTCGCGACTTTAGCAAGCGGAGGTGGGGACGGGGTGGAATGGCCGGGCTAGGAGTTAACAACTTGTAAAAACGGCATGGTACAAAAGGAGGAGAAAAGGAGCTGGGACTAGTCTTATAGAGGAAAGGAAAGGGATGCTCGGATAGGGAGCAGAAGTTGTGGACTTCCAGATTTGTTAGGAACCGACGATGGACACTGAAGTGAAAGAATCAAAGGAAGATACGGACGAGAGTTCTTCCGACGCAGAGAAGGATACCCGTCTTCTGGTAGCCATCGGTGACCTGCATGGTGATTATTACAGGTTAGAGCGTCTGCTGCGCGAGAACGACCTGATTTTGCCCGGCACGGTGGCTTGGAATCCGGAGGCCGGCCAGGTCGACCTGATTCTCATAGGAGACTATGTCGATTGGCGCAACGAGCCGCTTGAGGGGCCCCAGTCGGAATGGGTTCAGGGTGCCAAACGCATCCTGGATACTCTCTATTCCCTCCACCATCAGTTGGAGACCCTTCGAGACCAAAACGAAGATTTCGACTCTCATATTTACACCATTCTGGGCAACCACGACGAGATGATGCTGGAAGCGCACTCTGTGTTTAGTTTCCTGGATATGGACCAACTGAGAGAGTTTCTCGACGCGGTTGGTCAAAACCGTCACGTGAGGCACGCGATCGCGGGCATGGGGCTTGAACAGACCCAAATCGAGCGTTTGCTCAAGTTTCTCAACTGGTACGTCCAAGGCGGGCAAGCCACCGTCGAGGGCTACGGCGAGCTCGAAGATTGGCGAGAGGCCATGGATACGGAGATGGGTGACTACCTCCGCCAGCATCTCCGCCTCGGGGTCAAGGTCAACGACCGCTTGTTCGCCCACACCGCCCCCGACCCGAAGCACTTCTGGCTTCCTATCAACGAGATTATGGAGCTCCCCGCGGACCAATACAAGCTGGCTAAAGAGTCTTTCTTGTGGAGCCGCAAAATCTGGGGATACGACTACTGCACCGGTTCCAGGACGGTTCCGTTCACTCCCGAGGAGATGGACGAAATGCTTTCTGGAATGGGAGTGAAGGGCGTCGTCATCGGGCACACGCCGCTGCCCCACGACGGCAAGCCCGTGGTCGCCTATGAAGGCCGGGTCATCAATATCGACCTCCACGCCTTCCCCGGTAGTGAAGCTTTCATCGAGCGCTATGTCCCCGAGGGCAAGAAGCTCACCCCTCTTAGAGACCTATCCAAAGGTCGATAACTCCTCCCATTGTCTTCCGCCACGCAAGTAGCCGGTCAGCCTGCCAGACGACTTCTGGACAACATTCGCAAAGTTGTTCGAGGCGACAGTTTAGCTATTCAACACGTCGTCATCGCGTTTCTGGCCGGCGGCCACGTCCTTCTGGAAGATGCTCCCGGAGTGGGTAAGACGATTCTGGGGAAGAGCCTGGCCAGGAGCTTGAGCTGCGATTTCGCCAGAGTTCAGGGCACGCCGGACCTTCTTCCCTCCGACCTGACCGGAGTTCAGATTTACAACCAGAAAGAGGGCACTTTCGAGTTCAGGCCGGGGCCACTGCACCATCAGATCATTTTGATGGACGAGGTCAACCGGGCCACTCCCAAGACCCAGAGCGCTCTCTTGGAGGCCATGGAAGAGCGACAGGTCACGGTGGACGGAGTGACCCATCATCTACCCCAGCCTTTTCTGGTGGTAGCCACCCAGAACCCGATCGAACAAGAGGGTACCTACCCCTTACCGGAAGCTCAGTTAGACCGTTTTTTGATCAAGTCTTCTCTCGGCTATCCTCCGCGTGACGCGGAGATTGCGGTGCTGAAAGACCAAACGATTCAGCACCCTCTGGAAAGTCTGGAGGCCGTGTTGAGCACCGAAGAGATCACCTCTCTCCAGGCCCAGGTGAAGAAAGTCGATGTTTCCGAGGTTTTGTTGGGGTACCTGGTAGACCTGGTTCGCTTTACTCGCGAAGTGGGCGGCGGCGTGACCGGGGTTTCTCCACGAGGAGGTCTGGCGTTGCGACGCGCTTCTCAAGCCCGTGCTTTTCTAGAGGGACGAGAGTACGTCACTCCCGAAGACATTCAAGAATTGGCAAGCGTCACGCTTGGTCACCGGATCTATTCCCTGACCGATGCCACCGGCAAGGTCGGACTAGAAGTGGTGGCTGAAGCTTTGGAAAAAGTGGAGGTGCCGGTATGAGTGCAGAGAGCCTGATTCGACGAGTGGAATCGATTCATCTTGGAGACGGGAAGTATCTGGATGCCCGGGCCATCGAGATGCGATGGTTCGAGGCCGACGAAGAAGACGACATCAGCGACGATGAGATGGAAACCCTGGCCACGCTCAGTTTTGAAGTCTCTTCCGAGGAATACATTTTGCTAGCTCGCCTGGGGATGGTAGACACCGTACCGGGCGGCGGAGAAGACGACGAAGACCGCTCTGGCAGAGTGACCTTCCGCACAGATCGAGACCTCCTTGACGAGGCTGAGGAGACCTTGCGGGAGGAATGGGAACAGAGTCTGGAAGACGATTCTGAAGAACCGACAATTTGGAACGACCTGGACTACTGGGAAGTTCAGTCGATAGATTAAGGTCAACAGACCCTAGAAGGAGTATTCTCTTGAGTACACGAGTACGATTCGCGCCGAGCCCGACAGGCTATCTGCATGTGGGTGGCTTAAGAACGGCGCTCTACAACTGGGCCTACGCTCGAGCCACGGGCGGCAAATTCTTGCTGCGCATTGAAGACACCGATCGCACCCGATTGGTGGAAGGGGCGGCGGAAAACTTGCTGGAGTCTCTGCGTTGGGCCGGTATCGAGCCCGATGAAGGGCCACATAATCCTGGCGAGGTAGGGCCGTACGTCCAGAGCGAGCGCCTGCCGATCTATCGCGAGCACGTCGAGAAGCTGGTGGCCAAGGGACTGGCTTATCCTTGCTTTGCTACCCCTGAAGAGCTCGAAGAGATGCGAGAGAAGCAGAAAGCGGCCGGTCAAAACCCCGGTTACGACGGACGCTATCGAGACTACGACAAGGCCGAGGCCCAAAAGCGAATCGAGGCGGGTGAGCCCCACGTCTACCGGTTGAGAGTGCCGGAGGACGAGAACGTCGTCTTCGATGACATCGTTCGCGGCACGGTCTCTATCAACACCTCCACCGTGGACGATCAGGTCCTGATGAAGAAGGACGGCTTCCCTACGTACCATCTGGCCGCGGTGGTGGATGACCACCTCATGAAGATCACCCACGTGATTCGAGGCGAGGAGTGGCTCAGTTCCACACCCAAGCACATTCTGCTGAATCGCGCTTTCGGCTGGGAGCCCCCGCGCTACGCGCACCTGCCTCTCATCGTGAATGAGCAAAAGAAGAAGCTTTCCAAGCGAGACGGCGACGTGTCAGTGGAATCTTATCGCGACAACGGCTATTCGGCTGAAGGCCTGGTGAACTTCCTGGCCCTTTTAGGCTGGAGCGCCGGAGACGACAAAGAGTACTACCCCGATCTTCTATCTCTGGCCGACGCTTTCACTTTGGAGCGGATCAGCAAATCCGCCTCTGTTTTCGACGTGGCCAAGCTGAAGCACATCAACTTTCTGCACTTACGCGAAATGCCGGCCGAGACTCTCTCGGAGCGGCTCAACCCTTTCTTTGAACAGGCCGGAATCGAAAAGCCGGACGAAGAGAAGATGCGGGCCATCATCGAGGTCATGAGAGAGCGTGCCAGCGTCTATCCCGAGTATGTGGAGGGCTGCCCCTATTTTTATCAGGCGCCCACCGAGTACGACGAAAAATCGGTGAAGAAGCGTTGGAAGGACGACTCTCCCAAGCTCCTGAGAGACTATCAGGCCAGGCTGAAGGAGTGTGCCTGGGACGTGGAAACGCTGGAGGCCGAACTGAAAGCCGTGACCGAAGCCGCCGAGTGTGGTGCGGGCAGGTTGATTCATCCCGTGCGTCTGGCAGTCTCGGGAGTGGGCGGCGGACCTGGGCTCTACGACCTGCTCTTGCTAGTGGGGCGGGACGAGTGCATCAGCCGTATCGAACGAGCCATCGAACAGTTGGCGGGGCAACCCGCGTGAAGAAACGGGTTCTGGCCCTTGATTTCGACGGTGTAATCTGGGATTCGGCGGGAGAGTGTTTTCAGACCGGTTGGCGGGCCTACGAAGAGCTCACCGGTCGTCGACTGGATAGCCGCGAGTTTGAGCGTGGTTTTCTGAGAGGGCGTCCGTTGGCTCGAACCGGGCACGATTTCTACACGCTCTTTGCGCTCATGGAGGAAGACCCGGACCGCGATTTGGCGCAGATGCCGCACACGGCCTTTCTCAAAGAGCGAGCCAAGAGAGCCGACGAGGCCGCCAAGTTCGATCGGGCTTTCTATCTCTTGCGGGCTCACATCCGCGACAATGAGCCGGAGACCTGGATCGGCTGGCAGAGACCGTATCCGGCCCTGATAGGGGTGCTAGACGACTGGGAAGAGCAGTTTTCCGGGTTGGCCTTAGCCACGACGAAGGATACCGCGTCGGCTCAGGCGCTCCTCACCACGACCGAGCGGTTTTGGCCGGTCTTCGGAAAAGAGTTTTCCGAGCACAAGGCCGACCAGATCGCGGGAATTGCTCGACACTACAAAGTGGAGCCGTCCGAGGTGCTCTTTATCGACGACCTGTTGGAAAATCTACATCAAGTGACTCCCACGGGAGCGCAGACGGCCATGGCCGATTGGGGATACAACCTCCTCGACTCGCAGGCCCAGGCCAAGAGTGAAGGCTACCGGGTGGTCTCGGTGGGGGACTTGCCCGATCTTTTTCGAGACTTTTTAGAAGACGGCGACTAACATGTCCACTAGCTCCAATCTGGTGCTTTTCGATATAGACGGGACTCTTTTGCTATGCGGAAGAGTGTCGATGAAGTGTCTGAAATCGGCCTTTTGCAAAATCACGGGCCACACATTCCCGGAGTGCGTGATGCCGGCCGGCAAAACCGACCCGCTCATCGTGCGGGAAGCTTTCGGAGAGATCAACTTCCCCAAGCGCGACTGGGTGGAGACGGAGCAACTGATCCTTCGTAAGTATGCCCGGCTCTTGGAAGAGAGTGAAGATGAACTGAAGGAGGCCAGCACGCTGCTTCCGGGGGTCGACAAGCTTCTGTTGTACCTCTCCAAGAGAGACATCCCGATGGCGCTCCTGACCGGCAACATGGAAAGCACCGCCCGGAAGAAGCTCGACGTCTTCAACCTGAACCGCTATTTCCCGGTCGGGGGATTTGGCTCGGACTGTGCCGACCGAAACCGTTTGGCGCGGATCGCTTTGGAACGAGCCTGTCGCCACTACGGCAAGAAGTTTGAGCCGCGGCGTTGTTGGGTGGTGGGGGACACGCCCCGCGATCTGGAAGCCGCCAAGAGCATGGGAGCGCGCAGCTTGGGAGTGGGCACGGGTCCCTACGCCACCCCGGTCCTGGAAGAGTTTTTTCCCGACGCCACGGCTGAGGATCTCACCAGCCTGGGCGACATCGTCAAGCTCCTGGGCAGCGTGCCGTGAAGGTCCTGGTTTGGCGGGCCCGCTGTCGAATTCTCACTTCACCCCAAAGCCTGAAAGAAAAACGAAGCGTCGTGCAGTCGGTCCTGGCCAAAGCTCGCAACAAATTCCATCTCTCCGCGGCCGAAGTGGGGGAGCACGATATGCTCAACGTGGCCGAGTTCGGCTTTTGCTCGGTGGGGGTCGACGCCACCAAGCTGGAGCAGATCGCCGAGCGCTGTCGGGACGGGCTTGAGCGAGATTTTCCTATTGAGTTTTTTGATGAGGATGTTTCGGTAGAGAGTTACTGATTCAGTCGTTGGCCATTACTTTGAATCCATCGCCCTCCAAAAGTTTCGTATCGGCGGTAATAAGGGTCAATTCGTAGACCGCCGCAGTTGCGGCCAAGAACCTGTCAGCGGGGTCGTCGTGACCGAGGGTCACCTCTCGACTACGAAGCGCGACGTCGAAGGTCAGTCTCGCTTCGCGCAAAGGGGAGGCTGCGACGATGTTTTTGGGCGTCCGGCAACAGTGGCTCCCTGAGGCTCCACAGCAGGATATGAGTATCAAGAAGATAGCCCATCGAGTACCTCCCAGTCATCGGTACTGCAAGGCGAAACGATGTCGCCCAGAATCTCGATACTGTTTTTACCCGAGCCCAACCAGTTCTGAATTTACCATGGTCAATGACTATGGTAAAAGCGTGACTGCCTGGCTCGGGAGTGTGAGGTAACAGGCGGACTAGCGGTTTCTCTTGCTCTTGAGCTTGACGGTAACTCCCTCTTCGTTGACCTGATCCAGCCAGATACGCTCAGCCACGTCAAGCGCCGTAGGTACGGACATCTCCCGACCGATATCCTCGCTTATCGCTTTGGCAATCTCCGCGGGCGGTATCGGTGACGAACTTCTCGCGCCCAGACGCTTTCGGGTCTTCTTGACGGTGGAGAGGAACTCTTTGTCGATGACAAGGTCCTCGGTCTCTAAGGTCCAGGGACAGACGCGGCCTTCCACTCTTTCCAGCAGACGTAGAGCGGTCAGAAGGTCACCGGGGTCATGGGAGACGCGAGTATCAAAAAGCGCTTCCAGTTCCTGATAGGTGACGTAGCCGATGCTGTGGGACATAACCCAGTTCAACCAGTTGCGCGCGACATGGAAGCTGTCTGACCGCCGGAGCCAGTCGGTGACTTTGAAGTCTGCCAGGGTGACGGCGTTTCTCGTTACTCCTAATTGGGAGGCCGTCTCATCAACCTTGGGCCGAGGTCCCCCATCGAGAGCGAGTCGACAACGCATGATTCGAACCGACGGTTTGTGCTTCAGGTTTTCGAAGGCCCAGGTGAGGGCTCTCACATCCTTGACCGGGGCCTCGGATTCGGGTGTTTCCGGCTTGAGCCTGAGTTCGTCGATAAACCTGGCGGCGTGCTCGGCTACGGGCGGCGCAAGCGAGTCGAGAACCTCGGTCAAAGCCAATTCCAGTTCGCGGCGGGCTCCCGCTCCGAAGCCTTTGGTGGCGGTCAGGACGGCCGGGTCGGACTGGACCAGATCGTCGAGTGTCTCACATCCTGTGTCTTGAATGATGTCCTTAATGTTTGCTGGGATAGCCAGGTCGGCGACGACCAGCTCACCCATTTCACGAGTTTCCATGGCGGCTAGTTCGTGCCGGGGCCGTTGCTCCTGCAGAAAGTCTGTTCGCTGTTCGAGAAGTCCCGGCTAGTCATCTTCGGAGTTGAGCAACTCCAACAACCTGACTCGGGCGTCGGAGATGGTTTCGTCTTCCAGAAACCTCAGTATCTGGCTGTTGAAGGTGTGTTCCGCGGGACCGTAGGTCCAGGCTTCGGCGACTCGAAGAACCTTGTTGTCGTCGAAATCGTTAGGGATTTCGACGACCTGGTAGTCCTTCAACTTCCAGCTCCAGTCGGGTGTGCTTTCTTTTTAGCATCTCACGAGTTTTTGGACCCGGAATGAAATTCCCTAGTAGACTTTCGCTTGTTGGTTCATGATCATTTCTTTGTTTTAAAATTAAATAAATCTTTCTCAAGCCCGTCGCACCGGGGTTTAGAGGCTGTCGGGCCCATCCGGCGACCGCTTGACGGGTTGACTCGACGAGTGAGGTGAGATAGTCTGAAAGAACTCCAGTCACGGAGTCGCCCCGCAAAGCGAGAGATGCGGCGAGGACTATCCCCCTCAGCGGGTATCGGCTAAAGAGGATAGAGGTTAGGCACACCCCTTCGAGGTCTCCTTACTGAAAACGGAAAGCAGCGATGCTATTTGTGAAAGTGTGGGAGCATCTTCAAGTGCCTTGCAGCTCCTCGGATGCAAAACCCGAGGAAGGCTGCGGAAGTAAGACTGGAACCGGTGACGGGAAAGGGCGACCGAGGTAACTCGGCGGAGCCGCCAGAAAGACTGACCGCAACGTTCGGAATTTGTAACCCAAACAACGGAACCACTTTGGACTGCCGTGTCATCTCACAGTGACGAAAGCAAAGTGCGGTAGCGCTTAGACCGCAAAAGCGCCCTGAACCAGGAAGGCAAGAACTGGTATGTACAGGTGACGATGTACGACAAAGGAACTGTGTGAGTCCGGTTGGACGACGTGCGACGCAAGAAGCACGGAAGAGAATCAGGACCCAAGCCTCGACAGCCGCTGGGTTGTGTGAAAAGAGCACAGGGTGACATCGAAAACCAAACCGATGCACGGAGTCTTAGCTAAGTTACTAAGACCGGGCCCGTAGCCTGAAGCAGACACGTGAGTGTCAAGGATCTGAACTCGTGGGAAATAACGAGGAAAACGCTGCTGAAAGGATGAGAACGGGAGCTTGAAACTGAGAAGGTAGTTCAAGATACGGAACTTGAGTCATGCCGTACGAAGTGGCGATGAGCCGGCGTGAAAAGACTCGAGGGGTTGTGACCAGACCTTAGAATCACCCAGAAGCCTACTGGAAGTCCAACAAATGGTGAGTTGAGAACAGACTCAACTGAAAAAACCGCGGAAGCTGTGTAGCCGCGGAGGGAACTCGAACCAAGCCAAGCCTTTACGCGAGTAGAGTCCAGGCAAAAAGCGGGGGCGGAACTGCTAGAGAAGATCGAAAGAGCGTACGTTACCCTACGAATTGCGCTCAGTCGAGGAACGACCGCGACCAGAGATGGTGAAAAATGGAGCAGGGGTAGCGTACTGACCAAAGTAACGCAGCAGCGTTTTGTCTGAAGGCATTCGAAACGAGGCCCGACGCATTTGACGGTCCCAGCAATGGGAGAAGATTCGAAAATGAAGTCAGCGAGTGGGAACACTCAACTGAGGGATTTGAGAAGCACCGGAGAAAGCGGACCATGGGAGTTTGGTGCAGGAGCGGTTGGCGGCCAAACAACAGATACGCTAGATTGCTGTGTCTTTCGGGACGAAAAGAAGCGTAGTGGGAAATCTCTCGCCAGATGGACCACCATAGAAAAAGACGTTCCACCTTTTCAAGGTCGAACGTCTTTTTTTATGGTTGAAGTTTGTGAGTGCCGGAATCGGTCAGCTTCGACTACAGATTCGTTAGAGCATCGCTCGGCAATTGGGCCACCCCGTGCTCGGTATGGAGAACGATCTTGTTGTCCGGCAGTTCGGCGACTATCTCGCCGTCACCGGCGGGGAGAGTCACGCTCACCATATTCCCGGGGATTGCTTTCTCGTCACTGTCGACCGCTTTGAGTTCAAGGCTCCCTGGGAGTAGATAGTGTTCTCCACCGGTCTCAAGAACCACGAAATCGTCGTTCTGGCTGACTAGCTTGCCCTTTATTTTCAGCTCTTCATACGCAACTGTGTTGTCTATCGGTTCGACCATGATATCGCCGCTGGAATTTTCGCTCAGTGAGACGGCCTCTCCAGCTTGCAGTGTCTGAGGGACCTGAATCAATTTAACGGCATTATCGGAGACCGCCGCCAACATCAGGTATCCGGGCTTGTTGGCTACGATGACACCGGTGGTTGTCTCTTTCGGCATCTCCGTGGACCAGCCCTGACTTACAGTGAGTTCTCGCCGGTCGTCGATCGCCTCTTGGAGTGTCATGATACTGGTTTCACCATTCGTCTTGGCGTTGAACTTGATCCGGGAAGAGGCTTCCTCTGAAATTTCGTTCGCGGGCAGCTGCATCAGCATTTCTCCGTCCCGGGCGGTCAGAACGTTGTTCTCTAGAGCGACCAACTCGGCATCGGTGCTGGCAAGTTGCACCTGAACCTTGTCTCCGACTTGGAGTTCAGCTTGAGAAGGCTCAACGGTGGTCTCTGTTTCCACTTCGGCGACCGTCTCCGGTTTTTCGTTGTCCTGGTCGGCCTGCTCGGTCTTGTCTTGGGAGGCGTCCGCGAGGGTGTCGTCCGCAGTCTGGCTATTTTCCAGTGAGGAAACTACCGAAAGCGGTAGCAGCAAGTCTTGCTCGTCCGACTTTACGATGACGGCGGATTCACCGAGTTTTCGGATAATTTCACCTTCGAACTTGACCTCGCTGAGGTCGAGACTACTGGTGGCTTTCCGACTCTCTTCTTTTTCCGACTTCTGAAGCGACTCCTCAGTCTGTTCGGACTTCGCGCCGTTCGGGTCTTCCTGAGCCTGCGCCGGGGATTCCAGGGCGGCGAAGGTCAGCACAGCCGCGCCGCAAAGTCCGGCTGCCAACATTCGTGATCGGTTTTTGAAAAATTCTATATTCATGTTCTGTCCTCCAGAGGTTGTCTTCGGTCAGACTAACGCTGGAGACAGAATCGATGGAATGTGCCATACGGATAAGGAGGGGGGCACCTCTTGAAGGTTAGCCCGCTTTTGTAAGGGAGGCCGCTAGCTAGGAATATCCAGGTCTTTGAATGCGTGATAGGCGGTTACACCGAGGGCTCCGCCGGCCAATCCGGCCCCGGCCACGATCCCAAATCCTACTTTGGCGCCGAGTGCGGGGTTTCCGGTAAGAGCGGCGGTCACCAGGCCGGCACCTGCTGCCACAGGTGTTGATATCAGGGCTAGGCGGCCTCCCACCAGACCGGCCCACTCCAGGCCGTTCGAGGGTTGGAAAGACTCCCGGGGTTCGGGGGTGGTCGATTTGTCGGTGGCGGGGGACTTCCGAAGCGTCGGTTGGGTCAGGGTCCTGTTAATTTTCATAGGACGATACTATTCGAGGAACATCATAGGAGCGTTAAGTGGGTTGCAAAGGTTGGCGGGCCATGACGTTTTAACCGGGTTCGGGAAGTGGAGGGGAAGGGGTCGCTCGGACTGGTGTCGGGCGACCCTTTCTGATTCGTCGCAACCCGAGTTGGTGATAGGGGTTAGACTCCTACTGGAGAGTTCTTTTCGGACTCGGGGAGTGGATCATGAAATTCATACGCCTGCCTGGCATTCTGCTGATATTGCTTTGTTTGGGCTTTGCCTTGAGCCAGTTCTCGGGGTCTGATAAGCCAAAGGGACCGAAGAAACCGGAAGTCTCTGAAGAAACGCCGCTGCAAATAGTCCTGAGAGACGGAGAGAAGGCCTCCTCACCGGGCGAATCGAGAGAGTTCGTGGAAGGCACTCCCCTCCCGGATGAACGGGTCAAGGAATTGAAGAAGTTGTTTGGGGAGTCGCTGCCTGCCCCTAGAGACCGACCTGAATTTCTCAAGCGTGCTTCTTCCAAGCCCGCTCCTCGAGCGACTCAAAGGCGGGAGCTTTCCTTCCCGGCGTCCGCTGTCGTTCAACCCGACGAAGTCGCCCAGAAGGCGCTGGAAGTGACTTCGATCTCTCCCGAAGGAGAGGTGAACAGAGCGCCCAGACTTTCCATCTCCTTCAACTCACCGATGGTGGACGTCTCCGACGCTGCGGGCGTCGAGAGTGGCGACCCCATGGGTATCACGCTTCAGCCGCGCCCGTCGGGGAAGTGGCGCTGGCTAGGGACTCAGACTCTGATCTTCGAGCCGACAGCAGGCGAGTTCCCTCGCGCCACCGATTATGAAGTGACCGTTCCTGCCGGAGTTGTTGATATTCGGGGCACGAAGTTGAGCGAGGCGGTGAGGCAAAAATTCACCACCGCTCGTCCCGGAGTGGTGAGCTTTTCACCCGCCCGGTCGGGTGTGGGCTTGCGGCCTTTGATCACGGTCGTATTCAATCAGCCGGTCGTTCCGGCCGCCACCGCGCCCCTGGTTCGTCTGAAGCAAGCCCGTCGCAACGTGCCTTTGACCTCGATTTCCGTGCAGGAGGCCGAGTCGATGGAAGAAGGAGTGAGAGAGCGCTATAAAGATGAGCTGAACGGTCGTGTTCTCTTTTTTGTAGCCAAAGAAGAACTCCAACCAGGAAGTCGTTATACCTTGAGCGTCGCTAAGGGAGTCAAGGGCGTTGAAGGGCCGCTACTTTCCAGCAAGACGCAGAGCGCGGACTTTTTCACTTTCGATAAGTTGTACCTGTCGGATCGGGAGCCGCAAAAGGGCGAGGAGGTTTCGCCGTTCGAGAGCTTCTCCTTGGAGTTTAACAATCGGGTAGATCACCAGGGGTTTGACCCAACCTGGATTTCCGTTTCGCCCAAGCCGGAGAATCTAGCGATTTATGCCATCGGCAACAACGTCCATCTGAGAGGCGAGAAGAAGGGCAATACGACCTATGAAGTGACGGTTTCTCCCGACCTCACCGACGAGTTCGGCCAGAAGCTGGGCAAGGTGCTTCGGTTGGAAATGAAGACCGGACGAGCGCCCAAGAAGTTGGACCACGGGTTTGAAGCGTTCACTCTGATGCAGGCGGGAGAGCCTGCCGTATTGCCCGTCTTCACTACCAATGTCAAGCGGCTGAAGCTTCGAGTGAACCGGGTGGAGGCGAAGGATTGGGCGGCTTATCTCAAGCTGACGGGGGCCCGCTCCTACAGGTCCGAACGGTCGAAGACGGTTGAGATTCCGGGCACGCCGGTGGCCGAACTGGAGATCCCGGTGGAGCAGAAGCCGGACGAACTGGTGAGCACACCGATCGATCTTTTTGAGTATCTTAAGGAAGGTGAGGGTAACCTCGTTGTTTGGGTTGGCGATCCGGACGAGACCGACAAGGATTATCAAGTTCGGGAGCTTTTGACCTGGGTGCAGAGCACGAACCTGGGTATCGACATGACTACGGGAGCGCAGAAGGCGGCTGTTCTCGTAACGAACCTTTCTGATGGAAAGCCGGTGCCGGGGGCAGAATTGGAACTCGGTCTTGTGAAGGGGAAAACCGACTCTGATGGCCTGTGTGCCTTTGAGCTTCCCCAAACCGAAACTCCGATTTTGAAGGTCAGAAACAAGGAGACGGCGGCGTTTCTTCCCTTCGGCGTCTATCCTTGGAGTTATAAAGACGGATGGCAGCTTGAGACCTTCCCCGCGGATGCCGAATGGATTCTTTTCGACGACCGGGGGCTCTACAAACCCGGCGAAAAGGCGAATATCAAGGGCTACGTCCGCAGTTGGCAGAGGGGTCCTTCGGGGCAGCTCGTCTCTCCTGAAGCGGGTACGGAAGTGGATTGGGTGCTGCAAGACCCGCGACGAAACAAGCTGAAGGAGGGCAAGATCGCCCTGGATGCTTCGGGCGGAGTTGATTTGGAGGTGGAGATTCCGTCGGACATCGACCTCGGATATCTCGTCCTCGTTATCAAGGGGGCGAGTCTTCCACCGGGATACCACGAATTGGAGGTCCAGGAGTTCCGCCGACCCGAGTTCGAGGTGGACGCCCAGGTCGTTTCAGACGGGCCTCATCTTCTTCACGGTTCGACAACCGTGGAAGCAACCGCCAAGTATTTGGCCGGAGGCGTGCTGGGTTCCACCGAGGTGGACTGGGTGGTCAACACTCGGCCTTCTTCCTATTCACCCCCCGGACGTAGCGACTACACCTTCGGAAAATGGCGGCCCTGGTGGGATCTAGGATTCTGGGACGAGCGGCCGACCTACAAAGACGCCTCGCGCTTTGAACATACGGGTAGAACCGACGCCGAGGGCTCCCACCAACTGGCCATGGACTTCGTGGAGATGTGGCCGCCCCGGCCGACTGTCGTGGAAGTAACGGCGACGGTCGCCGATGTCAATCGCCAGGAGCAGGCTTCCAGCAGCAATCTACTGGTTCATCCCAGCGAACGATATGTGGGGCTGAAAACGGAGAAGAGCTTTGTGGATGAGGAAGATTTCGAACTTTCGCTCGTGGTGACCGATATCGACGGCCGCATTCTTCCCGGAGTACCGGTGGAGTTGGAGCTGTTAAAGCTGGACTATGAACAGGGCTTGGGTCGGGGATTTCAGCAAAAAGAGGTGGGTGTGGAGAAGAAGTCTCTGACCACTTCCGAGACACCGTCGACGGTCATCCTCTCTCCCCAAGATGGGGGGACCTATCACGTTCGCGCCAGCGTCAGAGACAAAAAGGGTCGCCTGAATCAGACGGAATACACGCTCTGGAAGGCAGGCGGAAAGCTTCCGAGTCGTGACAAGGTGGAGGAAGAGGAGCTGGTTTTGGTGCCCGATAAGAAGGAGTATCAGCCTGGAGAGACGGCCCGCATTTTAGTGATGGCTCCCTTTTCCGAGGGGGAGGGTTTGGTGGTTTGGAACCGCGACGGGATTCTGCGCGAGGACCGGTTTTCGCTCAAGAACGGGACTGCGGTTTTGAAACAGCCGATGACCGAGGAGTTGATCCCCCGTATTGGAGCGTCCATCACGGTAGTCGGTAAAGCGGCTTGGGGGAACGGAGAGCGGCCGGCTCTTGCCACGGCTGATTTGGACCTCGCCGTATCGACCAGGTCTCGCAGTCTGACCGTCGAGATTGAAGCTACGGATGAGAGGTTAGATCCGGGTAGCGAGGTGGACGTTCCGGTTGTGGTTAAGGATAGTGCCGGTCGTCCTGTTTCGGGTGCCGAGGTGACCTTGTGGATGGTTGATGAGGCGATTCTGGGTCTGGCGGGCTACGTCACGCCGGATCCGTTGTCGCGATTTTACGCCTATCGTTCGAATTCCGTGGAGAAGAGGCACAATCGGGTGCACGTGGCGTTGGGCGACCCAGAAACACCGGAGGAACCGGAGCCGATGGCCTCAGCAACTCCAAGTGACTCTGCTGTAGGGCAGCGGATTTCTCGGACACCTTTGTTAGGCGACCTTCCAATTCTCGGAACAATGTTCCGAGGACAAGGGAGACGAGATAACGACGGGCTGCGGAATGGTGGGAGCCCCTATCTGAATTACGACAATCTGGTGGGGTCGGCTGCCGGTTCATCTTACGACCGTTCGCGAGGACTTGATCCTGTAGCAGCTCTCGCTGCACCCAAATTTAGTCCGGCTATGGGTTGGGATATCAACGACGATATTGACGCTGGAGCCGAGTTCAGCGCCTACGCTTCGGATACTAATTCGGAATTAGCATCCTACTGGGCCAACCAACCCCCCGACAAGAAAAAGAAGTTCGCCATCCGCAAAAACTTCAGCCCCCAGGTCGTCTACAAAAGCGACCTCAAAACCGATCCCTCCGGCCGAACAACCGTCCATACCAAACTCCCCGACAGCCTCACCCGCTACCGCATCATGGCCGTCGCGGTCAAAGACTCCGACAAGTTCGGCCACGGCGAACAAGCGCTTACAGCCGCCCTACCCTTGATGGTCCGCCCCTCTCTCCCACGCTTCCTGAACTTCGGCGACAAAGCCAAGCTCCCGGTCGTTCTGCAAAACCAGACCGGCGAAGACATGACGGTAGACGTCATCGGCGAAGCCACGGGGGTAACCTTGACCGGTTCCACAGGACAGCGAGTGAAAGTGCCCGCTAACGAACGGGTGGAGGTTCTTTTCGAAGCAGAAACTGACGGCGTGGGCCTGGCTCAGTTTCGCTTCGGCGCCGTCTCCGGTTCGTACTCCGACGCCGCCACGGTCAGCCTCCCCGTCTACACTCCGGCTTCCACCGAAGACTTTGCCACCTACGGCCAGGTCGCGGGCTCCGAGGCGATCAAGCAGATGGTCAAACGACCGAAAGATGTTTGGCCCCAGTTCGGCGGTCTGGAGGTCTCCTTGAGCTCCACCGCCCTCTCCGAGCTGACCGACACCTTCCTCTATCTCTATCAATACCCGTACGAATGCTCCGAGCAGAAGTCGAGCCGGATACTCGCCATGGTGGCTATGCAGGATGTACTTTCAGCCTTCAACCCGGACGCGATGCCTTCCAAGGCCGCCATCCGACAGAGAATGACCGCCGACATCAAACACCTGGAGCGACTGCAAGGCCCGGACGGTGGATGGGATTATTGGAAGCTGAAGGCCGAGTCCAAACCGTTCGTCACCGTCCACGTGATGCACGCGCTGGCCCGAGCCAAGATGGCGGGATACGAAGTGGACCCCCTGGTGCTTACCAGCGGACTCGATTATCTGAAGAGCATCGAGGGAAAGTGCAGAGTTCGTGGGTACGCGCTTCACAGCACCCAGAGCTGCACCGCTTATGCGCTCTTTGTTCAGAACCTTTTGAAAGAGCCTGATGTCGCCTCGGCCAAAGCTCTCTTCAAAAAACTCAAGGACGACAAGCATCTCGAGCTGGAATCCCTAGGGTGGCTCTGGCCCACCTTCGCGGAACACGCCAAAGGCTCTTCCGAACGGAAAGAACTGAAGCGCCTGGTGATGAACAAGGCCACGGAAACCGCCGACAAGGCTCATTTCACGACCGAGATCGGAGAGACGGACGGAACCTATCTCACTCTTCATAGCGCTCGCCGGACAGACGCTATCCTCTTGGGCGCCCTCCTCCAAGACGACCCGACGAATCAGCTCAATACCAAGCTCGTGCGTGGTCTGCTAGCCCACCGGACGAAGGGCCGCTGGAACAACACTCAAGAGAACATCTGGGTCTTGTTGGCGCTGCAATCCTACTTTCGAGCCTATGAGAAGCAGACGCCGAATTTCCTGGCAGGGGTGTGGCTGGATGAGACCTACCTGGGAGAAGAGCAGTTTGTCGGGCGCTCTGCCAAGGAAGCTCAACTCAAGATTCCAATGAACGAACTTCCCCAGGAAGAACAAGGACTCATCCTATCCAAGAAAGGCCAGGGTCGACTTTACTATCGGGTAGGGATGAAGTACGCGCCCAAGAGTCTGCGCCTACCCGCCGAGAGTCGCGGATTCATGGTGGAGCGCACGTTTAAAGGCGCTGACGCTCCAACTGATGTGAAGCAACTCGAGAACGGGGACTGGCAGATCAAAGCGGGGGCCAAAGTAGAAGTCACGCTCACTCTGGTTTGTCCCGAGACCCGCTACCACGTGGCGCTGGTCGATTCTCTTGCGGCCGGTCTGGAACCCCTCAACCCGGCCCTGGAGGGTACTCCCTCCACGGACTCGGAGTCGAGCTGGTGGAACTGGTACGACCACGAGAACCTGAGAGATGAAAGAGTAGAAGTGTTCAGCCAGAGATTGTCCGCCGGCGTCCGAACCTACACATACACGGCTCTGGCCACCACCCCCGGAGAGTACGTCCTGCCGCCGCTCAAGGCCGAGGAAATGTACTCACCGGAAGTCTTCGGTCGGACCGCTTCCGGAAAGTTGATCGTGGACTAGGAGTCTCTCTTCTGCCGAGCCCACTCCCTCACCTCACGAATGAGTCGGGAAGTGATGAGCATCTTGCCCCGCTCCACAAAATGCTGCAACTCGCCAGGAGTTACCTGGGGTAAGAAGCGGCTAACTTCAACCTCGCTATAGGAGCCGTCCGCCAGGCTATAGAGGCGTATTTTCTCGTCCTGTTCATATCGCCAGACTTCGTTCACTCCAAAGGCCGCATAGATAGGCATTCGGCTGATCGAACTCTCCGTCACGTCGACTTCGATAGAAAGGTCGGGTGGGGGACTGGTTTCCTGGTCGTAAGTGCTCAGGTCAGCCACTTCGTCCAAGTGAGTGAGCCAGTAACATTCGTCTGGCTCGAACCCTTTGTCCATGAGTTTGCTCTTGAAAGTCGTCGAACCGCCGTTTAGAAAGTCGATGTCGAAACCGAGGAAAACGGCCTCCAGCGCTCTGGAGAACTGAGCTTTGATACGTTCGTGTTCCGGCGACGGCGACATAAGTTCGAGTCTCCCCCCATCATAGGTGATGCGAATTCGGTTCGGAGAGAGCGCATCGAGAACCTTGAGATACCCGTCCCAGTCGACGGTTGCGACGAAAGAATTACCGGGTTTGGGAGTCGTTAGAGCCACGAGTCAATTATAGTGTCTCGGTTACGAATCTCCAACAACTTAGAAATTTTAGGCTTCTTTCATGGTCGGTTCTCATAATACGAGAGATAAGGAACCATAACGCTCATGCAGATAACCTCCACCGCCAGGCCCCGGCCTAGAATCGGCACCCAAGAATACCCCCCGAACCCTGCTCTGGACAACTGGTCTAAGACAGCGGAGTTCGATTCCATTCCCGACTTTTTTCGGGCTGCGGTGGAGAAGAATCCCGACGGGGATTACGTCGGGGCTAAAGTGGATGGGGAGTACCAGTGGCGAAGCTACCGGGAAGTTCAGACGCAGGTGGACCAGTTTTCTTCGGCTCTGATCGAAGCCGGGATTCAACCTGGAGACCGCATCGGTATCTACGGTCAGAACTCTCCCGACGGACGAGTCGCCACCTCCGGCATCCTCCAGTCGGCGGCGGTATTCAACGGACTTCTGCCTGAGTATCCTGAAGAGCGAGTAGAGTTTGTTCTGCAGAACGCCAACGCTCGCATGGTGATGGTGGATTCACCCGAGAGGTTGCAAGCGGTTCTCAACAGAGAGAAAGCCCTTCCGGACCTGGAGACCATCGTGGTCACGGGTGATGTGGACCTGAAAGAGTTTAAGAGTAGCAAGAACCTGATCTCGTTTGAGGATATGCTGGACAAAGGAGCGGCCTCGCTTGAGAAAAATCGGGAAGAGATGGACAAGCGGGTTGAGGGGATTCGTTACGACGACATCGCCTGCCTGGTCTACACTTCCGGCTCTTCCGGTACTCCCAAGGGCGTGCTGGTTTCCCACGGCAACGTTCTTTCCTCGGTCACGGGCTCGATGCAAGTGGCCAACGACAAGCCCGACGAGACTCTTGGCAGCGTCCGCTTCGACGATACGTATCCTTCGGTTTTGCCTCAAGGCCACGTGATGGGACAGGTGGCCGAGTATGTCATCACCGCCCACGGCGGACGATTGGCGTACCCGGCAAGTCTGAAAGAGTTCACGACCGACCTTTCGACTCTCAAGCCGACGGTTCTCGCCGTAACTCCCCTGTTTCTTCATAAGATTTATGAAGGAATCGAGGAGAAGGCGATGTCCAATCAAGAGCCTGTCGTTTCTCCCAAACTGGCCGGTCTGGGAGCCGGTGCCGCCGCCGGTGCCCTGGGTGCGGTCGCGGGCGGTATGATAGGGGCGGGTATCGGGGGTCAAGCCCTCACCTGGGGATTGGCGGGTGCGGGATTCGCGCTGGCCGGAGCGGCAGCCGACGCCTGGGCCACCAAATTCGCCGAGAAGATGACGGGAGCCGAAGTTTTTCAGAAGTCAGTGAGCGCTTCCAAAGAGTTTTACCAGGCCCACGGCGACCACACGATCGGACAGAGAATCAAACACGAACTGGCCAAGAAGCTCGTTTGGTCGAAGGCTCAGAAAGTCGTCAGCGAGAGAACGGGCGGTCAGATCCGCACTATCCTCTCAGGCGGTGCACCTCTGGCTACCGAAGCCGAGACGGCAATGCGGGCTATGGGCTTTAAAATCGCTCAGGGCTATGGCCTGGCCGAATCTTCCGGAGGCGGCATGATGAACAATCCGGCTCGCCCCGAACTCGGCACCGGCGGCGCGGCCCACCCGGGCACCGAACTTCGCATCGGCGAAGGAGAAGAGATTCAGATGCGCGGCCCCACCATTATGACGGGCGGCTACCTCAACAGACCCGACAAGACAAGCGAAAGCTTCACGGAGGACGGCTGGTATCGCACCGGAGACACCGGAAAGGTGGTGAAAGCGACTGGACCAGTCTCCCCTCTGAAACTGGCCGGACTGACCGCTCTCGGAAGTGGAGCCGGAGGTGCCGTGGGAGCGGCTCTCGGCAATCCGTTGCTCGGTGCCGCCGTCGGTGGTGTGTTGGCGGGAACGGCCACGATTTTCACCGGACTGGCTCGCACCGAAGGCCAGGACCACTTCGCCATCACCGGTCGAATGAAGAGTCAGTTCAAGCTTCCCGGCGGAGAGTATGTGACTCCGGAGCCTATCGAAGCCTCGCTTCAGGGTAGCCCCTACATCGCCCGCTCGTTGGTGGTGGGCGACGACAGTCGAGACCTGGTAGGAGCCTTGATCCAACCGAACTTTGAAACCCTCACCGCCTGGGCCAAGGAAAACGGCGTTCCCACCGAGCCGAAAGAGATGGTGAAAGACCCGAAGGTTCTGAAACTGTACTCGGAAGAAGCGGTGAATCGAAGCTCCAACTTCCGCAAACACGAGGTCGTCCGCCGAGTGGCGCTGCTAGACCACGAACTGAGTGGAGACGCCATCACCAGCAAAGGCGAAGTGATGAGGAAAGTCGTCACGGAAAACTACAAAGAGCAACTGGACGGGATGTTTAACTAAAATGAAGATTCAAAGCACCATTCCCAATTACACAGGGCCCAAGACCACGACTTCCGAGTACGATCCCAAAGCGGCTCGACTCCTCAAACCGGCCAACAAGCTTCTGGTGAAAGCCTGGATGCATACCGACATCAAGGGTAAGGAGAATATCCCCGAGTCGGGCGGGCATATGATCTGCTTCAATCACGAGAGCATGTCGGACGCTTCGTTGGTCCAGTCACTCACCGACGGTGACTATCGGTTCGTGGCAGCAAAGGAGCAGTTCGTAGGCCCGGTGGGTAAAGCGATGAAAGCGTTGGGAGCCATCCCGGTAGACCGGGATAAGCCCAGCCGGGAAGTCATCGATGTCTCGACCGGTCTCATGAACCAGGGAACTGGTATCGCGATCGCCCCGGAGGGTGGTATCCGGTCCGACGGCAGAATCAACTCCTTTAAAGAAGGTCCGGCCAAGATGGCTTTGGAGTCCGACTGTGAGTCGATGATTCCCGTGGTGTTAGATTATAGCCCTCATCCGATGAGCGCGGGCAACAAGCTCGGAACCTACCTGGCCGCCGGAGCGGTAGCGGTCGGTGGGTTAGCTGCGGCTTTTGTTGGCGGCGGGACGGCCCAGGCAATCTCCGGAGCTGTGACGGGAGTTCTGGCCGGCGCGGCCATCGGCGGAGCCGCCGGGTTTATGATGAGTAAGAAGGCGGGCACGGCGAAAGTCGGCGACGCGATGAAAGCGGCGGGTCTAGGCGCTGTCGCTCTGGGAGTCGGCGGTGGGTTCGGAGCGGGTGCTCTGGGCAGCCATGCTCCTTACTTGCTCGCTCCTCTGAGCGTGGTGGGTGGAGCCACGGCTCTCGCCGGTGCGAAGATGTTCAACGAACGCAAAGACGCGAAGGTGATCGCAGGGGAAGGTATTCCCGTGGAGCCCTACCGCCAGATGGAAGACCAGCAAGCGGCGCGCAAGCAGTTAACCCACGACTTGCGAACGCGGATGATGGAGCTCCATCAGCAGATCCGACCCGACATCGAGTACGATTTCAGCGCTGACCCCATCGACGGCGGTGGCGATTTCGGCGGAGAGCCCGGCAACTGGGATGAGATGAGCAACCATGAGAAGGTGACGCATCTGGTGGCCAGGCAGCTGAGGTTGGAAACCGATAAGGTGAAACCCGACTCATCCTTCACCGAGCTAGGTGCCGATTCGCTCGATACCGTGGAGATGGTACTCGCTATGGAGAAGGCTTTCGAAATCAAGATACCCGAAGACGTGGTGGCTCAGCTGCAAACCGTGGCCGACGTCGTCAAGTATGTCGAGGAGCATAGTCCGAAGGCAGAGTAGCCTATAGTTTAGTTACGGCCGTAGTTGAGATCCTTTTGAATGTCATTCTCCGAGAGCGCGAACTCCGGTTGAATGTCGAGGAACTTTTTGACCTCGGCGAAGATGTGGGCTACTAGCATTGTCGACTCCTTTGACCGGTGCTCGTGACACCGGCGTCAATTTCATCCCCGATGAGCCGAGCGTATCACCGCGCTCGGCTCCTTCATACCCTTCATACCGATTAGTACGCGGAAATCACCCGAACGGGTAAGGCCTCGCCGTTGAACAGACGGGAATTAGCCTTCGAATTCAGCTTGTTTTTACAAGCCCGGCAACTCTCCGTGATTTGTTGACGACCGTCATTGATTCAAGACTTTTCCCAAACTAGGATGGAGACATCAGAGAGCACTTGCCGCCCCAGGCCCGGACGGCGGAAGTTCAAGCCAAGCGAGTTCAAGCTCGGGTGGAAAAAGAGAACGCCTACAGAGTTCCCGTTCAAGTCGATCGGCGGGAGGTGGGAGGCGACGGGCGCGACGGGGATGTCGACAAGATGAGTCGAGCCGGT
>Ga0207914_100146_pt1 | contig 36661 bp, 22 predicted proteins | sample DeeseametaMP2497_FD_184171 | JGI IMG/M metagenome (GOLD analysis project Ga0207914, IMG submission 184171) | Marine microbial communities from East of Antigua and Barbuda, Atlantic Ocean - MP2497 (SPAdes) | ecosystem: Environmental > Aquatic > Marine > Oceanic | place: East of Antigua and... | reverse complement strand
TTCTCGTATCCGAACGAGCCGGCCATACCGCAACAGCCGGAATCGACTTCCTGAAGATCGACACCGGGGAGTTGAGAGAGAACGCTCACCGAAGGTCCGGTGCCCACCAGCGACTTCTGATGGCAGTGGCCATGCAAAAGTAGCGGCGGAACGCCTTCCTTCAGAGGCAGCTCTTTGTCCTGAAGAAACTCTTCTAGAGTGAGGCAAAGCTTGGCCAGAGCGGGCAGATCGGGGTCGTCCACCAGGGAGAAATAGTCGTCTCTGAAGGAGAGGATACAGGAAGGCTCCAGCCCCACGATCGGCACTTCGTCGGCCAGAAAGCGTCGCAGACGGTTGATATTGTCCATGGCGTGTTTCTTGGCCAGGTCAGACAGCCCCTTACTCATCATCGGTCGGCCGCAGCAAAGCCTGTCGGCGATGGTGACGGCGTAGCCCAAACGCTCCAAGATGCGGACCGCGGATTGAGCCACCCACGGCTCGTTGTAGCCGTTGAAAGTATCGACAAACAGCACTACTCGAGGCTGATTCGGCTCCGACTTGGGTGTGTGTCTTCGCTTCCACCAATCCCAGAAGTTTTGACGGGCGAAAGTGGGAAACGTTCGTTCGGAGGCGACACCTAAAATGTGGTTGACCAGAGGCTTGAACGGCGAGTTCAGCATCCAGTTGCTGACCGGAGCCAGAGCCGAGCCGAATCGAGAAACGAGGTCGGCCCGAGCGAAGAGTTGAGTGCGTAACGGGACGCGATTCTGCCGATAGTACTGGCTGAGAAACTCGAACTTCATCTTGCCCACGTCCACGCCGGAGGGGCACTCCGCTTTACACGCTTTGCATTCGAGGCACAGGTCGAGAGCGTCGTAGAGGCGCTTACTGTGCAGGGCTTCGTGGGGCAATCGGCCGTTCAGGACGTTGCGCAGGAGGTTGGCCCTCCCGCGGGTGCTGTGCTCCTCGTCCCGGGTCACCATAAAGCTGGGACACATCGTGCCGCGATTGGTCTTGCGACAAACTCCGGCACCGTTACAAAGCTCGACCGCCGTCACGAAACCGCCTTCGGCCGTCCAGTTCAGATCGGTTTGCACTTCCATGGTTTTATAGTCCGCGCCGAATCGCAGAGTCTCCGTCATCGGCGGCGAATCCACCACCTTGCCGGGGTTGAGGATGCCGGCCGGGTCGAAGAGCTTCTTGATCTCTCGAAACACCTCGTAGATCACCGGTCCGAACTGCTTCTTGTTCCACAGACCGCGGGCCAGACCGTCGCCGTGTTCGCCGGACATAGAGCCCTCGAACTCCATCACCAGATCGGAGATCTCGTCGGAAAGACGCGCCATCGTTTGAATGTCGGCCTCGCTCTTGAGATCCAAAAGAGGGCGGATATGTAAGCAACCGACCGAGGCGTGAGCGTAGTAGGCGGCGGTGGTGCCGTGAGACTGGACGATCTGGTCGAAACGCTCCACGTACTCGACCAGCCTGGAGGGGTCTACCGCCGTGTCTTCGATGAAGGCCACGGGCTTGCGGTTGCCGGGCAGACCCAGCAGGAGCGGCAGTCCGGCTTTTCTCACTTGCCAGATTTGGGTTTTCAACACTCCGTCGGTGAAGTGAGGGTGGGCGTAGCTCGCACTCTCTTTGCTCAGCAGATCCCCGGCCTGTTTGAGCTTATGCTCCAATTCGGCCTGAGTGTCGGCGGTGTATTCGGTAATGACCACCGAGTTTGGCTCCCCGTCCAAGAAACCCATCAGACGAGAGATAGAGAGCTGCTTCTGGGCCAAACTGAGCACCATGCGGTCCATCAACTCGCTGGCCGTGGGATCGGTAGTCAGGAGAACGGCATTGCCCAGAAGGGCTTCCTTCAAAGAGTTGTAGTGGCTGACGATGAGTCCGGTGAACCTCGGTTTGGGGGTGATGCGAAGCTTGGCCCGAGTGATCAGACCCAGACTTCCTTCGCAACCGACCAGCATCGAAGCGGGGTTGAATCCTCGTACCGGCGGAGCCGCGGGAGCTCTCAAGCCGGTGAACTCGGGGAGTTCGTAGCCTACCGCCACTAGACCTCGCAACATTTCGTCAAGATTGTAGCCTGTCACCCGGCGGAGAAGCTTGGGATATCGACTAGCCACCAGCTCGGCGTTGGACTTCGTCATGGAGACGAGCCCCTTGATCAGATCGCTGGTGCGTGTCGACCCCCGCAAACTTCGAGCCAGCGCATCCCGGTCCATGACCTTGAAGCTGTGCAGCTCCCCCTCACCACAAAGAAAGGAGAGCCCTTCGACATGGTCTACGGTCTTGCCGTAGCGGATACTTCGCGTACCGGAGCTGTTGTTGGCGACCACCCCGCCTACACAGGCGTGCTCGGCGGTGGCGGGATCGGGAGCGAACATATAGCCGTAGGCTTGGAGCTGATCGTTGAGATCGTTGAGCACCAGCCCGGGCTCGGCTTCGGCCCAACCCTGCTCCGGTACTACACGAAGCAAACGGTTTAGATACTTGGAGGTATCCACGGCCACACCAAAACCGACCGTCTGTCCGGCAAGGGAGGTACCGCCGCCCCGAGCCGTGATCGGCACTTCGCATTGGCGGCAAGCCTTCACCAACACTTCCAGGTCCTCGGGTTCGCGGGGCAAAGCCACCAGCACCGGCCGCTGTTGATAGATACTGGCATCGGTGGCGTAGAGAGCACGAGAAAAATCGTCGGTCAGAAGCTCGCCTCTGAAATCCGACGCCAGAGCACTTTGAAGTGCACCTAACTTGTCTTCCAACCCACTCTTGTCGAGCGCCTTGACCATTTTTTTACCCCTGACCGTCGTTTAGGATCTTTGGGAGGATATTTGGGCCTGCCATGAATTTGCCTCTCGATCAAAAAAAGAGCGGTCCCACCAGCCGGCGGAAACCGCTCTTTTTTTTTCGGCCGCGTTACTTCTGCAGCGTGCGGATGTAGTGGCCGATGGCCCACTGGTCTTCGGGGGCGATGATGCCGTCCCAAGGAGCCATACCGGTGCCTTCGACACCGTAAGTGCCGGTACGGAAAAGAGCGAGCTCCAGGTGGCCGTACTTGTATTCGTCGGTGGCGGTCAGGTTACGGGGCGGCGGGTCCAGACTGGCTCCGCCTTCTCCATCACCAAGGCCTGTGGCTCCGTGACAGAGAGCACAGTTAGCGGCGTAGAGTTCCTTACCCTTGGCTACTGCCTCGGGGGTGGAGGGAGGGATGCTGCCTGCCATTTCGAGGACTTCATCGTATCCGTTCATGCCTTCGGCGAGCTCGAAGTCTTCGAGGACGGCAGCGTCGCCACCGGTCGAACCGGCGTCAGCCACCGGTGTGCCTTCGTCGGAGGGAGTGGCGGTCGCGTCAGCCATCGGAGTCTCCGCGGGAGTCTCCATCGCATCGGGAGTCGCTTCAGGCATCTCCTGCGCTACCGGCGCGGTGGTGGCAGCCGTAGCGGGAGTCGTAGCACCCGCCGTCGGGTCAGTTTTCGTCGGCTGCGAGCATCCGGAAATTCCCAGTACGGAGATCACCAGTGCGGCGCCTAAAAATCGTTTCAAAGCCATTCTATTGGCCTCCTCATTTCGGTGTAATATTTCGACGCACCCAACCCCCTAGTTAGGGTCACCGTCGAGGATCAATCCGAGTCGGGGTTCACGAAACGGATCTCCATTCCTCCTTAATTGTACCCGCCTAAAGTCGCGAACTAACGTCTTCGTTAACGTCTTTTCTTTCCGTACAGATGACGAACGATATCGTCCACCGCCCCGCGATTCCGAGTGTCGCTCTCTCGAGCCCGACGACACGACTCCCAGGAGCGCTGGAACACCCGAATATCCGGAGGCCGCGCTTCCGGCTCGTCGTCGATGGCAGCCAAGGCCAAGCTCAGCAACTCAGCCAGAGCTGTTTGAGACTCTTTGCTCCAATAGGACTCTTCCCGGCTCAAAGTACGAGCCACCAGCTTAGTCCGCTGGTCCTCGGTCAAACCGGAAGACGGGACTTTCCCGGTCATCCCATAGTGGATTGTCGCTCCCAAACTGTAGATGTCGTGAATGGGGTCGGCGGCACCGCCCTGGCCCCGTTCCGGCGCTCCGTACTTGGGGCTGAAAACCGCTATCTCGCGGGAAAACTTCGTACCTTTGTGGCTGACCAGTCCGAGGTCCACGAGGCGGTAAAGCCCCAAGCCGGTCCGTATCACGTTGGCGGGTTTGAGGTCGCCGAAGACCACTACCCCCTCGCACTCAAGGTGGAGGTAGCTGAGCAAGTCTATGAGCGCCCCGGTGAGACCGAATAGGTCTTCTTGGGTAAGGGGGCCTTCGCGCTCCACGAACTGTTCCAGGTTCGGACCTTTGAACCAGTCCATGAGAATGAAATACCGACTCTCTTCGGCGAAGAAACCGTGGGCTTTTGGCAAGGCCGGATGGGCGAGCGTTCGTAGAAAAGAGGCCTCGTTCATCAACATCGTATTGAAGACTTGGTATTCGCTCTTGCTCCAGCTACTGGTGTCCACCACCTTGACAGCCTTAAGCCCGTCCTGTGTCTGAGCCAGAAAAACCTCGCCAAAGCCACCCAGACCGAGCCGGCTCAGCAGCTTGATCTGTCCGTTGCGTATGGTGCTGCCGGGTCCCACGAGATTCTACGAAGATACGCTGCGGCACGCTCTGCTACCTTCGGAGGTCTCCCAGAGCAAATGCTCAAGAGGTCCGAAATGGTCGCTGTCGAAAGCGCTTGCCCTAGCGTCAATGACGTTACTGAGAGAATAACTCTGAAAGGAGCACCCCATGAAAACCTTTTCCCGATACATCCCGAACTGGTTTAAAGTATTGTTGGTCGCCTCTATGGCGATCGTGACCTACGGAATGGGTCATCTCCAGTCTGAGCCCGTGGAAGTCACCCCCCAAAAGGGAGAACTTTTAGAAACGCTCTGGCTGGACCGCGTGCCGGAGATGATGCACGACAGCTGGAACGGCTATCTTTTCACCTCCGACAACATCGGCCTGAACGTCCAGGCGGCCTCGTCCTTCAAGATCACCTTGGAGATTTTCGAGTTTCAACTTCGCAAGAACGATATTCGCTGGCACTTCCCTCACGACGGAAACAAAGCGAACACGAAGTACACCATCGAAAAACTGAAAAAGCCGACCAAACACTTCGACCGTCAACTGACGATTGAAGCCGACCCTAAGAACGGCGGAAAAACCAAGGTCTACTTCACCGGACCCGAGTTTGCCAACGGTGCCACTATCGACAGATTGGCGCCTGGAGCACTGGACCGCATCGAACAGTTTCGAAACGCCCAGTAAATTCTGACCATCCGAAAAGAGCCGGTTGAACGACCGGCTCTTTTTTCTTTTGACAAGCCCTGAAAGGAGTCCGACTGTCGCGGGACATACATCTACCGGACACATCATGCGACAACTCTTTCTGCAAGCTCCCAACGATCTGAGGATGCGTGAAATCGAGGATCCTCGTCCCGGTCCGGGTGAGGTCATCGTCGAAGTTCGCGGGTCAACGACTTGCGGCACCGATCTCAAGACCCTACGTCGAGGACATCCAAAATTTCCCATGCCGACCCCGTTCGGCCACGAGTTTTCGGGCGTGATCACCGACCTGGGCGAGGGAGTCAAAGGCTGGAGCGTGGGGAGCGAAGTCATGTGCGCCCCCACAGCCCCCTGCGGAAACTGCGCGGTCTGCCGTCGTGGACTCTTCAACCTCTGCCAAACCTGTATGGACGGTCTGATTCTGGGCGCTTTCGCCGAGAAGGTGCGAGTGCCCGCTCACATCGTGGGCAAGAACCTCTACTCCAAACCGAAAGAGCTGGATTTCTTTGAAGCGGCTCTCATGGAGCCCCTGGCCTGTGCTGTTTACGGACAGCAACAGCTGCCTTCCCTTTCCGGCAAGAGCGTCGCCATCATCGGAGCCGGACCGATCGGATTGCTCCATCAAATGCTGGCGGGTCAGCAACAACCGAAACAGCTTTTAATGATCGGGCGGCGGGCCGCTCGATTGGCCCTGGCCGACCAGGTGGGAGCCGATGTGGTGATCGACTCCGAACAAGAACCCGATCTGGTCGACGCGGTGATGGCTCGCACCGGCGGTAAGGGAGCCGACGTGATCATCGAATGCACCGGGCAGCCGGAGGTGTGGGTCGATTCGGTCCGAGCCACCGCCCAGCGAGGGACAACACTGCTGTTCGGCGGCTGCAAAGGGGGTACCAGAGTACCTTTGCCGTTCGATATCATCTGGGCCAGGGCGCTGACTGTTCTGGGAGTCTTCCACTTCACGCCGGGCGCGGTGGCGGAATCACGAAAGCATCTCTGCAGCGGCAATCTGCCGGTCCGGCATCTTATCACCGAGGTCCGACCTATGTCGGACTACTTGCAAATTTTCGAGGACCTCAAAAGCGGTAAGGCCGTGAAATACGGGATCGACCCCAAGGGCTAGGGCGTCTCAGTTTAAGAGTGCTTTGCGCCACTCCGATATCAGCTCCATCGCTTCTCGGGGGTCGAGTTCTTCTTCGTCCAACTGCTTCAACTCCGAAAGCACCCCGTCCTCGGGGTTCGGCGGAGCGAACAGGTCAAGCTGAAGAGACGGATCGGGGCGATCGCTCTTACCGGCCTGCCCTCGCTCCAATCTCTCTAATAGGTTTTTAGCTCGCTCCAAGACCGCGTCCGGCACACCCGCCAGAGAGGCCACGTGAATACCGTAGCTCCGGTCCGCCCCGCCGGGCACGATGCGATGAAGAAAGACGATGTTCTCGCGATCCTCACGAACAGCGACCCGATAGTTGCGGCAACCTCGGAGCCGGCGAGCCAGCCGAGTCAACTCGTGAAAGTGAGTAGCGAACAACGTCTTGGACTGGCACTCATGATAGAGGTACTCCGCGATGGCCTGAGCCAGGGAGAGCCCGTCGTAGGTCGAGGTGCCCCGCCCGATCTCATCTAAGATCACAAGAGACCGAGGAGTGGCGTAGCGCAGGATATTTGCGGCCTCCGACATCTCTACCATAAAGGTTGATTGCCCAAGATGCAGATCGTCCGAGGCCCCGACCCGCGTGAAGACCCGGTCGGTGATACCCACCACTGCCGCGTCGGCCGGTACGTAGCAACCCATTTGAGCCATGATCACCAGCAGCGCATTCTGGCGAAGATAGGTCGATTTACCACTCATGTTGGGGCCGGTCAGCAAGATGAGTCGCCGTTTGCCGTCCAGGCTCACGTCGTTCGGCACAAACCGCATGTCGGTGGACCGCTCGACCACCGGATGGCGGCCACCCTGAATGTCCAGAAGGTTGTCGTCGGTGATGGCCGGCTTCACCCATCGAAAGCGTGAGGCACCTTCGGCGAATCCGCAGAGGACGTCCAGTTCCGACAAGCAGCGAGCAACCCATCTCAAGGTCTCCCCGTGCTCGGTGCAGCGCTCTCGAAGACCCGTGAAGAGGTCGTATTCCAACTCCCGGATCTTGTCTTCCGCGCCCAGAACCCTGGCTTCGTACTCCTTCAGTTCAGGAGTGAAATATCGTTCCGCGTTAGCCAGAGTTTGCTTACGAATGTAATGCTCCGGGACGGAAGCAAGATTCGATTTCGTGACTTCGAGATAGTACCCAAAGACCTGGTTGTATCCCACCTTGAGCGACTTGATTCCCGTATTCTCACGCTCTTCTTGCTGAAGCCGGGCGATCCAGTCCTTCCCGGACCCCCTCAGGGAGCGCAGCTCGTCCAGGCGCTCGTCGTAGCCGTCGGCGATCAGCCCTCCCTCGCGCAAACTCACCGGTGGCTCCTCGGCTAGAGCGCGCTCTAGCTCCTCTCGGAGAGACTCCAGAGAATCGAACTCGTAAGTCAATCGAAGCAGAGTGTGGTCTTCGGTTTGGGCACAGGCCACCGCCAGTCGCGGTAGCTCCGCTAGCGAGCGGGCCAAGGCCTGTAGGTCTCTCGCGTTGGCGGTACCGTAGGCCACTCGCGAATTCAGACGCTCGATATCGGAAACGGATTGCAGACCGTTGCGGATCTCGCGGCGGACCAACTCGGCTTCCAAAAGCGACTCCACGGCGTCCAGTCGGGCCTCGATGCTCTCCCGATCGACCAGCGGGTGGAGAATCCACTGACGCAGGCGTCTGGCTCCCATGGATGTGTTGGTGAAATCGCAAGCCCACAAGAGGCTACCTCGGCGTTGGCGACCCAAAAGAGTCTCTACCAGCTCCAAGTTTCGACTGGAGGTGGAGTCGATCACCATGTGTTCGGAGGTTCGATAACCTCGGGGAGGCGAAAGACTGAGGACCTGGCTACCCTGGGTCATCTGCAGATACCGGAGCAGCAGGCCCGAGGCCGACACGGCAGCGCTCGCCTCGTCCAGGTCGAGCGCTTTCAACGGCGTACCCGAGAAGGTGCGGGAGAGAAGCTCCTTACTGGATTTGACACCGGGCTGAGAATCCCAGGTGGAAAGGCTGCAGCCCAACCGCTCTTTCAGCTCCAGGGCCTGGATCTCCAACGGCGTACCGGCCGCCACCACCACTTCGGCGGGCCGGAAGCGAGAAAGCTCCTCTTCCAGCCTTTCCCAGCTACTTTGAAACTCGGTGCAAACAAACTCGCCGGTGGAGATATCGGCGAAGGCACATCCGTAGAGAGAGCCGTTCTCGCTGATGCCGCAAAGAAAGTTATGGCGCTTTTCGTCCAGCAAGCTCGGGTCCAGGATGGTGCCGGCGGTGACAGTCCGCACCACGCCCCTCTTAACCAGACCCTTAGCCTGTCTGGCATCCTCTAGCTGCTCGGCCAGAGCGACCCGGTGACCGGTGCTCACCAGAAGTCTCAGATAAGTATCCAACGAGAAGAAAGGAACGCCGGACATCGGCACCTTTCGGCCTCCGCCCGCCTCTTTTGCGGTCAGAACGATCTCGGCATCTTGAGCGACCGTGACGGCATCCTCGCCGTAGGCCTCGTAGAAGTCGCCGACTCGCATCAGCATGAGGCAGTTCGGGTGCTCCTTCTTGAGACCGAAATACTGCTGAAAGAGAGGCGTCAGAATCTCGAAATCGACTTCACTATCGCGGAAGTCCTCACGTCTGGGTTGGGTGTTGGCATTTGACATCTAGCAATCGAACCCACGCTTGTCCATTATCCATCTGTTCACGGCGGGGTCGCCGTTCGACGATGTGGTGAAAGGGCCTGTTAAATGCTTTCAGCGGGTTTAAATGGGTGGGAGGAACTGAGGAAAGTTCAGAAAAGGTTGACTACATCCGCAATCGTATTGCGGACCAATTAAGCTTTCCCGATTGCCAGAGAGGATGTCCACTCCATTGAGTACAGAATTCGAACCCAACGATGAACTCATCTTCAGCGATGATGATGACTGGGATGAGGAAGACGACGAGGATGAAGACGAGGACGACTGGGACGACGACGAAGACGAGGACGAGTGGTTCGAAGAGGACGACGACGAAATCGACGAAGACGACGACCTGGAAGAAGATAAACCGTCCGGTCGATTCCCTGATGAAGAGCCCGATGAGGACGAAGATAACTGGGAAGAAGACCCTCTAGACGACTGGACCCCGGGTACTGAAGAGGGTGAAGGTCAAGACTTCGGCGACGACGATGAAGACGACGACGACGATGATGATGACGATGACGACGACGATAAGTGGGACGACGACGACCCGTTGTAGTCTCATAGAGGTGACTTCGGAAACCCGGACCTATTTCGTTCGAAATCTCCGCGCCGGCGTCACCTCCCGCCCGCCGTGCCTTGGCGCGGCAGGTTAGTCTCCGTTCTGCCGTCCTTCGAGCACGCCGCTCATCTCCGACTCCTACAGAATTTCCAACGCCAGTTCGTGGTTGGTGAACACGCAGATGTCACCCGCAATGGACATGGCGTTTTTTATTATCTCCTCGGCACTCATGTCGGTGTGCTTTAAGAGCGCCCGGGCCGCGGCTTGGGCGTACGATCCACCCGAACCGACCGCGGCGATTCCATAGTCCGGCTCCAAAACGTCTCCATTACCGCTCAGGATGAGAGTTGCTTCCTTGTCGGCGACGACCAACATGGCTTCCAAACGACGGAGCATTTTGTCGGTTCTCCACTCTCGGGTGAGTTCCACGGCGGCTCGCTTGAGCTGGCCTCGATGCTGTTTAAGCTTCTCTTCAAACAGCTCCAATAGCGTCAGGCCGTCGGCAGCGGAGCCCGCGAAGCCTGTGAGGACGTCTTTATTCTCCCCCACCCGTCGAATCTTCTGGGCCGAATGCTTGATCACCGTGTTGCCCAGACTTACCTGTCCATCACCCCCGATGGCCACCTGGTCGTCGCGCCGGACACAAAGGATAGTTGTTGCTCGTATTTTCTCTTGATCGTTTATCATGGCCTGAGCTTGTTCAAAATTTAGTCACATCCTGTCAAAACCACTTTAACAAGTTGGCAGTGGTTTGGTTACAGAGCGCCTTTAGGATCCTCGTAGGAGCTTGTCGGAGTATCCGGACAAGCTCCCAGGAATAGAAAAAGGAGAAGCGCGTGACAAGAATTTCTGTAATCAATTTCAGTCTGGTCGACAATCACCCGTACGTGAAAGCGGTAGCGAATCTGAGTATGGAGGGCCTTTATTTACGAGGCCTCCGTCTGGAAGAGAGGGAGCGAGGAGAGCTGACCGTCGGCTATCCCGGTCGAAAGGTCCAGGGTCAGTGGCAGGTTGTCTACGAGCCCCGCAACAGAGCCACCGAGTCGCTCATTCTAGACCAACTCAAGAGGCACTACGAGGCAAGCGATCGGATAGCGGCATGAGTCGGGTCCTGTATGAGACGCTTCTGCGAGCCGGCGTGAGCGCTCAGGTCGTTGCGAACCTAAAGAGAGACGGTCTCACCCTGCCCGAGATTGAACGTCGTTTTCAAAGCCGGAAACCCTCGGAGCTTTCCTCGGCTCCGTTTCTGACTCCGGCTTGCCCGGGCTATCCGGAGAAGCTCCACCAACTCTACGATCAACCGATCCAGCTCTTTTATCGCGGACGTCCCCTGAACGAGGTGGCACCCCTGATAGTGGGTGTAGTCGGCAGCCGCAAAGCTACTAACTACGGACTCTCAAGCTCCCGCCGATTGGGTGCCGCCCTGGCACGAAACGGCGTCACCGTCTGCAGCGGTTTGGCCCGAGGGATCGACGGAGCCGTTCACCGGGGAGTCTTGGAAGAGCTGAAACGAGAGCCGGAAGCAGCCCCTCCGGTGGCGGTCCTTGGACACGGCTGGGATTTTGTCCATCCCCGAGAGAATCACGACCTCTTCAGGCAGATAGCCGAGAGGGGAACTCTCTTGACCGAATATCCACCCGACCATCCGCCTTCTCGTTGGACCTTCCCAGCCCGCAACCGCATCATAGCAGCTCTGAGCGATGTTTTGGTCGTGGTCGAAGCGGGGGCGCGGAGTGGCTCCCTTCACACCGCGAGCTTCGCCGGCGAGCTTGGCCGCGATGTCTGGGCTGTCCCCAGCTCGCCGGGGAAACCGAACAGCGCCGGTGTGTTGAAGCTTTTGGGAAGTGGAGCCAACATGCTGACCGATTTCGATGAGTTTGTTCATCACGTGACCCGAAAAACTCGCCAAGCACCCCGCCGAACACTGCCCGCGCTCGACGACGACAGCCGGGACCTACTCCTGCGATTAGCTCGCTCCGAAGGCGAAATCGAATCCATCTGCCGGGATCTGGACTGGAGCGCCACCGAGATCGCCTACCGATTGACCGAATTGGAGCTAGCCGGACTCATTTCTCGAAACATTCAGGGGCAGTGGGAGCTACTTTGCTGGGAGCTGATTCCTCAGCTGAGATAGAAACTCTCCCACAACCGGCCCGGGGGCCAGGCCGCTTTGCTCGGCATAACTCACCAATCGTCGATAGCGAGGCAAAAGACGACGAGTGAAAAAAAGCGACTTACGAAACGCCGCCTCGGCCTCCCGAAGCCTCCCCTGTCTTTCCTCAAGGACCGCCATGAGCAACCAGTAGGGCACCAGCTGCTCCTCCAGGTCCTCGGCTCTGAAGTCGGGGAGTCGGTTGAGGTCGAGAGGCTGGTAGCCCTCAGCTTGCTTGCGCAGCAACTCCAGCGCTGCCTCCGTGGCCCCGTCGGCGGCCAAGAGTTCGGCCTTCATTCGATAGAGGTCGGGATAATTCACGGGATCTCGAGCCAGGGCCTCCTCGACCTCGCTCGAGGAGAGCTGGCCACCGGCCGACAGGGCCACTCTTCGGGGAGCCGCCCAACTCGGGTCGGTATGGATGGCCGCCGCCGCCAACGCTGCAGCCTCCATCAAGCGGTCTTCGCCCAATTGGACCTGGGCGTAGGTCAAGAGATAGGAACCGTTTCCGGGCTCAAGCTCTATGGACGCTTGAAAGAGGCGATGTGCCAACGCCCGGCTCCGCTCTCCACCTGATTGATAGAGTTGGCCGGCCAGGCTGTGGTCCACGGCCGCCTCCATTCGGGTGAAGTTCAAGCTCAAGGCGACAAGGAGAGCCACCGAAAGCAAGAGTCGGCAACTCGTAGCCAACCAGAAGCGGCCTCTTTCCCGTCTCTCGTCCTCTCGCTCCATGACGGCCCAGGCCACTACCGGAAGAATCAGCAAGTATGGGAACTGTGTTTGTACCCCGCTCAAACAGTGGAAGCCGAAAGCAACAAAGGCACATCGGAAAGCCACCCCTGCTTCCCCCCTTCCCGACGCCGGGATATTGTGGAAGAGCATGGCGGCCAGACAAAGAAATCCCAGCAATCCCAGCTCCATCAGCACCTCTAGAGGGATGGAGTGCACAAATCGAGAGAAAAACTGAATCGAGCCTTGATAACGAGGATACTCGTGGGGGAAAGCGGCCGGTCCCTGACCGACCACCGGGGATTCGGCCGCGAGAAACGCGGCAGCCCGGTAGAAGTGGAGGCGAGCCTGAGCCGAATTCGAGCGGTCGCTTATAATTCGGCCGCTCAGTTCGGTGGGAGCCAGCGCCGTGAAGACTCCCGAACAAAGAACTACCGAGAATAAAAAGAGCAGAGTGACCCGAAAGTAACGGCTGTTCAAATTCCAGCAACAGGCGGTCAGCAGAGCTAGCAGAAGGACGACGTAGCCGAGAGTTGCGGGGTAGCCGCCGATGAGATTCATGGCCACGGGAAAGCTCATCCCGAGAAGGCTCAATCCCCATCGAACCGCCCGACGCTGAGCTCGGAGCAGCCAGAAGAAAAGACCGAAAATCAGAACGCAAGCTCCGGTGAGAGAACCGGCCCAGAGCTGGAGTGTCAATATCGCTCCCCCCAAAAAGGCCGCTCCGAACCCTTCCAATCCACCGCTCCTAGCCCTGTAGAGTAGAAACGGGAGCACCAGCACCGTAAAGCTACTCAGAGCGTTCGGATGATGAAAAATGCCACCCAACCGGGCGGCGCTCGCTGGAACAGCTATCCACAAGGCGTGGAAAAAGATCACCACACAGGTGAGATACAGAGAAGCCAACGCAGTCACCTGGATAGATTTGGGTCGAGCACGGCGCACCAACAAGGCAAAGAGAAGGATGAGCGCCCAGGTTTCCCATTCCGGCTCGGCCGCACCGACTCGTCCTGAGAGCGCCACCGAGACGACCCCGCTGAGCAAGAAGAGCCCGGCCCAGGGTTTCTCCCTTTTGACCGCCGTGTCGAAGCCCAACGGCAAGAGAAGCCCGATCAAACACCCTCCGGCCAGCAGAGCGCGCAGGGCTGAGCGGCCCAAAGGCCGCTGCGCACCTGCATCGACAAAACTCAAGATTGCCCCCCAGCTCGGGTCCTGGGTGAAGAAGACCATAAACTCCCGAAAGGCCACGGCTATCGGGAAACAGACCAGGAGAAACACGCACAGGTGGAGCCCCCCGTCCCGAATGGCTAGGAGAAACGCGGAAGCCCGGTCGGCACCGGTACTTTGATCTGTTCTACCCAGGAACGTTGTCGAGGATGGTCGCGAACTTGGCTTTGGTCTTATCCATCGTGTAGCGCAGGGCACCAAAATTCGCGCCCGCCTGGCCAACCGCGATCAAGACATGTCGATCGTCGAGGGCCTGCATCACGAAGATGCCTCCGGTGCACTCCAAGACCCAGTAGGCCGGGTTCTTGGCGTAGGCCGCGAGAAACTCGAAGCTCTCCTTCACCAACTCTCCGATGCGCTCTTCGGTCACGTCGTCCTTGACAACCGAGTCGATCGTGGTGCCGTCGCGGGATACCAAGAAGATCGAAGTCACTCCGCGCGTCCTGGCCAGGGTACCCGTCAGCTTGCCGAGTTCCTCTGCCTTGGATTCGTAATAGGCTTGCCGTTCGGCGGAACTTGCTCCGGAAGGGGCCGGACTCGGAGGCTCTAGCTCTTCGACCGGTGCGGGCTCGGGAGAAACATCGAGGGCCGCGGGCTCCGGCACCAATTCGGGAGTTTCTTGAATCACCGGCTCGGGATGAACCGGCTCCGGCGCGGGTTGGACCACCGGCTCCGGTTGAACAGCTTCCGGCTGAGCGGGCTCCTCAACAACGCTCGGAGCGATGGCCACCGGCTCGGGAGTCATCGGCTCATCGGGGAGGTCTGGAGAGACCACACTATCCACTCCGATATCGATCGGCATGGTGTAATCTTCTTGCCGTGGAGGTTCCGGGCTCACTTCCGGGGCGTAGTGAGGCTCCGGCGGAGCGGCGGAGAACGAAGATTCCTCAGGAAGATCGGGCTCGATTGTCACGGGCACTTCCAGCTCAAGACTCGTGCCGACCGAGTCTTCCACGGGAGACAGAATCTCGGGCGCCGGCTCTTCAGGCAACTCCGGCTCTAAGGAAGGTTCGGGGAAAGACGGTTCCAAGACCGGGGTGGGCTCCGGAAACGAATCTACAGGCTGAGCAGCAGGCTCCAAGGCCGACTCTCCCGGCGAGTTGTCCAGGGGTTGAATCTCCAACTGGGGCGACTCCTCCGCTTGCACGGCAGACTCGATGTCGACCATCGGGGGAGCCTCCGCACTCAGGGGCATCGGCTCGGGGACGGGTGCGGAATCAACCTCCACGGGGTCGGGAGTCGGGATGGGCTCACTTGGAGCGACCGGCTCCGACGGCACAGCTGACTCAAACGTGACAGGCTCCGAAGGCTCCGCGGTCTCAATCGGAGCGACCGTTTGGACGGGCATCAAAGGCTCAATCGGAGCGGCTGCCTCGACGGGGGCAACCGGCTCAGGCGCGGCAACCGGCTCAGGCGGGGCAACCGGCTCAAGAGGAGCCGCCGACTCCGCTTGACCGATAGGCAAGGTGGGCATCGTCGGTTGTTCGACAGGCACGGCCGTGTCTTCCCACACGGCAGCGGCCTCCGTCGCGGGGGCGCTGATCGGTTCGGGGGCCATCTCGGGAGCCGGCTCGGAAGTCTGAAGCTCCAACGGCGGCGAAGCAAGCTCCACGGAGGGCTGCTCTATCGCCGCTATCGACTCCTGAGATTCCGCCGCCGGCGAAACCACTTCGGCAGAGGTCACAGCTACAACAGCCGCAGTCTGAATCTCCTCCTGCGCCGAGAGCTCGCCGTCTTGGCCCATCGGCACGGGCTCGAACTGCGACACTTCCTGGGCTACCGCCGTCTCTTCGGGAGCCGACGGGAGCTCTGCCACCTCTTCCTCCGGGGTGTCATCCACGGCCGAGACCGGCTCGGGACGAGGGGCCAACCTGAGCTCTTCATTGTGCCTACGGAGCTCTTGCATCTTGCGCAGCATCTCCTGCACTTCGATCAGCTTCTTCTTCGCCTCTTCCACATAGTACTCGTGGATGACAACTCCGGGCTCCAAGGTCACGTTTCTGGTACGTTCCTGAAGATCTCGGTTGTGAATCGTGAGCTGGATCTGCAAGCGCAGTCGAGCCTCGTCAAACGCTTCATCGGAGGTCGTCTGGTTTAGGATGGCGGCGACCTCTTCCGGCGGGTCGGCCTCCTCGGTCAGGATATGGGCCAGCAAGCGGGCTTCCACATTGTCGGGATCGATCTCAAAAAGCTTGCTCAGTTCCAGGTAAGCCTCATTGATCATGTTCTGTTGGGAATAGATTTCGGCCACCGCGAGGTGAGCTTCCGGCACCGGCTTTTCTTTAGTGACCTCCTGATAGGCGGTCAAAGCCTCTAATTTGAGACCGCGCCGAAACGAAGCTTCGGCCAGAGCTAGGACGGTCAAGCCGTCGCCGGGTCGTTGTTCCAAGATATGAGAAAACCGTTCGATTTTGCGTTCCAACGTCGTCAACTGCTCTGTATTCATTTCTGCTCTCCGGTTTTCTTTGGTAGTTCGAGAAAGAAGGTACTTCCCACTCCGGGCGTACTTTCGACCCACACGCTACCACCGTGGGCCAAAGCTATGTGCTTCACGTTAGCCAATCCTAAGCCAGTCCCCCCGGTGGCTCTCGTCAGCGAGTTGTCCGCACGATAAAACTTCTCGAACACGAGTTCTAACTTCTCGGCCTCTATCCCGACACCCTCGTCTTCCACCGACAACACCAGGGAGTCTGTGAGTTCTTTGAGACTCACCGTTATCTTGCCTCCGCCCGGCGAATACTTGACCGCATTGGAAAAGAGGTTCGTGACCGCCTGGGTTACCAGGGTAGGGTCAGCCGAAATACTCCTTTCGGGAAACGGCTCAACAACCACGAACTCGTGGTCGGTGTTGGTTTCGGAGAAGGCCGGAATGCAGTCCACGACCAGCTTGCCAAACTCGAGAACCCGCTCCTCCAAGACAAACTTACCCGCCTCCAGGCGGGTCAGATGAAGGAGTTGATCGATCAAAGATTGGAGGCGTCGGGTTTCCTCGGAACAGATCCCTAGAAAATGAGTTTGCCGTTCTCGCGGAAACTCTCGATGCAGCAGGAGTTCGAGGAAAGCGCTGATGGTGGTGATCGGCGTTTTTAGTTCGTGGCTAATCATAGAAAGAAACTCGGACTTCATCCGGTCCAACTCTCGGTTGGCGGTTTCATCTCGAAGGAGAAGCACCGACCCGCTCTCCTCCCCCTCGACCACAAGGGGAGTGGTCACGATCTTGAGCATTCTTTCCCCCGAGGTAAACTCAGTTTGCCCTCTCTGGGCGAGAGAACTCAGTTTCTCCCCCACCCTTTCCAAACTCTCACCGCAGAGCGGGTGCATGAATCTTCGGGCAACCGTGTTGGTCGTGACCACCTGCCCGGTCTGGTCCAGCACTACGACCCCATCAGCCATGGACGACAGAGTCGCGGAAAGCTTCTGGTGTCCGAACTCCAGCAGACGTCGCTGCCGGCGCTCCGCTTGAAAGAGTCGAGCCTTCTGCAGCGCTACCGCGGCCAGATCACCCACACTGACGAGAAAAGCCAGGTCGCCGGGCTCAAACTTCTTTTCTCCGACCCTTCGAATCATCAAGACTCCGGCGACGTGGTCCTCCACCGAAATCGGAACTGAGAGAGAGGAGGCTATCGAGTCTCCCCTTTCGACCACAATGTCGAAGCGAGGATCCTCGACCTTGCCGTCAAGATGGAGCGCCTCCCCGGTCGCGGCGACCCATCCCGCGATGCCCATGCCGAGCTTCTGCCGGGTCTTCTCGATAATCTCCGGATCCAGGCCGCGGGAGACGTTGATAGTAAGGAAACCGTCTTTCTCGAGCATGACCGAGCCGGCATCTGCTTGAAAGATTTCCAAGACCATGTCCAGCATCGTTTGCAGCACGTCTTGAACTTCCAGGGCCGAGTTGAGCGCCCGAGAGATCCGGTACAGCGCGGCCAATTGGCCTTTGGTACGGCTCTTCTCTATCGGGCGAGGGGTGGCTGACATGGAGACAGCGTAGTGAATCTTGGCCTTAAGCCAGTTCCATGTCGAGCAACTTGACGACTTCCGTCAGCAACGTCAATGGACTAAACGGCTTGGTCAAATAACGGTCCGCGCCGGCATCGTATCCAGCCTGGGCGTCATCTTCTCCACTTCGCGCGGTCAGCATGATCACGGGCGTCCCGACCGTATCGGTCGACTGCTTCAAAGTCCGACAGACTTCCAAGCCGCTCATCGACGGCAGCATGACGTCCAAGACTACCAGATCCGGACTCTCAGATTTAGCTAAGGCCAGGGCTCCCGGTCCGTCTTGAGCCTCGAGCAGCTTGAAACCGAGGTCTTCCAGGGTGACCCGAAGCACTTCCAACACGTGAGGCTCGTCATCCACCAACAGAATCGTTTTGCTCATTAGACGGCCAACAGCCTTTCTACCGCACCGCGGTTCTTGCGGATCTCCAACCGGACTCGCCCTAGATTGGCTCCAGCCCCGGCCAGGACCACCAAAACAAAGTTTTCGCCGACGACTTCGGCAGTGATCTGCTTCTCTTCAAACTCCATGTACTGCTGGGTGAGGGGTGCCTTGCCCAGGTCTTCGGCGATCTGCATGCCGGCCTGGAGACTTCGCAGAATCACCTCAGCGAGCGGGTCCGTCTCTTTCTCGTCCACGAAATACTTCTCGATGACGAAGCCGTTGGCGTCGAACACGGCGGCCCCAAAAACATGATCGAGTCGACAAAAATTTTCTAAAATCTGGTCTAAGTCTGCCACGAGCTCTCCTACAGAATGGGCCTGATGTTGACCAGGTCACCGTCTTCAACATTCATGTCTTTCAACATGTTGTTGTGAACCTCAACCCGGTTGCCCAGTCTCGACGAGCCGGAGCGACACTTGTACTTGTGCATCCTGCCGTCGGCGGTCTCCAGCTCAACCTCAAATTGAGATTTGGCATCGAGACCCCAGTCGCGCAGCACTTCTTCCGAGAGTTTGACTTCTTCGGCGGATCGAAAAAGCGCGGAAGCTTTTTTCAAGGTTAGTTGTCGAATCCGACCCAAATCTTCATTGACGGCTTCTGTTTTCTTCGAAATCTCAGCAGCCTCCTCGGCTCGGATCAGAACACGGGACCCGTTCTCGTGCACGAAGTCCAGTGTCGCGCTCACCTGCGCCGGTCCGCACACAATGTCGCCACAGGACTCGGCGAAGCGCTCCGTCACGATCACGCCTTCATCGACGAGAAGATATACCATGCCGTCCGGACCCACGACCCGCATAAATCCGGTTTGCCTTTTGTCTTCTAAATTGCTGAGGACGCGCTTGAGCTCTTTACGCTCAATTCGCTTGTCAGGCATGACCGTGTTGAAAGCGAAGGCTGAGCAGTAGATACTGACCATCGACTCGGTCAGCACGTAGACAGAGACCTCCACCGTCGACTTCTGGTGCATCAATCCGTAGATGCGAGCCGGGAGTCGGGCCATCAGCCCGCCTCTGGATGCAGCTTCCAGCGCTCTGAGAATGTTGCCATCCCTCAGCACGAAGAAACCGGTTGTTCCGCCAGACAATCGGAGCTGGACGAATCCGGCAAAACGATCAGCTAGAAGATTCTCCAACATCGTCTCAACATCTTGAACCGGCAGGGTCATCGAATCCAAAAGCGGATTCCCCAGCGGCAAATGAAGATCTGTACCTGAACTAACTGAAGTCTTCAACGCTTCGAGATTAACCTTCCGTCTTCGGGTTAGGCGGCGGCGGCGTTTGACCTACACCCTGTGAGAAATCGAGGGAGATAGTTCGGCCATGTGGATCGTCCCCGCTTGGAAATTCGAAAGGACTGCTGCCTTGCTGCTGAGCCTGCCCCCCCGAAGAGGGCATCTGGAACGACGGCGGAGAGCCACCAGAATTAGAGAACATGTCCGACAGCGGTAGAGTGCTCGACGGATCGTCGATTCCACCGCCGAAGCCACCGGCGAACGGGTTCGGCTCGGACTGCCCGGGCAGCTGGAAGCCACCCGGCGAGGGTGCCCCGCTCGGCTCACTGCCAGGGAGTTTAAACGAAGGCGGTCCACCGGCCGGGGGTTTGGGAGGCTCGGCTGAGGCTCCCGGCAAGGAGAAGGGAGAACTCGACGGCGCAGAATCGGACGCACCACCAGAACCGGGCAACTGGAATCCGGAACTCGCTGCCGGAGCCGACGGGCTGGAATCCGGAAGCTTAAACCCGGAGGACGGTGGTTCGACTCCACCTGAACCGGGCAGTTGAAAACCTGAAGTTCCGGGTGCTTTCGGCTGCTCTTCCGACGAAGAAAGCGAGAAAGACGGCGGGGCCTGCGGTGGACCGGAAGAATCGGAATCGGGCACGGAGAATGCCTGCGGATTACCGCCCAACTGAATCCGGTCGGATTCCTTGGTCGGTGGTCGGTCCATGTCGCCACCACCAGTGGTGCGCTTAAGCAACGCCTCCCAGGCTTCCGAAGAAGCGGCCGACTCAGCGGGTGGAGGAGAGATTAGGCCACTTGGCTCGGTCCCTCCGCTAGCCGCAGCAGGCGGTGGAGGCGGTGCTGAATCTCCGAAACTCAAGGGAGGCGGCGGCGCAGCCGCATTGTCACCCTCTGTCGAGGGAGCAGGTGTTTCTCCGAAGTTGGCCGCTTCCGGCTCTCCGGCTCTAACTCTTTGTAGAAGGTCTGCCCAACCACCGCTACTCCCTGCATCGGGAGGGGAGAAAGCTACGGTTGAATCAGCGTTGTCCATGCCCGACGGAGATGCCGCGGGGGTGGACTGCTGAGAAAACGGATTTTGTCCCGCGCCGGCCGTCGGAGGCGGAGGAGGGGGCGCGGCAGCCGACGAGGCGGCCGGAGCCGGATTTGAAGCGGGTGGCGGCGGAGGTGGCGGCGGGGGCGGCGGAGCAAACGACTTGCCTCCAGCTCCGACGGCAGACAAAGAACCGCTCGGCGGGGCCGAGGCCGAAGATTTTTTCTTGGCGGCCGCCGCTGCCAACTTAGCAATATCCAGCGAAGAACGAGACTCTCTCTTTTGGTCAAATACTTCCCAGGCGATCAGGCCTACAAATACCAACAGCAGGCCAACAGCACCTCCAGTCAGCATTCCTTCGTGGGGTGCCAGGGTTTTGGCCAGCCCGGTCTGAGCGTGAGCGGTTCCCGCTAGGGAGGCCCATAGCCCGACGGACCAGAGCACTCTCGTGCACTCTTTCATCCAATTTCGCTTTCTAAAATCTTTCATTTCTATGATTCTGCCTGCATCTTCTCCATGAGGACTTCTATCCGAGAAGCGACATCCCTATATCTGATGTCGATCACATAACACTCCTGGAAGGCAGCCAATGCCGGTTGCATCTGTCCCATCTCTTCCAGTGTACATGCCAAGTTAAAGCGTAGCTCCAAGAAATCCTCGTCTCTAAAACCGGGCTGCTCCAGTGCCCTCTGGAACTGTTTAACCGCCAACTGCGGGTAACCTTTTTGGCGAAAGCTCTCTGCCAAACAATTGGACGCCGTCAAGAACTTAGCCTTATCCATGGAAGCGATCAAAAATTCCCGAATGGCTTCCTCTAAAAAGCCCATCTGACGGAAGAACTGGCCAAGTCGAATATGGCTGCTCGCTTCGCCACGAGCAAACGAAGTCGCCTTCTTGTACTCGTTGATAATTCTTGAGACCAGCCCCTTGCTGAAGATCTGCTTGGCCACATCGGCAGCCTCTTCCAGCCGGCCTTCGCGAGCATAAATAATGGCGATCCTGGAAAGCGAATCCGGACGCCCGGGCTCCAGATCCAGAACACGTCGGTAAAACGGCCTGGCTTCCTCAAAAAGGTTCTGCTCGAAGAGCACGTCGCCGAGTCGCTCCAGATACTTCGCTCTCTCGCCTGCTTTGGCCAGAATCTCATCCAAGATCCCGCGTGACGGCTCCAACCCTTTATGAGAGATGGAAGCCTTCGCTAACTCAAACAGAATATCGACGGCGAGTTCGTCCAAACTGGCCTGAGAAGCCCGTTCGGTGGCGTCTCGATAGGTCTGAAGACCTTCTTCAAATTCGCCGTGAGCGACCAGGCTCTTAGCGATATCCTGGTGCAGCCAGACGGCGTCTTCGACACGTCCCAGGCCTTCCAAGAGCTGCGCTCGCTTTCGCTTGACGATAAGCGCCATCCGGCCTCGCTCTGCTTGCACCAACTCGTTTTCCAGCACTTCGAGCCTGTCGAGTCCGGCACTGAGATCACCGGAGGAGACCAGACTCTGTACCATTTTGTCGAGGGTCAGTGTGGCTTCTTCGGCGTTGCTGTGTAACAGGTACGCCTTGGTAATCTCGTAGTACTGCTCGTTGGCTTCCTCTCGTCGGTTGAGGCGGCTCAAGAGGTCGGCGGTCCGGTCCCGGTACTCAAGCGAAGTCTGCCATTGCTCGTTGTGTTCGAAAGAATCGCTCAGTTCGTTGAGGATGCGCAACATGCGCTCCTGCTCTCCTTTGGACTCGGCATCGCGGAAAAGTTCTTCCAGCAAAGCCTGGCCCTGCTCCAGGAAACCGGCTCGCAAGAAGAGCCCGCCCAAGCTCTGCCTGAGTTCCAAATTCAGAGGCTGGAGATTGATGATCTCCTTGACACACTCCTGAGCTTCCTCAACCTCGCCTCGCTCCAAATGAATGGACATCAGAGAGCGATAATGCTCGGTGGCTTCCTCGAAGCGCAGGTTTCGGATCAGTAAGCGTATGGCTTGGCGCCGATGCTCAACGTCTTTCGGGTCGAGCTCCAAGATCCGATCTAACACTTTATGGGCGACGTCGGGCAGATTCTCGTCTAGATAGACCTTGGCCAAGGTAGCAAACTGCTCCAACGCCTGAGCTGTCTGTCCTTGTTCGGCCCAGAGATGACCCAGCTTGAAACGAGCGTTGTAATCGGTGGGATCCATATCCACCATGCGACTATAAACGTCGACCGCGGAAGTGACGTTACGCTCCTGATTGAAACGTCCCGCCAGGACAAGCATCCCTTCGCGCGCTCGTTCCGTTTGGCCCTGAGCCGCCATCTCTTGGGAGAGCCGAAGTCTGATCTCCGAGTCCGCCGGCTGGTAGGCCAGGATCTCTCGATAGAGTCGCTCGGCCTCCACGTGGTCCCCTTGAGCGGAAGCGGATTCGGCCATGCTGTAGATATGCTGGCGAGCCCGCGCCAGGTCGCCGGAGTCGAGATAGTTGTGAACCAGTCCATCGAGGTACTGCTTCTTCTCCTCCATATCGTCGGGCATGAGATCGACCACGTCGCGAACCCGGTCGAGTTGACCCAGAGTGAGGTACTTCTGGATAAGAAGCCGTAGGAAAGACCGCTTCTCGGGGTCGTCCTCGGAGAGGGCTGTTATGTCTCTTTCCGCTTCTTCAAAACGGTTGGCGTTGAGATAGGCCTGGATAATCCGGCGGTGGTAACGAGGACGGATCTCGTCGTCTTCGGCGAGTTGCTGTACCTCCTGAGCCGCCCGATCGATATCTCCACTGGAGAGGTAAGCCTCAATCAGCTGACCCATATAGGAGTTTCGCAACGGGTCGCCTTCAGAGAGGCGATAGATCTCTCGTCCCGCTCCTTCGAGCTCACCCTGAGAAAGATAGGCTCCTATGAGACGACTGACAAAACCAGATTTCGACTCGTCGTCTTCGGGTAGGCGAGACACTTCCTCGGCTCCCTCATCCAGTCGTCCGGCTTCCAGGTAAGAAGCGATCAGGCGTCTTTGAAAGGAGAGTCTGAGCGGGTCGTCTTCGGGAAGTCGATGAATCGTCTCACCCGCTTGTTTGAGGTCTCCTTTGGCCAGTGGAATCTCCAGCAGTCGTGTGACCAGGGAGTTCCGCTCTCTATCTGATCTCGGGATCTGCGGAAGTCCTTCAAAAGCCTTCTCCAGATGGCCCGCATCGAGATATGCCTTGACCAACTCTTTACGAAATAAGAGACGCTTCTCGTTGTCCTCCGGAAGCAGCTCGAGCTCGGCCTCGGCGTGCTCCATTCGGCGGCGCTCCATGTTCAGGAGAATGAGACGAACTCGGAGCTCCAGCACTCCTTCGTCGTCCGCCGGCAAAACCGCGATCTGGCGCGAGCTCTCATCCAAACGGTTGGTTCGGAGCAGCAGGTCGATCACGTGCTTTCTTATGTCGACTCGCTGCGGATCGAGTTGCAGGATCCTGGCATAGGTATGAATGGCCGGATCGAACTGCTTCATGTCGGTGAGGATCTGAGCCTTATAAACCAGCGCCTTGTCGTCGGTCGGCTTCTGAGCGATGATCCGCTCGATCTCCTGAAGCGCTCCTTCCAACTCACCCTTCTCCTTAAGAGAGAGCGCTACCTGATAGACCAGGTCTTGAGCCTGCGGAAAGAAATTCACCAGGCGTTGCTGGACCTCCAGCGCCGCTTGCTCGTCTCCCTGAGCTCGATGCAGCTTCACGATCTGCTGAAAGGTCTCCAGCGCCTCGTACTGCATATCCTTCTTAAGGTAGATCTCTCCGAGAAGCTCACGGGCCGGGATATTTCCGCGGTCCAGCTCCAGAAGACGCCGCAGAGACTTAACCGCCTCATCCAGCATGCCCCGTTCGATGTTGCCGTTCGCAAGCTGGAGGTAGTGGGGTGTCACTTCTTCGTTCTTGCCAACGGAGAGCAGATGATCGACCAATCGTTTTCGGATATTGATATTGGTCGGGTTGCGCTCCAACACGGACTCGTAAATATCGATCAGCTGGTCGATCGCCCACCGAGCTTTAGGATCCCACGAGACCACCGTCTCGTAGATATTGATCACTTTGTCGAGCGGCTTGTTGTCGGCATAGAGACCAGCCAACTTGCGATAGGTCTCGACGGCCTCTTGAAGTCGTTCTTGTTTGGCGTACAGGTCACCCAGAGCGTGCAGAATATCCCTGTTGTCGGGCTCCAGGTCCAGGATTCTCAGGTAGGCACGAGTGGCGTCCGCGGAGAGATCTTTTTTGACGTACATGTCGGCCGCGTGCTGAAACCAGACCTTGGTATTCTGTACACTCCGGCCTTTCTTGCGAGCAAAAATCTCGCCCAACATCTCGTAGGCCTGGGCTGCCTCTTGGGGTGCCAGACGCGACACTTCCTGAAACTGGTCGATGGCTTCTTTGTCCATGCCCAGATTCATATAAGCTTTGCCCAGCGACATGTGAGCTTCCCAACGTCCGGGCCCTAGCTCTATGCTCTTACGTAGGTACTGAACCGCCTGATCCACCTCGTTGCGCTGTAGGAAGTAGCGACCGATCTGCAAACAGACCTCGGGCTTAACTCGTTTGACCGCTTCCTTGACTTGCGCTATCTCGTCCGCCGGACGAAGGGAGGAGCCTTGACTCTCAACGGTCTCTTCTAATCGAAGGACTTCTCGGTAGCGATCCACTGCCGCATCAAGATCTCCCCGATGACGAAAGATCTCGGCACATTCCATGTGCTGATGGATGACCTCGGACCAGGCCCCACTCTTCAAAGAAAGAGCGATAATGTATCCACGCACATCGAGATTGTGCGGATCGCTCTTCAGAGCGTCTTGGTAGGCCTCAATGGCCTCGTCAAGCCTTCCCTGATTGGCATAAGCGTTCGCTATCTCAAGCGAATTGGTTCGCCCTTGATCAGTCAATTTATCCTCCTGGGGGTGGTCGATGTCCGCATCTTCAAGTTACGAGCCGGAACTGGCTAGCTCCGTCTCTATCTTCTCGATCCAGCTGCGCACATCGCGATAAGCGATATCTACCCGATAGCACTCTTTGAAGTCACTCAGAGCTTCCGCGACACGACCGTTCTGGTACTGAATCATGGCCAGGTTGTAACGAAGCTCAAGGTAGGCTTGCTCGCCGTGCCCTCGCGTTTCAAGCCCTTTCTTAAACTGCTTGATAGCGAGGTCCAACATGTTGAAGCCTTTCTTCTTGGCAAAACACATACCCAACATGTTGTAAGACATGAGCTCGAACTCCGGGCTGCGACGAGTTTGCTGGAACTGCTCGATGGCGTGGTCCAAATCGCCCAGATGATAGCAAAGTTCGCCGTAGTTGAAGCGCGCTTTCAAATCGGTCGGGTTGCCCTCGACCTTATTCTTCAGCGATTCTATCACGCCGTTCTTGATCGCGGCGCTCTCTCCGCCCGCTTGCTCCAGTTGTTGAAGCACTTGCCCGGCCTCGGACACTTGCTCTTCCTTGAGCAGAATCTCGATGTACATCCGTACGGCATCCAGTCGGTCGGGAGCCATCTGAAAAAGCTTCCTCAACTGAGTGAGGGCTGCCACCTTGTCGTCCAGCCTTTCGGCGTAGAGCAAGGCCAAGCGATTCTGCAACTCAATCTGATTCTCGTCCAACTCCAGCGCCTTCTGAATGGCCTCGGCCGCTTTGTCGTAGCGCTCTTTGCTCTCGTGGAGATCGGCCAAGCTGATCCAGCGCAGTCTCGCGTTCTCGGGATCTCCCGCCAGACCGTAAAACTTGACAAGCCGCTCTTGCAACTCGACGTTCTCCGGCTCGGCTTCAACGAGTCTGGCGTAAAGCTCGATGGCGGTCTGATGGTCCTTGGTATTCAAGTAGTATTCGGTGAGGGCTTCAGCCTGCTCCATGGCTGCCGATACGTTCTGGGAATCCAGGTAGGCATCCACCAACAAACGACGAGCGTTCTGGTTGTGAGGCTGGTGAACCAGGACGTCCTCATAGAGACGGACCGAAGGCTCCAGTTCGCCTCGCTCTTGGTAGGCATGAGCGAGTCGAAACTGCTGTTCCATCGCCTTCTCGTTCATTCCGAGTTTCTTGTAGAGTTCGACGAGTCCGCCGCGGTCCTCGAGCAGGTCGGGATTCAACTCGACAATCCGCTCAGTCACGCGAGCCGCTTCTTCCCAGCGCTCCTCCTCTTGATATCGAACCACCAGGCTTTGGAAGCTCTTGAGAGCTCTTTCCATGTCGCCCTGAGTCTCGTAGATTTGCGCCAAGCGCTCTTCAAATACGGGGTCGTTCGATATCTCCAGAAGTTGTTGAAAGGCTGAAATGGCTTCGGCAACTTCGCCCTTCGTGAGCGCCGTTTCAGCGAGCTGCCTCAGATGGTGAGCCGCCAACTTACTCTCATCGAGAGAAGTAAAAACGGAAACCAGCACCTTGCGCGCCTCGAAGTGGTGGGAATCGAGGGACAAAACCGACTGCAACGTATCTAGCGCGTCGTGATGCTCGCCACGTTTCAAATGAAGCTTAGCTAGCGCAAGTAGCGACTCCCCGGCCTCGGCGTAATTCTCGTTCCAAAACTCCGCCTGAATAACACGGTGGAGAAGAGAAATCGACTCGGAGTTTCGCCGAATCACCTGACGGTACTGAACCAGGGCGTCTTCCAGCATCCCGTATTTCAAATGGATGTCAGCCAGACGAGTCCTCATAACGAGGTTGTTCTGCGATTCCTCGAGAGCCTTACGATAGGCACCAATCTTCGCTGCCACATCGGCACCCGCTAAGCTGGCATCCAGTTTGTCAGCCAGATCGATGTCGCTGGCCGGGCTCTCATCCTCGATGGAAAGAGAAACCTTGGGCTTACCCAAAATCTGGGGACCTTCGTCCACGGGCTCCGGCTCCGGCTCGGGTTCCGGCTCCGGCTCCGCGGGGAGCTCGTCAAATAAACTCTCTCCCTCCGCGCTGCTTTCGACCGCTTCGTCGAAGAGCCCGCCGTCGGCCATAGGAGAAAGCGGCCCTCCATCCGGCTCAGGAATAGCATCTTCAGCAGGTTCGGGAGGAGCTTCCTCTTCAGCTTTGGGCAGCGTGGCCTCGAGAAGCTGCATAAACTCCGGCGAGTCGGCCGGCTCCTGGGTGGGCGCGTTCGCCACTCGCGCCATCTCCTCTGCTCTAAGCTTATCTAGCGTCAGGGCATCTTCGTCCAGCGCCTCGAGATCATCGCCGAAAAGATCGGTCGGAGCATCCTCTACCGCGACTGCGGACCCTTCCACCGGTTGGGGTGCTTCCTGCTCCATACTAGCCGGAGGGTCGCCTGGCATGGGGAGGTCCAGTCCTAGCGGAGTAGCCGGTTCGGGCTCTTCCGCGGGAAGGTCGTCAAAAAGGCTTCCGCCCCCATCGTCTCCGAATCCAAACCCGTCATCCTGGGACGCGTCGAAGAGGCTACCGCCACTTTCTTCGCCGCTCGCAGACTCAGCTTGTGATTCTTCAACAGACTCCTCGAACAAGCTCGCCGGCTCATCACTCGGGTCGGGGATATCAAACAGACCAACCCCGTCGTCGACGGCCGGCCCTTCGTCGGGCTCGGAGAAGAGGTCTCCGGCGCTTCCCCCCATATCCATATCGAGAGAAGTCTCACCCATCGCCGAAGAATTCACCTCGGGTTCAGAAAAGAGATCGACTGGAGAATCGCCGTCATCATCACCAAACAGATCTTGGGACGCAGGCTCGTCGAAAAGCCCGCCCGAACTCTGGTCGGCCGCTCCGAACAATCCGCCGTCGTTCGCGGCACCGTCATCTTCGAACCCGTCGAACAGACCTCCATCAGCCTCCTCTACCGCCGGAGCGGCGGGCTCTTCGCTGGGAAACTCGGCCCCAAAACTCGCTTCCGACTGTTCATCGGGCTCAGAGAAGAGGTCGAACTCTTCCGCTTCCTGATGTGCCGGGACTTCCGCGGAGGCCGGTGCGTCCTCCTCGACGCTACCTTGCGGCTCATCGCCGATATCGCCGAAAAGGTCATCTCCACCGAAAAGGTCAGTCGAAGGAGCCTCTTCGAAGAGTCCTCCGCCGCCTTGCTCTTCAGGCGCGGGTTCATCAAACAATCCCCCGAACTCTTCCTCGGCCGTCTGCGCTTGAGGCTCCGGCTCGTCGAAAAGAGATACCGCCGGAGCGTCTTTCTCAGGCTCGGGGTCGGAGAAAAGGTCTCCCCCCGAGAACAGATCGTCAGACTCTCCCGAGGGCTCTTTGGCCTGGGGCTCCGGCTCTGGCTCTGAGTCCCCGAAAAGGTCTTCCCCGAAAAGGTCCGCCCCACCGGCCGCGTCGTCATCAAACAATCCACCACCAGATTCCGGCTCCGCTTCCGCTACCGGCTCGTCATCAAAGGAGAACAAGTCTTCGCTCTTCGACGGCTCCTCATTTTCGGGCTCGGAGAAAAGGTTGTCGAATCCACCGTCGTCCTGCACGGCCGGGGTCTCATTTTCGGCTGCCTCAGATTCGGAAAACAGATCGGCCTCAGCGGCTCGATTGAACGAACCGATGGTATCGGAGGACGAGATCTGGTCTCCACCGTCCCCTTCCTCAAAAAGACTGTCGAACTGCTCACCACCAAAGAGGTCTCCGCCGCCCTCGGACTGTCGCGCGACAGCAGGCTCCTCGTCGCCAAAAAGATCGTCTCCCGCGTCGCTATCACCAAAGAGGCTTTCGCCCGCGGAATCGTCGTCAAAGAGGCTACCGCCCGACGAGGAATCGTCGTCGCCGAAGAGATCGTCGGCGGTGGACATGTCGAAAAGATCTCCCCCACCATCCTGGACGGCCCCACTGGTTGAAAACACCCCGGATTCACCGGCATCCGAACTAGGAGAAACGGCAGACGAACTTGGAGCCGGAGCCTCGGGCTCGTCGTCGCTAAAAAGCGAGTCTCCCAGACCCTCGCCGAAGGGAGATTCTGCGGTCTCCTCCCCGAACAGATCGCCTGCCGCCGATTCGAAATCGGCTTCCAGACCGCCTGAATCACCGTCGGTATCGTCAAAAAGATCCGCTTCCGCTGCCGCAAACACTTCTTCTTCCACGACTTCCGGCTCGGGCGCGGCCTCCGGCTCGGGCATGCGACGACGGAGAGTGGGCTTACCGCCGCCTCCGCCCATTCCAAGCATGGGTTTTTCTGCTCCCCCGCCCTTCATTCCTAAGCCTGGCCGGCGCAAACCAGCCCTCATCGACCCTCCGCCCCCTCCTAAAGTGGGCTTCCCGCCAAGCATCGGTTTACCGCCGCCGGCTGAGGGATCGACCAGGCCTTTCCGAAGGAGTCCTCCGGAAACGAGTCCTTTGCGACGTCCCTTGCTCTTACTGGCCCCCGCCGAAGAATTCGACTGGAGTCCGCTGCTGCTACTTTTCTTGGACGTCGGTTCGGGGCTCTCATCCTTCTTCTCTGCGGCCGGAGCAACCGCGGCAGCAGGCGTCTCGGCGGATGGCGGAGGAGGAGGAAGAGTTTCGACATCTCCAGCCGAGATCGGCTTAGCTTCCGGTGTCGGCGGCTCGTCTTCGGGTGGAGTTGGAGGAAGCGGCGGCTGAAATTCTTTGGGTTCGACCGGCGCGCCAAGATTTGTCAACCCTTGCTGCGCTTGAGCGTTGCCCTCTTCCACGCCAAGAACGATCTGAAACACTTCGATCGCCTCGTCTTTGGCGTCTTCCTCCAGATAAGCTTGGGCGGCTTCCAGGAAATGCTGGACAGCTTCGTCTTGCTTACCCATAGAAAGGTTTAACTCGCCCAACTTCCGCATGGCCTTGGCCAACTTCGGGTTGTTCTGGAGAACTTTATTAAAGGCTAGCAGACCGCTCCGAAAACGACCTTTCAGCTGACAGACAAGGCCGAGTTCGAGCAACGCATCTTGGTGCTCCAAGTCGTGGCGCAATACGGACCGAAATTCCTGTTCGGCCTCATCTAGCTTGCCCAGCTCCGTGTATAGACGTCCCAGAGTCAATAAGACCTCGGGATCGTCGGACTGCACAACCTTCATCCGCCGATAAGCCTCGGCGGCTTTCCCTATGTTGCCGGCTTCCTGAAACGCATTCGCAACCTTGCGATATTGGTTGGCCCCGTCCTGAATCTGCCCGTGCGAAACAAACATCTCAGCCAGCTCAAGAGAAATATCCAAATTCTCCGGCTGATCTTTCTGGGCTTCCTGAAGCAAACGGATCGAGCGATCGCCGTCGCCCTGCTCGATACAAAGGCGAGCGAGTTCGCGGGCAAGATAAACGGCACGCTCGGTGTGTCCCCGGTGCTTCTCGATCTCGATACGTTTTTCTCGAGCTTCAATGCATTCCGGGTTCAGGGAGAGAACTTTATGGATAGCCTTCTCGGCCTCCGGAAGTTGTCCGGCCCCTACCAAGACCCCAATTAGCTCCACGTAGGTCGCGACCACGGATCGAAATTTCCCGCGAACGGCCTGTACGTGAGCTAGCTTCTTATAAACATCTGGCTCCTGTGGCTCACTCTGCTTTATGTTCTCAAGCTGCTCAAGGGCCTGATCCCACGCGCCTGCAGAGATAGAGCTTTCTGCGTCTGCCAGGAGAGCGGTGGCTTGACTCACTCCCAAAACCTCCTTGGGGACTTCTGCTCAAAAAAAAATTCGAGCCTCATCGACTCTTTTGACTACGGTCGCCCCGAATGTTTTCTCTGAGGAGGTTGTGGCTCCTGCCGTCATAATCATCGTGAACCGTATAATCCATGGGATTCGCGCCGCACTCGGGCATCCCCCTTGAAGTTCGACATCAAATTCCGACTCCGTCACAGCCTTGGCGACAACAGAAAAAGGGGCTCTTGCGAGCCCCTTTTTCCGAGTTACCCTGTGACGGACTATCTCATAATGTGAGGAGTCATCATCACGACCACTTCGTTGCGGTTCTTGGTAACCGATACGTTTCTGAACAGAGTACCGAGAAGCGGAAGATCTCCGAGCAACGGAATCTTCGAGACGTTCTGGATATCCTCTTCACGAATCAGGCCACCCATAATGATGGTGTCTCCGTCTTTAACACGCATGTTCGTTTCAATGATACGAACCGCGGTACGAGGGTACTGGTTGTTAATGAGTTCCAGCAGCGTACTGACTTCGGGACGAACCTCGATGAGGACGTATCCGTCGGACTTAACGTTACTGGTAACATCCAGCTTGATACCGATGTCTACATACTGCACCTGGAACTGTCCAGCTCGAGGGTCGAAGTATACAATCGGGTATTTGTCACCGATGTGAATCAACGAAGGCTTGCCGGAGATGGAAGCTACACGAGGCGAGGCCAGGATTTTAGCTTCGTTCTGGGTTACCAGGAAGTTGATCGTTGCATCGATGAGGAACGGCGATCTTGCGAAAGAGCTGATGGCGAACGGAACGTTTGCCGGAGCCGCGAGCGCAGTGATGGGGTCGAGTACGGGGCCGGTGGGAGTGCGCACAACGCGCTGTCCTACAGCAGCTTCCGTGAAGGTCGTTTGCAACTGGAACGGAGCGTTCGGAGCACCCAGGGTGGTACCGAGCGACTTCGTGCCGTTGTCGCTGATATCAACGACTTTCAGGTCGATCATCACTTGATCAGCCGGCCGATCCAGTTCGGCGAGCAACTCGCGCACCTGGTCGATCGCACCGGGCGAACCTTCTACGATGAGGAGGTTCTGGCGAACATCAACGTTGTAGGACACGTCGGGAACCATGGTTCCCAGCAGGCCGCGAACTTCGCTGATGTCGGCGTATTTGACGGGTAAGAACTCGCGCAAAGGCGGTGCGGGAGGCGGCGGAACTCTGTCGAGGTTAGCCAACTCACGCTTAATCTGCAGCAAGTCCTCTTTGGAACCGTTTGCAAAGAACCCGTTCATTGTAGGGTGAGGAGTAAACTTCACCCGAGGGTATTCATTCTTGAGGAAATCCACCACCTTGGCAGAAGACGCTTCTTCCAACAAGTATTCCATTCGAACGTCATCAGGCGAAGGAACATATTCCTTAGCTGCCTGGTTCGGGTCGAGGATATCGCCTGCGACTTCAGCCAGCTTTTCCGGCGCCGCGACGACGATGGTGTTCGAACCGACCATCTTGTAGTCGTACTCATTTTCCTGCATCTGCAGAATCAGAGCCATAGCACCTTCGACCGGCACGTTTTTCAACGTCACGGTAACCGAACCGGCTACGGTAGGACCAACATAGATGTTGCGATTCATTTCTTTAGCAAGCACTTTGAGAACATAGACCAGGTCTGCGTTCACGAAGTCGAGCGTGACCAGCTTCTGCGGCGGCGCTTTGGGGCGACGCGGTGCCGGCCTGGCTCTCAGAGCCGATACGGGGGCCTTACCCTGACCCTCGTATGCCATCGACCTCGCGGGAGCAACCGTGATAGCGGGCTGCTTCCTAACAGGTGCTTGCGCGGTTTGCCGAGCAGGCTGCGCGGGCGCAGTCTTCACCGGGGCCTTGGCGGGCTCTGTCTTCGCGACAGGCTCCGGGGCACTCTTCGTTTCCCCCGCAGCCATCTTGTTCGCGTTGATAGCCAACGTAAGACCCTTGGAATCCGATGCGGTTACAACCTTAAACTCGGGCGGAGAAATAACGTCAACGTATATCCGTACAGTATTCTCCGCATACTGTTTCACGCGAACTTTTTCAACGAGACCCTGATTGACATCTGTCGAGGCAGGAACTCCATCTTTAAGTTTCGCGGGAAATACATCTACTACAATAATTTTTTGTGGACTTGTCAGCACTTTGGAACGGTGCTGAACTCGTCCAGACGCTCCAACCTCAACGTTGAGCATCTGACCATCTTGCGAAACCTTCACGCCAGTCACAGACGACATTGGTTGTGACCAGGCGAGACCAGTTAGCAAAAGGGTTAGAACCCAAACCGTCGCGGCGCGAAAGCCAACGTACCTAACATTTGGCATTTGCCAAACCCACCTCCCTTATAAAATCGAACAGAAGTAATCTCTTCATTTCTATTCAGCGACCCAGCCGAAGCCGGTGTCGCAAAATCTCATCAGCGCTCTATTTTCCCTTTCCCTATTCGGGTCCGGTTCGACAGAGACGTCCGGAGACAACCTCCACCATGAGCGCTAACAGTTCTCAAGCATGATTGGGATTCCTCCATGCAAAAACCACAACCTCAAAACAGCTATTGCAAAGCGAGGCCAAGCACCACCATGGATGCAGGCGCACTTTCACGCAACTCGCTGCTCGTCATCCCCTTAACTTTAGAGAGGTTGAGATTGGCGAACGGGTTGGCAACCATACAGTCCACCCCGAACTCCTTAGACAGATAGGTCTCGATATTCTTGAATGCCGCGGTCCCCCCCGACAAAACAACGAGATCGATTCCTTCGTCCTTGTTTCTTGAACGATAGTAGTCAATGGATCGCTGAACTTCTGTTACAAAATCCTTAAGAACAGGCTCAACGAGATTAAAGATTTTTTGTGTCGTGGGAGCGACATCTTCTCCCCCACCGCCGTCAACTTTGATGACGCCCTTTTCCTTCTTGATCTTCTCGGCCTCGTCGAAGGACACATTGAGGCTCTGGCCGATCGCCTTGGTGAAAGAGTTTCCCGCGATCGAGATTGTACGATTGTGCTTCAGTCGCTGAGCACTAAAAATGTTGATAGACGAGAACGACGCTCCGACATTCACCAGCACCACGGTGCCGTTTAACTGCGCCTCGCTCAGGCAAAACTGCAAAGACTTTTGCAAAGCGAGTGGCTCCAGAGTAATTCCGGCCGGCTCGACCTCCGCCATCTTTATAACTTCCCGAGCAGCCTCGACAATCTCGTTGGGAACAGCAACGAGAAGTACTTCCATCTGGCGCCCGTCGCCCACATCCTCGGACAGAATCGTCCCGGAAACAGTGGCATCCGCCACCGGATAAGGAAGATACCGTTCTGCTTCAAAGCGAATCGCTTGGCGAACTTCTTCCGGCTTCATCTTCGTCATGGGGATAGGCCGAATGACGACCTGCTGCCCGGCCACGGCGCTAACCAGCTTAAACTTCTGCGCGTTAATATTGTTAGAACGGAGAAGCCCGGCAATTGTATCTCCCAGGGTCTGGGCGTCGAGAATCGATCCGTCTTTAATAGTCATGGGCGGAGTAGGTGCCTGAGCAAAATACAGAAGATCAGGCTGGCCCGACTTTTTCTTCTCCACGACAGCAAACTTAACAAAGCTACTGCCGATGTCGATAGCCCCTAGATCAGGCGCTTTTTGAAAGAGTCGTTTAAAAAAATCCACTACTTATAACCCCTACCTGGACCAACCAGCCCAGGTTTCCTAACTGCTTTAAATCTTGCCGTTTCGGCTGAGCAGTTTCTCGCCACCGATCCGATTTCCTCTACGTGTCCCTTTGACCCCCCGCAGTCGGTGACGAGATTCGTAAGAGACTAGCATCCTGCGTAAGACATGGCAAGAGTTATGAGAAATGGTTAGTAAAAATGCCCCTACGGCCCTCAATAGTAGTAGTAAGAAGAGCCTCCGAACGGCAACTCGAGCCAGTCCAACACCACGGTGTAGTCATACAACGAAAACAGAACCGCGGCGACCGCCATGAAGGTGCCGAACGGTATCGGATCCTTCCCTCCGCCCTTTCTAGCAAGTAGGAGCGGGACGGCGAAGACAGCCCCCAAAAAGAACGACGCCAAGAACGCCCAAAAGGCAGCCAATGGACCTAGAAACGCGCCTATGAGGGCCGCAAACTTGACATCACCGCCGCCCATCGCCTCTTGCTTAACGAGGACCAAACCTACGACCTGAATACTCCAGAAAAAAGCCACACCGAGGACGGCCCCCGAGAAACTCCAAAGAAAAGAGTCCGCCAGGCCGCCCAACTGAATCCCGTAGATCGAATCCGCTGAGAAGGGAAGAATCAAGCTAAAGACGAGACCGACAAGCGTACCGGCGAGATTGACTCCGTCAGGAATAATCCAGTGGTCGAGATCTATAAAAAAGACCACCAGACAGAAACAGAACAGAATGACAACCTTAAAAAACACGAGGCTAAAGAAGCCAAATTTCATCTGGCTGTAAAGAAAAAACAGGCCGGTCACCAACTCTAGCGCAGCGTACCGAAAAGAATAAGATGAACCGCAGAAGCGGCAACGCCCACCCAAAAGAAGATAGGAAAGCACAGGTACGTTCTGACTCCAGTGGAGCGGAGTATTGCAGGTCGTGCAAGCCGAGGGCGGGAGCACGATAGAGCGACCGAGCGGCACGCGGTAAATCACGACGTTCAGAAAGCTGCCCACCAACAGGCCAAGCACGAACACCCAGACCGTGAAAATAAAGCCGACCTCTCCTGACTCTAGACCCTTCAGGAATTGTATAGTCTCCGGCGACACCATGTCTTGAGCCGAAACTTCGACTCCCCAACTCCTTTTCCCGCGTCACGGCATCGAAGCGGCCCGAAACGCTTCCCCTGGAAATAAAAAAAGCCCGCCGGAGCGAGCTTCTTCGGTTGAGACAGAATCTAGGGGCGCTCGATGAGGCCTTGGATACCGTCGTAAGCAGGGTAGTTACCAGATACGGAAACCGCAGTGTGGTTACCACCGTTGCAAGAAATGTAGTAGTAGTCTTGGAAACCGGCGGTGTTCAGAGCAGCACTGAAAAGAGCAGTGTAGGTCGCGGAACCGGCGGCAGGACACTCAGGAATGGTCTTCAGGTAGTTGGGAGCGAGACCCGCGAGCCCGGCTCCGGTGGGGTACTTACCGCTCCAGTCGGTGGAGTACATCTCCATCGCGGTACCGATGTTCTTGAGGTTAGACTTACAAGCGGTTAACTGACCCTGCGCACGAGCTCGAATGAAGTTAGGTACGAGAATTGCTGCAAGAATTGCGATGATTGCGATTACAATCATCAGCTCGATGAGGGTAAAACCGCCACGTCTGCGTTTTTGTGAAAGCATATTGTTGCTTCCTCCTTTCGATTTGCGAGCGGACTTCCACTCGCGATCTCTGTTATACCCAGTTGTCAGAGATTGAGACAGTCTTTCTAAGATTTTTTTTCCTTTCCTTTTAAATCAGGCGATTTATCCCCACCGGTCAGGTGTCCGCGAAGACCGTCCAAAGCCTTCTGCATCAAACGGGATACCTTCCTGGGGGAGAGCGCCAGCTTGTTTGCTATCTCCTTTTGAGTGAAGTCCTGAACGAAGAATAGATAGACCACCTTCTGCTCCAAGTCGAGAAGAGTCTCGAACGCCTGGCTGATAGAAATCCTATCCTCCAAAGGCAATTGAAAAGAAACCATCCGAGCACTCTTTATCGTATCCCGAAGCGCCGTCGTC
>Ga0207914_100144_pt1 | contig 37384 bp, 39 predicted proteins | sample DeeseametaMP2497_FD_184171 | JGI IMG/M metagenome (GOLD analysis project Ga0207914, IMG submission 184171) | Marine microbial communities from East of Antigua and Barbuda, Atlantic Ocean - MP2497 (SPAdes) | ecosystem: Environmental > Aquatic > Marine > Oceanic | place: East of Antigua and... | reverse complement strand
TTTGCCAATCCGGCCGCCATCATGATCACGGCCGGGGTCTTGGTATCTCCGGTCGCACGCAAGGCGCTATTTCCCACCATCGGGATTACCAATAGTCCCACACCCAAAAACCAGGGTGTCATATACTGGCGGATAAGCGGCAAGGTGTCTTGCTTGGCACCCATCAAAGTAAAAAGCGGGTCCAAAAAAACAAGCCCACCAGCCGCCACCAGGACCACCAGGATCAAGCCCAACATCAAGCTGTGCGTGGTGAGTCGCTTGACCTTCTCGTGGTCCCCTGAGCCGATCGCTTGCGAGATCACCGCCGTAGCCCCCGTGCCGATCCCCATGGCGATATTCTGTACGAAGAAAGCCACTGGAAAGCAGAAGCCCATAGCGGCAAGCTCGGCTTCTCCGATCTGGCCCACGAAGTAGGTATCGACCACACTAAACAAGATGACCGCGGCTATTCCGAAGAACATCGGTACCGCCATCTCTCGGAGTCTTCGACCCACCGGGCCCTGGGTTAACTTGCCTTGATCCATCGAATGAGGCAGTCTAACTCAATACGGGAAAGAGTGCGACCTTTATAGGAATAGGGAGTTAGACAATCAAATATCCCTTTGGGATGATCTGTTACATCTTCACTGTGTTGGAGGGACCCGATATCGGTCGGACTCTAGAGCTGAAAGTTGGGAGAACGGTTCTAGGGCGGCAGACACTGTCTGACGACGAAGAGAGCGGGCTCTTCTGTTGGACGCTGATCGATAAGACCGTCAGTCGCAGCCACGCGGAGATTCGACTGGCCGACCCCGGGGTGCCGATACTTCGACATCTGTCGGCTACCAACGACACGTTTGTGGATGGACGGAAGATCTCGGAAGAAAACCTTCAGCCCGGACAGATCATTCGGATGGGCCAAACGGTGATCTTGATGGAAGCTATTCAACGACGTCGCTAAATTGGAGCGAACCAAATGATGAGCAGATTTACCTTCACCATTGTGGAAGGGCCGGAAAGTGGCCGGACGCTGGACCTGAAGGTGGGGAAAACATATCTTGGACGACTCAGTATCTCCGATGACGACAAGCATCAGATCTACTGCTGGGCCTTGAGAGACGGAGCGGTGAGCCGAACCCACGCCGAAATCAGTGTGGCCGCGCAAGGGATGCCTGTTCTTCGCCATATATCGGACACCAATCACACCTTTGTCAACGGTCGTAAGATCCTCCGAGAGACTCTTCAACCCGGCCACGTCATCCAGATCGGGCAGACCTCGATCCGCATGGAAGGGTAACCCCTAGACTCAAAAGGTTTCAGCCAAGCCAAATCTGAAATAATCATTATCAGAGATTTTTACGAGGACGGCTTATTGTGAGTTCAGCGACCGCGACCCAGACAGAAACCCCGAAGAAGTTGGACAAAGAGATGTTGGTGAGAGCCTTGAAGCTGATGTTTCAGGCCCGTAAAGCCGACGACCGCGAGATCATGATGAAGAGACAAAACAAGGTCTTCTTTCAGATCTCGGGCGCTGGTCACGAGTGCCCTCAGGTGGCCGCCAGTATGCACCTTCGAGGAGGTCACGACTGGTTTTTCCCCTACTATCGAGACCGGGCTCTCTGTCTCGGCTTGGGAGTGACCCTGCTGGAGATGTTTCAAAGCTCGGTGGGAGCCGAAGCCGATCCGGCCTCGGCCGGGCGCCAGATGCCCTCTCACTGGGGAAGCGAGAAGCTCAATATCGTCAGTACTTCCTCTCCCACCGGGACCCAGTTTTTGCAAGCTGTCGGATGTGCCGAAGCTAATCGCTACGTTTACGGTCGCCGCGACGAACTCGACGGATTGACCGCCGAGGGCGACGAAGTGGTCATGGTCTGCACCGGTGATGGGACCACCTCTCAGGGAGAGTTTTGGGAGGCTCTGAACACGGCTTGTAACTTCAAGGTTCCGGTTCTCTTTTTGGTGGAGGACAACGGATACGCCATTTCCACTCCCGTGGAGGCTCAGACCGCCGGTGGAAGTGTCAGCGCGCTCGTCAAGGGATGGCCCAATCTTCACATGCAAGAGGTCGACGGTTGCGATTTTGAGGAGTGCTACCGTGCTTTCGGCGAGGCCGTGGCCCACTGCCGTACCAATCAAGGTCCGGCGCTCATCCACGCTCACGTGATCCGTCCCTACTCCCACTCGATGTCGGATGATGAAACCAATTATCGTCCCGCCTCCGAGCGAGAAGCCGAGTCGAATCGGGACCCTATCAAGCAGCTTTCGGAGCGCCTGGTCAAGGAAAAGATGCTCACCCAGAGCGAGTTGGACGAGCTCAAGAAAGAGTGGGAAAAAGAAGTCACGGAGGCGGCCGCCGAGGCCGAGACCTATCCTCAACCCGAGATGGATAAAGTCTATGAAAACGTCTACTCCCACGACGTCGACCCCACCTCGGACGACTTCTCCTCCGAGCCGGACCTCTCAGGCAACCCCACTACGATGGTGGACCTGATCAACACCTGTCTGACCGACGAGATGGCCAGAGACGTGCGGATTCGAGTCTTCGGGGAGGACGTGGCCGACGCCACGCGAGCCGAGGTATTAGAAGAGTGCAAAGGCAAGGGAGGCGTGTTCAAGGCCACCCTCGGCCTGCAGAGCAAGTACGGTGACGATCGCTGTTTCAACTCTCCTCTAGCCGAGGCCAACATCGTCGGACGCGCTATCGGGATGGCGGTTCGCGGCTTGAAGCCCGTGGTCGAGATTCAGTTCTTCGACTATATCTGGCCCGCTTTCCACCAACTGAGAAACGAACTGGCCACCATGCGATGGAGATCCGGTGGAGCCTTCAAAGCACCGGCCGTGGTCCGAGTACCGATCGGCGGCTATCTCCGAGGCGGCGGACCTTACCACAGCCAGTCGGGCGAAGTCCTCTTCACTCACACCCCCGGAGTAAGGGTGGTCTTCCCCTCCAACGCCGAGGATGCGAACGGGCTCTTGAGAACCGCTATCCGCTCCGACGACCCGGTGATGTTCTTGGAACACAAACACCTTTACCGCCAGACCCATAACAAAGGTCGAAATCCCGGCGCGGACTACTGCATCCCCTTCGGTAAAGCCAAAGTGGTCAGGGAAGGCACCGACCTGACGGTGGTCACCTACGGAGCGCTCGTTCATCGATGCGATCAAGCCGCTAAAGAGATCGAGAAGGAGTCCGGCCATAGTGTTGAGATCATCGACCTTCGCACGCTCTCACCCTACGACTGGGAAGCCATCGAAGAATCGGTGAAGAAGACATCGAAAGTGATCGTGGCCCACGAAGACTCTCTCTCCTGGGGCTACGGAGCCGAAATCGCCAGCCGCATTTCCGATGAACTCTTCGAGTGGTTGGATGGGCCGGTGAGGCGTATCGGCGCAGCCGACGCTTTCGTGGGTTATGCTCCCAGACTGGAGGAGGCCACTTTGCCGAATCCCCAATCGATCGCGGAAGTCATGAGGGGTCTGCTAGCTTACTAACCCCGTGCTCTACAACTCGCTACGAAAGCTTCTCTTCCGCCTGGAGGCGGAGAGGGTGCACGATCTTGTTTCCGTGTCCACGGATGCTGTAGCTTCAGTCGTCCCGCCTGCTCTTCGAAGAGTGGGCGTGGTCGATCAGCCGGTGGAGTTACTGGGCATCACCTTCCCCAATCGTCTCGGTTTGGCGGCCGGGTTTGATAAGGAGGGGCGCTTTCTGCGCGGGGCCCAGGCTCTCGGATTCGGCTTCACCGAGGTGGGGGCGGTCACGCCCAAGCCTCAGCCCGGCCATCCACGCCCCCGAATGTGGCGCTACCCTCAGCACTCTGCGCTGCGCAACAAGATGGGCTTCAACAACCCCGGAGCGTGGGCGCTGGCCCGCAAGCTTGGTCGCCGGCCGGTCGGTTTGCCCTGCGGGGTGAATCTCGGTAAGAACGCGACCACTTCTCTGGAGAAAGCTGTGGGAGACTATCTGGCCGGATTGGAAACCCTTTACGGTCTGGCTGATTTCTTCGTCGTCAACGTCAGTAGCCCGAACACCGAGGGGCTTCGCAGTTTGCAAAGCGAGTTGAAGACGCTCGTCGCTCCTCTTGCCGCTAAGGCGCTCGAACTGGCGGAGCAGTTTGAGCTTCCACGGCGACCTTTGCTGGTGAAGTTGAGTCCCGATATGGAGCTCTCCGACCTGGAGGGACTGGCCGAGGGAGCATTGGAGAGCGGCGCAGACGGATTCGTGGCGGCCAACACGACGTCGGTCCGACAGGGCCCCTACGAGACGATTCCCCCGGAAGGCGGTTTGAGCGGTCCGATGTTACACGAGAAAGCAGTCAAAATGGTGGAGTTGTTACGCAAAATAGGAGGGGAACAGCTCCTCTTGATTGGATGTGGGGGTGTGCGAGATACCGAGACTTATCAAAATTTTCTGGATGCCGGGGCCGATCTGGTCCAGCTTTACACCGGGCTCGTCTATCAGGGACCGGGACTTATTCGACGCGTCCTGAGAGGTGCGAACGGGCATGTATAACCAGAAAGACTGGGTCGGGTATCTGATCCGCTGCGGAGTCTTGAAGTTTGGACAGTTCACCCTGAAAGACGGCTCCTCTTCGCCTTTCTTTTTGGATTTCGGGTCGATCTGCACGGGCCAGGCTTTTCGGGAGTTGGGAATTTTCTTTTGCCAGCGCATTGAAGAGACGCTGGGATTCCAGGGGGTCGACTTTCTTTACGGTCCACCCTACAAAGCGACCGTGATGGCAGCAGCCACGGCCATGGGCCTGACCACGCGAGAAATGCCCTGCTTTTTCTCCCGCAAAGAAGCAAAGGATCACGGGGAGCGCGGAATGAGCTTCGGATTTAGGCCGGAGCCGGGGCACTCCTACCTTATGTTAGACGACGTGATGAGCTCCGGAGCGACCAAGATAGCCGCTCTTTCGGTGCTCAAGCAGCAGCGCTGCAGGGCAGTCGTGGTCGGAGTAGACCGCCAGCATCGCCAGGGCTCCCAGACCGCCGCCGAGGCATTCACGGCAGAAACCGGCGTCCCCGTGCTCAGCCTGGTCACGTTGAGTGAACTCACGGAACTGGTTCAAGACATGGTACCGGAGGACCAACACAGAGCGCTACGGGAGTTCTGTGGGGCGTGAGCTACCTGAACAGGCTGGAAGAGACCGATGATCTCTTATGTCTCGGGCTGGACCCGGTGCCGGCCCGGATGCCGTCCGGATTCGAAGGCGTAGAAGGAGCCGAGCGGTTTCTCCATACTCTTCTGGAGGCGGCCGAATCAGCCGGTCTTCTTCCCGGGACACTCAAGCCGAACCTGGCCTACTTCGAACAGTACGGTTGGCGTGGATGGAGACTCCTGGAATCGCTGGTCGCTCGTTGGAAGGAGCGATGCCTCATCATTTTGGATGCCAAGAGAGGCGACATAGGGCGCTCCAGTGAGGCTTACGCCAAAACGGTTTTTGAGACACTCTCGGGAGACTCCGTCACTCTGCACCCCTGGATGGGTCCGGATTCGGTCGAACCTTTCCTCAAGTTCGCACCGGAACGAGGAGCCTACCTTCTACTTCGTACTTCCAACCCCGGGGGAGACGTTTTGCAGGCGGGTGCTTGGAAGGCGCTTCTGGACAGTGTGGATGAGTGGGACCCGGCCGGAACCATGGGGTTTGTGGTGGGGGCGACTAAGCCTGATGAACTCTCCTGGGTCTTGGAGAGAAACAAGAGAGGCCGGCCTCTCCTTATCCCCGGCGTCGGAGCTCAGGGAGCCACCGCACCGGAAGTGATGTCCGCTCTCAAGTCTCATCCCCATGCGGGGCGCCACCGCGTCAACGTTTCCAGCGCTATCCTTTACGCTCACGAGCAAGGGAGCTTCCCGGAATCTAATTTAAAGGCGCTGAAATCATTTAAGTCTGAAACGCGGTTGTAACAATTTAAGCCTCTTTTCAGAGTTTGTTGTCATGGTGTTTACATGCCGAGCAGTAGCTTCAACTTAACAAGGCCGTACACGGTGACCCAGGGGAGGGACAAAACACAACCGCGGTCGTATCGAAATTTCGAGGGTATCTCCGAGGACCGGACGATTCAGGCCGAGTCCGACACCGATGATGCCGTCAGGGATGGTGCCGAGACTTTCGTCCGCCACACCGAGATACAAGAAGGTGAAGCTCGTGTCCGGCGCTACTGGGTCGACGACCGAGACCACATTCCGAACCTCCGTCTCGCCCTGCGCCGCGACGACGACCAGGCCAAACTGGTGGTGGAAAATCGTACCAACGGTGCCGCCTCGGTGGTGGAGGTGCCCGCCGGCGATATGGACACCGCCAAGAAGCTTCTCGCCGAAGCTCTCAACGAAGCCGATCTCGATCTCGAGAAGATGAGCTACGACCACCCCGACGCCCGAGTCTCCCGAGTCCTGCTCCTGCACGAAAACGACAAGCTTTCCCACATTCAACTGGTCCGTTCCACCCCCTATCCCTATCTCGACTACTCTTCCGATCAGCCGATCTATCGCAACGACCCCAAGGTCCAGCAGCACGATTTCGCCACTCTCAAGTACGGATTCCCCGGTATCGAACATCCTTTGTTCCGCAATCGAACCGTGGTCAGCTACAACGCCAAGAACAAGACGGCCAACTGGGTGGCTGAACGGATCAACCGCTACACCCTGGCCGAAGGTGACGACACCGACCGCAAAAAGGCCGGCTTCAAAACCGAAAAAGAAGAGATCGCTCCCGAATTCCGAGCCTCCCTGTCCGACTACAAAGGCAGTGGCTACGATCGCGGACACCTCGCGGCCGCCGCCAATCACAAAGCATCCCAAGAGGATTTACAAGAAACTTTCATGCTGGCCAACATCAGCCCCCAGGTAGGAAGCGGCTTCAATCAGAGCTTCTGGAAGGGACTGGAGAAAAGTGTCCGGGAGTGGGGCAGCGGAGACGACGAAGTCTACGTTGTCACCGGGCCTGCCTACTTGAGCGAAGACGGCGGCAAGTCCAATCAGGTCAGCTACGAAGTCATCGGAGAAAACCAGGTGGCCGTCCCGACCCATTTTTTCAAGGTGATGCTGGCCGAGCGTCCTACCGAATCCGGTGGTACGGAAGTGCGGACTCAGGCTTTTCTAGTACCCAACAAGAATATTCGCAAAGACTCCAGAGCGGAGAGTTTTCTCGTCTCCATCGACGATCTGGAGAAGAAGACCGGATTGGACTTCTTCAATCGACTTCCGGACGAGTTGGAGAACGAACTGGAAGCTGAGACCCCCAGCAAAGTCTGGGATAATGACGATGACGGCTGGAGAGTGCTCGACCTGGGAGCCTAACAGCGCGTGAATATATTCTCACAAAGAGAAAGGTTATTGTCCCCTTTAGAGAATACAGATGAGAGCCTCGGACGACCCCTCCCCCTTAATGTCCGAGGCTCATTTTCTTTCTCCCCGGACAGCAAGAAAAAAGCACTCGATAGGTCGAGTGCTTTTTCAAAGTGTGAGCCGCTTACTCTTGTGAGCCGCCCTGCCCCTTCTCTCTGGCTCGAGCTTCCTTGAGGGCGGTGATTCGACCACCTGCATGCTCCAGGGTTCGTACGGAGTGGCTCACCAGGTCGGCGCCATAGGCGAACTGGGTCATCACTCGACCCGTCTCGGCCATACTGGGGACGGCCAGGGTCATAACGGCTCCCGCCAATCCGACCAGGTCGGTGGCGATTCGGCCTACATCCAGGGCTTTGTGATACAACTTGGCGTTGGGATCTTTGAAAGTGTTGGTGGCGCGAAAAACGTTGGCTCCGAGAAGCCCGCCTCGCACGAAAGCCACGGCCATGCCGCTGAACCCTTCGGCCACGTTGCCGGTACCGTCCAGAAACTCCGCGTCGAATCGATTGGCTGCCAGACGCAGTCCGAGCGCGGGGTCGTTCTTAGCCGCCTCCCGGCTTTCATTCAGAAGAAACATACCGCCGTCTTTAAGAAGCTCTGCCGACGTCGTCAGGAAGTCGCCGGCTTTACTCGGCGGGGGGTCGGCGGGCTGCTGCCCTTGCTGCTGCTTCTGCTCCCCTTTAGGCGCTGTAAGGTTGGCGTGTCTGCGCGCCGTACTTTGTATATTCACGGATACCTCCACGGTCGGATAGCGACCTTGAGTGAGTTTGTTAGTGATATCATCATGGCTTACTGAAACGGGAAATTGTTAAATCCTAAGTTAACAGGGCGACAAACTACCGGTAAGGCTCGGTTTAGGGATTTGTGCGCGGGGGCAAACAAGGAGATGCGAATCGCCTCTACTCTCAGTCTGCTCTTTCTATCCAACCTTTTCATGACTTACGCCTGGTATGGGCACCTCAAGACCCATAAGGAAAGTCCGCTTTTTGTGGCTGTTTTGATCTCTTGGGGGATCGCTTTCTTCGAGTACTGCCTGCAGGTCCCGGCCAACCGGATCGGGAGCGCCGCCCTTTCTCTGCCTCAGCTGAAAGTGATCCAAGAGGTTTTGGCGCTGCTTGCCTTCGTCGTGTTGTATCGCTATCTGTGGGAGGGTTCTTTGAATTGGAACCATGCCGCGGCGGGAGCGTGTTTGGTGGGGGCTGTGTTTTTCGTGTTTAGGTAGCAAGGCATCGGACTTCTGGTGACTAGGCAATTTCGACCGTCCAAACTACAATGAGGCTATTGACTCTCATCAGCATAGCACCACGTACCTGGACCCGTTCGGAATACCAAAGACTGGGCGAGTTAGGAGTCTTCGAGGATGACAGGGTCGAACTCTTCCGCGGTCAAATCGTGCAGATGAGCCCGCAGGACCCGAGCCCGACGCGGCCGTGCTGGACCGCGCATATGCTCTGCAGTGTCGTCAGGGTAAGACTCATCCCGATCGGGCCGAACTGATCGTTGAAGTTGCGCGAACTTCACTTGGTATGATCGGCTGGAGAAGTCGAGTCTTTATGCTCAAGCCGGTGTGCCGGAGTTCTGGATTGTGAACCATGTCGATATGCTGGTCGAGACTTATTCCGAACCGGGAGCGGATAGTAGCCACCCATTCGGATGGAGCTACAAGAAACGCCAGGAAACGGGCGCCGAGGGAGAACTTTCGTTTCAGGGGCACACGCTGGGCGTGGGTGAGATTTTTTCGGGGCTTTTGTAGAGTTAAGCCCGGGAGTGGCGGGCTGGAGCACCAATTGGAAAAAGATAGGGCCAGATGGCCAGTCTTGCTCTTGAATTTTCAAAAAATCAAATTGGGCTGCGTCTCACTCGTGACGCTCTTCGCAACGAGTTCCGCCTTCCTGACCGTATCTTCCTCATTGTCTAAAATGTTGTGGCTTCTTTATCAGACAGAACGTCACTCCCCTTTTCAGACGGAGCTTCTGTCACTTTCTCCTACGATCCGGATAGCAATCTAAAAAGCCTCACTGGAACAGACCAGCAAGCAACCAGATTCACCTATTATCGTGACGGATTGCTCAACGAAGTCAGGGTGGAGACAGACGGCTTGCCCGACAAAATCTTCAAATATCATTATGATGCTGCCGGCCGATTAGAGCGCCTGGAGTATCCCGGCGAGTCAAGTTTGATCCTATACTTGACCGATACTAACAACACTCCGGGCTCAGGCTATGACGGCAATGGCAATCTGCTACACATGCGCTACGAGATAAATGGTGTTCCGGTTAGGAGTTTCCATTACACTTATGACAAATCCGGCAATCGCGAGACGCTGGAGATAATAACACCTAGCAAAACCTCTTTCTATCAGTTCGGCTATGATTGGTTCGATAGGCTCACCACGGTATCGCAGGGAATAAACGGTGCTCCCCCCGCCTTACTCCGTGTTTACGAATTCGACGAAGCTGACAACCGAAGATTCTTCGACGACTACGCTCAGGGAACGAGCGGGGCAACCTATTACTACACATATAAAGGCTATGGAGCCTACTCTTCCGACCAGGTCGAAGCCATCTATATCTACCCCGGAGCGGCCGGGCATCGAAACGTAGAGGATTTTGTCCAACTCCATGAGGCGCTTGAGTACGACGACGATGGTAATCTGACAAAGAAATACGGAGGCCTCGTAAGCCAAAGTACAGATTTTCGAAGTGAAAAAACGTTTGTGGGAGCTCTCTCTGTTCATGATGACCTGCCAGACTCAGGCCTCTACCTAATGGGCCATCGTCACTATGACAGCAACCTAGGACGCTTCATTAGCCGAGACCCAATCGGTTTCGCGGGTGGTCTCGCGCTGTACGGTTATCCCACTAATCCGGTGACTGCGGTTGACCCAAGTGGGTTGGCTTGGTGGAATAAGGCGGTAAGTGTCTATCAATACCTTCGCAAGCCTGACGGTACTTTGACTAAGCGGCTCATCGGTAAGTTGTGTGAAAGCAAAGGAGGAAGAGAAAAGCGCGCAAAGCAACTTGAAAACCTCATGGACAAAGCAGTGGATAGAAACAGGCCCCTGCTTCCGGGGACTCGCCAAAGTGGGGGTAGAAAAGTCCGTGAGAGCCCAAGACGGGGTTTTGGTGTCGAGTTCGAAGATGCGAGCCAGAAGGATGCAGAGAAAGCAGCTGCTTACTATGATCCAAATGGGCAAATAGACACTCACGCGGAGGCAAATCATTGTCATACGGTTTCGGGGAAGTATGCCGATGTAGAGGTAGCACACGACGGCTCTCGCGGTCATTTCTATTGGGCAACCGGATTAGCTGGTATACTTGCACCTCAAGCAGCGGACCTGGTAGCGCTAAAAACGCAATATCCCGAGGCAGATATTTCTCTGGGCAATGTTATCGCTGCTGGTTTATTTGACGTCGTAAATACTGTCGACCCAGTAGGTGTGAGCGACGGTATTCTGTGGTTAAGCGAGTAAACTTTCTCTTGCGACAACCTCAGCTTTATTTCTCCGAGTGGGACTGGAAACTCCAGGCCCACTCGAGATTGTGAATCATAGTGGAGAACGTGAATTCTTTGCATTCCCTTATACAAACAAAATGCTTTACTGAGCTACAGGACCAACTCCATGCTTTTCCAGAGAGAATTTTTGAGCGAGAGCAAAGTAGAACCCTCGCCCACACAGCAGTTCTCAGCAAACAGCTAGCGGCTCTTGAGTACATCCTTTCCGTTGAGACATCTCTTATGAACGAGCGTGACCAGTTTGGGTCAACTCCACTTCATTCAGTCGCGGAAGTCCGCTATTCTGGAAAGGCGGAGATTCAAGAACTTGGACTGAAAATGGTCAAAGTTTTGATCTCTGCGGGAGCTATGGTCAATGCCAAGGATAATGGCGGAAGAACAACCCTCAACACAATTTGTCATCACGTGGGTTTAGGGTGGCACGAGATCATCGTGTATCTCATTATGAATGGTGCTGATGTAAATGCTCCAGACAGTTTCGGAAACACACCGCTTCACGGTCTAGCATACGATTCAGATATTCTTCTTCCGATTGACTATTACAAAATACTACTCTCTAATGGTGCGGATTGTCATCTCAAGAACGACAGGGGACAGACTCCGCTAAACCTAATCAAAGAGTATTGTTCCATCAATAAGAAAAGTGCGGAAGTCCTGTGCCTGATGGGAGAGCCTTGAAAAGCTCTTAGACCCCGGGCTTTACGCCTGGTAGAAGAAACATCAGCAGAGAGTTTTGATGGTCCACCGAGAGGTGGGCCTTCTCTTAGTTATCGCTCCCCAACAGGCCAACAGACGGTCGCCCCCGCCGGTTTGTATTTTGTAAAAACCGCAGAGCCAAATCCAAGTCCCGGGGGATCCGTCCCCCGGCCTCGAGACCTAATTGGGGAGGGGTAGCGAGGCTCTGGCGGCTTGCGCCCTTCTCTCCAGCCCCCGACAAATACTACCCGCTCAGTGCCAGCCACTGTCCGTAAGCCGGTCGTTCAACGTTACACCCGATCCGCCGATCGCCGGCAACGATTTCACGGGCTTCGAGGTGTCTCATATAGGTGGTACGATTTAATTCTCACAAGGGGGACCCTCAACGTGACACAGCTTAAGGTGCCCAGACGTTCGTCACGATGTATTGGACCACCATTTATGGGATATACGTCTTGCCAAATCTTACGGTTGGCGTGCGATGTCATCGACTTATAGCTAGAGAGTGTCCCTGCCATCTGTATTCTCAACGGTCGAAGCCGTTTCGACGGGCCCTTTCTCCACCACCCAAACCTCCCTCACGACCTGATTGAGCCTGAGGAACATCAGAAAGCTAAAAATCCCGGCGACATAAACGGTCCATCCCTGGCTCTGGGCTAGCAGACTCGACCCGGCAATGGTGCTGACCAGAAGAAGTTCCAATGATGATTGTCGAAGGCTCGGCTGGTCTTTCTTCTCGAAAAAGCAGAGCGCAGCGAAAGCGATGATACCGAAGATATCGATCGTCAAGGGTGTCACGTGCGTGAGAGTGCTAGCGTGTGCAATAGCAGGTGTTGATACAAGCGCAACCGCGCCTCCCAAACCCGCCAAGCCCAATGCGTAGAAAGCTCTCTTCCCCGAATCTGAAAGTCCCGTCCGAGTCAGAAATACTGCCGCCGAACCACCCGCCAGGTGACCCGCGAGCAAAAGAAGAGTCGACATGACGGCCGTGAGTGTCAGAGGGTCTTGGAAGCTCAAAGCCCAGTCGACGGTGAAGGATGGGTCGAGGCCCATTGTCGGAAGATGGAGATGGGTCAGCCAAAGATCCAGGAAGTAGCCCAGAGCAATCACTACAGTCGATGTCCGCCAGACAGAAAGCGCCGTATTGCTCGGCTCGACTTTGGCCGGATTGTTTGCTGTTTGAGATGGATGACCGTTTGCCAAGCTTGGAATTTCGACAGGTGCGATATGGGTCCTCTGGGGTGAAGGCTGGGCGCCCATTCGTAGTAAAGGATTCCGCCCATGAGCATTCACCTAAACCCCCATGAAGCGAGAGTGCTGGGCTGCTTGATCGAAAAGAGATTGAGTACCCCCAACAACTACCCGCTGACCCTCAACTCTCTCGTCAACGCCTGCAACCAGACCTCCAATCGAGACCCCGTCACGGATTACGACGAACACCTCGTCAACGACGCCCTGGTCAACACCCGCAATCAGGGCCTTTCCAAGCGACTTTCCAAAAGCGGGTCGCGCACAGCCAAGTTCGACGAGAGTCTGGCCGAGAGGTTGGGACTCGACGACGCCAAGGCGGCCGTGCTGGCCGAACTGATTCTGCGTGGCCCGCAGACTCCCGGGGAGATCCGGCAGCGGAGTACGCGGATGGTGGACTTCCCCGACCTGGAAGTGCTGGAAGAGATTCTGGAAGGTATGACCACCGGCAACGAACCGATCGTGGTCAAGTTGCCTCGCCAGCCCGGCAAAAGAGAAGCCAGATACGCCCATACCCTATGCGGTGAGGTTCAAATTGAGGATGAACCTGCGACGGAGGCTGCAACGGTACCTCGAAGTAGCCTTGAGAAGCGAGTGGAGCAACTGGAGGCAACGTTAGCTGAGGTTTTGGAGCGCCTTGAGAGATTGGAATCGTAGCTCGCTAGATTCTCAAATCTTCTCATAAACCGAAACAAGCTGCTCCGACCAGGCCACCAGCCGACCGTCAGGAGCGTGGAGATGAGCTTTCGTTGTAGCGTATCCCTCGTCATAGCGAACGGCTTCGGCACGGTAAAACCACCACTCGTCGAGCGGCACCGACGGCGGGTCGTAAAAGTGGGCACTCCAACTGACTGTACTGGCGGGTGACGGTTTGTGAAGCAACGGCAAGACGGCCGGTGGCCAGGCGTCCAGGAGTCCGATGGTGGCTTCCTCGGGCGAACCGGCGGCTGTCTTGTGCCGGCAGTATCCGCCGAGCCTGGCTTCAGAGTGCCCACTAAAGGGATAGGCTCCCTCGGTGTACCGATAGTCGATGAACCGGGTGAAGTTTGGAGTGACGCCTTCGATATAGGGGAAGACTTCCAGTGAGCCGGGGTCCTCGGGAGAGACCGATGAGGCTTCCACGGGATTGGCCACCGGGCGATGAGATCCGAAGGAGGCCACCACCACCGAGCACGGACTGCCCTGCGAAAAAATGACGGCTTGTTTGCTCGTCATGCTGCCGCCTGACGCTAGTGTGGTCACTTCCATTTCAAGTTCCCCCGCGGCTGCCGCCACGAACTGAGCGCTAAAGTGACGGAGCTTTCTTTCCGGAGGGAGTTCGATTTTCATGGATTTGATGGCGGCCGCCGCGAGCAAACCCCCGTAGGCAGTCCGGCCTTGACTCCACTCGTCGGGTATCTGGCCGCGATAGATGTCGTCGACCTCGCGAAATCGGGTTACTTCTTCAAAAGTCACGAGAAAGGCTCCCTCTCGTTTGCTAAAAGTCCTCTCGGCCTCGGCGTTGCTATCCGACCGGATAGGGGTTGGAGCGACCTTGGAGGCCCCGATCGGTCCGAGTCCTTCGGTTACTCCTATTAGAAAGGGCGCACAACAAGCTCGCCCTCTACCACTATGTAAGGAAAATTCATGGACACCATTAAACAAACCGAAACAAAGACCAACAAGACTATCAATCCCGCCACCGGCAAGGCGATCAAGGAGCACTCTCTACTTCCCGAGACCCAGGCTCTGGCCGCCGTGCGAATGATGCAAGAAGCGTTTCTGAAATGGCGCGAAGAGTCGGTCTCCGCGCGTGCCGACAAGATCGCTAAGCTCGGGAAAGTCATCGGCAAACATAAGGATGAGCTAGCCGAACTCATGACCACGGAGATGGGGAAGACTCTGGATGAATCGAAACAAGAGATCGACCTCTGTATCGGGATCTGTGAGTACACCGCCGAACACGGTCCTTCCAATCTGAAAGATGAAGAGCGGGAGCTTGACGGTGGAAAGGCGATTGTCACCTACCAACCGCTCGGCATCATCCTGGGAATCCAACCCTGGAACTTTCCCCTTTATCAGGCGCTTCGCTACACCGTACCGAATCTGCTAGCCGGCAACGCCGTGATCCTAAAGCACGCCGACAACGTCTGGGGCTCAGGCGACTACTTCGAGAAAATGCTTCGAGAAGCCGGCGTGCCCGAGAACGTCTTTCGTCACCTAAAAATCGATCACGACACCGCGGAAGCTCTGATGAAGCACGAGCTGATACGGGGAGTCACCTTCACCGGTAGTGCCTCAGCCGGTTCGAAAATAGCTTCCATCGCCGCCAAGGCGCTGAAGAAGACCGTCCTCGAGCTGGGAAGTAACGACGCCTATCTGATACTCTCCGACGCCGACGTGGAGAAGGCCGTGGAGTGTTCGGTCATGGGCCGGGTCAACAACTGCGGCCAGACCTGCGTTGCGGCCAAGCGTTTCGTCATCGTGGAAAGTCAGTACGAAGCTTTCCGAGACGCCTACGTGAAAGCGATGAAAGAAGTGCGCTTCGGTGATCCTTTGGACGGTAAGCCGGACATCGGGCCGATGGCTCGTGAGGATCTGCGGGAATCGCTGCATAAGCAGGTTCAGAAGTCTATTCAGAAGGGCGCACGCTGCCTTGTCGGCGGTGAGATTCCTGAAGGTCCTGGATTCTTCTATCCGGCTACGGTTTTGGAGAATGTGGAAAAGGGCATGCCCGCTTATGATGAGGAGCTTTTCGGACCGGTGGCCTCGCTGATTAAGGCGAAAGACGACGAGCACGCGATGGAGATTGCCAACGACTCTCGATTTGGCCTGGGTGGCGGTATCTTCTCGAAGGACCAGAAGCGCGCGATCGAGCTGGCTCGTGACAAATTTGAGACCGGAATGGTTAACATTAACGGTTATCATTTGGCTCAACCAAATCTGCCGTTTGGCGGGGTGAAAGACAGCGGCTATGGTCGTGAGCATGGTGGCTTTGGTATTCGAGAATTCGTGAACGCTAAGTCGATTATGATCGCGGAATAGGTGACGGCCCCTGTCTTGCGGCCTACTGGAGTGGGCCGCAAGATGGGGTGTTCTAGCCTATTGCGATGAAAATCGCCAAGACCTTGGTTCGGGATTGACGCGCACCGTTGGCGGGTTCGCGCCGGGGTCCAAACGTCTCCTTTACACGTCGTTCCAGGGGATTCTCATTAACCGACTCTTATTGAGAGAAACCCCTGGGGGTTTCAGGAGCAGCGCGGCGGAAAGCTCAAAGGCCAGAATCCTGACGGTGTGGTCAAAGGAGACGGTCCCATTATCCCTTTTGTCCTCTCGGGCAACTTCGTCTTCTTCTGATTCTGTGATCTTTTTGTCTTTCTCCGGCACTGAAGCGAGGCTCCAATGGGGCTACCGACCAAAGTCGGCAGTATGTGACGGCTTCCGTGAAAACCACTTCGTTGTTCAGGTCGCTTCAATGGGGTACCGACAGAGTCGGCAGTAAGCCACGCCGATCCGCCAATTCTGGCCGGCGATACGCTCGCTTCAATGGGGCTGCCAACCAGAGTCGGCAGTAGTGTACCCGCCCTTTTTGGTGCAGGCGTAGCAGTATTCGCTTCAATGGGGCTACCGACCAGGGTCGGCAGTAAGTCAGCTCTGCGAACTCGTAGGACGCTTCCAGGTCAGCCTGGCTTCAATGGGGCTGCCGACCTGAGTCGGCAGTAAGCGGCGAGGACGTGACCGCGACCCTCGACGCCAACAACGCTTCAATGGGGCTGCCGACCTGAGTCGGCAGTAAGCGAAGGTAACCGATGTGCGAGTGGTCCGGAGCAGCGGCTTCAATGGGGCTGCCGACCTGAGTCGGCAGTAAGGGTACGTCTTCGGGCGTGCCATCGCTCTCCTCTTGGCTTTAATGGGGCTGCCGACCTGAGTCGGCAGTAAGGATGAGATCCCCGACCTCGAACCCACAGGCGTGAGCGCTTCAATGGGGCTGCCGACCTGAGTCGGCAGTAAGACCAGGGAGTCGCAGATCGTCCAGAGGGAGTGGGTTGCTTCAATGGGGCTGCCAACCAGAGTCGGCAGTAAGCACACCACGCACCACGCACCACGAGCTTCAATGGGGCTGCCAACCAGAGTCGGCAGTAAGCCCACCACATCGTGGACGTGCCCGGAAAAGACAACCCGCTTCAATGGGGCTGCCAACCAGAGTCGGCAGTAAGCCTTGCCGAACTTTTTTACAACCATCTCGCGAGCCATGCTTCAATGGGGCTGCCAACCAGAGTCGGCAGTAAGAGTAACGCTCGGCGTTGTAGAGCTCGGCCTTAAGATCGCTTCAATGGGGCTGCCAACCAGAGTCGGCAGTAAGATCATTGGCGTTTGCCCATTGGGCTTGCGCGAGTTTCAGCTTCAATGGGGCTGCCAACCAGAGTCGGCAGTAAGGCTTCCGATCCTCCGTCCAAAGAATCGGTGATGCTCCCAGCTTCAATGGGGCTGCCAACCAGAGTCGGCAGTAAGTCCGGCAAGAAAGGTAAATAGCCATGGATCTCTCAGGCTTCAATGGGGCTGCCAACCAGAGTCGGCAGTAAGAGGCCCTCGTCGTGACCCTTGGGGAAAGGGACCAAGCTTCAATGGGGCTGCCAACCAGAGTCGGCAGTAAGCTCGGTGAAGACCTCGCCTTTATGCCTGCCGGTGTAGCTTCAATGGGGCTGCCAACCAGAGTCGGCAGTAAGCCGCGCCGGGCAAGAGAACTGATAGGGACCCTTGGCACCGCTTCAATGGGGCTGCCAACCAGAGTCGGCAGTAAGAAAACCTTCGAAAGGTTGTCTATTTGAATTGGGATGGCTTCAATGGGGCTGCCAACCAGAGTCGGCAGTAAGCTGCTACAGCTCAACGTCACTGAGCTCAGCTTCGATGTGGCTTCAATGGGGCTGCCAACCAGAGTCGGCAGTAAGCGTACATCCCAAACCGCAACCACGTTCCCATTAACATCACGGCTTCAATGGGGCTGCCAACCAGAGTCGGCAGTAAGATCTCGGTGAGCATCTTGGCGTTCTGGGCTACCTTGAGCTTCAATGGGGCTGCCAACCAGAGTCGGCAGTAAGCACTTGCCGTCTGGCGAATCTTTCGGCGCCTCTGTGAGGCTTCAATGGGGCTGCCAACCAGAGTCGGCAGTAAGCGGCGATGGCAAGGCTCTTCCTGACCCGAGCTACCCGCTTCAATGGGGCTGCCAACCAGAGTCGGCAGTAAGCCTGCCAGGCCACACCCATGAGGTCTCGGGTGGAGTGGCTTCAATGGGGCTGCCAACCAGAGTCGGCAGTAAGTTATCGCGAACGATACCCCCTCCACGGTGATTTTCTGGCTTCAATGGGGCTGCCAACCAGAGTCGGCAGTAAGGGTTCTCCGCGTGAATCTGGCACCATTGTGCGATCAGCTTCAATGGGGCTGCCAACCAGAGTCGGCAGTAAGTTGACGAATCGTCTCGAACGTCAGCCAGTTGTTCATGCTTCAATGGGGCTGCCAACCAGAGTCGGCAGTAAGGGCCTCGGGGCCCTCTAGAATGGCGTTGAGCATGTCTCGCTTCAATGGGGCTGCCAACCAGAGTCGGCAGTAAGCTCGATACGGCAGGCCAATGTGTGCATGCAGTTCGAGGCTGCTTCAATGGGGCTGCCAACCAGAGTCGGCAGTAAGCAGGCGAAGACCGCCATCGAATGAAGCAGAAACTCCAGCTTCAATGGGGCTGCCAACCAGAGTCGGCAGTAAGTATCACAGGGGGATTCTCCTTGTATTCCGTCGCGTCATGCTTCAATGGGGCTGCCAACCAGAGTCGGCAGTAAGCGATGACCTGTTACGCGAAATAGAGTTGGGTGAAAATACGCTTCAATGGGGCTGCCAACCAGAGTCGGCAGTAAGTGAGTTGACATTTTATTAGTCTCCTGTTCTTGCTAAGCGGTGCTTCAATGGGGCTGCCAACCAGAGTCGGCAGTAAGAACTGGAAGAGCTGATGCGAATGGACCCGAGCTTCGTGCTTCAATGGGGCTGCCAACCAGAGTCGGCAGTAAGCAAGGTTCCCGGTGTTCAGACGATCTCCGTTACAAAGCTTCAATGGGGCTGCCAACCAGAGTCGGCAGTAAGTGCTACGACCAGGCGGTCCACGACGCCCGCGAATGGCAGCTTCAATGGGGCTGCCAACCAGAGTCGGCAGTAAGTTCAACAATCGGCATCTGGCAAAGCGACAGGAACTCAGCTTCAATGGGGCTGCCAACCAGAGTCGGCAGTAAGCCCACCCTATAGGCTCCTCCCTCTCCCAAGACGTCCCCCCTTTATCGGCTCCCGCTTCAATGGGGCTGCCAACCAGAGTCGGCAGTAAGATCGAACTGATTCAGAAGTTGGATATCCTCGGGCCGCTTCAATGGGGCTGCCAACCAGAGTCGGCAGTAAGACGTTCCTCTACAGACAAACCACCCCCAGCTTTGAGGCTTCAATGGGGCTGCCAACCAGAGTCGGCAGTAAGCGTGTCGGCCGTGTATTTGGAGACCCCATACTTCAGGCTTCAATGGGGCTGCCAACCAGAGTCGGCAGTAAGAATTCGATCTTTATGAAATAGACTCCGAGCTGATGGCTTCAATGGGGCTGCCAACCAGAGTCGGCAGTAAGCGGGCGGCCTGGTCTTTCAGGTCCATCGTGAGGAAGGCTTCAATGGGGCTGCCAACCAGAGTCGGCAGTAAGTTGCCGATGCTGACTGCGACAAGTTCGTCAAAGGCATGCTTCAATGGGGCTGCCAACCAGAGTCGGCAGTAAGCTCTCACTCATGGCAACCTACGGAATCGGGAAGCTTGCTTCAATGGGGCTGCCAACCAGAGTCGGCAGTAAGTATACCACTCGACTACGTTGGGCCGGCGTGGGTGATAGGCTTCAATGGGGCTGCCAACCAGAGTCGGCAGTAAGGTCGACCTATGAGAGACTTGTGAGGCCAACTCTCTCTGCTTCAATGGGGCTGCCAACCAGAGTCGGCAGTAAGACCTGGCGGACAACGGCGGCCCGACTCCTGGCGACCCGCTTCAATGGGGCTGCCAACCAGAGTCGGCAGTAAGGCTTACTCCTGAAGTCCGCACCTTCGCCTATGAAATGCTTCAATGGGGCTGCCAACCAGAGTCGGCAGTAAGACTAAGCTAGGAGCCACACCTTCGCCCCCTGCTGTTCGCTTCAATGGGGCTGCCAACCAGAGTCGGCAGTAAGGAACTCTTCCTCTTGGAAATTGAGCGCCACATTACCGGAGCTTCAATGGGGCTGCCAACCAGAGTCGGCAGTAAGTTCAAGGAGGCATTCCCTGAGCGAGGGGATGCCGGTGAGTGGCTTCAATGGGGCTGCCAACCAGAGTCGGCAGTAAGATGCAAAGGAGCACGGATAAGAACTTCATAGCGCAGGGCTTCAATGGGGCTGCCAACCAGAGTCGGCAGTAAGTGTACATGAGTTCGGACTCGAAGATGTACTCCCTGGCTTCAATGGGGCTGCCAACCAGAGTCGGCAGTAAGGACCTTCTCGTGGAAGTACCGTGCCGACTGCTGGGACGCTTCAATGGGGCTGCCAACCAGAGTCGGCAGTAAGAAATTGTTCCGATCCCACAGGAAGCCCGCGGGGGAGTGGCTTCAATGGGGCTGCCAACCAGAGTCGGCAGTAAGTGGGCCGTTTCCCGGATCACGAACCCCTTGTCGGTGCAGCTTCAATGGGGCTGCCAACCAGAGTCGGCAGTAAGGGCGCTCGCCGCGAGCCCAAGCGTATCAACGCCTACAGCTTCGGTTTTCGAGCGGCTAGGTTTCGACACCTCCGAACGCTTCGCGGAAACAGTGAGTGAGATCTCACCACCCTGCTGAAAAGCCCATTTTGCTGAATTTCGAGCGGCCCGGGCAGTTTTTGTACCACCTGGCCGCTCGCAGCTCTTTCGAAAGCAAATCTCGCTCCTCACAGGATTGTCGGTCCTCTCTGGGGGTCTTCCATCGGTAGGCCCAGCGCTTCGATTGGTCTAGTCAGGGCCGTGTCGGCCGAGCCCAGTTCGAATAAGAGTACTTGATCTTCGTGGCAGTTGATTGCGTCGAGCAACCTGCTCATCAATTTGACCTTTCGAGTGGGTGTGAGAAAGCACCGGAAGACCGAGTACTGGATAGCCTGTCCGTGACCGAGCATAATTTTGTGCACCTTGCGCAGTCGGGCTTGGTCGCAGATATCATAGGTTACAAGGAAATCTCGCTTGGCGCCGTGTCGAATGGTCATCGGGTCTCCAGGCCCGGATACTGATCAATTTCTCGGGTGAGATATCGGGCCAGGAGCCGAGCCTGTAACGATAGGCAGCGTCGATAAGAGGCTTTGTATCCGAAAACGGGATGGGTGAGCTCTTCCGACATTCGTTGCTCAAAGGCTGCTATCAGTGCTTTCTTCGACGATCGCTTCAATGAGCATCCCATACCGGCGAAGAAGAAGTCGTCGCGGGTCAGCCTCTTTTCGTTGAACACTCTCAAAGTTACCGAGTCCGCAATGAGGGGGCGGAACTCTTCCATCAGGTCGAGGGCGAGCGAGGGTCGTCCGTAGCGAGGTTGGTGCAAGTAGCCCTGATAAGGGTCGAACCCTACCTGATGCAGGGCCACGGTGGCTTCTTTACATAGCAGGGAATAGCAAAAGGAAAGGACTGCGTTGATCGGGTCGGCCGGCGGTCGTCTGTTGCGGGTCTCGAATTTGACCCCCTTGATTTTGAGCATCTGGGGAAAGGATTGAAAATAGTGACGAGCGGCCAGGCCTTCGATTCCGAGAAGTGATTGGACGGACTTCACTCCCAATGCCGATTTTTTCAGGTTGGCTAACTCTTTCAATACGGAAGCATCCATCTGCCGCCCGTTTCGTCGCAGCAAGACGCGCTGGTTCGCGATCTTGGTGGCCACGAACATTCGAGCTATTCGCACGGCATCGTGGGGATTGAAGGCCGCTTTGAACTGGCACTGACGCAGCTCCACATTTTTGTGAGGCAATCCCTGAAGGCTGGCGATATACCAGTTTCCATATGAGAAGTATGTCACGGGGATTCCAACGCGAGCGCAGGCCCGGATCGCCTGTGAGCTAATCTGCACATTGCCGTGGAGATTGATTTGGGAGGTCTCCATCAAACGGACCTTACCCACGAGTTCGTTGCGAAGGGTGACCTTCAATTCGTCGCCTGATATCCCGACTTTGGAGCCTGCCTCGGTTATGTGCAGAGGATGGCCCTCTTCGTGCGCCGCCCACAGAGGTCGTACAGACTTGGCGTTCTGTTTCAGAAAATTCACCTCTTCGGGCAGGCAGATCGCGGAGAGAGAGCAGTCGTTGCAGCGAGAGTCGTTGAGGAGAGGCGGAGGTATCTTACCTCTTTCGAACGTTTGACGCATTTCATCTTGTAGAGAGCGGGTAGTCGTCACGAGTTCATCGTCGAAGACGATTTCGATTCTTTGCTTTGAGCCGCTGTAGTAGAGATACCCTCGATTACTCTTCCACCCGTTTTCGCGAAGAGCCAGGCCTTGGGCACAAAGCTGCACCTTCTCGGAAAGGCGAGGACCCTGGGATAAGGCCTTGCCTCGCTTGTATTCCACCGGTGCGCCCTCGCCGTCTGCTTGCTCCAGCACGTCGAGTTTCGTCACCAACCCCTCCTTGGGAGCTGTCAGGTTTAATGATCTGGTCGTGGGGCTTTCGACCGCTTCCGAGTACGCGTCTACGCGTCGGTGCACGAGATGCCCGTGCTCCGTGAAATAGTTGTCCGCCCACTCTTTCTGGACCCATTCCAAGTAGGCGAGTCTGGGACAATAGGCGTATTGGGCTAGCATTCTGACTGGCGTAAGAGGTTGTGTTTCACTCATAAATGTTTTCTAACACGATCATCTGTCAGATTCTGTCGTACGCGGGCCTACTAATGGGGCTGCCGATCTGAGTCGGCAGTAAGCAATTGAGTGAGATGAGTCCGAAAAAGTGCTCGACGTATCTTCAATGGGGCCACCGACCGAAACCGGCGGAAAGAGAACTCAAAGGACCGTGTTGTTCATTCTATCTTCAGTTATCAAAGAACAAGGGCTCTCAAACGAGAGCCCTCCAATCAACTACTCCGGCACAAACTGCCCCATCCCAAAGTGACACTCACCACCAAGAGCCAGCGGGCCCGTCACCGGCTCGGCAAACCTCAACCGAAATCCGCAGGGCGGCGCTTTCGGGCTCTGCTTTCGCCAACGTCGACTGACATAGTCTACCCAGCGAGGCAGCCCTCTTTCCGTTGCGGTCAGGCCTTCCACCTCAAGCAATTCTGGCAATCCTCGGCGCTCACACTCCAACCTGACCTGCTCCTCGGGACTATCCTTGCCGTTCTTCTTGGGGTGACGATTGCAAAGAAACGGAGACCACGAGACCCAAGTTTGGCTTGTCCCAAAGACGTGACCACATTCGTCCTTGCCAAGTAGTTCGATAGGTGTGAGCTTGAAGCGCTCCCTGGTGCGACCAGATGATTGGCGGCGCAGGTCCGGGAAGCTTCTTATTCGCTTGATGACCTCAAGTTCGTTGCTACCGAAACCCTCGGGGGAATACAGATAAAGTCTGTCCAGAACGCTTTCGCGAGGTGCAAAGTCGCTACTATGGGGCAAGAAGAAGGCGTGTTGATGATCGTCGTTTCTCGCCTCGCCGTTCTTCTTTCCGGTGAAGCAAGGGGAGACCTGATCATCGAAAAGACGCCCGTAGCGCCCGTTGAATCCCATCCTGGCCCAGTCTGCAATCCGCAAGAGATCCTTGCGGTGGGGCAAGACCCTGGCTTGAATGAGAAACACGGCCAAATGTCGGACTTTCTCCGCGGTCTTTCGCTGTTGTCGCTTCGGTGTGAGCGCGTCTTGGGCTCGTCGGTAGCTTAGAAAACGGGAGCCGGGTGGGCGGTTGTATCCTTTCTTTTGAAGATCATAGGTCTCCACCATCAGTTGCGCGAGAGTAGCCTTCGGTTCGGGGCAAAGCACTTGCAGCGAAGTCGTGCTTTTCGTGTCCACTCCGTTCGAAGGGAAAGAATTCGATTCGCGACGTGCTGAATTTCGCTTCAGCTCACACCAAGACTCCGCTCTTCCAAAGTAGCAAATACCTAGTAGTAGACGATCCAGGATCTGCTCTTCGGTCTCGGAAAGCTCCACGGATTCCCAGATTATGCTGAGTGGCTCGAATTCGCCGCTCTCCGCTTTACCTACCTTGACGTAGGGGTCGTGAACCAGCAACTTCTTTTCGTTAGCCTGGGGCATATAGTGCCGGGTGTGTCCGGCGACGGCCGCCGGAAGATGAAAGCTGGGTGCTTCGGCGAGTTTGCTAAAAAGCGGTTGAAGTTCTTTTTCACTAAGGTGCGGCGCCGTGCGTTTCCAGCTTGACACCAGGGCCCGTAGGAGGCGCCACGGAGAAGGAGGCCATTCCGGCTCCCCTTCGTTCACATGGCGACCCCACGGGGTGGCGTGAAAGCGACCCGCCAGTAGAGTAAGGTCGATGCGAAGCACGATACTAGACCTCCCACACAGCGGGCTTGTTAAACTCTCCACTAGAAGTGAGAGCCTTCACTTGCTCTTTCAGCTTGGCTGCTAGCTCCGATTCAGACCCCAGTTCGAATCCCTTCGGTCTCTTGCTGCTCAGTTTCACGACTTCCAGGTCACAGGCTGTCCGCAGCCTGAGGTCTACATCGAGGAAGCGTCGAATCTTGTACAAGGCCAGTGTTTCTATGAACTCATTGGCAGTCTCCGAGAGTCCGTAGCTTTGAAGCTGATGGCGATCAAAGTTGAAGTAAGCCGTGATTTTCTCGGCGGTGTATTCAACTCGATGGAAAGGCACGTGCCCCTTGCCGTCTTTGGCCGAACCTTGAGCATCCAGTCGATCGAACTTCACGCCGCCGGACGGCACCTGGTTCACCCTTTCGGCCTCGATGAAGCCTGAAAGCAGTCGCGGTAGGCGCAATGTACCGGGCTTTACGTTAGAGAAAAAGATGCCGTGAACGATGCTGTTGGGGTCGTGCTTGAGTAGGTAGCGAGCGAGTTCCGGAAGGTCCGGTCTGATCTTTTGATTCCAGTTTAGCTCACCGACCAGATGCTTCTCGATCTTCTTCACGATGTACGGAGAGTTCAATCGATGAGATTCGAGGATTGAGTTGGTTGCGCCTAAATCCGGGTCTGTTGTTTTGACGTAAGGCATGCCTGTGAGTGCTTCCACCAGATCGTCGCGACGCTCGTCCCAAATCGCTTCCTCCAAGCGGTTCGCCATGCTCTGGGCAGACTCCACCAGCAGGTGGCTTTCGTTGTCGGCTCCGGTGAATTCGGCTGGACCGATGTCGGGAAATCCCGTGGGTTGAAACCGGCGTCCTTGGATGGGGACCAGGTCGGCTTCCAGGAGGATTCGAGGGGCTACGGCTACTTCTACAGCTACGGTACTAGTCATGGTTTTTTTCACTTTCTTCTTCGAGTTTGGGTAGGATGATGCGGTCGTAAAGTTGTCGATAGGTTCGGTCGGAAATGGGAAAACTGAGTGATGCGACCAGGCGTCGCCTTCGTTCAGGGCTCAGTCGCACGGCTTGCAAGGCGTGGTGGGGAATTTTCAGAGGGCGGCTCAATAGAAAGCGCCGAGCATCCTTGACAGCGGCCGGAGTATTTCCGGCAGCTAGGTTTCTCACAATCGAGATTGGAGGAATGCGGGTGTCTCGCAGGTCCGCGCGGGCCGCATCGGTTTGCGGCTCTTCAGCGTCTTCTCTGACCGGCAGGCCTTGATGGAGAGCCAGTTTGCAAATCAGATAGGGAAGTCCCAGAAACCAGGCTTTCTCCTCCGGCATCCTTTCGGGCTTGGGGCTGTGAGGCTCCAGGAGGACCAGGCCGAACAGCAGATTCTCGAGGCGAGCCTCGTTCAGTTGTCCGGACACATACTGCTCCACTTGCGATAGATTGGCGTGGACGGCACCCCGTACGGGAGAATTGTACTTTTTCGCGCTGCCTTTGGTTTCCACGAACCCCACCCGATCGGCTTCCCTCAAACGGTGTTCCAGTAGGTTGAGCATCCTTTCCGAAAGATCGCGACCTTTCCAACGCGGGATGAATCCGTCGAAATCCCAGCGTCGCGTTCTCGGATTGTAAGGAGAGAGCTGGGCTCGCAAGTTGTATTCCGGTTCCGATCTTCCGGCTCCCAGTGAAGAGAGGCTGTAGGCCAGAGAGAATTCGGGACTGTCGTCGCAGGCCAGCTCAGCCCACTCATGCCGCAGCATGGGCAGGGTTCTCACTTTTTCGCAGAGCTTTTCATTCCCAGCCAGATAGCGATGGAGTTCGCCGAGCCGCTCGAGGACAGTTGTAAGGTGCTTTTTCTCTCCGGATTTCATGAAATCCAACACGGCTGAATCGTATCGCTGCATCAAGCTCTGGGAGCCGTGGGAATGATCGTTATAGATTCCGCGACTCGGAGAGAAGTACTGTTCCAGGCGACGAATCAGCCCCGCACCGTGCTTTGCGCCGGTCGGGTAGTATCCCAAAGGGGTGGCGAAGTAGCTTTTCCCGTTTCTCTGCAAGAAAGCAAAGCGGTGAAAGCCGTCCAGTCCTCTTGAGGTGCCGTGCGTTGCCAGGGCTATGGAAAACTCGATAGGGTTTCGCGCCTGCTTGCTGCCGTTTTGCGCCCGCCCTTCGGCGAACAGCTTTTTCACCTCTCTAAAACGAGTTGGCGCACTCCATGTGGGCAGCCAGATCTCCTGGCGATTCCCTTCGGCTGCGGCAAGTTTGCCGTGCCCCGCTCCCATGTGGGTAACGGTGAACGGAAACGCGCTACCTTGGGACAGTCTGTTTTCGCTTCGAAAACGGCCGACTGCGGCCGTACTCAAGACGACCGCTCCTTCGATCATCAAGATGTAGTACCAAGGATTGAGCGCCGCCTTGGCCTCAAATCCCACGCCCAGATTGACTCCCCCCGCCGAGCCCGGATCGAACTGGCCCACCGGGCTGGAGCTTAGATAGCGTCCGACACTGCCGTAGAGGGCTGACTGTAGCAGTTCCTGGGTTTCCTTTGGCTTGGCCTTGGGAGAGAGGAAGAATTCACATAGCCGCTGCATGAAGTTGTTCGAAAACTCCAGCCGGCCATCGTTTCCGCCCGTCCCCAGGATAGGCGCGAACCGCACGGACGTCTCTCCCTTTTCATCAACTTCACCGAGCGCGGATGTGGCATCGAGCCAGGACAGAGCCTGATCGCTCAATGAGCCGCGCAGAGCTTTGAGCAGTTGGGTTTTGTCTGGTCCGCTCGGCTTTTCCGTGAGGCCCAGGTTGCCAAGCACGGAGCGTACGGTAACAATAGTGTTTCGGTAGTTCTCAAAGCGAGCGTGCTCGCTAGCCTCGATGGCCGTGATAGCATCCTTATTGTCGTTGCTGTAATATCCGCTCCCTCCGTTCCATGGACTGGTCAGGGGTGTGGGTGAGTACTCTTCCAGGAAAAACGTTGTCAGCTCGTCCCGACTAAGTTCTGTTTCCAGAACGAAGCTTTGCTCTTCCCAACGGCAGGTAGCGGTGGCGTCTTTTTGCTCGGTTATCAAGCGTATTACGCCCAAAGCTGAGAGATAAGACGATAGCGGCTCGGTGCGAAGTCCGTGTAGCTGGTGTATGGTTCTTTGAGCTGTAGTCATACGAGGGCCTCTTTCTTGGCTTTGATACTGGCACGCACATCGGCCGCTCGCAGAAGCGACTCAAGGTAGGCCAGACGAAACGGCCCGTGCTCTTCCATTAGGGCTAGGCAGCGGTCTTCCCACGAATGCTGGCCGAGTCGAAAAGGGTCGAGACTGATTCGTGTTTTCTCTAGTTTTAGCTTTGGGAAATTGATGGGATGAAGGCTGTCTCCGTCTTGCAGACCCAGAATTCGCGCGTCGGTCTCCTCGGGGAAAGCGCGGATGGAGATACGGGCTTTTCCGTGATGAGCGGCCACCAGATAACAAAGCAGGAATGGCTGATCGTTTTGAATAGCCGCCAGGGCGCTAGCCAATTCATGGCGGAAATAACGACGGTTGTGATACGCGGAGCCGATCCGCTTGGCCCAAAGCTCCAGGTCACTGATGTCGTCCGGCTTTTCGTGTAGCATAGTCTGCTGAAACACATCATGGGCCTTGCCCACGTCGTGCCAAAGGGCGCTTTCCCTCAAAACCTCTTGCAGCCCGTTGGGGAGGCCTGGGAACGCCCGGATGAGATCTTCCACTTCATCGCAGACGTCCTTGGTGTGATCCCAAAGAGTGAGGTAACGGTGCACATCTTCCCCGGAGCGCACGGAGTAAGGGTCTCCGGACATCCGTGGGAAAGGATTTGGACGATACTTTCCATCACGAACCTCTTTTACCGGACTAGTGGTGCCACTATCGAAGCCGAGATCCGGATCGTAGAGTCCGTCGCTACACTTCACCAGAAAAGTGCGTCCGGGAGCAATATCGGAACGAGTGACCTTTCGCCATATCCCCTGATTCTCTCTTCGGTCCAGGTCGTCTAGAATCCAGACATCCTTGCCCTTCTTCAGCGCCGTAGAAAGCTCGGCGAGCTTCACTTTGCAGAGTTCGTGATCCTGAGGAGCGGGTAAATCGAGCGATGGTACATCGTACTGCACTTCTCTCCAGAACAAAAAACAATCACGCTCCTCGCCATCTCGGATGAAACGACCCACGTCTAGCGTCAGTCCCGAGAGGTCGCAAGTGGTATCGAACAACTCCAGAAGATCTCGCCGACGTAGCGTGTCGTAGATGGGCCACGGCTCGTTCACCCGGTCGGGGAATTGCGCTGGTTCCACGCTGCTCATCGCTTCAAAGGCAGACCGTGCCGCGTCTAGTTCTGGCTCCGTGTAGGGAAGGCAGGCCTTCCCTTTCAGATCGGACCAGTAGACGTGAGCGGTGTCGTTCTGATTGCCTCTCCGGTTGCAGCGCCCGAAGCGCTGAATCAGTGAAGAGCGAGGGGCAAGCTCTGTCACCAAAACGTCTGCCGAGAAGTCGACGCCCGCTTCCACGACCTGAGTTGAAACTAACAGGCGCTCAGTGTTTTCCTTGAGCACCTTTTCCAGCGTCGCTTTGCGTTCGGTGGGGCGAAAACGGGAGTGAAGAAGATGAAGGTGATTCGGGTTGACCGACTTCGCCTTTTTCAACTCTCGATAGAGTTCTTTGGCACGATCGACGGTGTTGACTATCACCAGAGTGAAGCGACCCGGTTTGTGCAGCTCAAGAACTTCGTTTGCCAAAGTCTTAAGGTAGGCGCCCGTCTCCTTGCTTCCGTTCGATTCCAGACCAAGGGCCAGTTTGGTCAGCGGTTTATTCGCCTTCAACCTTACAGCCATGTCCGCGTGTTTCTTGTCATCCTCGGTGAACGGGTGGATACCCAGAGGTTGCCGCGAGTCCGTAGGGTGGTCGACCGTCTGCAACCAATCCAAGTTCAGTGTGGCCGACATCCAGAGGGAGCGTGCCTTTTCCTGGGTACCGAGCTTTTGACGAAGTCCGTGAAGTTGAGCGCTCGTGGTCAGTCCCGGACCCATGAGTTGAATCTCGTCGTAGACCCACTGCACGTCGTTGTGAAAGAGACCGAAATGAACCGGCCAACGGAAACGACTCATGGCGTATCCACGGTTGAGGGCCCGAGAAAGGAGTTGATCCTGCGTGCCCACGATGACGGCGGGCTGCTCGGGAAAAAGCTCCCACTGTTCGTCGATGTATCCGCCCTGTAGAGCGTGGAGAGCTACCTTGTCAGGTTGAGCCCTGACGAGACCATTGTCGTTCTCTTCGGCGAGCAGCTCCAGATTTGAGAGCCATTTCTGGATCTCGTTGTAGACCTGTTCCACCAATGTGCGTTGCGGTTCACATAAGATCAAACGGCGAGGTGTCTCGTCGGGAGCTTTGCGGCGCTGCCACAGCCAGGCTAAAACAGCCGCCGCGGTTTTCCCGGCCCCCGTGGGCGCGGCCAGGGCCAGGCGAGAAAGGTCGGCGTTTGCCAGCGATATTTGGTAAGGAAAAGGCCCGAATCCGGTGGCCTTGTCAAAGAACTCTTCGAAAGTCAATTCGTCTCTCCTAAAGATGTGTCACTCGAATGGTAAACGGTTGGCACGACAGATCTTGTCGTACGGGCTAATAGAGTTTTTGCAATTGTTGAAGTCGTTGGATGAACCAGGAGCGGTAACGCTCTGGCTCTACGACCTGGGCGCCGTCGAGAGACGAGAACCAGCGTAGAAAAGCCTCTGGATTTGAAACAGTCAGGGTAGCATCGTTGCCGTCGACTCGTACCGTAGGATGCGGCTTGTTCTCTTCAAACCACCTCGCTAGAGCGGCGGGGAGCAACAACCTTAGAGTCACGGGCTCGCCGTCGGCGATGTCGTATTGATGAAACTGGGCGGACTCCGAAGAAAAACTCTCCTCCGGCTCAAACCGTTCCTCCGTAGTCTGGAGAGCGCCGATCCGGGCGAGCCGAAAGGTGCGGACACCCTGCCGATTCACATCGAACGCTTGCAAGTACCAGCGCTTGTCTTGAAAGAACAGGCCAAGCGGTTCGACATAACGGTTTTCCTCTGCCTGGTCGTCGCGTCCACGATACCGAAAGGTCACACGCAACTGACTAGTAATGGCCTCGGTCAACCCTGCGAAAAGCGTGGCAGACGTATCGGCCTGGGTCTCCGGACTCGGGTTGGCCGCCGTACGCGCACCAAGCCGCTCGGCCGTGGACTTATCCCAACTCGACAATCCACTACGAATCTTGTCCAGAACCCGGTTCAATGCTATCGCGGTGCTGTCGTCAAGGCTAGGCTCGGCCACCTTGTGCGCCAGAATAATGCTCACCAACTCTTCGTGGCTAAGTGCCAAGGCGCGCAGGTGCGGCTTCTGAAGAAACCGATACCCCCCTTGATTCACGGCCACCACACCAAGTTCCGGAAATCGTTCTTGAATATCTCGCTCAATGGTGCGCGGACTACAGCCAAACTTATCGGCCAACTTCACAGCCGACTGCCCCGGCCGGACTTCAATCTCCCGGACCAGTGCCAGAAGACGCTCTGCTACTTTCACAGAGTCACCCTCCCTTCCCTTAGTAGGTGCTTCTACACCGCTCTAGCGATCCTGTCGAACGGGTGTTTGGTGACCGTGGTATCGAGATGAGGGTGGGTGGTGGATGTGATGGCGGCTGAGTAGCTGGCGCTTGGTTGGCTCAACGGGCCGATGAGCTGAAGTGAGGAGTGGTGATGCGGGAGTCGGAATTCAAGGTGAGGGGATCAAGATGAAATCACCCGTCAGCAGAGTAACCGAGATGTGCTCAGTGGAGAGCCGTCACGAGCCGCAAGTACGGCCTCTCACGGCCGACGCCTCTCTACTATGACCGCATCGTCGGGTTCAGCCATCGCCACGGCACTAAAAAATGTCTCACGGAGTTCAACCGCGAAATGGTCGCCCTCCGTGATATGCAGCGTTGGCAATTTTGCCCTTGCCCGAAAAGAAAGAAAAATATGTTGTTGCGAAAAATCTGTCTTCTCCTGTTAATAGTGGCATATCCCCTTTTGGCGGAACCTTTCCCCCTTGATTTGGTGGGCTCCAGTATCGAGATGGACCGGGATACCACACCGGTTATCGACCCTTCGGGAAGTTGGTTGGCCTACGCGGTCTCGCTTCCCGCCGAAGAACGAGTCACCAGCCTCAGAGGCGGAGCACAGTACTATCCCTCCTGGGTCCCCACCGGTTTAAAAGAAAGTCGCCTACGTGTTATCGATTTGAAGACGGGAAGCGAACTTTCGGTGGGGCCGCCGGGACAGGGCGCCTTTCGCTGCTCCTGGTCGCCCGACGGAAATTGTCTGGCCTTCTACGTGGACGAGGGTGATCGGGTTGCTCTTTTCGTGGCTGAAGCCCCGGAATGGACCGGCCACCGGGTAACGGACCTTGCCTTACATCCCAACAGAAGGGCCGGCGACGAACCGAATTGGATAGATAACAGGACGGTGATCGTTCCTGCTGCCTTGCCCGGCACTCGACAGTGGCTTCGGGGGTTGGTCCACGACCGGAACGATGAGACACCCCAGCACTTCTATACCTCGACGGAGACAGACCTCACTCCGAATGACTACTGGGACAAGATGGAATCCATCGAACTCTTCCGGGTCGATGTGGAGACCGGAAGCGCCACTTCGCTCGGAGGACCGGAAAGACCGATCAGCCTGTTTCGTCTCTCTCCCTCGGGGCGCTATCTCATCGCCGGTTCGGTGCCCGGGGCGAAAACCAGCCGTCTTTATCTAAAGGACCTTGGTGACTCCGGAGATTGGAAGGCTCTTACCGATTTGGACATTTCTTTCTATGAGGGCTGGGGCTCGGCCACCCAGGTCCAGTGGCATCCGACTCGGGACCGGCTCTTCATTAGGGCTAACCTCAAACTCCTTGAACTCGATATTCAAGATGGAACACGCCGGCAGTTAAACAAGAAACCTTTCTCTTATCCGTTCGGATTCTCGCCTGACGGACGGCTTGTCTATGCGCTTCAAGGAAGTTCCTCCGACCCGGGTGTGTTTAGCAGTGTCCACGAGGATTTACACTTGGTGCTCATTCCTATCGATAGTGGAGAGGCGGCGGTTCTTCCCCTACCGAAAGGCTCCACCGAAATAATCCGGTTCGCGGCCGATGAAGTCGATGTTTTAGTGGGTGGTCAAGTTTACAGGATGTTGACGGCAACCGGCCGGGGCGAGGTCGTCCTGGACTGGTCGGGGAGCATCAGCCCACTCACCTCGGGGTCGTCCGGGAGCGTGCTCCTCCTGGATTCCATTCAGTCGCCCCCGGATCTCTATTTGCTGAGCGGGAAAGCACTTCGACGGCTCTCACATATGGAGGATCGGCTGATTGGGCTTCCCCCGGTGACGGTGAAGACTCTCCACACCAGCTTTCAGCGCGATGGTAAGGATGTGGAAGTCAAGACCTCAGTCTGCCTCCCCCACGATTACGATCCTAAGTCCCCTCCGCCGGCGGTCGTCAATCTTTATCCGGGAGATTTGTCCTCTCGGGGAGCCCGCACATTCTCAGGCCCCAGCGTGATTCCGACCAGCGTCTTTACCAGCCGGGGGTACGCCGTGGTCTACTGCGACACGCCGATATCGCCTCCGGGTGAGCCGGGAGAGCCGTTGCGGGAACTCGTGGATATCGTGGAACCGCAGTTAGCGAAGGCTACCGAACTGGACCTCGTCGACTCGAAGAGATTGGCTGTCCTAGGTCATTCCCACGGAGCCTACGCAGCGGCCTCGATGTGCGCTGGGTCGGACAAGTTTCGGGCCGGGATAGCCTTGATGGGAATCTACGATTTGAGTACGGGATATAGCGGCGGGGTGGGAGAGGAGGAATCCTTTGAGGGTCGAGGCCAATACCGCATGGGGGTCAGCCCCTGGTCGGACCCGCAAAAGTATCTCAGAAATAGTCCTTATCAACTCGCTCCCAATATTCAATGCCCGATTTTCCTGGCAGCAGGCGAAAATGACGCAGCCACTCCGTACTGGCAGTCGGTGTTCCTCTGGAACTCCCTTAGGAGCCTGGGCCGGCAGGCCGAACTCCACCTCTATCCCGGAGAAGACCATGTTCCCGCATACTGGAGTCGGAAGCATCGGCAGGACCTGTTGACCAACCTCGTTCGCTTTCTCGAAGAGAATCTGTGAGTTCAGGCCAGGGAAGGTGTAGGTGGCTCCAGGTTCGGTTAGTTGCGAGATTAACGGTTTCATGACGTTACAGAGCTATTTTTTCTATAAGAAGAGAAACCAGGAGTGAATCATGGGCACCTTTGTATCGATAGACTTTCCAATCAGGCGTACTCCGCCGAAGCCGCTTCAGCAGCGCTCGGAAGAGTTGAAGAAAAGACTGGAAACATTTGAATCCCAATACAAGCCTCCGGTCTACACCGGTCCGGAAGACAGTGTGGACTATTCGCCGCAGTTCGAGGCTTCTGTCTGCGGCGTACTGAGCACTGGAGCGACCACCGCTTACGGCGCTTTGAACGGGCTAGCCATCGGCGGCGTTCTTACAGCCTTCGGAGCAAGTGCGCCCACCGCCACGGCGGCTCTGACGATTTGCACCGGACTCGGATTTTTGGCGGGTGTCGCTCTGAATAGATCGTAGGTTCCCGGGCGACTCACCGCACACCGATGCAGGACCCCCACAAACCCCTCAAGTACCCCGGCAAATGCACAACGTCTTCCCACCGGGCTCTGCCGCTTCCGCTCAAATCTCTTTCGGTGATTTCCTGAAGGTCGACATCCGGATCGGAACGATCAAAGAAGTCGAAGATTATCCGGAAGCCCGCAATCCCTCATACAAACTGAAGATAGATTTTGGGGAGGGCGTCGGCGTGCGAAAAAGTATTGCGCAGTTGACCGACCTTTACCGACCTGAGGATCTTGTCGGAAGGCAGGTCGCGGCCGTCGTTAACTTTCCGCCTCGCCAGATAGCGAAGGCGACTTCCGAGGTGTTGGTGCTCGGATTTCCTGACGAAGAAGGACGGATCGTGCTCTTTGCTCCCGATGCCGACGTACCGGACGGAGCCAGGCTGGTCTGAGCTACCCTTACCCGTTAATCTTGATGTGGCCACCGCTAAGGAGCCTCGGGCCGATACCGACGGAGCCAGTTCACACTACCGGCAAAAGCCGCATCCTCGTTGAGCCCGTCGTCCGGCGGGTCGGTCTGGAAATTGTGGTCGCCGAAGAGCGTGTGGACGGTGACGGCGGCGGAAGTGTTAGTGAGGTAGTCGTACAGCTGGCTCAACTCTCCGTACGGGTCGGTGGTCGAGATAACGATATGAGTGGGAGTCGACGATTTGAGAAGCGGTCCGTAGACGTCTTCGAAGAGCAAATCTTTGTTGCTGTTGGGGGTCCAAAGGAGGACCCCCTCGACTGAACGCCACGCTCTGCGTGCTGCCACCACCGAGCCGAAGCTCTTGGCGGCCAAGACCACTTTGCCGGATGATTGGGGATGAGACCGGGCGAATTCGATCTGTTCATCGAGTTGATTAGCCTCGGCTTCCAGCCCGTCGTTGGGCTCTTTGCCTTGAGTGAAGAAGTTCCAATCGAACCGGACAACGATATACCCTTGATCGAGAGCCTCGTCCGCCAGACGTTGGAACAGATGCTCCTTCATACTGTATTTCTTGGCCGGAGCGACCAGCAGCACGGGGAAGGGCCCCTCCCCAGACGGCACCTCCACAATCCTTTGAGTGGTCTGGGCGGCACCCGGAATAGAAAGAAGTAGCAAGGCCAGAATGAGGTACTGTTTCATGGGCTGCGCCTTCTACGGGCTGTGCGCCCCACCTTGCCGATTCAATCTTCAGGGCGAGGGCTGTCAAGGGCCTGACTCGTCGGCTCAGGTCTTGGCGGAGTCGCCGCTTTCTATCGACTCTTTCTTTTCAGCGCGTGGCAATGTCCCACCAAAATCCGGCCTCCAAGAAGGATAGCTAACTTCAGGCTTCTCCTTCACCAGCTGCTCGGGTTTCTCAGACTTGGGAGGAAGCTTCCACCCAAACCATCCGCCCACCCAGTTGATAAGGCTTGTCCCTACGGCCACAGCGGTATCCGCGGCGACTTCAGCTGCCCAAACTGCCGTCTCTTTCGTCTCGTGAGCGGCGTTATACACGCCCAACGGCATCTTCAGTTTGTGGGCGATCACCATGTTGCGCACTTCTTTGTCGATCGGCTTTCCGATCTTCTCGGTCAGAGCCATCTGACGGTTCAGGCCGAGCACCCAGTGCACACTGGAGAGCGGCACTTCCGCACCGCTTTGGGAGATCGCCGAAAGCAGGTGGATGAAGCAGTCCATCCGGTCCTCTCGCTCCAGGATAGGGGCGAGTTGTTCCGGCTTCATGACTTTTTCTTTGTTGAAATAGCGCTTGTTCAGTCTTCTGGCCGCAGCCTTGGGAGAGTCGGCTTTGCCGATGATGGCCAGCAGATCGAGTCCGGCGTCACGGTCTTCGTTGTCGATCGGCACGGCCTGGCCGAAGTCCAGGATAGTCACGGTTTTGTCGTCTTTGTCGATCAACACCTGACCGTCGTGGAAGTCCGGGTTCGCGAAGAGCGGCTTGGGCCACCAGTTGTTTTTCGCGGTCTGACCTTTGAGGACCCCGAATTCAGCCGCCGACATCGCTTCCATGGCGCTGTTGTAGACGTCCTGGTCTTCGTTGAAGATTTTGCGAGCGGTGCGACCTTTGGCCTCTTCCATAAAGAGCCCCAGATTTTCCACCCGGTGAGCGTCGATGCTCTTGACGGTCCAGCCGTTCTCTTTGTGCTTGTAGGTCTGGAAAGCCATCTTCTGGACGGCCATCGCCTGCTCTTTCTCAAACTCCAGAGCCACCGAGGCTTCGATCAAGTTTAGGAGTCCCAGCACGTAGCCGAAGTTTTCTTTGTCTTCGGGCGTTTTGGTGAGCTCTTCGATAAACTTGTGGAAACGCTCGAAGTCGTAGCGGGTGGATTCTTCGATATCTTCGCGACCGAGGGAGACGACCTCGCGTTTGCCGGTCTCCTCGTTCTTGTAGCGGATGGCCACGTTGACCGAGCCGCTTCCCAGAACTCTGTCGATCTTGAGGTCTTTGGGCCAGTCGTCGCCGAACCGCTTTTGAACGAGCTTCAGCACCTGGTAGTAATTCAGGGGCATAGCTGAGTCCTGGGCGTTCTCAAAAGCGTCTTTGAAGTCGCTGAATTCGCTGGTGAAGGCCAGGTACTGCTTCATCTTGATGCCGGGCACGCCGTAGGCGTCGAAGAGACGATTGAGGATGGTGGCCTCGTCGAGCTTGCCTTTGTCCTGACTTTTGCTGTCTTCTTCCGGATTTTGACCGAGGATAAAGGCGACTGCCAGAGTGTCGGCGGGACCGTGGGAAGTCAGGACGGCTCGGGCAATTTTGTTGCCCAACTCCCGGTTGTCCGGATGGAGGTTCTTCAAGAAGTGGTCGATGACAGCTTCGCGGCCTTCTTCGTTTCGAAGGATGCCGGACGGCCCGGCCAGGAAGCTGTTAGCTACCATCACTCGGGTCTGAGCGTCGGCTTCCAGCAGTTCTTGCCTGGTGTTTTGTAGCGAGGTGCTCAACGGTGCGAAGGCTTGGGATTCGGAAGCTTTCTCCAGGTACTCCGGCATGAGTTCCTGGCGACCCATCAGATATTCGACGGTGTCGATCTGCTCTTGAGGAGAACGCTCGCGGGCGACTGCGAGGAGGCCGGAAAGGGCTCGGGCCTGGTTGGTGTAGGCTTCGTTGGTGTCGGTGACGCCGCGCTCGATCTTGGGGAAGACGACATCTACGTTGGAAGGCTGGAGTTGCGCCTTGTCGGCGATCTTGTCCCTCAGAGAAGTGAAAACGACGGGATACTTTTCTCGTAGTTCATACTGCTCGTCAAGAGTTTCGATTCTCTTGCCCAACGCTTTGGGATCGGCCTGTGGGCTGACGTCGTCTCCCAAGAACTGGAGGAAGAGGTCGGAGGCTTGAGAGGCGCTGAGAATATCCAGGACTTTGTCCTTGGCTAGCCAGCCGCCGATCTTCTCACTCTCCACCTGCTCCAGACGACCGAAGAGGTTCTCGGACATAGATTTCTTGCTGCCCACTCGGGCCTGCAGGCCGCCGTTGGAGAATTCGATGGTGCGGACGG